>Ga0114972_10000811_pt1 | contig 23540 bp, 23 predicted proteins | sample M_140807_EF_Meta_FD_87354 | JGI IMG/M metagenome (GOLD analysis project Ga0114972, IMG submission 87354) | Freshwater microbial communities from Lake Montjoie, Canada to study carbon cycling - M_140807_EF_MetaG | ecosystem: Environmental > Aquatic > Freshwater > Lake | place: Lake Montjoie...
ACCGCGCGCACATCGAACGCGCCGCTCACGAGGCCGCGCGCTCCGACAGCGTCGCCTCGAGCCAAGCCTGCGTGTGCGTTCGCAGGGCGTCGAGCGGCAGCGTATCGATCACGGTGTTGCAGAACGCCGCGGTCAGCAGGCGCCGCGCTGCGTCCGGTGAGAGCCCCCGCGAGCGCAGGTAGAACACCGCAGCGGGGTCGAGCCGACCAATCGTCGCGCCGTGGTAGGCCTTCACGTCGTTGTGAAAGATCTCCAGCTGGGGGCGGGTGTCGACGTGCGCTTCGTCGCCGAGCAGCAGGTTCGAGTTCTCCTGCCGTGTGCTCGCGCCGCGCACGCCGGGCGTCATCACGATGCTGCCGGTAAATGCGCCGCGCGACGCGTCCCGCAGCGCGCCCTTGTAGAGCTCCTCGCTCGAGGTGTGCGGCGCCCAGTGGTGAACCCGCGTGTACAGGTCCGCGTGCCGTGTGCCGTCGAGCACGTAGAGTCCGTTCAGCGCGCACGACGCGCCCGGCTCAGCGAGCTGCACGTGCACCTCGGCGCGCGAGAGGGACGCGCCACAGACCAGGTCGTGCGTCACGAGCGAGGCGTCCCGACCGATGCGCGCGAAGAGGGCGCTCGTGCTCACAGACGCCGCGCTCTGCGACTGCAGCCGGACATAGTGCACGCTCGCGCCCGGGCCGAGCTCGAGCTCGGTCACGGCGTTTTGCCATGCGTGCCCATCGCTCGTGAGGTGCTCGACGAGGACCACGCGCGCGTTCGCGCCGACGCGCAGCACGGTGCGAGGGTGCGCGCTCGTGGGCTCTCCGGACGCGTCGATGTGCCAGCGCACCGCCAAGGCGCCCGGCAGGACCGCGCCCGCTTCGACGTCGAACTGCGCCACGGCCTCGTGCCGCGCGGCGTTCAGCGCCCACAGACCCGCGTGCTCCAGCGAGAGGTCCACGAGCCCGCCAACTGAATCAGCGTTCAGCGACGCACGGCCGCGACCCGCGGAGCCCTGCAGCGCGGTGTTGGCGAAGGCCATGTCGTAGTCGAGCCCATCCACGCCGCCCACAGAGAGCCCTGCGCTGGCTGCGCCGGCCACCGCAGGCGTCCACGAAGTCCCGCTGATGGCCCGCGTCGAGGTGTACTTCCACGCCTCGAGCGCGCGGTCCGGCACGCCGAGCGCGTCGAAGCGCGCCTGCGCCGCCGCGCGGTGGGCTTGGGGCGAGCTCGCGCTCACGGGCTGCCCTCGAGCCAGCCATAGCCGCGCGCCTCGAGCGCCTGCGCCAGCTCCCGCCCGCCCGACCGCACGATGCGGCCGGCGGCCAGCACGTGCACGAAGTCCGGCTCCAGGTACGACAACAGCCGGTCGTAGTGCGTGATGACCACGAAGCCGCGCCCGGCGTCCCGCAGGGCGTTCACGCCGCGCGAGACCATCGCCAGCGCGTCGATGTCGAGGCCCGAGTCCGTCTCGTCGAGCAGCGCCAGTCGCGGCTCGAGGATCGCCATCTGCAACACCTCGTTGCGCTTCTTCTCGCCGCCCGAGAAGCCGTCGTTCACGGCCCGCTTGAGCATCGCGTCCGGCAGGTCCACGAGCTTGGCCTTCTCGCGCACGAGCTTCATGAAGTCCGCGGCGTCGAGCTCTTCTTCGCCCCGCGCCCGGCGCAGCGTGTTCAGCGCGGTCCGCAGGAAGTAGTGGTTCGAGATCCCCGGGATCTCCACGGGGTACTGGAACGCGAGGAAGACGCCCGCCCGGGCGCGCTCTTCGGGTGCGAGCGCGAGCAGGTCCTGTCCCTCGAAGCGCACGGTGCCCGAGACATGGGTGTAGCCCTCACGGCCCGCCAGGAAGTGCGCGAGCGTGCTCTTGCCCGCGCCGTTCGGACCCATGATCGCGTGCATCTCGCCCGCGCGCACCGTGAGCGACAAGCCGCGCAGAATCGGCTTCTCGTCCACGTTGACGTGCAGGTCCTCAATCTCGAGCAGAGGGGGGGTCTCGCCGGCCATTACCCGACACTTCCTTCCAAACTCACGCCCAGGAGCTTCGTCGCTTCGACGGCGAACTCCATGGGCAGTTCCTTGAAGACTTGCTTGCAGAAGCCGGTCACGATCATCGACACGGCGTCCTCCATCGAGAGGCCGCGCTGCCGGCAGTAGAAGAGCTGATCGTCGCTGATGCGCGACGTCGTGGCCTCGTGCTCGACCTGCGCGCTCGGGTGCCCGACCTCTAGGTACGGGAACGTGTGCGCCCCGCAGGTGTCGCCGATGAGCAGCGAGTCACACTGCGAGTAGTTGCGCGCGCCCTCGGCGGTGGACTGGATGCGCACCTGACCGCGGTAGGTGTTCTGGCCGTGCCCCGCCGAGATGCCCTTCGACACGATCGTGCTGCGCGTGTTCTTGCCGACGTGGATCATCTTCGTGCCGGTGTCGGCCTGCTGGCGATGGTTCGCGAGCGCGACGCTGTAGAACTCACCGACCGACTCGTCGCCGAGCAGGATGCAGCTCGGGTACTTCCACGTGATGGCCGAGCCCGTCTCGACCTGCGTCCACGAGATCTTCGAGCGTCGGCCGGCGCACTTCCCGCGCTTCGTGACAAAGTTGTAGATGCCGCCCTTGCCGTCCTTGTCGCCGGGGTACCAGTTCTGCACCGTCGAGTACTTGATCGTCGCGTCATCGTGCGCGACGAGCTCGACCACGGCCGCGTGGAGCTGGTTCTCATCGCGCTTGGGCGCCGTGCAGCCCTCCAAGTAGCTCACGTAGGCGCCGGCGTCCGCCACGATGAGCGTGCGCTCGAACTGCCCGGTGTTCATCGCGTTGATGCGGAAGTAGGTCGACAGCTCCATCGGGCAGCGCACACCCGGCGGGATGTAGACGAACGAGCCGTCCGTGAAGACCGCGGAGTTGAGCGCCGCGAAGTAGTTGTCGTTCACGGGCACCACGGAGCCCAGGTACTTGCGGACCAAGTCCGGGTGGTCCTTCACGCCCTCGGAGAACGAGCAGAAGATGATGCCCTTCTCCGCGAGCTGCGCGCGGTAGGTCGTGGCCACAGACACGCTGTCGAAGACGGCATCCACCGCCACCCCGGCGAGCCGAGCGCGCTCGTGCAGGGGCACGCCGAGCTTCTCGTAGGTGCGCAGCAGCTCGGGATCCACCTCGTCGAGGCTCTTGGGGGCGTTCTTCGTGGACTTCGGCGCGGCGTAGTAGTGCGCGTCCTGGTAGTCGATCGGCGGGAACTGCACGTTCTGCCAGCGGGGCGGCGTCATCTTCAGCCACCGCGCGTACGCCTTCAGGCGCCAGTCGAGCAGCCACTCGGGCTCGCCCTTGCGCGACGAAATCAGCCGGATGATGCCCTCGTTCAGCCCTTTCGGCGCGAGCTCGGACTCGATGTCCGTGACGAAGCCCGCCTCGTACTCGCGGTTCAGGACCGCGTCGAGCGCGGCGTTTTCGGGCTTTTCGTTCGACTCGGCCATGGGGGTGCACTCCGGCGGGGGCGCAAAGTGACGCGCTTTTGCCTCTTTCGGCTTCGCGAGAAAAGCGAAATCGCACGCGTGCGTGAGGTTCGGTCGGCGCGGCGCTGTGGGGGTCGCAGAGCGCTTGACCCCCTCGAGCCCAACACCTAGCGTGCGGTCGGTATGTTGGGCGTGTTCCTCAACCGGCCGACGAGCCTCGACTACTGGCTCGCCTCGCGCGTGACGCGCGCTCAGATCGCCGAGTCTGCGCGCCAGAGCGCGGGCACGGGCGTGGTCGTGAGCGCGGCGGTCGCGGTGGGCGGCGTCGCGCTCGCGCTCACGTTCCACGTGGCATTCGCGGTCGTCGCGGTCGCTGGGGCAACGGCCGCGGTCCTCCAGCGCCGCAGTCAAAAAGACGAGCCCACGCACATTCAGGCGCGTCGTGAGCAGGCGGACGTCATCGCCGCCAAGGTCAAGGAGCTCAAGCGCAACGAGTGGCGCTTCGAGGCCATGGACACGCGCGCCGTCGACCTGCTCGAGCGCGCCGCCGACCGATGGCGCCACATGACGCACGCGCTGCGCTCACCGGTGTGGACGCACGGGACAGCGGCCGACGAGACCGCTGACCTGCGACGCGCCGCCCAGCTCGCCCTCGACGACCTGATGGACGACGCGCTGGTGCTCGCCGCCCGGTGCATCGGGCGCGAGACCCGCAGCTTCAAGATCCCGCTCTTGTCGCGGGGCTTTCGCCACCCCCACTTCGAGGCGATTGAGCCGAGCCTGCGAGGGGTGGTCGATGGGGTGGACCGCCTCGCCGCCGAGGTCGACGCCGCGATCACGACCGTCGCGCAGACCGGCACACCCCGCCTCCCCACGCGCGACCTCGAGGCGCTGATCGACACGCTGCGGGCGCGCGGCGCCGCGGCGCGGGAGCTGCGCGCGCTCGAAGGCGAGTAGGGCGCGTTCCCGCTACTCCGGCAGCACCGCCTCGCCCTGGAACCACGGCCCGCAGGTGAAGACGCGGCCGTTCGACACGCGGCACGTCCGCAGGGCGCCGTCCTGCATCACCACGGTCGTGCCGGAGAACCACGGGCCGCAGGACATCACGCGACCGTTCGCCAAGTTGCAGGTGCGATACGCGCCGTCGTGGAGGATGACCGCCGCGCCCTGCGCCCAGGGCCCACAGCCCATGCGCTGGCCGTTGGCGACGCGACAGGTCCGATAGACCTGCGCCATTGCCGGTGAGGCGCCGAGCAGCACCGCGAGAGCCAGAGCGACGTGCTTCATGGGGCCGAGTGTAGCACGGCGGGGGGCGCGACGCCGTCGAAGTAGGCGCGGACGCGCGGCCACGCCCAGTCCGCGAGCGAGCGACCCATGGCCAGGCCGACGTCGTTGTCGACCGGGATGTGGTAGCCCCCGAGCGCGCGGGAGAGCGCGGCCATGTCGGCCACGGCGTTCCAGGTGGGGAGCTCGAGCGTGACGAGGTCGCCGGGTGACTGCTCGGTGAGGGCGCAGTGGGGGCGGCGCTCGGCGAAGCCGTAGGTGTCGGTGCCGGTGAAGCGCTCCAGGATGCGGGCGCAGGCGCCGCTGACGGTCGCGTGCCCGCTCGTGTAGCCGGGGAACGGCGGTGTGATGAAGGACTCGGGCGAGTAGGGGCGCCACTGGTCGGCGGGCATCTGGGCGACGCCGCCCGCAGGCCCGGCCCAGCCCGTGATGGTCTGGCCGCGATAGTAGTGGCGAATCAGCGTCCACGGGCGCGACGTGTCGTAGTGCCGCTTGGCGTCCCAGCACGCGATGAAGGCGTCCAGCGCCACCGTCGCCACGGCGAAGTACAGGCGGACGTCCTGGTCGAGCGTGTGGTGGTCGCGCCGCGAGACGTCCTGCGCGAACCGGAGCCAGTGGCCCGACTGACCGGTGCTGCGCGGGCCGTCCCGCATGAACTCGACGATGGCCTTTTGCTCACGCGTGAGCGAGGCGTTGTAGCGCAGCACGGTCGCGGTCTGGGCGCGGAGCTCGGCGTCGTGCGTGCGCGTCGTCGGGGGCGGCGGCGGGCGAAATTGGTCGGCGGAGGTCAGTAGGCCGGGCGTCACGCGACCGAAGTGGGGCGTGAGAAAGCCGGGCGTCACCCGCGAGCCATCGGGGCGCGTGAACGTGATCGGCTGCCAGCGGTCGGGGTCGACGATGCGGTCGGGCGGATTGACCGGCGCATACCCCGAGGTGTCGCCATAGGGCGTGCCCTGCGCGCCCGGGGCGTCGCCGTGCTGATTGGCCCCATCCCCTCGGCGGTGCGCGATCACGGCCGCCGCGGCCGCGCGCCCGATGGCCTCTGGGCTCCCCGGGGGCGCGGGGCGGCTCGCCGGCATGCCCCCGAGCGCCGCGAGCGCCGCGTCGAGGCCGCCGACCGACTCCGGGTACACGTAGACCAGCGCGGCGTGGGCAGCGGCGCTGATCGCCCGGGCCTTGTTGGCGTCTGTGTGCTCGGCGAGGGGCCGCCGCAGCGCGCCGCCCAGGCGCGTCCCGACCGCGCGCGCGTCGTAGGCGGCCCAGGCGTCGAACATGCTCGTCGCGAAGATCGCCAGCGTGCGCGCGAGCACAGTGGGCCGGGCGCCGTGGGCGTCCACGTCGAGCGCGGTAAACGCCTGCGCGACATCGAGCCAGCGGTACGCCAGCGACGCGCCGGGGGCCGCGGGTTCGCCCAGCATCTTGTGCAGGGGCGCGACCGCGAGCGCGCCGATCCCCTTGAGCACCCCGCGCCGCGTTGGCCACGTCGTCGTCATCGCTTCACCTTGCACGAAACGGGGCACGAAACGGGGCACGAAACGGGTTGCGCGCCCGCCCACCACTCGGGATGCTCGCGCTCCGATGGCCCCACGACAAGCCAAACCGCGCATTGACCGCGCCGAAGCCGGCCGCTTACGCACGATGCTGCATCATGAGCGTGTGCTCTACGACGCCGGCTTTGTGCGCATCGCGGGCGTGGACGAGGCGGGCGTCGGACCCCTCGCAGGGCCGGTCGTCGCGGCGGCCGTCATCCTGCCTGTGGGGCACCGCATCGCCCGGGTCGACGACTCGAAGAAGCTCTCCGAGTCGGCGCGTGATGCGCTCGCGCCCGTGATTCGGGCCGAGGCCATCGCGTGGGCGGTCGCCAGCGCGAGCGTGCAAGAGATCGACACCCTCAATATCTACCAAGCGGGCTTGCTGGCAATGCGCCGGGCGGTCGAGGCCCTAGAGCCCGCGGCGGACGCCCTGCTGGTGGACGCTCGCCGCGTGCCCGGCGTGCCTCAACCGCAGACGTCGATCGTCGGCGGCGACGCCGCGAGCCTGTCGATCGCCGCGGCTTCGATTTTGGCGAAGACAGCGCGCGACGCCTTGATGCTCGAGCTCGACGCCGCGCACCCGCAGTACGGCTTCGCGCGGCACAAGGGGTACCCAACGCCGGCGCACTTGAGCGCGCTGCGGGCGCACGGCGCGTGCGCGGCGCACCGCACGAGCTATGCACCGGTTCGGGCCGTCATGAGTCCAGACAGCCCTCGCTAAACGAAGAGCGCGCCGATGGGCTCTCGGACGAGGCCCTCGGCCGCCCCGAACTCCGGCGCGGCGAGCCCGGCGCCGTGCAGCGCCGTCATCGCGGCGTAGCTCGCGTTGCCGCGGTCTGACCGGAAGTGGAAGCCGCCCTTCAGGCGCCCGCCGCCCTTGCCCGCGATGAGCACCGGGAACTCGTCGTTCGAGTGGCGATTGCCCTCCGAGAGCTCTGTCGTGCACAGGATCGAGCAGTTGTGCAGCACGTTCGCGTCGCCCTCGGACTGGTCGCGCAGCGTCTGCAAGAAGTCGCCGAGCCGCTCCATGATGAACACCACGCTTTGGTGCACGATCGGCTGGTCGCCCGCCTCGTCGTGACACATCTGGTGCATGCTGTTGGGCGCGCCCGCGGGCCACACCACGACGCCGCTGCCCGCGCTGCTGAACATCACCGAAAACGACCGCGTCAGGTCGCAGGCCAGCGCGAGCGCCATGAGCTGCGACATCGCCGTGTTCTTCTCGGTGAGCTGCTCGCGGCCGTCGATCGCAGGAAACTCGCCCGGACGCGGCGGGACGCGGCAGGCAGTCGCGTCCGACCCGAGCCGCTGCTCGATGGCGCGAATACTCTCGAAGTGCTGGTCCAAGCGGCGACGGTCGTTCGCCCCCACCCTGCTCTGGAGGCGCCGGATTTGGCCGTTGACGAGGTCGAGTACGCTGCGGCGCGACGCCGCGAGCTGCGGCTCAAGAGGGCCCGCGCCAAAGAGGCGATCGAAGAAGCGCGCGGGCGCGTACTCGCTGGGGTTGGGGGCGTTCGGACCGTTGTGGCTCAGGTGTTGGAAGGTCGTACCCTCGTCCGTGCCCCGGAAGTCGGCGATGCCCACCTCGAGCGAGCGGTACGGCGTGCGGACACCCTGCGCGGCGAACATATCGGCCGCGACTTGGTCGACGCTCTGGCGCGCAAAGGTCGTGACGATGGTATCCCGTGTGGTGCCGACCTGCGCGTAGCGGGCGCCCGTCATGATGCCGGTCATACCGGAGTGGTGCGGGTGCGAGGCGGTCTTGATCTCAAGCCCCGTGACCGGGCTCACGTAATCGCGCACGCGCTGGAGCGGCGCCATCTCGGACGCCGGCTGCCATCCAAAGCCCTCGCCGCTGGGCATCCACTGCGAGCGACGGATGCCGTTGCCCCAGAACCACACCCCCATGCGCGTCGGGATGGGGGTGCCGTCGGCGTGGGCGGTGCCGTTCGTGTTGAACATGGCCTCGAGCGGCGGCAGCGCGATGCTCGCGACCGCCCCGCCGAGCGCGCCGCGCAGGAACGTGCGTCGCTTCATTGTGCGGCCTCCGCGGTGAGTCTAAAGCCGGGGCTGAGGACGATCTCCAGCGCCGTCGAGCGGACGCGGAACTCGTCGTCCGAGAGCGCCGCGACCAGCGAGAAGAGCGCGGGCTGCTCGCCCGGCTCCTCAAGGTGCCCGGTCGCGAAGCGGTACATGCGGCGTACGAGGCAGGCGCCGACGTCGGGGTGGGCCCGAAGCACGCCGGCAAGGCCGCTCAGGCCACGGTACTCCGCGCCGGCGAGCTCACCCGAGGCGTCGATGGGCACCCCGAACTCGGTGGTGCGATACGCACCGATGGCGTCGAAGTGCTCGAGCGCGAGGCCGATCGGGTCCATGAACTGGTGGCAGCCGTTGCACGTGGGGTCCGTCGCGTGTCGCGAGATCTTCTCGCGCGTCGTCGAGGGCGAAGCGCCTGGCGGGTCCTCCTCGAGCGAAGTGCTCACGCCCGGCGGCGGCGGCGGCACGTCGAAGCACAGCAGCGCGTTTTGCACAAACTTGCCGCGGAGCGTGGGGCTCGTGACCGTGCGATGCGCGTAGGCGGCCAAGATGCCCGCAGTGCCCAGCAGACCGCCGCGCGGGCTGTTTCCCGGCAGGTCCACGGGCACGAAGGCCTCGGGCGCGGAGTCCAGCGGAAACGGCAAGCCATAGAGCGCCGCGAGCTCGCCGTTGACGAAGACGCGGCGGCTCGTGATGAGCTCGGCGAACGGCGCGTCTCGCGTGAAGGCCACGTCTGTGAACAGCGCCTCGAGCTCCGTCCGCATCGACGCCGCGAGGGTGGGCGTCATCTGGGGGAAGACGCTGGGGTCGCGCTGCACGCCGGAGACGCGGTCGAGGTTGACATACTCCCCAAAGAACGCGATCAGCGCGGCCTCGGCGCGCGGATCGGCGAGCAGTCGCTCCGCCTCAGCACGCAGGCCGTCCGTCGTGACCAAGCGCCCGCGCTCGGCGGCTGTGAGCAGGGCTTCGTCGGGCGGCTCGTTCCACAAGAAGTACGACAGGCGCGAGGCCATCTCGTAGTCGGTGAAGCGCCAACCCCCAGGCCGCGCCGGATCGGGCTCACCGACCTCGACGCGGTAGAGCACATCTGGGCTCTGCAGCGCCGCTGCGACCGCGTACCCGACGCCCTGCCATGGGTCCCGCAGTGTGTCGCCCGTTTGCCGCGCGAGCGTCGAGAAGGCCTCGAGCTCCTCGGCTGAGACGGGCCGACGGAATGCGCGGCGCAAGAACCGCTCGAAGAAGCCGCGCGCGCACGCGTCGTCGCCCGCAGAGACCTCGCAGCCGACCACTGCAGCGCGGCGGCCGGCGTCGGTGACCACCTGCTGGGCGACGTTCAGCGCGGCGGCCTCGAACTGCTCGGCGGCGCGGGGCGAGATCGTGATCTCGGAGCCGCCCACGGTCGTGAAGCCATGGAGCGGCGTGTCGGGGTCCAAGTCTTGCGGGATCGCGAGGTCCGCGCCGAGCAGCACACGCAGCGTTGCTTGGTACTGCGACCGCGTCAGGCGGACGAGCCGCGCGGCCGCGGGCTGAAGCTCGGGACCGGGCGGCGGAGGAGGCGTGATCGACCCCCCCGCGGCTTCACCACCGACCGGCGGTGAGGGGGGAACAATCGCGCCGCCCATCGCCTCACCCCCCGCAGAGGGCGGCGGCGCGACTATGCCGGTGTCCGGCAACCTCGGCGCAACCTGCGAGCTCAGGTCGCCCTGAGCACACGCAGCGAGCGAGAGAGCCAGCGTCGTCAGGGCTGCGCCTGAGCGCACTCGAGCGGTCATGGCGTCCCCTTCGGTGACTTCGGATTCCCCACGTAGACCCACTGATACAGCTTGCGGAAGTCGGCCAAGCTGAGCGGCGAGGGGTGCGAGCTTCCCCACGGGTTGTGGAGCTCGACCACGCCCGCCTTCGCGTCTACACGCTTCACGACATAGGCATGCCACGGGTAGACCTGCCGCTCGTCGGCCAGCGCCCGCAGCGCGGCGTCCTTCTTCAGGTCATCCTTGTCCAAGCTCGCGGCTGCGACGGGCTTGCCGGACTTCAAGAGGCCGGACAGCGTCGTCAAGAGGTCGTCGTCGCTCTTGCTCGCGAGCGCGAAGTCCGTCGACTGCGTCCCGAGCATAGCGGACATGGCCTCGGTGGTGCTGCCGCCCGAGTTCGCGCCCTGATAGTCACCGCCCTTGTAGAGCACGACGTACGCCTTCTCGATGAGCGACGGCCAGAGCTCACGCGTCGGGCTCTTGGCGTAGACCGGGTTCTTGCCATCTGTGCTGGGCATCTTGAGGCTCACGCGCACGGGCGTTGCCTTGCCCTCACCCGGGGGGGCGAGCGCTTGGTCGTGCGTGTAGAGCATCACGGTCGCGGTGCCGTCGCCGTTGTCCTTGATCATCGACTCGACCAGGTCGGGGCGCTGCATCGCGATCGCGCCCATCGCGGCGACCAGATAACAGTTCGCCAGATAGCCTTGGTTCACGTCACCCAGCGCAGCGCCGTCCTTGTAGACCTGCTTGCCGACGTCCGCGTACTTCGGCTCGACCACCTCGTTGCCATGCCGCGTCGAGGCCTTTGGATCCTTCGACAGGGGCGTCTTCTTCGCCGAGTCGTCCCCGACGTTCGGCGCCTTCTTGTCGCCGCCGACCAGCCCCTTCAAGTAAGCGACCCACGACCCGGTGAGGGGTGCCTGAGTCGTCCCCACGGCGTGGTCGTTCGACTTTTTCTGGCCTTCCTGCGACGGCCCTTGCTTGGACGCGCGCTCTGCTGCGACCGGCATACGCTGACCCTCAGGGGTGGGAGTGCTCGAGCACGACGTGCCCGAGGGCGGAATCTAGGACGACGACCTCGACGACCCTGAACTCGCGCCCCTCGACCACGAAGGCCTCCCCCGCGTGCAAGCGCTTTCGGAAGAGCGACGCGCCCGATTCATCGGCGACGGCGACCATGGCGGTCGGTCCATGTCCCGGCGTGCCGTCGGGGTTCGTCCAGTCGGCGTCCCACAGGCTGCCCACGCCGACACGCAGCCCCAAGATCGTGTCGATCGTCGTCTCGGTCAGGGGGGTGCGGGCGAGCAGGGCTGTCGGCATCGAGGCGGTCTCCAGCGACGCGGTGGGCGCACGCTCTGTGGCGTCGCGGGCCGCGCACGCGACCACGGTCAAACCCACCCAGAGCGTCAGGCACCGGCACACGCGGACACTGTCCCCGATTGACGCGTCTCGTGCAACCCGAAGAGGTCGCGGGCGGCCTCAGTTCAAGCCGTCGATCGAAAGCCGGTAAGAAGCGCCGCAGTTGAACCCCACAAAGCGCTTCACCCGCACGACCTTACGGCCCCCATCGTCCACGTTCAGGCCCTCGGTCCAGTCGATGGACTCGTCCGCGCTGCCCGCGGCGGTGCTGCTCCCCAAGGCGCGGCCCGCGCGACAGTCCGCCTCGCTCGCGTACAAGAAGATGTCTAGGTCCATGCCGTTCGGGACGTCCTCGAGGCGCACGCGGATGTGCTCTTGGAAGCCGGGCACGCTGAAGTCATCGGTCGTTGAGAAGCAGAAGTAGTCGTCCGCATCGCTCACGCTGTCGTGCGTGGCTGTCACCACCGTATCGGGGTCCGTGCCCGGGAGCGGCTCACACGTTCCGCAGGTATCGTTCGGCTCGTAGCGGTCAGCGCGGCGGTCTGCCGCGCCGTCGCAGTCCTGGTCGAGCGCGTCGCCACAGACCTCGGCCCGCGGGTCCACGTTGCCACGGCAAGCGTCCCAGGCGCTCCAGGCGCACGCCCCCGAACACGTCCGGAGCTGTGTGCCGAGCGCGCACTCCCCGACGTCGCTCGCGCCGCACGCACGCCGCTCCACCTCGCCGGGCGCGCAGACGCCCTCGCCGCCACACGCCCCGAAGGCGCCCCAGCGGCCATTCGGGCCACAGGTGCGCGACCGCGTTCCACACTGCCCGCACTCGTCCGTCTCGACGGCCCCCGCCGCGCACTCGGGCGCCTGCTCGCAGGGTCCGAACGCGCCGTAGCGGCAGAGCGCGTCGCAGGTCCGCGTCTCCGTGCCGCCCGCGCCGCACGCGCGGCTGTCCACGTCGCCGAGCGCGCACTCGCCCTCGCTTTGACAGGCGCTCGGCGGGCCCCACTGACAGTCCGCGCCGCACGTCTCCGTGCGCTGCCCGCACCGACCACACGCCTGCGTTCGCACCTCACCGGGGGCGCAGCCCTCGACGCCGCCGACCTGGCAGCTCGACCACGCACTCCACGCGCAGCCGCCGTCGCACACGCGCTCGCGCTGCCCGCAACCGCCGGGGCACGGCTCGGTCTGCTTCTCGCCGGGGCGACAGGCGCCCTCGCCGCTGCAGGCTTGGTACTCGCCCCAGGTGCACTCCGCGGTGCATGTCCGGCGCTGGACCCCGCACAGGTCGCACCGCGCCTCTTCGACCTCACCCGGCACGCACGCTCGACCGCTCTCGTTACATGCGGTCCAAGCGCCCCAGGTCTCGCCGGCGCAGGTCCGCGACCGCACGCCGCAGGTGCCGCAGGCCTGTTCGTCCACCCGCCCATCGACACACGGGCACATCTCCGGCGCCGTGCACCGCGCCCAGACGCCCACTTCGCACGTCTCGACGCCTGCCCCGCAGGCGTTCTGGCAGTCGCGCACGATCTCGTCGTCCGCGACACCATCGCAGTCGTCGTCCTCGCCGTTGCAGAGCTCCGCGGTCGGGCCGCGCGCGGTGCACGCTGTCCAGCGTCCCTGAGCGCAGCGCTCGATGCCGCTGCCGCAGGCCGTTCGGCAGTCTCGAACGTCGCCGTCCGTGCAGCCGGCGCAGTCGTCGTCGACCTCGCCGTTGCAGTCGTCGTCGACGCCGTTCCCGCAGGTCTCGGGCTGGACGCGCTCCGCCGTGCAGCCGCGCCACTGGTTGCCCGAGCAGAGCTCGACGCCGGCGCCGCACTCCGTCTCGCAAGCGCGTGAGCGGCCGTCTTCGCACCCGAAGCAGCCGTCATCGATCTGTCCGTTGCAGTCGTCGTCGACGGCGTTGCCGCAGACTTCGATCGACTCGGTGCGGACGCTGCACCGAAAAACGCCGCCTCGGCAGCGCGCCACGCCCTCGCCGCAGGCCGTCATGCAGGGCTGCTCCGCGCCTTCGACGCAGGTGTCCGCGTAGCAGGCGCCGTCCACGCATCGTCCGCCGTCACAGTCGGCGTCGACGCGGCAGCGGCCCATCGGCGGCGGCGTCGGGCCCGCGTCCGTCGCGCTCGGTAGGCACGTTCCGTCCGTGCAGACGGTGCCGTTGGGGCACGCACCGCTGGCGCCACAGCGCGGGGCGACGCAGGCGCCCTCGAAGCAGACCTGCGTCGAAGGACAATCCGCTCGGTCTTCGCAGGCGGGCCCGCTCTTGGGCGCGTTCGAGCAGCCGGCGAAGAGCGCGGCGACCACGACCGCGAAGAGGAGCGCGCAGGCCCCAGCGCGCGGGCGTTCAGGCACGTTGGAAGTCATCGTGCCAGCGTACCGCGACGCGCGGCGTCAGGTCGAGGGCGAGTCCTCGGGCAGCGGGTGAATGGCGACTGCGCGGACCTGAGCCTGCGCCTTGCGCCTGACAGCGGTCCATCGCGCGGAGCGGCGCTCACGCCGAGCGCGCGCGAGCATGTCGGTCAGCGCGGCGCTCGCGAGCGCGTCCGTCGCGGCTGCGCTGCTGCCCACTCGCTCCGCCTCTTCGAACAGCGTCTCGGCCAGCGCGAGGATCGTCGTATGGATTCGCATAGCGGCAACTCCTGATTTGTGTCGGTTGATATACCTATAGCTATGGGTGTTTGTCGGCTCCGTCAAGCGGCATGATGTTGGGCCGCTTGCGTGCTGCTTCGCCCCGCGAGACGCTCCCGTCGATGGTGGTGACCGTAGGGCCCCAAACGCGCCCCTTACGAATCGCCGCGCTGTGCGTGGCGCGGCTGACCCCGCTTGCGCTGGTGTTCCCGACCGCCGCCGTGGCCCAAGTCGACTGGTCGGTGACCGCCGCCGTCGCGGGCTTGCCAGCGACACTCGGGCAGGACGCGCGGCTCTCGGCATCCCCCGCGTCCGATGACGTCGTCTGGCTCACGCTGGGCGACGGCCGCGTCTATGTCTCCACGGATGCGGGGCTGACTTGGGCGGGGCAGCACCTCGCGCCGGGTCGCGTGACGCCCCTCCCTAAGCCGGCGCCGCGACAACCGCCTCTCAAGAGCTTTGTCCCGCAGCCGCGGCGGGCCGAGGGCATGCCATCGGCTTCGCAGGTGCTGGGCTTCAGCGCGCTCGAGGCGTCCTTTGATGATCCCGTCGGCAGCCCGAGCACGCTGAGTCTGCGCGCTTTCTCCGAGGAACTCTGGACGGGACGCGGCGTCTTGACAGGGCCGAAGACCGACCCCGCGCCGAATCGACTCTATGCCGCGAATGCGCGCACAGCGGCAGATGGCAAACTCTTCAGAGTCGACGTCACGCCGCTCCCCGCGCACCCGCGCGCCGCGATCGCGCGCGGCAACGACGGCGGGGTTTGGCGAACAGACGACGCCGGCGCGACGTGGCGGCCTGTGAACGCGGCCACAGCCGCGGCTCACTCGGCCCCGCCGACGGACGAAGTCCCCGGCGCGCCGTGTGGTCGACGTGTCGGGCTCACACAGTCTGGGATCACGCTGGATGGCGTCGACACGTCGCTGGACGCCGACGCGCTCCGCGGCGCGTCGGCCTGCGCGGTCGGCGCGCACACGGTCTGGTGGCTCAGGGCGGGCCGCCTACTTCGCGCCGTACCGAGCGCTCGAAGTGACGCCCGCGCTGCGCGCTTCCGGCCGCGCCTTCGGCATGCGCTTGAATCCGCGCTCAGCCGCGCCGGGGCTGGCCCCCCTCAGGCACCCGCGTGGCTGCTGGGCCTCGCACCGTCGCTTCACGTCGGCGTGCAGGCCCAGCGCATCGCGCTCGACAGCACACGGCGGTCTGCATTCAGTGATGAGCCGGGTGCGGGGCCGGGCGCGTTCAACCGCGGCCCACTTGAGCCCTTCGATGCGACTGTGCTGTTGCGATGGGATCTCGCGCGCCTCTTTGAGTCAGAGCGCGCGTCCGCTCATCGCGCCGCGCGTCGTCGAACTGAAGACGTCGAGCGCCAGACCATGGCGGCCCTCGCGTCTTGGAGCGCTGCAGAGGCGCGTCTGGGCGATACGGCCGCGCTGACGCCTCTGGCGCGGGCGCAGACCGAGGTCGCCGCCGAAGCTGCAGCGGCCGCAGTGTACATGCTCGCCGGCGCGCACCCCGAAGACCTCTCGGACTCAGTACAGGAGTGAAGATGCACAGTCCCCTTCGAACGACCCTCGTGGCCGCGCTGCTCTTGGTCGCCCCGGGTTTGGACGCCCAGCCGAGTACTTCGAGCCGAGACGCGAGCGAGCGGGGCGCGCGCGCGGAGCCGTCGGCGCTCGAGACCGTGAAGGCGGCGCTCGCCTTCGCTGCGCTCCAGCCTGAGCGGATCGCGTCGCTCCGGACGCGCGCGGAGTGGAAGAGCGCGGTCCCCGTGCTCGCGGTCAAGGCGGGGGTGAGCAACTCGACCATCGGCCTGACCAAGTTCAACCAGAACTTCAGCGCGACTGAGGCGGCCGAGTCCGAGGACGCCCGCGGCGACGCCCTCGATGTCGAGGTGTCCGGACAGTGGAACCTGCCCGGGCTCGTCTACAACGCCGAGGTGCTCGACGTGAACGCGCTCGTCGACCAGCAGCGAGAGCTCACAGCGGTCGTTCTCGAAACCTGGGCGGCGCGCAAGCGGCTGGTCCTCGAGGCCCAGTTCGGCGGCACCGTGGATGCCGCGACGTGGGCTCGACGGGACATGGAAATTGAGCGCTACACCGCGTTCTTGGACGCACTCACGGGCGATGCGTTCTCGCGTCGGGCGCGGCGCGCAACGAACGGCGACGACTGACGCGCCGCGAAGCGTTCAGTGGTGCGCGGCGGCGGCGCCTTCGCCTTGCCCGGCGCAGTCAATGTTCTCACCCGCGGCCTTGGCGGCCTTCACGTACTCCGCGCCGCGGCCGCAGGCGGTGATCTTCGTGAAGACGCCGGGCGAGCCGCGGTTCACGGGCTCCCAGCATGCGCCGACCGTCATCGCCAGACCAACCAGCGCACTCATCCGAAGCAGGAACATGGCACAGGCCTTTCGCTCAGGGCTCGAGTTTCAAGATCGCCGCAGGATGTAACCAAGAGCGGCGGGACGGTCAAGGTCCATACGCCCGCTGGTACTGCGCCAAGTCAAGCTTGCGGCGCGCGCTGTCGCTCGACATGGGGCGCATCGTGCCAATCACGGGCTTGTCGGGCGGCCAAGGATGGTCGTATCGACCGAGCACCCAACCAATCCCTGCGTAGGAGTTCGGATCGCGGCCGTCGAGCGCCCAGCGGTCGTTCAGGACGAGCATGTGGCGGAGCGCCTCTTCAGGGCTCGCGCTCCACTCAAGGATCTTCTTGCCCCACAGCATCCGCAGGTAGTTGTGGATGATGCCCTCGCGCACGAGCTGGCGCTGCGCCGCGTTCCACAGTGGGTCGTGCGTCCGAGACGCCTCGAGCGTCGACACATTGTAGGTGTAGGCGCGGGCGTCGCCGGCGTGGCGAGCCAGCGTGTCCTGCGCCCACATCGGCAGGCCCTCGAGACGAGCGGCGTCGTCCGGCCGGTGGACGCAGAAGTTCGCCCCCAGCTCTCGCCAGGTGATGAGCTGGTCGAGGAAAGCCTCGGCCGCCGCGCTCGCGTTCCAGAAGCCCTCACGCTTGCCGGTCGCGGCGGTGCTCATCCGCGCGGGGCTCCAGCCCTCGGCGCCCAGCAACTCCCAGAAGATCTGATGCGCGCTGATATGACCCCAGTGGAGCGCAGGCGACAGGCCGCTCTGCCCCCCGCGGTCGGGGTGGTTACGGTCGTCCGGGTAGCGTGCGAGCTTGTCGCTCAAGAAGCCCTGCCACAGTGCCTGCGCCGCAGACTCTCCGCCGCGGGCAACTACGGGACCGACCCGCTGGTCGATGGCGAGCGCAGTGACCTCTGGCAGGTCGAACGTCCAGCGAGCGCGGAGGTCGTCGAGTGCGGTCGTCGCGAGCCTCGGCAGCGTCATCGCGTCCGCGAGCGGGTCGGCGGCCGGGCACACCTCGAGGTGGGCCGCGACGTTCTTCTGCATGAAGCGACGAAAGTGCACGGCCGCGGGGTAGTCCCGTGGCGCCGCGCGCAGCGGCAGGATGCCGTAGCCATCGACAGCCTCGACGCGCGCGGCGAGCCTGGGCGCGACGGCCGCGAGCATCCGGGGCAGAAAGAACGTGGGCGTATCGTCCGTGACCACTCCGCACGCACGCGCCGCCAGAGCCTCGACCAGACCACGGCCCTCGCCCGGGGCGCGCTCGACGTAGTGCAGGTAGGTCACGGGCGAGGGAGCGAAGCGCGCGGCGTTGTCCCGCATGCCATCCATGACCCACTGGTGGTGTCGCGCCGCAGCGTGGGGGTAGTCGACGCGAAGCGCCTCGAGCACCACGAGCGGGCGCCGCAGCTCGGCCGCCCAAGCCACCGCGCGCTCCAAGGCGAGGTTCCAGCGTGTTCGGCGTGCCCCCGTCATCCAGTAGAGGACAAAGTCGGCGTCGGCGCGCAGCGGGCGGTCGTTCAGGCATCGGTTTCGCACGCACCCATGATGCTCCGAGCCCGCGTTCGGTCGCTCCCGTGCTATGGTCCGCGCCCCTTCATTCCGAGAGGCGAAACATGGCCGCTGCTTCCCCCGAGGTCGTCCGCGACGGACTCGTCGTCGACATCGCTTACGTTCTGCGGGACGAGAAGGGGGCGGAGCTTGACCGCTCCGACGCCGACGACCCGCTCGCTTATTTGCACGGCGCCGAGAATATCGTCCCCGGGCTCGAAAAGGCGCTGACCGGCCACAAGGTCGGTGACGCCTTCGAGGTGCGCGTCGCACCCGAGGACGGCTACGGCGCCCACGATGGGAAGCAGCCGCGCCCCGTGCCTCGGTCGGTCTTCCCGCCGAAGATGCGCCTCGAGCCCGAGATGCAGTTCGAGCTCGAGGCGGATGACGGCGACGTCATGCCTGTCTGGGTCAAGCGCGTAGACTCAGAGAACGTGTGGTGCGATACGAACCACCCGCTCGCAGGCGTGACCCTCGTGTTCAACGTCGAGATCGTCGGGCTGCGGCCCGCGACCGAGGACGAGCTTGAGCACGGGCACCCGCACGGTCCGCACGGTCATCACCACTGATGCTCGCCCCGCGTCCGCGGCAGCTCAGGGCAGCGGCGCGGGACGCCAGGGGAGCTCGAGCGTGAACGCCGCGCCCTGACCCTCGACGCTCTTGACGCGCACCTCGCCACCGTGAGCGCGGGCGACCTGCTGGACGATCCGCGTCCCGAGCCCGGTGCCGCCGACCTTTGTGCTCACGGTCTCGTCTGTGAACAGGGTCCGGAGCACGGCGGGTGCAATGCCCGCTCCGTCGTCGACGACGTCCAGCCGGAGCCGGTCACCCCCCGCGGCGCGGGCATCGTGCTGGGCGATGACGCGCACGGTGCCCCCCGCAGGCGTCGCGGCGACTGCGTTATGCACCAGGTTGTAGAGCGCATTGTACATACGGCGCCGGTCGAGCATCAGCAGCGGCCAAGGCGGGCTGGGGGGCACGCCGGCGAAGTCGAGCGCCACCCCAGAAGGCTCCGCGACCGGGTAGAGCACCCGCAAGACAGACGCCACCAGGGTCCTCAAATCGGTCGGCTCGAACGTCGGCTCCGACGCAATCCCCTTGACCGCCTCCGCGATCTCGCGCACGCGGTCCTTCACGTCCGCGACCGCCTCGAGCACGATCGCGTGCAGCGCCGTCACGTCGTGCCGCAAGGGCGCGACCGTCGCCTCCAGGATGTCGCCCAGCTCGTCGGGCAGGGAGCCTCGCAGCATTTCGAGGGCGTCGAGCGCGTCGCTCAGGACCTGCGCGATGGTGCGCGTGCCTGTCTCGACCGGCGTCAACAGATTCTTGACGTCATGACCCACGTCGCCGAGCCGATGGGCGAGCGATGACAGCGCCGCCGCGCGCTGAAGGCGCGACATCTCAATCGCTGCGGCCGCTTGGCTCGCGAGCAGCTCCAGCAGCGTGCGGTCCGCCGGAGTGAACGCGCCGCGGCGCTTGTTCAAGACCTCGACGACGCCGATGGGCCGCGTCGCGGGGCCGGGTGCGCGCACGGGCACCGCGACCAAGTTGCGGGTCGCAAAAGTCGTCTGGGCGTCGATCGCCTTGTTGTGCTGCTTCGACCGCGCGACGTCGGCCACGATCACGCTGCGACCCGAGCGCAGGACGCGACCCGAGAGCCCCCGCGTATCGGGCACTGACGTCCCTTGGAGCGCCGCCTCAATCTCGGGCGTCGCGCCGATGACGTGGGTAAAGACCAAACGCCGCTGTTCGGGGTCATGCAGGAGCACGGAGCCCGCGGTCGCGCCGAGGGCCTCGACCGCGATCTCGAGCGTGCGCTTCGCGAGCGCCTCGGGGCTGGGGTTCTGCCGGAGCGCGGCGGCGACCGCGCGCAGGGCGGCGCTCGTTTTTCGGGGAGTGGCCCGTAAGGGGCTGGTCATGGGGTCAGCCTCTCACATGAGCGAGTCCCCCGGCCACTCCTCACGTCCCGCTTGCAGGATCACGGAACCTCGATTAGAACCCCTGTGTCTTTTCATCCGGTCGGCTACGCGCACGGCGGCAAGCCCCCGTGGCGAACCTGCGCGAGGAAGTAGGGAATGAGCGAGCTGCAGAAGGCATTCGAATCCGGCGGCCTCTTCATGTGGCCGATTTTCGTGGTCTCGATCTTCGTGATCGCGATCCTCATCGAGCGCTGCATGGTGCTCTACTTCCGCGCGAGCGTGTCGAAGGACTCCCTCGTCGGAGCGGTCGACAAGCTGCTGCGCGCGGGTCAAGTGGACCGCGCCATCAAGCTCGCGAACGATAGCGGAGCGCCGTTGGGCCGCGTCATCAGCGCGGGCCTGCGCAGCTTCAGCGAGCGCAAAGAGATCATCCAGATGATCATGGATGAGCAGGCCCTCGTCGAGGTCCCGAACCTTGAGCGGCGAACGGGCTACCTCGCGATGCTCTCGAACGTCGCCACGCTCGCCGGCCTCCTGGGCACCATCGTCGGCCTGATCCACTCTTTCGGCGCCGTGGCCAAGGCGGACGCCGCCACGAAGTCGATGCTCCTCGCGCAGGGCATCTCCGAGGCGATGAACTGCACCGCGTTCGGTCTGCTCGTCGCGGTCCCTGCGCTGATCTTCTTCGCCGTGCTGCAGAGCAAGACGCACCACCTCGTCGACGAGATCGACTCGGGTGCCGTGCGGGTCTACAACGTCATCGTCGATGTCAAAGAGGGCTTCGTGCGCCCCGCCGACTCGAGCCAGGCCTGAGGAGTTACGCGGATGGACGTCGTTATTCAGCACTTTAATGAGGGCGGCATCTTCATGTGGCCGATCCTCATGCTCGGCATCATCGCGATTGCCATCGTGGCGGAGCGGGCGAACGTCCTCTTCGTGAAGGCCACGAACCGCAAGGAGGAGTTCACGCGCGAGATGCGCAAGCTCATCTTGAGCGGCAACTTCGTGAAGGCCGTGAAGATGGCGAACTCGATCGACAGCCCGCTCGCGCGCATCGTGAAGGCCGGCCTCCTGCAGGTCCGGCGCACGGACGAGGTCATTCAGTCCTCGATGGACGAGGCGGCGCTGAACGAGGTGCCGCACTTGGAGAGCCGCACGGGCTACTTGGCGATGCTCTCGAACGTCGCCACGCTGACGGGTCTGCTGGGGACCATCGTCGGCCTCATTCACTCCTTCGGCGCGGTCGCCAACGCCGACCCTGCGCAGAAGGGCACGCTGCTCGCGATGGGTATCTCCGAGGCGATGAACTGCACGGCGTTCGGTCTGCTGGTGGCGATCCCGTCGCTGCTCGCATACGCCGTGCTGCAGAGCCGCACGCAGAAGTGCGTGGACGAGATCAACGAGGGCTCCGTGCGCATCGTCAACCTCATCCTGCTCAACCGCGAGAAGCTGCTCCAGGGCGAGCAGGGTAACGGTTGATCGATGGGCGTTTCACTCCCCGGAGGCGGTGGTAAGCGAGGGCTCGATTTCGAGATCAACCTCGTGCCGTTCATCGACCTGCTGTCGTGTCTGATCTCGTTCCTCCTCGTGACGGCGGTTTGGACGCAGCTCGGCAAGATCGACCTGAACCAGCCGGCGCCGTCTCAGGCAGAGAGTGACACGCCTCCCGAGCCCAAGCCCGAGGTGCGCATCCTGATCGACACCAAGGGCTACTACGTGAGCCTGCCGACCGAGGCTGCGCCCCGGCGCATCGACCTCGAGGGCGGCACCCAGTTCAAGGTCTGGGAGCTCGAGGATGCGCTCAAGAAGATGCTCGAGGCGAACGCGGAGGTCACGAACGTCAAGCTCGCGAGCGAGAACGACGTGAAGTACCGTGAGCTCGTCTCCGTGCTCGATGTGTGCATGTCGCTCGGGCTCAAGGGCCTGAGCATGGCCGAGCCCGAGACGCTGCGCGAAGCGTCCCCGGCACGGCCCTGAACAGCGAGGCTTAAGCCATGCCGATCCGAACCCCTGGTCGTCGCGCCGGCTCTGGCGCAGTGCTTCGCTCGGCGAAGCGCGCGATGTCTGGCAAGGCGAACCGCAGCATCTTCGCTGGGCTGAACCTGACGTCGATGGTCGACTTCATGACCGTGGTCGTCATCTTCCTGCTCATGCAGTTCTCGACCTCGCCCGAGTCGCTCGTCGGCAAGGACATCATGCTGCCCGAAGCCACGAGCACCCAGCAGCTGGAGTCGGTGCCGGTGATTGGGATCACCAAGGACTCGATCCTGCTCAACCAGCAGCTCGTCACGTCCGTCGGCAGCATGCTCAACGCCGAGTCACCCGTGATTCAAGAGCTGATGTCGCAGCTCGACGTCGCTCGCCGCGAGTGGACGAACATGAACCCCGGCAAGGAGTTCGACCACCGCGTCATCATTCAGGCGGACGAGAACATCGACTTCAAGCTGGTCAAGAAGGTCATGTCGACTGCGACCGTCTCGCAGTACAACAACATGATGTTCGCGACGCGCGTGGGCAGCCGTCCCAAGCCCGCGGGCGCTGCGCCCTGACGGGCGCACCTGAACGCCTTCATCTGCCATCGCTGCGGCTACGTGCCCGGCCCCGGCGCCGCGGTGCGCCACTGTCCGCGAGACGGCCTTCGCCTCGTCGCGGTCGAAGAGCACGAGCGCAACCCGCATGACCCGTACCTTGGGCGCACCTTGGGGGGCGACCGCTACGCCCTGCTTGGGCTGCTGGGGGAGGGCGCGATGGGCGCGGTCTACCTCGCGCGGCAGGTGCCCCTCGAGCGCGAGGTCGCGGTCAAGGTCATTCGACCGCTCGCGACATCTAATCCGAAGGCCCGCGACCTGCTCATGCAGCGCTTCACGCGCGAGGCGCAGCTCCAAGCGGACTTCAACCACCACGCCGTCGTGACACTCCTCGACTTCGGCATCGAGCCAGACGGCACGATGTACATGGTGATGGAGCGGCTCCAAGGGCGCGTCCTCGCGGACGTCCTGACGGAGACCTCGCCGCGCGTGCTCGTTGGGATGGTCACGCAGCTCCTCGACGCGCTGACCCGCTTTCACGACCAAGGGCTGATTCACCGCGACATCAAGCCCGACAACGTGATGGTGCTCGACGGGCCGCCGCTCTACGAGGACGTGCCGCGTATCAAGCTCATCGACTTCGGCATCGCGAAGTCGCTCAAGGACCAGTCCAACGTAAAGCTCACGCAGGACGGGACGGTCTTCGGCACGCCCGAGTACATGGCGCCCGAGCAGGCCATCGGGATCCCGGACGCGGTCGACCACCGCTCGGACTTGTATGCGGTGGGCGCCCTGCTCTACGAGGGCCTCTCGGGCAACGCGCCCTTCGTCGCGACGACCCCGCTCGCGGTGCTGCACAAGGTCGTGAATACGCCCCCCGCGCCTTTGCCCGAGAGCGTGCAGCCCGCGCTCGCGGACGTCGTGCTCAAGGCGCTGGCCAAGGGTAAGGCGGAGCGTCCGCAGTCAGCGGCCGAGTTCGCTGCGCTCTTGGGCGAAGCCATGGGCTCGGCGCAGCGCGCGCTGAGCCCAGCGCCGGTCGTGGGCCGCGCGAGCACGGCAGAGTCCCCGCCAAAGAAGAAGCGAACCACGGGCGCCAGCGCGTCGACGCCCGACGCAGCGAAGGCGGCGACGCAACCGGGCCCGCGCGCGACCACGGGCCCCAGCCCGGACCCGCGCGACGC
>Ga0114972_10000812_pt1 | contig 23512 bp, 29 predicted proteins | sample M_140807_EF_Meta_FD_87354 | JGI IMG/M metagenome (GOLD analysis project Ga0114972, IMG submission 87354) | Freshwater microbial communities from Lake Montjoie, Canada to study carbon cycling - M_140807_EF_MetaG | ecosystem: Environmental > Aquatic > Freshwater > Lake | place: Lake Montjoie...
GCTGGGCGACGAGCCAGCCCAGGACTGGCAACGGCAGGCCCGCCTGCTCGACAAGCTCTACGCCCCCACGCGCTATCCAGATGCCCTCGGCGATGAGCTGCCGGCCGATGTGTTCGGCCCCGAGGACGCGGCCGCCGCCTTGGAAGCAGCGACTGCATTGCTTAACTGGGCGGGCGAACAACTGACCTGAGACTGTCCCGCGACAACGCACCGACCGCCGTTGGCAAACCGTGACAGACCCAGCGGGCCATCTCCCGATTCATCGATCAATCAGGGCGATACGGAGGGTGCCATCTACTCATTAATGAGTAGATCGGAGCCATTCAGCGAGGGCCATCTACTCATTAATGAGTAGACCAATGATGGGGCCGGCACTTTTTTCATCGTCGATCAGGAAACAACTTTCCGGCGTTTATGTGTCAGGCCAAGTTTTGCCGAAACCTTCGAGGCCGCAGCACCTCCAGCGATTCATGGTTCGTGGTGCCGAAGGTGCCGCCATGCTCGCGACCTGCCTTCAAGCCGGAGCCGCCTCAGCCCTCACCTGGAATTGGTCTTTCAATGGAGGTCCGCTGCCATCAGCGCAGGGCACCTTCACCACGGCTGGGTCAGCAGCCCAGGCCAATACCTTTCTAACCATCACTGGCATTACTGGCACTTACGCTGTTGTCTCCACTATTTCATTACTGCCTCAACCCCGCCCGATGGCCACCCGATTTAATCCCTCAGCCTCGCTGCCCTCCGCCCCTGCCCGCGGCATCGCCCTGGCGGGGGCGATGCTGATCGTGCTGTTTCTCTCGATCCTTTCGGCCTCATTGCTGCCCGCCCGCCTGCTCGATGCCGCCTGGCAGCTGCGGGTTGGCGGGGTGTTGATCAACGCCTCACCCTTCCCCCTGATCGGCCTGGTGCTGCTGCATGTGGCCGCCAGCCTTGATCTCCGCGATCCGCTGCTGGCGCAGCGTCGTCGCTTCGCCGCCCGGTTGGCAGTGGCCGTGGCGCTGGGCTATCTGCTCTTGGCTCCTTTGCTGGCCGCCGCCAATCTGCAACGCCAACACAGCCAGGCCTTGGCCAGCAGCGGCGAGTTGCGCCGTGCCACCGAGCAACTGAAGCAAATGCGCCAGGTGCTCAACACCGCCACCAGCATCCCGGAGCTCGAGCAGCGGCTGGCCGCCGTGGACGGACCCCGCCTCGATGCAGCCGATCGCAGCCTGCCCCTGCCCCTGTTGCGCAGCCGAATCTCGGCCCTTCTCGATCAGGCCGCCACCCGGCTCGAGCGCGCCCGCTCCGCCGCCCCGCCCACCAGCCCCTGGACCCTGTTGGGCGAAATTGCCCGCACCAGCGTGGCCTGCCTCGCCCTGGCCGTGGGTTACGCCGGCCTGGCCTGGCGACCCGGCAGTGAGCTTTCGCTGTTGAAGGAACTTCAGATGCGTTGGGAGCACTTGCGCTACCGCAGGGTTGCCCTGAAGGGGCGATCCGGCCGCACCTCCGCCGATGCGGACTACCTGCGCCGGATCAGTGGAGCGGAGGATGGTGAGGACGGCTCACAGAGGTGAGCCTGGGCATGAGCTCCGCTGCTAAGCGGCGCTGATCCTCACAACGGTCGAGATCGCCTTGAACCGGTGGTTGTGAATTCCGGATCCGTCGCTCAGGCTTTGTGAGAAGGCGTTTCTTCTGCCCCCCAGGGATCGGCCAGCTCGGAGGCTGCGGGTGGATCGAGCTTCGGCTCCTGCAGGGCCTCTGGCGTTTCATCGGAGGCACCCCACAGGTCCGCCTCGCCCACATCAAAGCCTGCCCCGCGGGCGATCTCCGCCACGGCGGCGGCATCGGCGGCGGTGCTGAGCGCCTCCTGCAGATCGGGATCCACCTCCGCCTGGCGCAGGAACGCCTCCAGGGCCACCGGCAGCGGCTCATCCAAAGCATCCGTTTCGAGACTGAGTTCAGCAGCGAGCGCATCAGCTATGGCGCCATCGGCATCAACGCCATCAGCTGCGGCGCCATCCACAGCAACGCCATCGATGTCGCCCACTGCAATTCCGCCGCCAGCCATTCCGCCCGCAGCGATACCGCCGGCATCGCCATCGCCGCCGGCGCCGGTGGCTTCGATCACCACGGTGTAGCTCACCAACTCCAGCGCTTCTGGCTCCTCATCGCTGGCCTCCCACACGTCTTGCGCGCTCACCCCAAAGCCGGCGATGCGGGCCAGGGCCGCCACCCCCTCCGCATCCGGGGCCGAGGCGAGCACCCGCTGCAGGTCCGGATCCAGCTCCACCTGCTGGAGGAAGGCATCGAGTTCGGCTTGGGGTTCATTCTTCGGCACCGCCAGGATTTCGATCACCTCCAGCACCTCCGGGGGTTCGCCGGCGGCCGCCAGCAGATCCTCTTCGGTGACCGCGAAGCCGGCAGCATGGGCGATCGCCGCCACACTGGCCGCGTCGGGGGCCGTGGCCAGGGGACGCTCCAGGCTGGGATCCTCCTGGGCCCGCGCCAGGAAGGCTTCGAGTTGCTGCAGGGACATCGGCTCGGCGGGCGCTGACCCCATGCCTAGCAACATCGGATCGGGCCGCCCAGCCCTTGCCCCTCAGGCGCCGCAGGGCGGGCCTGCCCCTGCCGCATCGAGCCCATCGAGGCACACCCGCACCGCCGCCAGATCGGCGCGGGTGTGCCAGCGGGGCGAGCCCTCCGTCTCGGTGGCGTTGCGCAGCAGGTAGGAGGGATGGAGCAAGGGCATCAGGGCCCGGCACGCCAGCAGGGGCCCCTCACCAGGGAGCCACTGGCCCCGCAAGCGGGTGATGCCCCCCTTCACCCCCAGCACCGCCTGCAGCGCCGTGGCCCCCACCAGCAGGATCAGGGCAGGATCCACCAGGACAATCTGCCGCTCCAGCCAGGGACGGCAGGCAGCCAGCTCGTCGGGGGTGGGCCGCCGGTTCTCCGGCGGGCGGCATTTGATCCCGTTCACGATGTAGAGATCCCGCTCAGGATCCAGGCCGGCGTCGGCCAGCAGGCGATCGAGCAGCTGGCCGGAGCGCCCCACGAAGGGCAAACCCTGGCGGTCTTCCTCGGCGCCGGGGGCCTCGCCGATCAGCAGCAGCCGGGCAGCCGGGTTGCCGCGGGCCAGCACCACTTGATGACGTCCCTCCGCCAGGGGGCAACGTCGGCACTGGCGGCACTCCTTCTCCAGGAGATCCAGGGACTCCATCATTCCGGCGTGCAACAGGCGGCGCCATCCTCCACGGAATGGCCCGCGCATGATGCAGGATGGCCCGATTGCCCGCTGCGCGCCCGCTCGATGCCGGCCCCGATCACGCTGTCCGCCCGGGCCGGGGCGCTCCAGCCTTCGCTCACCCTCGCGATCACCGCCAAGGCCCGCCAGCTCCGCGCCGAAGGCCACGATGTGTGCAGCCTCTCGGCCGGCGAACCGGACTTCGACACCCCCGCCTTCATCCGGCAGGCCGCCGCTGAGGCTCTGGAAGCCGGTCACACTCGCTATGGGCCCGTGGCAGGGGAACCCGCGCTTCGCGAGGCGATCGCCGCCAAGCTGAGCAACGAAAACCACGTACCCACCAGCAGCCAGCAGGTGCTGGTGACCAACGGCGGCAAGCAAGCCCTCTACAACCTCTTCCAGGTGCTGCTGGATCCAGGTGATGCGGTGCTGCTGCCGGCTCCCTACTGGCTCAGCTACCCGGAGATGGCTCAGCTGGCTGGGGCTTCCGTGCAGTACATCGCCAGCGATGCTGCAAGCGGCTTCCGGTTCGATCCAGAGGCCCTCGAAGCGGCGATCACCCCAGCCAGTCGCCTGCTGGTTCTCAACAGCCCCTCCAATCCCACGGGCATGGTGTTGGGACGTACCGAGCTGGAGGAGATCGCCGCGGTGCTGCGCCGCCATCCCCGCGTGACGGTGGTGTGCGATGAGATTTACGAATTCCTGCTGGCACCAGGCCACAGCCACCACAGCCTTTCTGCCGTGGCGCCGGATCTGGCCCACCGCATCTTCATCGTGAACGGCTTCGCCAAGGGCTGGGCGATGACGGGCTGGCGGATCGGCTGGTTGGCCGGCGCCCGTGAGGTGATCGCCGCCGCCAGCGCCCTGCAGAGCCAGAGCACCAGCAATGTGTGCACCTTCGCCCAATACGGCGCCCTGGCAGCGATCACCGCCTCGCGCGACTGCGTGCACACCATGGCCGAGGAGTTCACCCGCCGCCGGACTCTCCTGAGCGATGGTCTCCAGAGCATCCCGGGACTTGAGCTGCTTACGCCGGAAGGGGCCTTTTATGCCTTCCCCGATGTCAGCTCGTGGGGCCTCGATTCGATGACCCTCTGCAACCGCCTGCTCGATGAGGTGGGCTTGGCCGTAGTACCGGGGGTCGCCTTCGGTGATGACCGCTGCATCCGCCTCTCCTGCGCCGCCTCCGATGCCACCCTGCTGGATGGGCTAGATCGGCTGCGGCAGTTCCAGGCGAGTCTCTGAGCCGCGGCCAGCAAGAAACTGGATCGCGATCACCTGAGACCAGGATCGCGACCAAGGCGTGATTGGCCCCTCAGCCCTTCAGCTGGCCCACCAGCCGGCAGAAACTGGCAGGGTGCCATCAGCTTTGTGATGGCGATCGCTTTGAGACGGCGATAGGTGGGTGATGGCTACAGCTGGGTGATGGCGCCAGCTGGGTGCAGCCGACACCGCAGCACGGGCGATCGGTCGAACACCTTGGCCTCGCTCAGCCCGTTCAGGTTGGCGTCCGGGTCGGCGGCAGAGGGTGGTCGCGTGTGAGCACCTAACGTGTCAGGCCAGATTGCGAGGTTTCCCGCCGTGCAGCTCCAGGCCCTGCGCTCGGTTCCCCTACATCTGGAAGCGGGAAGCGACATCCGTCTGAGCCTGGAAGCTCTGGCGGTCGAACTCAACGCCAGCGGCTTCGTGCTCGGCGTGGTGGGCAACCTCTCACGGGCGGCCTTCCAGTGCCCCGGCCAGAGCGGCCCCAGGATCCTGGAGGGTGACCTGGAGATCATCACCCTGCAGGGCACGATCTCGCCTCAGGGGGTGCACCTGCACCTGAGCTTCTCCGATGGGGCCTGCCAGGTGTGGGGCGGCCACCTGGAACCGGGCACCCTGGTGCAGAAGGGGGCTGATCTGCTGGTGGGACTGCTGGAAGCGAGCGACGGAAGAGGCAGAGCTCCGGTGGTCCATTCCACTCCCCGGCAAGCCGCGCCAACGACCAGCGAACCCCGAGTGGAGATCGCCGTGCTGGCCGGCTGCCCCTACTGCGCCCGCGCCCTGCGGATGCTCCGCACCCTTGGCATCCCTTACGCGGTGGTGCCCCCCAGCGGCGGCGGATCCCTTCCCCAGGTGCACATCGATGGGGTGGCGATCGGCGGCTACGACGCCTTAGCCGACCTCCACGGCCGCGGTGAGCTAGAAGCCCTGCGCCGGGGCTGAGGCTGCGCCGGTCGTCGAATCAACCGGCGCAGCGGCTCAACCGATCATTTGTCCAGAAAAGGATCGGGCACCTGGGTGGCCTGGATCCGCGCAGGCAGAAACACGTACCAGGAGAGCAGGGAGGTGCACTGGGCAGTTTGGGGCTTGCAGCGACCCTCGGCTCCCACCGCCTGGGGACCCTCGGCGAGGCGGAAATCGGTGGGCAGGGCTCGCATAATGCCGATCGACGAGATCGAGCCATCCACCGAGTCCTTGATGATCGCCGAGCGCAACGCCTGCACCGAAGTGTTGGTCATGCTCCAGTAGGGGTAGTAGTTCACGGTGGCGGTCTTGAGGAAATCGATGCCGGCCGTTGAATAAAGGAAGCGGGTCACTGCCCGCAGATCCACGGTGTAACTCTTGGCCATCCCAGCCCGAACCTCCTGGGCAGTCCAACCGGAGCGGTTCAGGCCGCCTTCCAGGCCACGGTCGGTGATATCACCGCTGTCGACAAAAGTGTCAAAGGCCTGCTGCTGGGTCGACCAGACGGCACCACCGGTGGTCCAGCGCACGGGCCGCTCGGCGGCAAGAACAGGGGAGACAGCAATCAGGCCACCGGCGCCCAGAGCGGCCAGGGCAAGGAGATGCTTGCGCACGGATCAAACGCGAAGATCCACCTCAAGGTATGCACGACGACAGAACCTGGCCGCAGCGGAACCATCGAATTTGCGGCAAATCCCCGGCGCTTCTGATCGTCCCCCGGCGAGCCGACGGGAAAATCCCCGCGCCTAGGTGGGTGTACCGGACAGTCCGGACGTGAAAGAGAGGCGAGAGGGTGGCACCACGCCAGGCGTCGATGAAGCCGATCCCGGAGGCACCAAACCTGGAACTCGACGGGAGCCGAGCAGAACGAAGCCAGCGGCGAGGCCATCGAAAGGAAATCACGTCATGCCTGGCCGAAAACGTTGAACTTCAGGCCTCCGAGCGGAGACCCGCCGGGTGGTCCGTCCGGAGCTGCAGCAACACCTCGCGCTCCCGTGGTCCATCCAGCTCCACCAGCAGCACGGACTGCCAGCGACCAAGCCCCAGCCGCCCCTCGATCACGGGCAGGGTGATCTGGTTACCCAGCATCATGGCGATCAGATGGGCATGGGCATTGCGCGGTTCTTCTGCGGGAATACCCGGTCGCAGATGCAGATCGTTGTGTAGCCAGGGCCGATCCGGTGGGGCCAGAGCGAGAAAAAAACGCTCAAGATCCAGAAGCAGACGCTCCTCGTTCTCATTGATCACCAGGGCTGTGGTGGTGTGCTGACCCACCGCCACCATCACACCCTCCCGCACAGCGTGTTGATCGATGAGGTCCTGCAAAGCGGAGCTGATGTCATGGCAGCCGAAGGAGGCTGACGTGGGCACATGGAGCCGCTGATGAAAGAACGTCATGGGCCGATCCAAAGCGGGGCGGTGGCGGTCGCGGCAAGGAGTTGCAGCAGCGCTGCCCACAGGATCGTTCGGCTACCGCACGATCGAATCAGGGTTCCATGGCCGTGGTCAAAGAGTAGGGCGGAGCGGGATTACGCAATGGCGGAAGATCCAGCCCGCAACATCGCGGTGATGGTGCGCTGAAGCTCGGTGACCGACACCGGAGAAGGCTTTGGAGGGATGTGGGGAGGGGTCATGGATCATCGCTGGCCAGGGATGGAAACCAGCTGAGGGGCGGAAGAGGCGAAGATTCACTTGGATGTCCATGCTGATCGGGCCGGGATCCTGGCCAAGGGGCTTGGAAACGGCCCGATGATTGGCTATGGTTCTGTTGTCGTGATGGGACAACAAGCATGCTGACCGGAAGTGAGCTCCTGACCAAGGTCAAGGAGTTGGGCGATGTTTCCAAGTCTGAACTGGTGCGGGGCTGCGGCTATGTGAGCTCCAAGAAGGATGGGAGCGAACGGCTGAACTTCACCGCCTTCTACGAGGCGCTGCTGGAGGCGAAGGGTGTGAGCCTGGGTGAGGGTGGTGGATCGGCGAAAGCCGGGCGCAAACTCAGCTATGTGGCCACCGTGCAGGGCAATGGCAATCTGCTGGTGGGCAAGGCCTACACCGCCCTTCTCGATCTCCACCCTGGCGACGAGTTCGAGATCAAGCTCGGCCGCAAACAGATCCGCCTAGTGCCCGCAGGCTCCGTGGACGAAGAGTGATCATTTTCTGATTCTGCTGCGCAATCAGAGCCAGGATTCAACACTGGTGGCCGACGCGAAGCAAAAGCTGAGCAGTCCCAGCTCCAAAGCGATCCACATCGGCAATCCACAACACTCCAAGGCGTCAGCCGCCTTAGCCCCGCTTGGCCCTAGGCCAGCGGGGCTTTGGTCTGGTCAACCAGCCATGCTTGTGGTTCGGATGACAAGAGCAGACCATGCCATCCCTATAGGGTCTGATGCAGCCAATCAGGATTTCCGCCGTGGCCAACAACTGGTCCAGCGCAACGAATCAGATTCATGCCAGCCAGGTGCCGGATCCAACCACCGAGACCCGGGCCTTACCGCTCTACCAGACCACCTCCTACACCTTCCGCGACACGAACCACGTCGCCAAGTTGTTTGCCCTCATGGATCTGGGCAACATCGTGACCAGCATCATGTGAGCTTGATCACCGGAGCTGTGGGGCACTGCTGGTTGCCAGAGGCAGACGACGTATCCATCGCCATGCTCAACATGGCGGATGTTGGTGATCCAATCGTCTCCAGTCCCTGCCTCTACGGCGGCACCGACAACCAGTTCACGACACCCTGCCTAGCTGGGCATCACGGTGCCCGACGTGGACAGCCCCGATGAACCTGACTCCTGCCGAGCCGCGGTGCCGACCAATCCAAAACCGACGCCTCCCCAATAACGATGAGCCGTATTTGAGACTCGGTCTGGTCCTGTCAACACCAAAGCGGATGGGAATCGCAGCCTGCAGGAGATGGCCAGCGGCCGCTGAAGAACGAATCGTGATCACTGCGGGCCTGCCGGAGGCGGCAGCTCGGCGGCCAGCCCCACCAGATCAGCACTCACCTGCCAGAGAGCCGTGGCCAATCGATCGTCGCGGGCCTCGGCGCTGGGCACCGCCGGTTCAAACCGCAGTCGCCCCGGGCCCAGCAGGCGATTGACGCCGTAGTGGAAGCCTTCCGCCGCATCAGGATCGGTGGCCAGAGCAGCCAGCAGGGATCCGGCCTGCTCCGGGGTGGCCGTGATCCGCAACAGGTCGCGGGCCACTAGAGCAAAGAGCCGCTGGCCCCAGGGGTTATGGCGGCGGCTGTAGCGGAAGAAGCCGCCGTCGTCCCGGGGGATCACCAGGCCCGGACTCCAGGCCAGCACGGGCATCGGGGTGCCCCGCAGGCAGAGACGACGCGCTAGCTCCCGGGCGAAGAGCAGATTGCAGAGCTTGCTGTCCTTGTACGCCTTCTCGGCGTTGTAAGGCGATGGGCCATCCACCATCGCGAACCCCGGCCCGCCGCTTAGGCCCTCCAGGTTGCCAAGGCCCGCCGGCAGACCCACCCGGCCGCCGGCCGTGCCGGGATCGTGCACCTCCGAGGCGGTGATCACCACCCGGGCAGAGGTGCCAGCATCCAGCAAGGGAAGGAGCCGCTGGCTGAGCGCCTGGTGAGCGAGGTGGTTCACCGCGATGGTGAGCTCATGGCCCTGGGCGGAACGGCGGGGTTTGGGGGCCCCGGCCTCCTGCAGACCGGCATTGAGCACCAGGGTGTCGATCGGCGTGCCGCGATTCAGCAGCTCGGCGGCGCAGCGCTCAACACTGGCGAGGTCGGCGAGATCGCAGACGGGAGCATGAAGTGTGGGGGTGGCTCCGACCCCAGCCGAGGTCATCGGAGCACCGCTCGGATCCGAGGTGAGCGGCTGGGCAGAAGGAGCAGTTTTGCTGGACATGGCCGCCTTCAACCGTTCCACCGTGGTTGCCGCCGTGGCCTGATCCCGGCAGGGCACGATGAGGGCATGGCCGGCCTGGAGCAGCAGCCGAGCCGCCTCAAAGCCGATGCCGGAACTGGCGCCGGTGAGCAGGATTCGCCGGGGTGACAGGGGAGCCACAGGGTGGCAAGCCGGAGATGGGGCGGTCATGGCGGCACCCTATGCACGGCACATCGAGGCCGGGCGGACGGGCCTCAGCGTGGAAGCTTGAGCTCCATGCACCACCGATAGGGGACCCTGACCTTCAGGCCGAGAGCACAACGCGAGTGGCCTCGTCATGGGCCTGCTTGATGCGCCAGGCCCTCACGGCTCGCTCACGCAGGCCGTCGTGAAAGGCGGCGCTGTCGCCGCTGCGCAGCCACTCGGCTGTCGTCCGCGGCCAAGCGCCGATCGGGCTCTCGCCGTCTGCTGTCACAGCCGCAGCAGCAGGGAGCTGACCCTTCTGCGAACCAGGCACCAATCGGGGAAGCTGCCGGCGCAGCAGCGGGAAAGCGCGATGAAGGGAGTCCGGGAAGCGGGCCTCGCAGCTGAGGGCAGACACCAGATCCGGAGGAGTTTGCAAGCCCGAGAGGATTCACATCGCTCGAAACCATCTGCTGCCACAGGACACGCCAGCGGCGTGCTCAACCGGGCTGCCCCTTGCAGAGATCAGGTAGCGCCGTAGAACCTGCCGGAAGGTCCGCGGGACAGCAGACACTGCGGCCGAGTAGCGCTTCCTAGATTCCCCCTTCTGGAAACCTGAACCGCGCCGCGATGGCAAACCAGTGGGAGAACTTCCTGCAGAACCTGGGCGAGTGGCACGGCTCCTTCGCCTCCCTTGATGACAGCGGAACGCTGCTCGAGCGCACCCCCTCAATCCTCAGCCTCACGCAGGGCAACGAAGAGCGTTTGGTGCACTTCAGCCTGCGCCGCTTCGGCAACGGCCCCGACGCCCCACCCACCCGCGAAATCAACCAGGAATACCGCTCCCTCGGCAAACAGGTGGTGTTCTTCGCCTCGGGCTCTTTCTGCAAGGGTTCCCTGCAGGTGGCACCTGGCACGGCCTTCGGCGCCGAATTCGGCTTCGTGGCCGGGGACCGGCGCCACAGGCTGGTGCAGCTTCATAGCCCCGAAGGGGCTTTCGAGAGTCTGGTGCTGATCCGCGAATTCCGTGCCGGCAGCGGCGCCACGGAGCGCCCACACCTGGAGGCCGATCACCTACTGGGCCCCTGGAGCGGCGAGGCCGCCACAATCAGCGCCGACTGGCCGGAATCGGATGTCTCCCCCTGCCGCATCGATATGCAGCGAGATGGAACCGGAAGCCTCACCATTCACACCCAGATCGGCGCCGTGGAGGAGACCAACGGCAAGCGAGACGAGCGATTGCTCCTGTTGCCCGACAGCGGTTACTGCCTTGCGCCGGTGCAGGTGAGCCACCGGGAGGCCTTCAGCGTGGAGGCCGGCTGGATGCCCTCCCCCGGCCGGCTGGAGCGGCTGATCCGCCGCTACGACGCCAGCGGCGCCTGGATCTCCGCCACCTGGATCAGCGCTACGCCGAGCTGAGGCCAGGCCTGCCCGGCAGATGGAAGGAACGTGCTCCCCCCTGCGGCATGCCATTCCTGCTGGTGGAGTGAAGGCGATCGCTCCTTCAATCAACCAGATACGGATCCAGGAAGCTCAGCGGCCGGGCCATGGTGGCCGAGAAGCCGAGGATGCCTCGGTCGCGGTAGCTGTAGAGGAGCGAGTTGTCGACATCCAGCAGGAAGGTGCCGCCCCGCTGGGTAAGGAAGTCGTCGCGCGGCACATAAGTGCGCCAATGGCCGAGCACCTCGGCCATGTTGGCCAGCCGCACCGTGGCCAGCTCAAAGGGCCGCTGGAAGCCGCTGCCGCCTGCCCTGGCGAAGAAGGAACCCTTGAGGGGCGGCAGGGGACCGGCCTGGATCGTGGCGTCGTCGGCGATGCGCTGGGGAGCGGAGCGATCACCGGTGTAGCCGCGCAGCACCTCGGCCAGGGTGCCGGGCGAGCCGATGCCCGCGCACATCAACAGCAGGGCCGGCCAGGCGCCGCCGGGGGTGGCCAGGCCCCCATAGAGCCCCAGGGCCCGGTGGAGGTTCGGCTCGGCATCCACCAGCAGGCGCTCGCGGGGGAAGCCGGTGTAGGCGCAGAAGCGGTCGGCGCCGGCCTCATTGCCGATGGCGATCGCCAGAGGGCTGATGGCAGCGGCCTCCAGCCTGGGCAGCAGCGGCACCAGGGCCTGGGCGTATTCGAGGCTGTCGAAATCACCGAGCTGGCTGAGCAACAGCACCAGGCGGCGACGGCCGGAGCCCATGCCGTTCAGCGCGGCGAGGCGTTCCAGCAGGGGAGGGGGGGCTTGCATGGCCGCCACCGTAGGGGGCGCGGAGGGGGCAGCCAGTGAGTCGGGGGCCGGGCACTAGGTGAGATCCCGAAAAGAGCCTGTGGGGAACGCTTCACCCCGGAGCTGCAGAGGCTTGGTCCAGAACCTTGGATCAAGCCAGAGATTCAAGAGAGTGGTTCAAGACAGTGGTCCAGGCCGATGCTTCAGCGCAGTGGTCAAAGGCGGTGGCTCCTCACAGAGCGTCAGAACCGACCTTGATGGCATGGGGTCCAGGCCGGTGCTTCAGAGCAGCGGATGCCAGTGGCAGAGCGGCCCTTGGCCGCCGCCGATCGCCAGGGCATGGCGCAGGCCGCCCTCCACATAGGTCTTGGCGGCCACCACCGCATCGGCCAGGGCCAGGCCCCGCGCCCGGTGGGCGGTGATCGCGGCGCCGAGGGTGCAGCCGCTGCCGTGGGTGTGGGGGGTGTCGATCACCGGGCCCACCAACCAGCGCCCGGGTTCCTCACCGACCAGGAGGTAATCGCGGCCCCGCAGCGCCGCCAGCCCACCCCCCTTCACCAGCACCGCCGCCACCCCCTGCTTTCGCAACGCCGCGGCAGCCCGTTCCACATCGGCGGCCGAAGCGATGGGCAGGCCACTCAGCAGGCGAGCCTCGTGAAGGTTGGGGGTAAGCAGGTCGGCCAAGGGCAGAAGGTGATCGCGGTAGGCCTGGATCGCCTCGGGCTCCAGCAGCACCGCCCCGGCCCGCGACACCATCACCGGATCAATCAGCTTCGGGATCGCCAGCGGCGCCAGGGCACGGGCCGTGGCCTCGATCAGGCCGCGGTTGAGCAGCATGCCGGTCTTGAGGGCCGCCACCGGCAGATCGCTGAGCACCGTATCGATCTGGGCCGTGAGCGCCTCGGGCGGCAGGGCATCGACCCGGCTGACGCCGCGGGTGTTCTGGGCGGTGACGCAACTCAGGGCCGAGCAGCCATGAACCTGCAGGGCCGTGAAAGTCTTGAGATCGGCCTGGATGCCGGCCCCGCCGCCGGAATCACTGCCGCCGATGGTGAGGGCAATTGCTGGTGAAGCTGCTGCGTCCTGAACTGGGTGCTGAGCTGTGCCCTGAACGGGATCCTGAGCGATGGCCTGGGGTGTGTCCTGGGTGATCTCTGCATCCAGCGCAGACTGATCGGATGTGTCGGTGGCCATCTCCTGAGCGGTCGGCAGGCCGTGGGCCATCGGATTGATAGATCCTGGGACATCCCCATCCCTCCGACCACCCCAGGCCTGATTCCCGCCAAGGTGGAAGGCTGTCGGGAGCCTGGAGGCGATCAACACCTCGATGATGCGGAGCGGATCGAGTGTCATGGCCCCCGGGCCGGTCAAGGGATCGAGCATCGGAGACCCGGCAGGGCTGGCAAGCTAAGGGCGCCTGAAGTGGCCGGCCTGATCCCGATGCACCTTCTCCCCTTCCAACAAAGCCGGCGGGGGTCGCGTTCTTAATGGCCAGCGACGTCAGCGAAGGGATCGGTGCTCTCCTGCTGGTGGGGGGGCTGGTGCTGGCCCTGATCTACTGGAAGATCGTGCTCAGCCTGCTGCTGGCGGTGGGAATCGTGGCGGGGTTGATCGCCCTGGCGCAGGCCATGAGGGTGGCCAGGCTGCGGAGCATTGCCAAGGCGGCCCACCGCCGCTTTGCCGGCGATGTCTGCCGCATCGACGATCGCTTCGCCCTGCTGGAAGCGATCGACACCGAAGGGAGCGGGCCTCAGGCCCGCCTGCTGCTGCGGGTCGCCACGATCTTGCCCATGGATGGCGAGCTGGCACTGGCCCAGGACGTGCAGCGGCTCATCCCTCCGGAAAATCTGCGCCTCATCGTCAGCAACCTGGCCTTCGCCACCTTTCTGAAGGGCCAGGGCATCACGATGGTCAATGATCTGTCGGTGGAGGCCAAGGCCACACAGGCCTCCATCACCTGTCTGCGGGAAGCCGAATGGGCCCGCCAATCCCTGCAGACCATGGCGGAGCTGATCGGCTCCACCCGCGACACCATGAGCAAGGCCCGGGGGAACGAACTGCTGGAGCCGGCGATCCCCCAGCTGGAGCAGGCCCTGACAGCCTTCAGCCGCGAAGAGAGCAAGCTGACCGGCCACCTGCAGGAGTCGACGCGGATGCTGGGCAAGCTGCACGACTTTCTGAGCGTGCCGGAGACGCTCAGGCCGATCCTGAATTTCGATCTCGATGGCCTGTTCGACCCGGCCCGTCGCCGCGACCTGGAGGCCTCCTTTCAGGAGGTGGTGTGCCTCAATCAGGCCTTCGCGGAACTGTCGCGCGATCGGTTGATCTGATCGCCCTCTCAGGCGCTGATGGGAATCACCCGATCGCGGCCGGCCTGCTTGGCCCGGTACATGGCGGCATCGGCCCGGGCCACCAGCGCATCCACGCTCTCGCCGGGCTGGAACAGGGTGACCCCGATGCTGGCGCTCACCGCGAGGGTGGCAGAAGCAATCGGCAGCGGATCCCGAACCGCGGCCTGCAGGGCTTCGGCCAGCTGCAACCGCAGATCAACGCCATCGCAGGCAGGACTGCAAGAACTCACAGCCCAGCGGCGGCTCCCTGCTCCCAGGGAGTACGGCCCCCCGACAATCAGCGGTTCCTGTCGTGACCGCCCCCAGGGCGGCGGATCCGCCTGTCCACGAACAGGATCCAAGGGATCACCCCTCGGCCATTCTCTCCCGTGCATCTGAGCATCGGCTGCCAGCTCAACCTTCGCTGCGAGTCGGCCACCCCCCTACTGGCCCTGGTGCATCCCCACACCAGCCTGGTAAGCGATCTGGTGGCACCGGAGCGCCTGGAGCTGGACCCCGAACGCTCCTTTGAGGTGCTCACCGACCAGAGCGGCAACCGCTCGTGTCGCCTGCTGGTTCGTGCCGGCACCACCCAGCTCCGCTACGCCGCCACGATCCACTGCCCGGACAGCACCGATCCCGTGCTGCCCTTGATGGGCGCCTGCCCGGTGGAGGCCCTGCCGATCAACAGCTACCGCTACCTCAACGCGAGCACCTACTGCGATACGGCCGCCCTGATGGAGCTGGCCTGGAGCACCTTTGCGGGGATTCCGCCCGGCTGGACCCTGGTGCAGGCCATCTGCGACTGGGTGCACGAGCGCATCCGCTTCGATTACAACGCGATTCATCCCCACAAGCGGGCCAGCGATGCCCTGACCGAGGGTGCCGGCGTCTGCCGCGACTACGCCCACCTGGCGATCAGCCTCTGCCGGTGCCTCAACATCCCGGCCCGCTACTGCACCGGCTACCTGGGCTACACCGGCATTCCGCCCGGCGACGCCCCGGTGGATTTCTCCGCCTGGTTTGAGGTGTTCCTGGCCGATCGCTGGCATGTGTTCGATGCGCGGCACAACATTCCCCGCTGCGGAAGGGTGTTGATCGCCCGCGGCCGCGACGCCGCAGATGTTCCCTTCCTGCGCTCCTTCGGCGCCCATCAACTCACCGCCTTTGAGGTGATCACCGAGGCGTTGGCGATGCCGGTGGCAGAAGGTTCTGGCCAGCAGGTCCAGGCAGACCTGGCCGTCGCCGGCACAGCGACCTGATCTGGCAAGAGCAGCCAGCGCCATTCAGCAACGCGTTAGCGCTCATCCCATTGGCGATGGATCAGGCTTGTACGAGCAGCTCCAGGCTGAGGGGCACCCGGGTCGACCGGTTGCGGGGCACCGGGCTGTTCAGCATCCGCTGCCGAATGGCCGCGATCGCCTGCTCATCGGCGCGGACCCGGGCCAGGGATAGGGCCTGAGGATCCAGCAGCATCTGGAATGCGGCACGAATCTCCTCCAGAACCCAGTCGACTGAGACCGCAACGTTCATCTCCGCCTTCAGACCCGGAACCTGCGGTTGCCATTCCCCCCTCCTCGCTGAGCAGATCGACCCGCACGGATTGGTGATCGTCAGCGGTGCCGTGCACCATCTGAAGCACCGACAACGATCTCGTCGATGATCTCTGCGCCCTGGTGCAGAAGCCTTCGTCAGCGACTGGAGGCGCAGCTGCTGAGCCTGACGGCGGGGTGAGGTCGGGTCTCCGGCTGGTGCTCGGTCCAGGCCCGGTGGCGGCCCTCCATGCCCTCGCGGCAGTCCCCCCCGAACCGCAGCCTGCCTCCTTGGAGTGAACCCGCAGCGATCGGATCCCAATCCCCCACGGCCAAGGCTGGTTGCGGCCCAAAAACGCCCGGAAGGGAGCAGGATCCAGGACAGCCGATCGTCGTCGATGCGACCGTCCTGCTGGGCGACCCTGGCCGCCGCAGTCCTCCTGCCGGCCCCCGCCTGGGCCCATGCCAATGCGCACCCAGGCGGCGGCTTGGTGACGGGCTTCCTGCATCCGATCAGCGGCCTGGATCACGTGGTGGCCATGGTGGCCGTGGGGCTCTGGGGCGCGGTGCTCGGACCGCCGGCGCTGTGGGTGTTGCCGGTGGCCTTCCCGATGGTGATGGCCTTCGGAGGCCTGCTTGGCCTGCTGGGGGTACCCATCCCTGGCGTGGAGATCGGCATCGCCCTTTCAGGCCTGGTGATGGGCCTGATGGTGCTGTTTGAACTCAAACCACCGCTCTGGCTGGCAGCCCTGATCGTGGCGGCCTTTGCGGTGTTCCATGGCCATGCCCACGGCGCCGAACTGCCGGCCGGCAGCAACGCCCTGCTTTACAGCCTGGCCTTCGTGATCTCCACCGGCCTGCTGCACCTGATCGGCATCCTGCTGGGGGAAACGCGCCGCTGGCCCGGCGGCCGACGCTTCGTGCAGGCGACCGGTGGTGGCGTGGCCCTGGTGGGACTGTGGTTCCTGGAGCGGGCGCTCACGTGATCACACCGGTCGCCCCGATCAGCCTGGTCCAAGCCTGGCTGCCCCTGGCCCACCTGACGCCCACCGGCCTGGGGCCCTGGGGGGATGGGATGGCGCGGCTCTTCCTCGAGCCCACCGACCTGCTGCTGATGAGCGCCCTGGTGCTGCTGGCCGCCCAATCGGGTCGAGCCTGCAGCGATCGGCTTCCGCTACTGCTGCCCCTGGCCTGGCTGAGTGGGGGACTGATCGGCCTGGGGCTGCACACGGAATTGCTCCTAGCCGTCCCAGCAACAGCCCTGGTGCTGCTCGTAGGGATGCTGGTGGCCACTGGGGTACGGATGCCAACCCGGCTGCTGACGCCCCTGGCCACCTGCCTCACCCTGCTCTTCTCCGTGGTCGCTGGCTCCTCCATCGCCGGACATGCCGGCGCAGCGGCGGCCCTGCTCGGGGAAACGGTGGGTGTGGCGGTGCTGGTCACCCTCCTGTCCCAGGTGGTCGCCCCGCCCCAGCCTCGCTGGCTGGCGATCGGAATGCGGGTGGCGGGCAGCTGGATCGGCGCCGCCAGCCTGCTGATGCTGGGCTGGCTGGTGCGTCATCCAACCTGATCGGGCTCAGGGTTTGGCCGTGCCGCCGCCCGGCGCCTTTGGATCGACTGGCGAGGCGGGTGTGAAACGAACGGAACAGCGGTAGCGGAAGGAGAGCCCCGGCAGGGCAATCTCGGTGCAATCACTGCCCTGGATGTGTGCACCCTTCGGCACCCGCGAGGAGGCGTCCCGAAGGGCACTGGCCTGGTCAATCATCGATTCCGCCGTGACCTCATCGGCTTTGGCGGGTGACGCTGCGGCAAGGAGGAGCAGGGCCAGGAGGCCACCGAACGCCTGGGAGATCCGGATGAAAGTGTTGTCAGCCAAAGCCGCAAAAGGAAGTGCAGATCCAGCCTGGACCACAGGCACCCCGGTGGAACCTGAGGTGGAACAAGGGCCGACACTCAAAGCGGCTTGGTGGCGATCACGGCAAAAAAGGGATCCCCCTTGGCACCGATCAGCCCGCTCAGCCCCGCAGCGCGGGTCTGCTCCGCGATCAGGGCCGGTGTGGGCCAACCCTGGGCGATCAGCACCTCAGCCACGTAGGCGAGATGATCACGGTCGCTGCCATCCGCCCAGATCTGTGGCGCCTTGGTGAAGAACATGCGGTTGGAAAACGCCACGATCAGCTGGCCCCCAGGCCGGGTGATCCGCCACAGCTCGGCCGCGATCGCCTCCGGATACTCCAGGTATTGCCATCCGGCCACGATCAGGGTGGCGTCAACGCTCCCGCTCTCCAGGGGGAGGATTTGATCAGTGTTCAGGTTCTGCACCCAACGGCGCGAGAGCCGTGGGTTGGCGAGCAGCTCCTTGGGGTTGAGGCCGTGGCCGATCACGCTGGCGAAGGCCACATCCTCGGGCAGGTGCGACACCCAGCTCGACATCAGATCGAGCACCACAGCACCAGCCGGGATCCGCTCGCGATACAGCTCGGTGAGCCGGTGCCGAAACGCCCCGTCAAGGTGCTGAACGAAGCGGGGTTCGGCATAGAAGAGGGCGTCATCGCTGCGGTCCCACTTGCGCCGCTGCGACTCGGTCAGCACCTTCACCACCACGGCACCCTCTCCCGAGCGAAAGGGATCAGTCTGGAGACGGCAGCCGGTGGGGTGTGAGCCATCCCACCGGCTGGCGTGCGCGATCAGCCCTCAGCGAACGAAGAGCATCTCCTGGTAGGTGGGCAGCGGCCAGAGGTCATCATCAACCAGGCCTTCCAGGCCATCGACCGCCTCGCGGATCTTGCCCAGGAGCGGCATCAGGGTGTCGGCGCAATGGCGGAGATGGGCATGCACGTCGTGGGGCGGCGCCCCAATCGCGCCATCCAGAGCGTTGCATTGCTCGATGAGCTGACCGTTGAGCGAAGCCACCTTGGCGGCCACCGAGCGGTCGGTGGGGAGGCCGAGGGTCTCTTGATCCTTCAGGGAGCTGGCCAGGTGCTGGAGAAAAGCCATCACCGCCGGGTAGACCTGGGTGCGCGCCATCCGAAGCGCCAGGCGAGATTCCACCTCGATCGCCAGGATGTACTGCTCGGCCGCGACCTCGAAACGACTTTCCAGCTCCACCGGCGTGAGCACGCCCTGCCGCTCGAACAGCTCCCGGATCTCGGTCCGCTGAAGCACAGGCAGGGCATCGGCGCTGGTTCGCAGATTTTCTAGTCCGCGCTCCTCGACCGCGATGCGATGCCACTCCGAGGAATAGCCATCACCGCCGAAGACCACGGCGCCGTGGTCGTCCATGGTGCGCTTGAGCACAGCGAAAGCCGCCTCCTCCAAGGGCGAACCGGTTCGGAGCTGATCCTCGAGCTGATCGCTGATCCACTGCAGGGAATCGGCCAGGATCGTGTTGAGCGCCACCAGCGGGCCGGCCACCGACTGGCCGGAACCAACGGCGCGGAACTCGAAGCGGTTGCCGGTGAAGGCGAACGGGGAGGTGCGGTTGCGATCGCCAGGGTCGCGATTGAGGTCCGGCAGGGTGTCCACCCCGAGCGACATCAACGCCGCCTGGGCCGACCCTTCCAACTTGCCACTCTTGATCTGGTTGTAGACATCCTCGAGTTGGCTGCCCAGATACACCGAGATGATCGCGGGCGGTGCTTCGTTGGCCCCGAGGCGGTGATCGTTGCTGGCGGTGGCGATCACGGCACGCATCAGCGGGCCGTAACGATGCACACCACGGATCACGGCGCCGCAGAACATCAGGAACTGCAGGTTGGCGTGGGGGGTCGAGCCGGGATCGAGCAGGTTGCCCTGGGTGGCGTTGCCGATCGACCAGTTGACGTGCTTCCCGCTGCCGTTGACGCCGGCGAAGGGCTTTTCATGCAGCAGACAGGTGAGGCCGTGCTTCTTGGCTGTGCTGCGCAGCACGGTCATGGTGAGCTGCTGGTGATCGGTGGCCACATTGGCGGCCTCGAAGTAAGGAGCGATCTCAAACTGACCGGGAGCCACCTCGTTGTGACGGGTCTTGGCCGGGATGCCGAAGCGATAGAGCTGGGCCTCCACGTCCTGCATGAACACCTGCACCCTCTCCGGGATGGCGCCGAAGTAATGGTCGTCGAACTGCTGTCCCTTGGCTGGCGGGGCACCGAACAACGAGCGTCCGGCAAGCTGCAGATCAGGCCGCAGGGCGATCAAGGCGGAATCGACCAAGAAATACTCTTGCTCGGCACCGCAGCTGGAGTTGACCGGCGCGATCTCGCGTTCACCCAGCAGGCTCAGCAGCCGCTGGGCCTCACGATTCATGGCGGCGTTGGAGCGCAACAGCGGTGTTTTGTGATCCAGTGCCTCTCCGGTCCAGCTCACGAAGACCGTGGGGATGCAGAGGGTGACCCCGTTGGGGGTGCGCATCAGCCAGGCGGGGCTGGTGACATCCCAGGCGGTGTAGCCGCGGGCCTCAAACGTGGTGCGCAGGCCACCGTTGGGGAAGGAGGAGCCATCGGGTTCCCCCTGCACCAGCAACTTGCCGGAGAACTCAGCAATCGCCTTGCCGTCGGACTGCGGGGCGATGAAGCCGTCGTGTTTCTCAGCGGTGAGGTTGGTGAGCGGATAAAAGACGTGCGCGTAATACAGGGCACCGCGGGCGGAGGCCCAGTCCTTCATGGCCTGGGCGACCACATCAGCCACCGAGAGATCGAGCTTGCTGCCCTCGCGGATCAAGCGTTGAATCGAGCGGAACACCTGCTTGGGTAGAGCCGATTTCATCGCCTCGAGGCCGAAGACATCACTGGCCCAGCTCTCCTCAAGCGGCACGGGGGGCGCCACCGCGATGGAAGGCCTCGAAAGGATCGTCTGCATGGCCTGGAGACGCGCAGCTGATGGCATGACCGGATCAAATTCCTGACTCGACCCACCCAACTCAGCCACAGGACCAGTTGGATGCCTCGGTCGCTACCAAATCAGCAGACCCTGCACGCAGGCCATCAACAGCGAGCCGGACCGGCGGAGCTGGCCTGAACGGATCCTGACCGCCTCCGGATCACAGAAGCAGCCCTGGCAGGGCCATAGCCAGGTCCGGACCTGAGCACAGAGGCTTAACGGCCCTGCGTTTTCTACTGAGCCTGGTGGCATCGCATTTGTGGCCATGACCAACCCCAACACCCCATCTGCAGCCTGGCGGCGAGGCTCCACCAGCCCGCCCCGCCTGCTGCGTCGCGTTCCCACCGGCAACCGAAGCGGCCGGGTGCCTCAGAGCTGGCCCGCATCCCATGGGAACCTCACCAGCGGTTCGCCGTACGACTTCCAGCCTGGCGCAGCCCACCTGTGCGCCAACCTGCGCCTGCTCCTGTTGCCGCCGCGGAATTGAGCGACCGGCGGGCCATATCCGCCGCTCATGGAGCCTCGGCGGGATCCTGCAGCGGGGGAAACACCCTTGGCAACGCCAGGATCAGCAACCAGGCCACGGTGAAGGCGGCAGCTGCCACCCATTGCTGCCGCAGCACGGCCACCACAGCGATCGTGCTGGCCGTGACCCGCACAGCCCGTACCGCGAAGCGGAAAAGAACAAGCTTGCGATCGGCGGGGGCATCCGTCGGTGCGGCTGGTTTTTCAGGATCTAGTAAGCGATCGGGCGCGGAATCGTCAGCGGGCATGGCTAGCGGTTCTGACTGCCCATGATGGCCACGGATTCAGCGAGCTGTGGCGAGCGGCGGGTAGAGCAACTGCACGGGTTAAGCCCAAAACGGGCAGGCAGGGCAAGTGGTTTCACCGGCTGGCTATTCAAATTCTGCAGGTTTTTTCAGTAGAAGTCAGCCTGCTCCTCCTGCTCCTGGAGCAACCGAGTCTGGAGATCAAATCCGATGGCACGAAAGTAAGCATGGATCGGCGCTCCGCGATCCGCCACCCTGAAGTCCCCCCTTTGTCGTTAGAGATAGAATCAGAGAAAGGTCTGGGTTTACCCTCTGAGGCCATGGCCCTAAACTGTTGATGCCGTAGCCAGCGTCGGTTCGGCTGGCTTAGTTCATGGCGTTGACGTTGATGAGGATAGGGGGATGATCATGGCCTCCCTTTCTTCAATGCTCTGTGGTGGGCAGCGGGCATAGCAACTGCACCGGATGGCGGATGGTGCGCCACTCACCATTGCAGGTGCTCACCTCCAGGCCAATTGAAGCGTCGCCGGCATCAGCTTCGAGTCCATCCAGCCAGCCGATGGCCTCATCGATCGCCTCCTCGATCGACTCGTAGCGACCATCGAGATGGGGATGGGGCTGGAAGAATGCATCAATGAGTCGATAGGCCCTCGGTGCCGGTTGACGGGAGAGCAGCAGGTGGCCGTTCGGGGTTGCCATCACGGGATCCGCTTGGAATGGCAGTGTGGTCGTTGTGCCGGATGGGCCGCTGTCACGCTGAACACTAGGGGGCGTTGCTCGGCGACAGGTCAGCGGATCTGCTGCGTAACGGGATCTTTGGGATGAATCAGAGCTGAATCGCCGCTGGTCAGCGGCTGGCTCAGGAGGTCGGCCAGCGCCAGGCGGCCCGCTCCAGCGCCGTCTGGCCGGGCACCACCGTGGCCCCCCAGCTCCCGCTCCAACCGCAGCAGGCGGCAGCCAGGGATGACCTCCAATGCAGAGATCAGCGTCTCGGCATGGGCCACCACCCACACCTGGGTGCGTTCGGCCACGGCGGCGATCAACCGCGCCAGGGGGGCAAGCAGATCGGGGTGGAGGCTGTTCTCCGGTTCGTTGAGCACCAGCAGCGGCGGCAACCGCGGGCTGAACAGAGCCGCCGTTAGCAGCAGGTAGCGCAGGGTGCCATCGGAAAGCTCCGTGGCGTCGAGGGACCGCAGCAATCCCGGTTGATGCAGCTGCAGTTGAAACAGAGGCGCGCTGGTGTCCACCTGAGGTAGGTAAAGATTCCAACCTGCCGCATGGGCCCGTCTGGGGGCTGGCCCTGCCGCGGCGCCTGCGGTGGGGCGATGGGGGCCGTTGCTGCTAGCCGATGATCCCTGCCATTGAGCCATGGCCATCGCTTCCTTCTGCCCCCTCGTCCGCCGCATGGTGCTCCAGGTTCAGCAGGTCTGCAGCAAACCAGCACTCGTCAACCGGCTCACCAGCAGCACCCGCAAGCGGGAATGGGAGAACGGAACCAAGCCGAGTAGCAAATATCACTGTTTTTTCGCCGAGACCCGGCCACTGCTCGCCTGTGGTGCTAAATGATATTACGCACAGATGACAGAGCTTCGACCACCCATGCATGTTTAGTTCATGCCTGCAAAAACACCCAGCTCTGCAGCGCATTAAGCACAAAGAAAGAATCACTTAATAGGCAGTCAACTAGGAGGCAATCACTCATGAGCATTCAAAGCGGCAGTCGACAGCTTCTGATCCACGGAATGGTACTCGTTCTGGTCGGATTGGTGTGGGGTCTTGTTATACCCAGTACTCCGTACCCAAGGCTCGGCCTCGGAGCCCATATCCAGTTCGTTTCCAACGGCATGCTGTTCATCATTCAAGCGATCTCTTTGCTGGCCCTCCCACACAGTGTAGGCATCAAGTCCATCTGGGTGATGGTCTTAGCGGCGTGGCTGACATGGAGCATGGCTCTCTCCGAACTAGCCAATTCCTGGTGGGGAACGATGGAGCCATTATCGATTGCCGCAAGTCAGGCGGGTGCCACAGGCGGCGAAGCATGGCAAGAAGTGATTCTCAAACTTACTCACATTGGCGCTGGATTAGGTCTAATCATTGCTTGGGCTTTGCTGGTTGTCGGTTTTTGGAAGCACGCGTCCAGCCCAGAATCAATTGATGTATAAAATGGCCAAGCATAGCGCCGTAAATAAGTTGAAAGCAAAGCGAAGCCTTTAGGTATTTCAAAATACATATATACATTCTAGCCACAAGTTCATGCTCAGGCGGCCTTAATAAAAACTGATGAGAGGAGACGTTGAAACGACACTGGAACCAACTGATCGGGATTGGGA
>Ga0114972_10000813_pt1 | contig 23509 bp, 22 predicted proteins | sample M_140807_EF_Meta_FD_87354 | JGI IMG/M metagenome (GOLD analysis project Ga0114972, IMG submission 87354) | Freshwater microbial communities from Lake Montjoie, Canada to study carbon cycling - M_140807_EF_MetaG | ecosystem: Environmental > Aquatic > Freshwater > Lake | place: Lake Montjoie...
AAGCGCTCGGCTGCGCCGATCCGATTCGGATCGAAGACGATCGCAAACATGTTGTTCCAGATCGCGAACTGCATCGTGCGGTTGGCCGGCTGTGCGGTCTCACCACCGGTCAGCGCAGCACCGAGGAGCTCGCACACCATTGCCAGGGCATGGCCCTTGTGGGCGGCCGCTGTCTGCAAAGCGCCATGCGGCCCTTCGGCCGGCTCGAACATCACCGAGGGATCGCGCGTCGGCTTGCCCTGAGCGTCAATCAGGCTGCCCTCAGGCACCTGCGAGCTCGGGTCGGATTTCTGCTTGTTGTAGGCCACGCGCACCTTGCCATGGGCAATCGCGCTGGTCGCGAAATCGAGCAGGATCGGTTCTGCGCCCGGGCGCGGGATGCCGACGGTAAAGGGGTTGGTGAGGAAGCGTGCGGCTGCGCCACCGAAGGGCGCGACCATCGGGATGGTCGAGACCGCATTGGTGAAATGCACCGAAGCGAATCCGGCTGCAACAGCCTGCTCGGCCCAGTGTCCGACCCGACCGAGGTGGTGCGAATTGCGCAGACCCATCACGCACACCCCATGGGTGCGGGCGCGCTCGATGGCGATCTCCATCGCCTGGTGGGTCACCGACTGGCCCATCCCGCGTCGCGCATCGATGGTGATCAGCGGGCCGTTGTCGAGCACCACTTCGACCGTCTGATTGAGCTTGAGTTCGCCTGCCAGGTGCGACTTCACATAACGCGGCGCCATACCGATGCCGTGCGAGTCATGGCCTGCCAGGTTGGCGCCGACCAGATGGTCTGCGGTCAGACGTGCTTCGCGCTCGCTCGAGCCAGCCCGCTGCCACAGCGCGACCATCCAGCCATGAACCGCTTCGGGATGAATGAATTTTTCGGCCATTTGAGCGTCTCCGCGTGAGTGTGTTTGCAGCAATGGTAACGCGATCGTCCGTTATGCTCCGGCTGATGGACCTCTCTAATCCGCTCGATTTCAAGCTCGAATTGCTGGGCCCCACGATCCATCAGCTGATCCGCGAGCTCGCCACCCCCCAGGGCTGGTGGGCCGCTGCAGCCCTGGCCGCCTGCGTGTTGCTGGCCATGCGACTGGCGTCTTCGTTCGAGAAACGCCTCGCGGCGGGCGCCCGGAACACGCTGCTGCTGACCTGGATCGATCGCATCGGCTGGCCTTTGATCGCCTTGATGCTCGTCATGGTGGCCAAGACCGTGCTCTCGCGCTTCGTGCCGGTCTCGATGCTGACCGTGGCGCGCGAGTTGCTGGTGCCGCTGGTGGCGATCCGCGCTCTCCTGCTGGCTGTGCGTCAGACCTTCCCCACGGCGACCTGGCTGGGATCGCTGGAGCGCACCATTGCCCCGGTCGTCTGGTCGATTGCCGCGCTGCATGTCCTTGACCTGCTGCCGATGCTGCTCGAGACACTCGATTCGATCGCGATTCCGCTGGGCAAATCGAAGCTGTCGCTGCTCCAGGTGATCACCGGCCTGATCACGCTGGCGTTCGCGGGCCTGATCGCGCTGTGGATCAGCAGCGCGCTCGATGCCCGACTGGCGCTGGCTGACGCCATTCCGCAAGGGGCCCGGGCGGTGATCTCGCGGATCTCCAAGCCGCTGCTCACCCTGATCGCCTTGCTGATTGCGCTGCCGATCGTCGGCATCGACCTCACGGTTCTGTCGGTCTTCGGTGGCGCACTCGGCGTGGGCCTGGGCTTTGGCATGCAGAAGATCGTGGCCAATTACATCTCGGGCTTCATCATCTTGCTGGACCACTCGATCGAGCCGGGACGTCTGATCCGTGTCGATCGCTATCGCGGCATCGTGTCCGAGATTCGCACCCGCTATACCGTCATCAAGGGTCTGGATGGCGTTGATGCGATCGTGCCCAATGAAATGCTGGTCAACTCGGTGGTCGAGAGCGAGACCTTCAGCGACTCGACGACGCGGGTGTCTCTGCAAATCGGGGTGGGTTATCAGAGCGATGTCGAGCAGGCCATGCAGATCCTGGTCGATGCTGCTGCCTCTCAGCCACGGGTCATGCAGACGCCTGCGCCGCGGGCCTTTCTGGTCGCCTTCGCTGATTCTGCGATCACGCTTGAGGTGGGCTTCTGGGTGAAAGACCCGGAGATCGGCACGCTCGCGTTGCGCTCGGACATCAACCTCGAAGTTCTGCGGCGATTCCGCGCGGCCGGTATCGAGATTCCGTTCCCACAGCGGGAAGTCACCGTTCGACAAGCGACTGCGGTCGACCTCTCAAGCACGCCGCTCGCTGCGGCATCCGTCAGGTCCCCTGCGGGCTGACGGATGCGCCTTCGCAGGCGTGTCAGACCATCTTCACCTTCAACGAGCCCACGCCATCCACGCGGCCTTCCATCAGGTCGCCCTTGACCACTGCGCCGACGCCTTCGGGCGTGCCAGTGAAGATCAGATCACCCGGCTCAAGGCGCCAGTACATCGTGAGGTGCTCGATGCTTTCGGCGATGTTCCAGATCAGCTTGCTGGTGGTGCTCGATTGCTTGACCGCGCCGTTGACCTTGAGCTCGATGCTTGCTGCGCTGGGGTTGCCGGCCTGGGCCGCTGGCACGATGGGGCCGATCGGGGCCGAGTGGTCGAAGCCCTTGCCGATCTCCCAGGGTCGGCCCTGCTTCTTGGCCTCGTTCTGAAGGTCGCGACGGGTCATGTCCAGGCCGACTGCATAGCCCCAGACATGCTTCATGGCATCGGCTGCCTTGATGTTGGCGCCACCGATTCCGATGGCCACCACCAGCTCCATTTCATAGTGCAGGTTCGAGGTGCCGGGCGGATAGGGCATTTCGCCGGTCTGGCCCTCAGGCACATGGACGATCGCATCGGCTGGCTTCAAAAAGAAGAAGGGCGGCTCGCGGCCGGTGAAGCCCATCTCTTTGGCATGTTCCTCGTAGTTTCGACCGACGCAGTAGATGCGACGCACCGGCCAGTTGCCACCGCCGGTGACAGGGATCGAAACAGGGTTCGGTTGAGCGACGACGAAAGTCAATTCAGGCTCCTTGCAGTAACAGTCATTCCGCGTCGGGAACGAACTTCAACGACACGCCATTGTTGCAAAAGCGCAGTCCGGTCGGAGCCGGGCCGTCTTTGAAAATATGGCCGTGATGACCGCCGCACCGTGTGCAGTGGTATTCGGTGCGGGGCATCATCAGCTTGTGGTCTGTGCTGGTTTCGAAGACACCGGGCAGGCTGGTGAAAAAGCTCGGCCAGCCGCTGCCGCTCTCGTACTTCATGTCGCTGCGAAACAGTGCAGTGCCGCAGCCGGCGCACACGAAGGTCCCCGTGCGGTGTTCGTCATTCAAGGGGCTGGAGCCGGCGTATTCGGTGCCTTCATGGCGCAGCACCTGGTAGGCATCGCGCGGCAGCAGCGCGCGCCATTCTTCGTCGGACTTTTCGATCTTGTCGCTCATGTCGCGCCTCGTTTCAGGGTTGCGAATTCAATCACCTGACGCGCGACCAGCGCGCAGGACTCGAGCACCGCCGGGTCGGCCGGCTGGCCATCGCCACCGAAGGGGCGCTCGCGGGAGTTGATGGTGGCGGCAAAAGGCGTGGGCCATCCGCGCAGGGCATGAACGATCGAGCGCAAGGATGCGAGGGTCGAGCCCATCGCCTGTGGCCCGTCGGCACACACGATGCAACCGACGGCCAGGCCGTCAAAGTAGGGTGATGCGTCCTGGCGCATGTCTTCGGTGAAGTCGATCGCGTTCTTGACCAGCCCCGAGATGCCGCCGTGATAAGCCGGTGTGGCGAGTAGCACGCCATCGGCGCGGCGCAATGCGGCCAGCATGGCCACGGCTTCCGGGCTGCGCTCCGGACGGGTCGGGTCGTAAGGTTCCAGGGGCAGGGCGCCTGCGCCAAAGAGCTGTGTGTCACAGCCGGCTGCTTTCGCCGCATCGAGCGCAGCAGACAGGGCTCGTTCCGAGGTGGAGCCTGCCCGGGTGGTGCCGCCTAAGCCGACGATGAAAAGGGGTTCTGGCATCGTCGATCCTGTTCGATGGGCGCGTGTCGAGAAGCGTTGATGCTAGCACGGGGGCACTGGTCTGCTCCTTGAGAAACCGGTGATCGCAGGCGGGTCGAAATGCCCCGGGTCCTTCCAGAGGAAGGACTCAGCCGGCGCGATCCAGCTTATCGAGCAAGGCCAGCGCGCGCGTGGTGTTGCCACGAGCCGCGCGCGTTTCGAAGCGCACACGGGCATCGTAGTTGGCCAGTGCGACGGTTGCCAATTCGTCCATCAACTTGTTGAGGCTGATCGAGTTGGACTTCGCAAGCGCCTTCAGGCGCTCGTGCTTGTCGTCAGGTAGTCGAATGGTCAGGGTAGACATGGAAAAGCCTCCAGGCATTGCTCGGGCGTCAAAACCCGCAGCATCGGGAATTTCAGTTCGCCGCGCGCAATATCGCGCAGGTTGCGAGTCACGATTGCATCGGCCTGCGCAGCGATTGCCAATTCGATCAAGTGATTGTCCGCTTCATCCGGCAGATTAGGCCGCCAGGCATAGAACACTTCAATCCAGCGACAGCGGCTCATCAGCGCATCGAACACTTCGCCTCGCTCCTTGGCAGTCAGTGCTGATTCAGCGAACAGCTCCGATCGGCTCAGCACATCTTCGTATTCAGCCAGCAGCGCTGGACCCAACACCGGTTGGTAGTGGCCCAGCAGGCAGGCGCGCAATATGGATCGCCCCGCCCCACGACCGCGCAGCAGCGCGGCGACAAGAACATGTGTATCGAGCACGATCGTGACCATGGTTGATGATAGCGCCCATGCTGTCATTGTGCGAGGATCCCTCGCCTTGACGCGTCCGCTTCGCAGCCCCTTCGCCAAGCCGTCCTGCCGTGATGCTCTTCGCGTTGTCCGTCTCAGCCCATCGACCTATCGAGCACGCCATGAACACACCCCGCGCCACCACCGCAAATCCTGCATTGAACACCCGGCAGAGCCTGCGCCGCAGTGGGCTGGCTGCAGCCCTCGCCGCACTGCTGACCGCCTGCGCTGCTCCAGGCGGGGCGGACAGGCTCGGCGGCTCGAACGCCGTCTACAACCCGCCTGCAGCCTCATCGTCCGAGTCGGCCTCCTTGTTGCGCGAGCGCCCGCCGATCGTCTTCGTGCACGGTAACGGCGACAGTGCCTCGAACTGGCTGACCACGCTGTGGCTCTTTGAATCGAACGGCTGGCCGCGTGATCGCCTGCATGCCATCGATGCGCCCAACCCCTTGGCTCGCGATGAGGATGCGGTCGTACAGGCCGACCGCACCTCGGCGGCTGAGCATGCGGCTTACCTGGCCAGCGAGATTGATGCGGTGCTCTGGCGAACCGGTGCGAAGCAGGTGGTGTTGGTGGGCAATTCGCGCGGTGGCAATGCGATTCGCAGCTATGTGCGTGACTACGGTGCGGCCAAGGTCTCGCATGCGGTGCTGGGCGGCACGCCCAATCACGGCGTGTTTGCACGCGCCGATTTCCGGCCTGGCAATGAGTTCAATGGTGCCGGCCCGGTGCTGATGCGCTTGAATGCACCGCAGGGTCCGCAAGGCCTGGAGGTCTCGCCCGGGGTGAAGTGGATGACGCTGCGCTCCGATGGCAATGACAAATTCGCGGTGCCCACCGGCGAATGGATCGGTCAGGGCGCGGGTTTCAAAACGAATGTGGATGAGCGCGGGCCCGAGCTGAAAGGCGCAGACAACCGCGTGCTGCCTGGGCTTGACCATCGTGAAGTGTCGTATCACCAGAAGGCATTCGAGCAGACGTATCAATTCATCACTGGCCAGATGCCCGCCCGTGGGATCGACCCGCAGGCGCAGTTGGTCCTCGATGGCCGTGTGACGGGCATCTCCGGCACGGCAGCCACCAATCTGCCGATGATGGGTGCGCGTGTGCAGGTGCATGCAGTCGACTGCGACAGCGGCGAGCGCCGGGGTGCTGCGCTGCTTGACCGCACCACCGGCGCCGATGGCCGCTGGGGGCCGCTGCGCACCGATTCGCAGACCTGCCTGGAGTTTGAATACGGCGCAGCCGGCTTTGCCACGGTGCATCAGTACCGCTCGCCGTTTCCGCGGTCGTCGGACATCGTGAACTTTCGGCCGCTTCGCATGAGCGACGCCGATGGCAAGGCGGGCGCTGTGGTGAGCATCACCCGACCGCGTGGCTACTTCGGGCTGGGCCGCGACACCATGAGCCTGGACGGCGCCCCCTTGCCCGGCGTGGTGGCCGGGGTGGCAGGTCAGTCGGTGGCGCGCCTTTCCCTGCCTTCAGCAGAGGTACGCACAGTGCTGGCGCGCTTCAACACCGAACGCATCGCGATGCGCACCTGGCCGGCTGCGCAGGGGCATGTGTCGGTGGCGGAGTTGCATCAGTAGGCAAGGGGTTTCGTCGAAACGCACGGCTTTCAGGTGTTCAAGCCGCACCTCGTCAGCGCCCTGAGTCCTCGGCTGTCAGCAGCTTCACGCGAAACAGGAATCCCGCGATGGCTGCGCCGATCAGCGGTGCCACGATGAACAGCCAGAGTTGCCCCAGTGGCTTGCCGCCCATGAGCAGCGCGGGGCCCAGGCTGCGCGCAGGGTTGACGGAAACGCCGGTGATGTTGATGCCAACGATATGGATGACCGCAAGGGTTAAACCGATGGCCAGGCCTGCGAGATGCGCTGGCGAGTCTTTTTGGGTCACGCCCAGGATGGTGACCAGAAACAGGAAGGTCGCGACGATTTCGAAGACCACCGCCGACATGAGGTTGTATTCACCAAGATAGCCTGCGCCCCAGCCATTGGCGCCGAGTCCGCCATTCCAGCCGGAGGCCTTCCCGGACATGATCAGCCACAGCACGGCTGCGCCAGCGATCGCGCCAAGGCATTGTGCGATGACATAGGTGATCAGGTCGCTGGCGGACATCCGGCCCGCGACGAACGCGCCGAAGCTGACCGCCGGATTGACGTGGCAGCCCGAGATCGGGCCAATGCCATAGGCCATGGCGACAATCGCCAAACCAAACGCCAGGGCGATGCCCAGTACACCCACCGTGGTGGCGCCGACGGCAGGGCCGGCGATGACCGCTGCGCCGCAACCGAACAGCACGAGTGTGAACGTCCCGATGAATTCCGCGATGGCCTTCTTCATTCAATTTCCCTTTAAAAATGGCTGTTGATTTGGCGCGGATGGTAACCGACTCGCCAGGCTGTTCAAGGCCAGGGACGCTTCTTTCGATCACCTGGAGATAGCGAAGGCGCGCCACGTCGAGACAACTGTCAGGTCGTTCACAGCCTCAGAACAATCACCACGGTACGATTGAGGGTTGTCTGTCAAAGTCCCAACAGCACGGCCTTTCCTCATGTCCAACGCAACGCCTGTATTCGCCTCGCCCGCCTCCAGGGTCGAAACCCGCCTGCGCGAGCTGCTCGCCAAGCGCATCCTCATTCTGGACGGTGCCATGGGCACCATGATCCAGCGCTACAAACTGTCTGAGGAGGACTATCGCGGCGCGCGCTTTGCAGACTTTGCGCATGATGTGAAGGGCAACAACGAGTTGCTCTCGCTCACTCGCCCCGATGTGATCGCCGAGATTCATGCAGGCTACCTGCAGGCCGGCTCTGACATCATCGAGACCAATACATTCGGCGCGACCACTGTTGCGCAAGCCGACTATCACCTGGCCGAGTTCGCTCGCGAAATGAACCTCGCCTCGGCGCGTCTGGCGCGCGAGCAGGCCGACCGCTTCTCCACGCCCGACAAGCCCCGCTTTGTGGCCGGTGCGCTCGGTCCACAGCCCAAAACCGCGTCCATCTCGCCCGATGTGAACGATCCGGGCGCACGGAACGTCACCTTCGAAGAGCTGCGCGTGGCCTACCTGGAGCAGACCGAGGCTCTGATTGAGGGCGGTGTCGATGTGCTGCTGGTCGAAACCATCTTCGACACGCTCAATGCCAAGGCGGCGATTTTTGCGATCGAGGAATGCTTTGAAAAAATCGGCCGCCGCTTGCCGGTGATGATCTCGGGCACGGTCACCGATGCCTCGGGGCGCATCCTCTCAGGCCAGACGGTGGAGGCCTTCTGGAACTCCATCCGTCATGCGCAGCCCATCACCGTAGGACTGAACTGCGCGCTGGGTGCTGCGCTGATGCGGCCCTACATCGAAGAGCTCGCCAAGAAGGCCGACACCTTCATCTGCGTGTATCCCAACGCGGGCCTGCCCAATCCGATGTCGGACACCGGCTTTGATGAAACCCCGGCCGACACCTCGGCGCTGCTGAAGGAATTCGCGCAGGCTGGTTTTGTGAATGTGGCCGGCGGCTGTTGCGGCACCACCCCCGAGCACATCGCGGCGATTGCTCAAGCCATCGACGGCATGGCACCGCGCGCGGTGCCCGAGCGCCCGCGCGAGCTGCGCCTCGCTGGTCTGGAAGCTTTCAACGTCACCGACGATGCGCTGTTTGTGAATGTCGGTGAGCGCACCAACGTGACCGGCAGCAAGGCCTTTGCCCGCATGGTTCTGGCCGGTCAGTTCGATGAGGCGCTGCAGGTGGCCCGCCAGCAGGTGGAAAACGGCGCGCAGATCATCGATATCAACATGGACGAGGCGATGCTGGACTCCGCCGCGGCCATGACGCGTTTTCTGAATCTGATCGCCTCCGAGCCTGACATTGCGCGCGTGCCGATCATGATCGACTCCTCCAAGTGGAGTGTGATCGAGGCGGGTCTGCGCTGCGTGCAGGGCAAGGCCGTGGTCAACAGCATTTCCATGAAAGAAGGCGAGGCCGAGTTCCTGCGCCAGGCGACGCTGTGCCGCCGCTATGGCGCAGCGGTGATCGTGATGGCTTTCGACGAGAAAGGCCAGGCCGACACGCTCGCGCGCAAGACCGAGATCTGCGCGCGCGCCTACAAGCTCCTCACCGAGCAGGTGGGCTTTCCAGCTGAAGACATCATCTTCGACCCGAATATTTTCGCGATTGCCACTGGCATTCCTGAGCACGATCACTACGGTGTGGACTTCATCGAAGCCACCCGCTGGATCAAGACCCACCTGCCTCATGCCAAGGTCTCGGGCGGCGTGTCCAATGTGTCGTTCTCGTTCCGGGGCAACGACCCGGCGCGCGAGGCGATTCACACGGTGTTTCTGTATCACGCCATTCGCGCTGGTATGACCATGGGCATCGTTAATGCTGGTCAGCTGGGCGTTTATGAGCAGATCCCCAAGGATCTGCTTGAGCGTGTTGAAGACATCGTCCTCGACCGAACACCGTCATGGCCTGCAGATCTGCCAGCCGATTCGCCGGAGCGGGATAAAACCGCCACCGAGCGGATGATCGAATTCGCCTCGACGCTCAAAGCGGGCGGTCCGAAAAAAGAGGAAGACCAGCTGTGGCGCAGCCAGCCCGTGAACGATCGCCTGGCGCATGCGCTCATTCATGGCATCACGCAGTTCGTGGTCGAAGACACCGAGATGGCGCGCCAGGAAATCGAAGCGCGCGGTGGGCGTCCGATCGAAGTCATTGAAGGCCCGCTGATGGCCGGCATGAACGTGGTCGGTGATCTGTTTGGTGCCGGCAAGATGTTTCTGCCGCAAGTGGTGAAGTCGGCGCGGGTGATGAAGCAGGCGGTGGCGCATCTGGTGCCCTTCATCGAAGCCGAAAAAGCCGCGGCAGGCGATCTTCGGGCACGCGGGAAAATCGTGATCGCCACAGTGAAGGGCGATGTGCACAACATCGGCAAGAACATCGTTACCGTCGTCCTTCAGTGCAACAACTTCGACGTGGTGAACATGGGCGTGATGGTGCCCGCCAACGAAATCCTGGCGCGCGCCAAGGTCGAAGGCGCTGACATCATCGGCCTGTCGGGGCTGATCACGCCATCGCTTGAAGAGATGGCGTATGTGGCCGCCGAAATGGAGCGCGACGAGTGGTTCCGCATGCGCAAAATCCCGCTGCTCATCGGTGGTGCAACCACGTCGCGCGTCCACACCGCGGTGAAAATTTCGCCGCATTATTCCGGGCCGGTCATTCACGTGACCGATGCCTCTCGCTCGGTGCCGGTGGCGCAAAACCTGGTGTCGGACGAGACGCGCATCCCCTACCTTGCGCAACTGCAGGCCGACTATGAACGCGTGCGCGCTCAGCACGCGGGCAAAAAGGGCCCAGTGCTGGTCACGCTCGAGCAGGCGCGTGCTAACGCGCCGTCGCTGCGCTATCTGCCGCCCGCGCCCAAGTTCGTCGGCCGCCGCGAATTCCGTAACTACGACCTCGCCGAGATCGCCCGCTACATCGACTGGCAGCCCTTCTTTCAGACCTGGGATCTGCATGGCCCGTATCCGGCCATTCTCAACGACGAGGTGGTGGGCGAATCGGCGAGGCGGGTGTTCTCCGACGGCCAGTCCATGCTCAAGCGCGTCATTGACGGGCGCTGGCTAACGGCCAATGCGGTGGTGGCGTTCCTGCCAGCCGAGTCGGTGGGTGACGACATCGTGGTCTATGCCGATGCCGCGCGCAGCCGCGTTGCATTGACCTGGCAGGGTCTGCGCCAGCAGGAGGCCAAGCGCGAAGGCGTGCACAACAAGTGCCTGTCCGACTACATCGCACCGCGCCTGATCGATGGCAAACCTTCGGGCGTGCAAGACCATATCGGCCTGTTCGCAGTCACCACCGGCCTGGGCGCCGAAAAAAAGGAAGCCGAGTTCGCTGCGCTGCTGGATGACTATTCATCGATCATGTTCAAGGCAATTGCAGATCGCCTGGCCGAAGCCTTTGCAGAGTGCCTGCACGAGCGGGTGCGCCGCGACCTCTGGGGCTACGCGCCCGACGAGGCGCTGAGTAACGAAGAACTGATCGCCGAGAAATATCGCGGCATCCGCCCTGCGCCCGGCTACCCTGCATGCCCGGAGCACACCATCAAGCGCGCCATGTTCGAGGTGCTGCAGGCTGACGCCATTGGCATGGGACTGACCGAATCGTTTTCGATGACGCCAGCGGCCAGTGTCTCGGGCTTTTATTTTTCGCACCCGGATGCGCAGTATTTCAACGTGGGTCGTATTGGCGAGGACCAGTTGCAGGACATCACGCAGCGCAGTGGTCGCAGTGAAGGTGAACTGCGCCGTGCATTGGCGTCGAGCCTGTCATGAGTGAAAAGACCAGATGACACAAACAGATCAGCACACGAGTGAAGAAGGGATTCCCGAAGGATTCGTTCAGCTCAAACTGGGCAACAATCCTTTCGTCGAGTCGGTGGGTCCGCTGTATGGCCATCGCGAGGAGGGCCTTGCCGGACGGCTGGTGATGGGCATTCGCGTCGAGCCGCGCCATTGCAGTCCATCGGGTTTTGCGCACGGCGGCATGCTGATGACGCTGGCCGACATGCTGGTGGTGCTCGGCGCGAGCATTCAGACCGGGGTCAATCGCTTCAACACCACGGTGAAACTGTCGGCCGATTTCATGGCGGCGGTGCCGCAGGGCGCTTGGCTCGAGGGCCGCTTGCAGATCCTGCGCACGACCCGTTCACTGGTGTTTTGCCAGGGCCTGTACACATCCAACGGCGAGCCGGCCCTGAGGCTCGATGGAATCATCAAGCCGCTCGGCGATGAGAGGCCTGCAGAGCTGCTCAAGCGCTACTTTGAATAAGTTCAGGGGGCTGCGCTGAGTCGGATAGCGCCTCGTGTTGGTGCTCTTCGTGCACGCATTCGTGGCATTCAGACCACGCTTTGCCGTGTTTCCGTCATCCGAATCGGCTACGCTAGCGCACCCGGGCGTTTAGGCTCGGCCGCGTAAAGCGCCTGTGTGCGCCAGCCAACAATCTTAAGGAGTCTGCCATGAACACATTTTCCCGTATTGCCGCTTCGGCCCTGTTCGCTGTTGCTGTTGCCGGTTGCGCTTCGGTCGGCGGCTATGCCGACGACGCCTGGATCACCAGCAAGGTCTCTTCGACCATGGCTGCAAAGAGCCCGAGCACCTGGAAAGACGTGAACGTCGAGACCAAGGGCGGCGTGGTTCAGCTGGCCGGTTTCGCAAAGACCCGTGCCGAGGCTGACGAGGCTGTCGCGATGGCCAAGAGCGTGAGCGGCGTCAAGCAAGTCATCAACAACATCGTCATCAAGCCCTGATTTTCAGGGTTTCGCGCGCCGGGTGAGCCCGGTGGCGTGTGTGGAAATCGGCGCCTTCGGGCGCCTTTTTTTCTCCCATCGACAGTCGTGGGTGCGCTCAAACGCCCCAGGTCACCCGCTCTTGCGCCTTGTAGGCGTCGCGCAGCAGTTCGATGAAGGGATGGGCTCGTTGTCTCAGAGAGATGGTCTGGTGGTGGTGCGCGGGTTCGTCGGCTTCGGTGGCGTCGCTGTCGCGCTCACCCTGCGATTCCCGGTCATCGCGCTCGATTGCAGACTGCAGTGCGGCAATCGCCGGATTGATCTGCTCGAGGGTGATGATTCCCTGCGGGCCTGCCTCCTTGCCGATGATCGAGAGAATGCGTTCGGCCACGTTGGATGTCATGACCACCGTGCCAGTGGCTTTCGATTTGAATTCGTACAGCATGGGGCCTCCGGAGCGGGATGCAGGAATATGGCACTTCGATCGATACGGATCTCACGCTTGGTGAGGTGCGATTGATACCATTATCCGATGAACCCTACCCTGCTGGATCTTGATCGGGTGCACCTGCGTGCATCGCAGGGCCCTCTTTGGCATGTCGGCATTCGGATCGAGCGTGTCGCGCTTGCACTGATGATGGTCGCGCTGATGTCTGCATGCTCGCCGGAATTCGATTGGCGTGAAGTTCGCGTCGACGACGCCTCTTTTGTTGTCCTGTTGCCTGCCAAGCCGGCCAGCATGACCCGCCGCATCGAACTCGATGGCCTGTCCCTCGACATGACCATGCACGGAGCCAAGGTCCGTGACACCGCCTACACCGTGGGTGTGATCAAGCTGCCGGATTCGAGCGAGGCCACGCAGAGCAAGGCGCTTGCAGCCATGCAGGCCGCTATGGTTCGAAACATCAATGGCTCCGAGCGGGCCAATCGACCGGTCAGCGTCACCCGGGTGGATGCATCCGGTGCGCGGGTCGATGCGGTGCCGGGCAATGAGATCGAAGCGATCGGGCGCATGGGTGAACGCGAAGCCCGATTGCTGGCCCGTTTTGTGGCGGTCGACGGGCGAGCCTGGCAGGTGGTCGCACTCGGGCCCGACACCGATCGCGAGCAGGCAGAGCAGTTCATCGAATCCGTTCGGTTGATCCGGCCGTGACCAGCGCACCGACTCAGATTGATCAGCCTGCCCGCGGATTGCAGGCGGTGCGGATCTTCGCCTGCTTTGCAGCCGGCTACTTCATGTCCTATGGGCTGCGATCGATCAATGCGGTGCTGGCGCCTGACCTGGTCGCTGAAATCGGGCTGAGCAATGCCGAGCTCGGGTCGTTGTCGAGCGCCTATTTCCTGTCGTTTGCACTGATGCAGTTGCCGCTGGGCGTGTGGCTTGATCGCTTCGGCCCGCGACGGGTCAATGCCACGCTGATGATTCTGGCCGCTTCGGGATGCGCCTGTTTTGCGATGGCCCACAGTTTCGCGAGCCTGTGGGTTGGGCGGGCACTGCTTGGGGCTGGCGTCTCGGCTGCACTGATGGCTTCGCTCACGGCCTACAGACAATGGTTCGAACCGGAATTGCAGACCCGCATGGCCGCATGGATGCTCATGGCCGGAACCGCGGGAGTGCTTACCACCACCATCCCGGTCCATCTCGCGTTGCCCATTCTCGGCTGGCGAGGGGTGTTCTGGGTTGCGGCAGGTCTGCTGACCGTGATCGGCGCGGTGATGTGGCTGGCACTGCCGCGCGGGCGCGAGTCACGAAGCTCGAATACCCAGTCGTTTCTGGCGTCGATGGCGGGTTATCGAGATGTTTTTCGCAATGGCTATTTCTGGCGGATGTCGTTGACCGCGGGCATCGTGCAGGGCGGGTTCGTTGCCATGCAGAGCCTGTGGGTCGGACCCTGGCTTGACCGGGTGCTGGGCTTTGGCAGTCAGGCGCGAGCCGACCGGTTGTTCATCTTCAATTTTGGATTGTTGCTGAGCTTCATGGCGCTGGGCTGGATTGCCCCGAAGGTTTCGCCTGAACGCGCCGCGCTGGCACGCATCGTGACGGTCGGAACCCTGCTGGTGGTTGCACTGGAGGCCTGCATCGCGATCGTGCCGGGCGCTTCGGCCTGGTGGATCTGGCTGGCCTATGCGGCGGCGGCAACCACCTACACCCTGGTTCAGCCGCGTGTCGGTATGGCCTTTCCGAAAGAGCTCGCCGGGCGCGCGCTGACTGGCTTCAATCTGGTGATCTTCAGCTGGATGTTTCTCACCCAATGGGGATTCGGTGTGGCGATCGACATGGTGCGGGCAACCGGAGCCTCGCAGGCCGATGCGTTCCGATCGACCATGCTCGGCATGGCCGCCTTGCATGGGTTGTGCCTTGCGTTGTTTGTTGCCTGGCCCAGGCGCTGGGGTGGGCGCTGATCAGTGCCATGCGTGTCGGGCCGTCTTTACCCTTCACGCGAGGCACCGCTTCGACTGCCCGGGTCAGATACCAGGGTCAGCGGGTGAAGTTGAGGATTTGATCCGGTTTGGCAAACGGCTGGTTGCTGTAGAGCCGGTTGGCCTGATTATGCGGGTGGGCGGCGGCCTCAAGGAAGTCGAGCACGGGTGATGTGCAGGCGTCGAAGCGTTCGCAATCTGCGCCCCATTCGTCGCGGGTGCGCTGTGCAAATCGTTTGGCAAACGTGGTGGCGGTGGCTTCCCAGGTGCTGCGATCGTTTTGTGTCGACAGATTGATTTCGGCTTGCAGGCCGGTCATCTTGACCAGCTCGGCGTAGAACTTGGGCTCGATCGCACCGACCGCCATGTGCTTGCCGTCAGCGGTGCGGTAGACCCGGTAGTAGGGCGGGGCGCCGTCGAGCATGTTGTTGACCCGATGAGTGTTCCATCGACCGGCGGCGATCAGGCCGTAGAACAGATGGGACAGACCGACCGATCCGGCGAGGATGCTTGATTCGACCACGCCGCCGCGGCCGTCGATCGAGCGACGCACCAGCGCAGACAGAATGCCGACGGTCAGGTGCATCGCGCCGCCGCCATAGTCGCCGACGACATTCAGGGGTGGGACCGGATCATCGGCCGTGCCGATTGCATGCAACAGCCCGCACATGGCCAGGTAGTTGATGTCGTGACCGGCACGCGGAGCCAGCACGCCCTCGGTTCCCCAACCAGACAGACGTCCGATCACCAGGCGAGGATTGCTGGCCAGCAGGGTGGCAGGCGCCAGGCCCAGGCGCTCGAGAACGCCGGGGCGAAATCCTTCAAGGAGCACATCGGCCGAGTCGATGAGCGCCCGGGCACGGGCCAGGCCGTCGGCCGATTTCATGTCGATCGCAACCGGAATCTTGCCGTGGTTGGAGAGGTCGAATTGCGGATCCATGCTCACCCCCAGGCCTGGGTCGGCTGGCGGCGAGACCCGCTGCACGGTCGCGCCGAGGCTGCGCAGCAATTGGCCAGCAAACGGTACGGGACCGATTGCATGCAGTTCGATGATGTTCAGGCCTGCAAGCGGGGCTGGGCTGGGCGTCAGCGTCTCGGCGGTGGTCATGGCATGTCTCCTTGTTTTGTGTTCTGGTCGGGAGGGATTCTAGCGGCGGGCTGCTCAAGCGGCTTCGCGCGATTTCACCAATGCGTCTGCCAATGTCGGCGCACCTTGTGCGCCCGAGACCCCGACGCGTTCGTTGAAAACAAAAAAGGGTACGCCAGTGATGCCCATCTGACGGGTGCGTTGGCCCATTTCTTCGATATCGGCCAGACCGAAGTCACTGTCCAGCATGGCCTTTGCTTGATCGGCGTCGTAGCCGCAGGTCTGTGCGAGCTCAGCCAGAACTGATCGGTCGCCGATGAACCGGCCCTCGATGAAGTACGCGCGAAACAGGGCTTCGACCAGGGCGTCGGCATCCTGCCCTTCAGCTTGCGCCCAGGCGATCAGGCGGTGTGCATCAATCGTGTTCGGCTGGCGTTCTATCCGATCGAAATCCAGTTCCAAACCTGCCGCTCGGCCTGCCGCTCGGACACGCTCATAAATTTGTGCCGCCCGGTCTGCGCCGCCGAATTTGGTTTCGAGGTAGCTGCGTCGATCGATGCCTTGTGCGGGCAGGTCGGGATTCAGCTGAAAGGGATGCCATCGGATGAGTGGGCGCGATTCGGGCGCGAGCTTGTCCAGTGAGGCTTCGAGGTGTCGTTTTCCGATGTAGCACCAGGGGCAGACGACATCCGAGATGACGTCGATGACTTCAGGCGAGCTGGGGGTATTCATGGGGTGTTCCTTACAGGGCAAGTCGTCGGTAGGAGATGGCCTGAGCCAGATGCGGTCCGAGAATGCGATCGGTTGATGCCAAGTCTGCAATTGTGCGAGCGAGCTTGAGCACTCTCGGGACTGCACGAGCGGACAGGCTGAGTCGCTCGATTGCAGCGCTGAGCATCGATCGCCCTGCAGCATCGAGTGCGCAATGCTGGTCGATGGACGGGCCTGCGAGTGCGGCATTCGGGACCGACTGGCGCTGCAGCGCGCGATCACGCGCGCCCAGAACGCGTTTGCGCACGATGTCGCTGGGTTCGCCCGATGGAGCGCCCATCAGCTCGGCGACTGGCAGACAGGGCACTTCCACATGCATGTCGATGCGATCCAGCAGGGGCCCGGACAAGCGGGATCGGTAGCGGGCCACATCCTCGGCCGAGCAACGACAGCGCGCGGAGGGATGGCCCAGATGTCCGCAGGGGCAGGGGTTCATGGCGGCAACAAGCTGAAAGGCCGCCGGGAACTCCGCCTGCGCTGCAGCTCTCGAGATGGACACCCGCCCGGTTTCGAGCGGCTCGCGAAGCGTTTCCAGCGCTGTCCGTTGAAATTCACCGAGTTCGTCCAGAAACAGAACGCCGCGGTGGGCCAGCGACACCTCTCCCGGGCGGGGCGTACTGCCGCCGCCGATCAGTGCCGGGGCCGAAGCTGAGTGGTGGGGTGTGCGAAACGGCCTTTGACCCCATTGCTCAGGCTTGAATCCGATGCTCGAAAGCGATTGCACCGCAGCGGACTCGAGTGCCTCCTGGTCAGTCATGGGCGGCAGCAGGCCTGGGAGCCGGGCGGCCAGCATCGACTTGCCGGTACCCGGCGGGCCGACCATCAGCAGGCTGTGACCACCCGCAGCGGCCAGCTCCAGGGCTCGACGCGCACCGGCCTGGCCACGGACATCGGCCAGATCAAGGTGGGCGTGCTGGGGCGTATGAATGCCGGGGTCCGTCGGCTGCGGTGTGCCCAGGCTGTCGGGGCTGGGCAGGGCCAGGCCCTCAGCGAGGCACTGCCAGACCTCGCGCAGGTGGCCTGCACAACGGATGCCCGGGTAACGCGCGGCCGCGGCTTCCCTGGCGCTTTCGGTGGGAAGAATGAGCAATCTGTGGACAGCGCTGCGGCTGACCGCCAGTGCCAGAACCAGCGCGCCGCGCACTGGCCGAAGCGCTCCGGTCAGGGACAACTCACCCATCAGTTCGACCGGCTCCAGTCGCGATGAGGGCAACCCGACCGCAGCGGCCAGGATGCCGATTGCAATCGGCAGGTCAAAACGGCCGGAGCCCTTGGGCAGATCGGCTGGAGCCAGATTGACGGTGATGCGACGGTTGGGAAACTCGAAGCCTGCGCTTAGCAAGGCCGCGCGGACCCGTTCCCGACTTTCCCGGACCTGAACATCGGGCAGACCGACGAGGTTGAATGCAGGCAGGCCGTTGGCCAGGTGGACTTCGACGCTGACGGGCGGCGCTTCAATGCCCACCAGACCTCGACTTCGGACAACTGCAAGTGCCACGACACAAGGCCTGACAGTGAGCGTTTGCTAACTCAAGACTGATTGGATCGTGCGCTCAGGTCGGCGATCTGGGCTTCCAGGGCCTCGATGCGTTGACGCAGCCTGATGGTCAGGTCCACCTGGGTATCGAACTCCTCCCGGGTCACCAGGTCCATCCGCTGGAATGTCTGCGAGAGCATGGCTTTGACATTGCGCTCCACATCCGCCGCCGGGCTGGACCGGATCAGTTCGGTGATGCGGTTCTGGACGTCCTGGAAGATCGACTGTCGGTCCATGGGATCGGCTCCTGAAGGGTTGAATCGAGTCTAGCACGCAGGTTTTCAGCCTTGGCCTCCCCGTCTGCGACTTCAGACCTAGGTCCGAAGGCCGAGTGAACCAGCCGCGAATTCCCATACAGTCAGACCGAGTCGCAGAGCATGATGCGCTGCACCGTCGCAGAGAGCGCGCCAAGTCGGTGCGTCACCGGCGTGTCATCAAACCCGTCAGACGCTGAAACCGACCCAAGTTGGTGCAAATACGCTTGGCACGGTTAATGCTCAGGTCTAGCCACCCTTCGTCCGTCGTGACGGATGTGATCAACAAACCGAGAACCCGTCTGGAGTGTCCATGAAACTGACCCTGATCGCCCTGTCTGCTGTTGCCATGCTCTCGCCCGTCCTGGCCGATGCCCAGACCGCACCGGCCGAAGCACCGAAAGTTGAGGCTGCAAGCCCCCTGACCGGCAACATTTCGCTTGTCTCCGACTACCGATTCCGTGGAATCTCCCAAACCTTCAAGCAGCCAGCGATCCAGGGTGGTTTTGATTACGCCCATGAGAGCGGCTTTTATGTCGGCAACTGGAACTCAAGTGTTTCGGGTAACCAGTTCCCGAACGGTGGCGGCATCGAGATGGACTTCTACGGCGGCTACAAGTTCCCGGTGGGTGGCGACATCACCCTCGATATCGGACTGCTGAAGTACTACTACCCGGGTGCGTACTACAACGGCTTTTTGCCTAACAAACCCAAGTACGACAACCTCGAAGTCTACTTCGGCGCCTCGATGGGCCCGTTCAGCGGCAAGGTCTACTACGCCCTCAGCGATTTCTTCGGCTTGGGCACCACGGTCGGCGGCAGCGGCTCCAAAGGCTCCTACTACGTTGACCTCGGCTACACCGGCGAGATCTTCGCAAAGACCAACCTGATCGCGCATGTTGGCTATCAGAGCGTCAAGAACTACGGCGATCTCAACTACTGGGATTACAAGCTCGGCGTGACCTACGACATCTACAACGGCTTCCTGCTGGGTGCGGCCATTGTTGGCACAAACGCCGACAAGAACCTGTACTACGCGGTTGACAGCTCCGGCCGCTCCAAGACCCTGGGTGACACGACCGTCGTGTTCTCGTTGTCCAAGACCTTCTGATCCCGGCGCGGGGCTGGGCCCCGCGTCCAACGCATCACTGGGGAACCCCATGAAACTGATCACCGCCATCATCAAGCCCTTCAAGCTCGACGAAGTGCGAGAGGCCCTTTCGGGTATCGGCGTGCAAGGCATCACCGTCACCGAGGTGAAGGGCTTTGGCCGTCAGAAAGGCCACACCGAGCTGTACCGTGGCGCAGAGTACGTCGTCGACTTCCTGCCCAAGGTCAAGATCGAAGCCGCCGTCTCAGCCGACCTCGTCGACCGTGCGGTTGAAGCCATCGAGGCAGCCGCCAAGACCGGCAAGATCGGCGACGGAAAAATATTCGTCTACGACCTCGAACAGGTCGTTCGCATCCGCACCGGCGAGACCGGGGCAGAAGCGCTCTGACCCACGCATCCAGCGAAATACGATCCGGAGGAATTCATCATGAAACGCATTGCTCGCACCCTGGCGCTGATTGCAGCGCTGGGCCTGGCACCGTGGACGGGCGCGATCGCGGCCGACGCGGTTGCCGTCTCACCGGCACCGATCGTGCTGGCCCAGGCTGCTCCGGCAGCCGCACAACCAGCAAAAGAAGCGGCAGCACCCGCTGCAGCAGCTGAGCCGGCAAAGGCTGAAGCCGCACCCGCCGAAGCACCGGCCGCGGCGGCCCCCCCTGTTCCCAACAAGGGAGACACCGCCTGGATGATCGCGGCCACCGTGCTTGTCATTCTCATGACCATTCCTGGTTTGGCACTGTTCTACGGCGGTCTGGTTCGTTCCAAGAACATGCTGTCGATCCTGATGCAAGTCATGGTGGTTTTCTCGATGATCACCGTTTTGTGGATCATCTACGGCTACACGCTGGCCTTCGGTGGGGCGGGGACATTCTTCGGCAGCTTCGACAAGTTGTTCCTCAAGGGTGTGACGCCGGATTCTGTGGCGGCCACCTTCAGCAAAGGCGTGTATATCCCTGAGTACATCTTCATCGCCTTCCAGTGCACCTTCGCGGCCATCACGCCCGCACTGATCATTGGCGCCTTCGCCGAGCGCATCAAGTTCTCTGCCGTGCTGCTCTTTTGCCTGCTCTGGTTCACCTTCTCGTACATCCCGATCGCCCACATGGTCTGGTACTGGGATGGTCCGGATGCAATCACGGATGCCAAGACTCTCGAGGCGGTCACCGCGAATGCAGGTTGGCTGTGGGCCAAGGGCGCACTGGACTTCGCAGGCGGCACGGTGGTTCACGTCAACGCGGGTATCGCCGGTCTGGTGGGCGCCTATCTGTTAGGCAAGCGGGTTGGATACGGCCGTGAAGCGATGGCACCGCACTCCCTGGCGTTCACCATGATCGGCGCATCGCTGCTGTGGGTGGGCTGGTTCGGCTTCAATGTGGGCTCCAACCTGGAAGCCAACGGTGTCGCTGGCCTTGCTTTCGTCAACACCTTCGTTGCAACCGCCGCCGCAGTGCTGTCCTGGTCGTTTGCCGAGTGGATGAGCAAGGGCAAGCCCTCAATGCTCGGTGCGGCTTCAGGCGCAGTCGCCGGTCTGGTTGCCATCACGCCGGCTTGCGGTTTCGTCGGTCCGATGGGTGCCATCGTGATAGGTCTGGCTGCTGGTGTGGTGTGCCTGTGGGGTGTCAGTGGTTTGAAGCGCCTGCTTGGCGCGGACGACTCGCTCGATGTGTTCGGTGTACACGGCGTTGGCGGCATCCTCGGTGCGCTTCTGACGGGCGTGTTCGCATCGCCCTCGCTCGGTGGCACCGGCATCTTTGACTACGTAGCCAATGCAGCCAGCGCCGACTACTCGATCGGCAACCAGGTCTGGGTGCAGCTTCAGGCGGTCCTGACCACGATTGTCTGGTCGGGTGTGGTTTCGTTCATTGCCTACAAGATCGTCGATATGGTTGTTGGCCTTCGGGTTCCTGAAGACGAAGAGCGCGAGGGTCTGGACATCACCTCTCACGGTGAGTCGGCCTACCACTCCTGATCTATCTGGCAGGTCCCCGGACTCTCTTCTCCTCCTCTCCTTCGGGGCGCGATCGGCGCCGGGTTCGCCCGGCGCCGTTTTTTTTGCATCGGCGATAATGCCCCATGCTCACCGAACGTCACTACACCCTCACGATCTCCTGCCCTGATACCGTGGGCATCGTCGCAGCCGTGTCGCAATTCATCGCCGAGCGCGGCGGCTGGATCCTGGAAGCAAACCACCACGCCGATCGGGACCGTGCGCGCTTTTTCATGCGCAACACCCTGCTCGCTTCGTCCTTGCCCGAGGGTGCTGAACGCTTTGCGCAGGAGTTCGCCTCCATCGCCCAGTGTTTCGAGATGACCTGGCGGCTATCCGATTCGGCTGTTCCACGGCGCGTGGCTGTTCTGGCGAGCAAGCTGGATCACTGTCTGGTCGACCTGCTGTATCGCTGGCGAGGTGGCGAGCTGCCCTGCGACATTGCGTGCGTCATTTCCAATCACGACGATTTGAGGGGCGATGTCGAGGTGCACCGCATTGCCTTTCATCATGTGCCGGTGTCGCCCGAGACCAAACCACAGGCTTTTGTCGCGATCGGGCAATTGCTCGAGGACCTTCAGGTCGACACCATCGTGCTGGCGCGCTACATGCAGATCCTGCCTGCCGACCTGTGCGCTCGATATCCAGGTCGGATCATCAACATCCACCACAGCTTCTTGCCCTCGTTTGTCGGGGCGCGCCCCTATCACCGCGCATTCGAGCGAGGCGTCAAACTGATCGGCGCGACCAGTCACTATGTGACCGCCGACCTGGATGAAGGCCCGATCATCGAGCAGGACGTCGTGCGAATCGAGCATGACGACACGGTCGATGACCTGGTCCGCTACGGCCGGGATGTCGAAAAAGCGGTGCTCGCCAGAGCCCTGAGATACCACCTCGAGGATCGAGTGCTCCTGAACGGCAACCGAACAGTGGTCTTTCGCTGACGGTGCAGCGACCATCCCGGGCGCTACAATGCCGCTCCCCAGTCAGGTGCGCCCCGATGGTTCCCCATTTCGTAACCTCCCTCACCGGGCCCTTGCTCGAGGTCGAGCGCAAGTTCCTGGATGCCTCGTCGAATATCGAGCGATGGTTCCGCATGCAGTGGCAGGAACACACGCCACCGTTCTATTGCTCGGTCGATCTTCGCAACGCGGGCTACAAGCTCGCACCGGTCGATACCAACCTGTATCCGGGTGGCTTCAACAACCTGTCCGCTGAAGCCTTGCCGCTGGCGGTCCAGGCTGCCATGTCGGCCATCGAGAAATACTGTCCGGATGCGCGCAACCTGCTGCTCATCCCGGAAAACCATACCCGCAACACCTTCTATCTGACCAACGTTCTACGCCTGCAAGGCCTGCTGGCGCAGACCGGCCTGACCGTGCGACTGGGGTCGCTGAACCCCGAGGTGCGCGAGCCAACCACGCTGGACTTGCCTGACGGACAGACACTGACCGTCGAGCCACTGGTCCGAACGGGTCATCGCATCGGTTTGTCCGATTTCGATCCGTGCGCTGTCCTGCTCAACAACGACTTGTCGGCAGGCATTCCGGATGTGCTGAAAAATCTGAGCGAACAGATCCTGCTGCCGCCGCTTCATGCCGGTTGGGCGGTGCGTCGCAAGACGCAGCATTTCGCAGCATTCGACGAGATTGCCTCCCGATTTGCGACCCTGCTCGATATCGACCCCTGGCTGGTCAACCCGTATTTCGCCGGCAGCCGGGGCATCGACTTCCATGCGCGCGAGGGCGAGGACGAACTGGCCAGCCAGGTCGACGCCACGCTCGCCCGCATCCGTGCCAAATACGCCGAATACCGGATCGACGCGACGCCATTCGTGATCGTCAAAGCGGATGCCGGCACCTATGGCATGGGCATCATGTCGGTGAAGGATGCCTCCGAGGTCAAGAACCTCAACCGCAAGCAGCGCAACAAGATGGCGGTGGTCAAGGAGGGGCTGGAGGTATCGGAGGTGATCGTCCAGGAGGGCGTGCCGACCATCGAAACCGTTGAAAACGGCGTCGCAGAGCCGGTGGTCTACATGGTGGACCGCTTCGTGGTGGGTGGCTTTTACCGGGTGAATGCGCAGCGAGGTCGCGATGAGAACCTCAATGCCCCGGGCGCGCATTTCGTACCACTGCCCTTTGCCGCGCCCTGCAATCTGCCGGACGCGAGTTCGAACCCGGACTGTCCGCCCAACCGTTTCTACGCCTATGGCGTCGTCGCAAGGCTGGCGCTGCTCGCCGCATCGCTCGAACTCGAGCAGACCGAT
>Ga0114972_10000814_pt1 | contig 23496 bp, 21 predicted proteins | sample M_140807_EF_Meta_FD_87354 | JGI IMG/M metagenome (GOLD analysis project Ga0114972, IMG submission 87354) | Freshwater microbial communities from Lake Montjoie, Canada to study carbon cycling - M_140807_EF_MetaG | ecosystem: Environmental > Aquatic > Freshwater > Lake | place: Lake Montjoie...
TGTCCACCGACGACCAGGGCTCCTTGAGCACCTTGCGTTTCCAGGCGGGATCCCCCAGCAGCCCCGAGCTTTCCTCCTCCCGCAACTCAACCCCGGTGTAGGCGCCATAGCCCAGGCGCCGGGCGGCCTTGAACAACTCGGTGGGACCTAGGGCCAGCCCCAGCCGGTAGTAGAAGCTGTTGCTGCTGACCGCCAAGGCAAAGGGAAAGCCAATCGAGCCATAGGCAGCGTGGTCGGCGTAGCACTGGCCGTCATAACAAAACGAAGCGGAGGTGGGCAGGGTGGAGCTGGCCTGGAACTTGCCCGACTCCAGGCCGGCGATGGTGGTGACGATCTTGAAGGTGCTGGCCGGTGGGAACCCCTGCAGGGTGCGGTTGAGCATGGGGGCCTCGGGCCGGTTCAGTTGGTTCCACTGGGCGGTAGTAGGACCATCGGAAAAGATGTTGGGATCGAATTGGGGGCGACTGGCCATGGCCAGCACCGCCCCGGTCTGGGGATCCATGGCGACGATGGCCCCTTTGCTGACCGTATCCAGGGCCCGCTCGGCGGCCAGCTGCAGGTCAAGATCGATGGTCAGCCGCAGGTCCTTCCCGGCCCGGGCCGGTTTATCCCCCAGGACGCGCTGCACCTGGCCGGCGGCATTGACCTCCAACTGCTGGCCGCCCCATTCGCCGCGCAGATGCTTTTCGTAGACCATCTCCAGGCCCGTACGGCCGATGCGGTCACTGAGGCGATATCCCTTGGGTTCGAGCCGCTTGTATTCCTCTTCAGTGATGTTGCTGGTGTATCCCATCAGGTGGGAAGCCAGGGGGCCATTGGGGTAGGTGCGGTGCACCTCAATGGCCACCTCGCCACCCGGCAGGGATTCGGCCCGTTCGCGAAAGCGCAGCACCTGAACCGGCGTCAGGGGACCGGCCAGGCGAATGCGGAAGCTCTCGCTGCGGGCGCCCTGCTGGCGGCGGGTCTCAAGATCGGCGGCGCGGAGTGTCAGCAACTCCGCCAGCTGGTCGCGCAGGGCGGGCCAACCGCCTTTTTTAAGCAACCGCGGCTGCAGATAGAGGTTGTAGGTGAGGCGATTGGTGGCCAGCACCCGCCCCTGGCGATCCAGCAGGCGCCCCCGCACCGGATCGCGCGGAATCAGGCGAATGCGGTTTTCATCGGCCATCGCCTTGAATTCGGCGCCATGCAGTAACTGCAACCAGGCCAGCCGGCCCAGGATCGCAACGCAGCAAAAGAGCACAAAGGTCAACAGCACCTCAGGCTGGTGGCCCACCCCCGTCTGGCGAGAGCTGCCCGAGGCCACGGGCGCCATCAGCGCCTGCCCGCGCCGCCGCGGTCCTCGAAGCCGGTACCAACGCCAGGAACCCCCTCCCCGCCATAGCTGATCGGGCCGGTAGCCGCGGCCGGTGGGGCCGCCGCCAGGCGCCGCTCCAGTTCGGCCAACCGGGAACTGATGCGAACCAAGGTGGCCTGAAGTTCGGCCGAATCCTCCTGGGGCGGAGTGAAGGGCTGGTCGACGGCTGGGGCGGAGGGTTGGGCGGTTTGGAAGGGGACATCGCGCACTTCCACCTTGACCACCGGATTGCCCAGGCCCGGCTGCAGATTGTCCAAGCCGGCCCGCACCTGGGTGGCGGCCGGCTCGCCTTCTTCCCGCAGGGTGCCGAGGGGGTCGGAGCTGGAACCATCGAAGGCGGCCATCACCTCACGAGGCCCCCCCTTGCGCACCCGTTCAACCATGGCCAGGCCCACGGGCAACACGTCCTGCATCAGGGTGAGGCGCAAGGCATCAAGGGGATCGGCGGCCATCGGCGTACGTCCAACACCAGAATTCATCCAGTCTGGCGCGGCATGCCCCTAAAAGGCCGGGTCAGGGACTCGGCCGCTGCACGGCCGGGGCCACCAGAATCTTGCGACAGAAGTTCTGGCTGCCCAGCCACCAGCCGGTGCTGCCGGCCAGCACCAAGGCCAGGGAAAGGGGCAACAGGGCCTGGCGAGTGGTGTCGAGGGCCAGCCATTCACCCCAGCCCCGTAGAAAGCGATCGCGGTCAAAACGGCGCCGCTCCCGCAGGCTGAGCTTCTGGCGGCGCTGCAGGGCCCGCTCGACCCAGCGCTCAAAGGCCTTCTTCTTGGTGATGGCCATCTTGCGCTCGACTTCGAGCAGCTGGCCGGGGGTGAGCTCGGGGTTGAAGGTGGTGATCAACTCCAGGCTCTTGACGAACATCTCAACGGCGCCCTCATGGACGGCCCGATCCGCCGGTTCGAGGCTGTCCCAATCGAGTTCGGGGTAGAAGCGCAGGCGGTTGGCCAGGATCTGTTCTTCGGGCAACTGGCCCGGCTCCCGCAGCCAACGGTCGGTGTTGGCATCAAAACGACGCCAATAAAGAAAAGGGTTGAGGTAGACGGTCTTGCCGCCAATGAAAATGGTGTCTTGCTGAAGGCGGCGCTGCAGCTGGGGATCCGGCTCGGCGGCAACGGCTTGGGTCACGGCGGCCAGGGGTGATACAGGGGCGCCGATCGTATCGGCCGTGGGCCTGGGCGGCCAGGGCTACTCCCACTCGATTGTGCCAGGGGGCTTGCTGGTGATGTCCAGCACCACCCGGTTGACGCCCTTGACCTCGTTGACGATGCGATTGGAGATCTGCTCGAGCAGGTCGTAGGGGAGGCGCGACCAGTCGGCGGTCATGCCGTCTTCCGAGGAGACGCAGCGCAGCACGATCGGGAAGGCATAGGTGCGCTTGTCACCCATCACCCCGACGCTGCGCACCGGCAGCAACACGGCAAAGGCCTGCCAGATCTCGTCGTAGAGGCCGGCGTCCCGGACTTCCTCACGCACAATCAAATCGGCATCCCGCAGGATATTGAGCTTTTCGCTGGTGACCTCGCCGAGGATGCGGATCGCCAGGCCCGGACCGGGGAAGGGATGGCGACCGACGATCTCCTGGGGCAGGCCGAGGCTGCAGCCCACCTTGCGCACCTCGTCCTTGAAGAGGCGCCGCAGGGGCTCCACCAACTTGAACTGCAGATCCTTGGGCAGGCCGCCCACGTTGTGGTGGCTCTTGATCTTGACCGCAACGCGCTCGCCCGTTTTGGGGTTGATGTTGGTGCCGGCGCTCTCGATCACATCGGGATAGAGGGTGCCCTGGGCGAGGTAATCGAAAGGTCCCAGGCGCTTGCTCTCCTGTTCAAAGACGCGGATGAATTCGGTGCCGATCAGCTTGCGCTTTTCCTCGGGATCGGTGATGCCCGCCAGCTTGCCAATGAAGCGCTCGCGGGCATTGATGTATTCAACGTGGATATGGAAGCGCTGATCAAAGAACTCCATCAGGAACTCCGGTTCCCCTTTGCGCATGAAGCCCTGGTCGATGAACATGCAGGTGAGCTGGTCGCCGATGGCGCGGTGCAGCAGGAAGGCCAGGGTGGAGGAATCGACGCCACCGGAAAGGGCGAGAAGCACCCGTTTGTCGCCCACCTGGGCACGGACATCGGCGATGGCTTCGTCGATGAAGGCGGCGGTGGTCCAATCCGCCTGGCAGCCGCAGATGTGATAAACAAAATTGCGAATCATCGCCATTCCACCGGCGGAATGCACCACTTCCGGGTGGAACTGCACGCCATACAAACGCCGGCCGTGGTGGGCAACGGCGGCCTCGGGGGTGTTGTCGGTGTGGGCAAGGCGCACGAAACCTTCGGGCAGGCTCTGCACCGAATCCCCATGGCTCATCCACATGGTGGATCCTTGGGCCACGTTGGTAAGCAGATCGGTGGAGTCATCCAGGAAGAGCGGCGCCTTGCCGTATTCGGCCCGACCGGCAGCAACAACCGAGCCCCCCAGCTGCTGCACCATCAGCTGCATGCCGTAGCAAACCCCCAACACGGGGATGCCCAGATCCCAGAGGGCCGGATCACAGCGCGGCGCCCCGTCTTCGTACACCGAACTGGGACCGCCGCTGAGGATGATGCCCCTGGGGGCTAACTGGGCCAGCTGCTGGGCCGTGGTGGTGTAGCCGAGCACGAGGGAATACACCTCGGTTTCGCGCACGCGGCGGGCGATCAGCTCGGAATACTGGGAGCCGAAATCGAGAATGACGATGGCAGGCCTGCGGCCCTCCCCCAGGGCTTCCGCCAGGGCCCCCTCCAGGGCAGCCTCGGGGGCCAGGCCAGCGGAGGCGGTGGGCGGCATGGCAGTCATGGGGGCAAACAACCTGGGGCGAAAGCCCTGGGGCGCCACCGCAGAGGGGCACCAGGGTGGTGGCCAGCCTAGGTGCCGCCCCTGGGGGGGAGCCGCGCTGGCTGGTGCGGGCGCCGCATGCCTTGGGCAGGGGGATTTAACCCTGGGGCGGCACCTCCTTAGCGGCACCAAAACCAACGCTACCCCTAGCGTCCTGGTGGCTTCGGGCTTGGAGGGCATTTCGCCCCCATGGGCCGCTCCAGTCCCTTCGGCAGGTCTGGCGACGGCGCTGCTCAGCCGCGGTATTCAGCCGCGGTACTCAGCCCAGTTACCCCATGGTTTTGCTGCCGCCTCCTTGGCGGCAGCAAAACGGACGCTACCGGTAGCGTCCCGGTGGCCAAGCGCCTGGAGGCAGTAGCTACCCCATAGGTCGCCCCGGTCCCATCGGGTGGTCGGGGGCTGGGGGCAGCCCAGGTTGGCCACAGGTTGGCTTCCGCCCCGGGCCACCAGCAACAAAGTCCAGTTGCTCCAACGCCTCCCGCGCCAGCCCCCAGGGGCCTATGGGGTGGCTTGCAGCGCCTCCATCAGCGCCGCCCCCACCGGACCCAGCGCGCACACGTGGCGGCCGCGATCGAACAGCACCGCCCCGATTTCGAGGGGGCCGGCCCCGTGGCGGGCCAGGTAGGCCGCCGCCCGCCGCTCGATGGTGGCGGCCAACCGGGCCCGCAGGCGCTCGGCCAGCTCTGGATCGGCCGCCTGCAACTGGGCCAGGGCGGCTTCGACCGTGGGAGCGCCATGCAGGGCCTCCAGGGGCTGCCCGGCCAGCCCCTCCAGGGCTGCGAGAGCCGTGAGCACCTCGGCGCGGCCATCGGCCAGGTGGTGGTGGGTGTGGAAGATGCCACCCGCCAGCTTGATCAACTTTCCCTGGTAACCGAACAGCAGCAGGCGGCGGACGCCCCCCTGGCCGGCGGCCACCAGCAGCGGCCCCACCCAGTTGCCCGCCTTGAGCAGCAATTGCCGGGGCAACCCCAGCCGGGGCGCCAGGTCGAGGCCGTTTTCCCCCAGCACCAGCACCAGATCACCGCCGAAATCCGGCGCCGCCAGCCGCGCCGCCAGCGCCGCCAACGTGCGTTGCAACTGGTCGGGATCAGCGCTGGCCTGGGTTTCGGCCTGGGTGCCAATCAGGGCCAGGCCTTGCACCACCCCGAAGGCCGCATTGCTGGTGCGCTCCGCCAGGGCCCGGCCGGCCGGCAACACCACATGCAATCGCAAGCGCTGACCCAGGGGCACCAGGGGCCGCAGATTGGCCCGCAGCAGATCCTGGGCATAGGCCGACAGGCAGGCCTGGCCGCTGGCGTCATGAACCCCCACCCCCTCGCCGGCCTCCAGTTGCAGCCAGCCGCCATCGTCTATTGGATCCTGGCAAACGGCAGCGGCGGGAAGGGCCGGCTCCCAGCGGGCCAGCACCCACACCACCAGCCCCCGGGTCAGATCCAGCCCCTCCCCCGGCTCGCACACCGCTTCGCCCAGGGCCCAGCCCTGGGGCAGGGGGGCCGCCGCCCTCAGCGGCAGCGAGGTCCAGCCCAGCGGCTCCAGCAGATCGAGCCGCCTTTCGGCCTCCCAGGGCTCACCCCGCAACACCGCCACGGCGGCGCGGGCCGCCAGCGCCAGCCACACCGGCAGGGTGTAGCCCCGGAGCGAGGTCGAAGCCGGAGGCGTGGTGGTGTCCCGCAGCGAGGACACATTGGCTGCCGTTTCAGGGGCGGCGGAGGGCTCCATGGCAGGGCCGCGAGGCCAGGGGGATGCGGACCGTTTTTTATGGTGGTCGATCGTGCCTTCGCCGCGTCGCCCCCGCGCGCCCCACCGCCATGCAGGACAAGCTCATCTTGATGATCCCCGGACCCACGCCGGTGCCGGAAACCGTGCTGCAGGCCCTGGGGCGCCATCCGATCGGCCACCGCAGCGCCGACTTCCAGAAGATCGTCAAGCGCACCACCGAACAGCTGCAGTGGCTGCACCAAACCAGCAATGACGTGCTGGTCATCACCGGCAGCGGCACGGCGGCCATGGAGGCCGGCATCGTCAACACCCTGAGCCGGGGCGATCGGGTGCTCTGCGGCGACAACGGCAAGTTCGGCGAGCGCTGGGTGAAGGTGGCCAAGGCCTATGGCCTGGATGTGCAGGTGATCAAGGCGGAATGGGGGCAACCGCTCGATCCCCAGGCCTTCCAACTGGCGCTGGAAGCCGACACCGACAAGGCCATCAAGGCGGTGATCCTGACCCACTCCGAAACCTCCACCGGGGTGATCAACGACCTGCGCAGCATCGCCAGCCACGTCAAGGCCCACGGCACGGCCATCAGCATTGCCGACTGCGTCACCAGCCTGGGCGCCACCGATGTGCCCATGGACGACTGGGGCCTGGACGTGATTGGCTCCGGCTCCCAGAAGGGGTACATGATGCCGCCGGGCCTCAGCTTCGTGGCCATGGGCGACAGGGCCTGGCAGGCCTACGAGCGCTCCGACCTGCCCAAGTTCTATCTGGACCTGGGTAAATACCGCAAATCGGCCAAGGCCGACAGCAATCCCTTCACCCCGGCGATCAACCTCTACTTCGCCCTGGAGGCCGCCCTCGACATCATGCAGAAGGAAGGATTGCCGGCGATCTTCGCCCGCCACGAACGCCACCGTCGCGCCACCAGCGCCGCCATGGAGGCCATCGGTCTGCCCCTGTATGCCGCCGCCGGCCACGGCAGCCCGGCCATCACCGCCGTCGCGCCGCAGGGCATCGACGCCGAGACCCTGCGCAAGGAGGTGAAAAACCGCTTCGACATCCTGCTGGCCGGCGGCCAGGACCACCTCAAGGGCCACGTCTTCCGCATCGGCCACCTCGGCTTCGTCTGCGACCGCGACATCCTCACGGCCGTGGCCGCCATTGAGGCCACCCTGCAGGACCTGGGCCTGGGCAAGGTGGCCACCGGCGCCGGCGTGGCGGCGGCCGCCAAGGAGCTGGCGAAGGGATGATTCGAGAGCCGGGGCCGGGGGTCCACACCCCGGCCGATAGGAGCAGGGAAGGCCTGTCTAGGTAGCTTGAGCTGCTGGATGCGGCCAAAGTCAGTATCATCCAACCCGAGCCTAAAGATGGCTGAGCGAGCCCTGGTTGCCTCCAGCACCGTGCTCGCTTCCTTGAAAGTCCCGGCAAGATTCAACGGCGCGGGTGTAATTCAGTGGTAGAATGTCAGCTTCCCAAGCTGAACGTCGCCGGTTCGAATCCGGTCACCCGCTTTCGGTTCAAATTCAAAAACCTCCCAGAGATAGAGGGCTATTTCTGCATGTCCTAAGGATCAGAGAACACCCCTTCCCTTCCAAGCCATGGGGACCAACCGGTCGTCAAGCCTGAATCTGGTCGGAGGCCTGGCGATGGTGGTGGCCAGTTGCTCTGTCAAAGATGGATCAAGAACTTGCTGATCCTCTTCAACAGGGATATTTCTCTTGAGATTCCAGCAACTCGATTTCATCAATCACAGTTTCAAGCCGATCAGCGAAAGCCGGCATGAAATCCGCGCCATAATAATCATTGTGATCCTGAAGATTAGGGTGCACATATGCCTTGCCTGTGCTGTAGAAGTTCCAGAGCTTTCGCAAATCATTCTCAGCCGAGCGAGTCCCGAAGATATCGACGCGAATCGGCAAGCGTGGAGGGCGGTAGTAGGTGTGTAGCTGCAGGAAGTAATCGCCGCGAAGGGGCTGTGTCGGTCTGGGTTTGGCATCAGGTTCCAGTGCCTGAGGCGCTATTTCACCAGGAGTGCGAAGCAGGGTCCATGCGAGGAAACGTAGGGATTCCAGTTTGCGGCGCAAGGAGCTCAACCGCGGCAGAGAAGGGGTTTTTCGCCAGTGGCTGAACTGCTGAAACAGCTGCTGCGACCCATTGAGAAGGAGCTGGTGCAGACGCAGCCGGCGGTGCAGATCGGCTGTGCCCCGGGTGTCCACCAAGCCAACGAGTCCAAGACGGCCCCCGCGTCTCAGGATCTCTGCAGCTACAGCCCAGGCATACCAGCCCCCGCCGGAATAGCCAAGCAGGTGTATGGCGCCGTGAGGCCGAAGGCAGAGAATCTCGCTCGCATAGTGACTAGCCATCTCCTCGACGCTTCGGTGCCGAGGCTCGCTGCCATCGATGCCGACGGCCTGTAGGCCATATACCGGTCGTCGGGGGGCGAGGCAACGAGCCAGAGGGACATGGATTAACACATCTCCACCCCCGCCATGGACGACAAACAGGGGTGCGACCTCACCCTGTCCCTGGACAGTCACAAGGGAGCGGAATCTGGGGTGCGCATGGATCTCCCCATCAGAGAGCCTGCCTGCCAGCGAACTTATTGTAGGGGAATGGAAAAGGCTGGCCAAAGAAAGCCGCTGGCCCAGCCTCTGCTCGATGAGTGACAAGAGTCTGGTGGCGGAGAGAGAGTCTCCTCCGATGGCAAAAAAGTTGTCGCTGGTGCCGAAATCTCCATAGCCCAGCACCTCCACCCAAGTAGCATGAAGCCGGCATTCAAGGTCTGTAGCTGACAGGAGTTCAGGCGCCCTGGGCTCTGCAGAGCTTTGGGGAAGGCTCAAGATCTCACCCAGAGCTTTAGAATCGATCTTTCCTCGATCATTCACGGGGAGAGCACCGACCTGCACATAACGATGGGGCAGCATCGTTTTTGGAAGCAACGAAGCCAGATGTTCGCGCAAATCAAATTGAAGATCGGAGGAATCAGAGACATAGAAGGCAACCAGAATGTCCTTGTTATTTGAGTACTGATGAATCATGGCAAATGATTCTTTGACTTCCGCGTGACTCTGAACCGCACGCTCAATTTCTTCGATCTCAACGCGAACACCGTTGACTTTGACTTGACGGTCAGTTCTTCCAATGAAATAAAGTTCGCCGCTCGGCCCTATCCGAACACGATCTCTGGTGCAAAACCAACGTGCCTGATCCCCTGGATTAACAAAGAAGCGTTGCTCAGTGATATCAGCTCTGTTGAGATAAGCGCGGGCTAACTGAATTCCAGAAATCAGCAGTTCACCTGACTGGCCTGGCGCAACATCGTTTCGATCGTCATCAACAACCCTCAGCAGATTGCCGGGCAGTGGATGACCAATTGAAACATATCCAGATAGGACACTAGGCCGTGAAAGGTCGGCAACGAGACTGGCTATTGTTGTCTCTGTGAGGCCGTAAACGTTATAAAGAAGCGGTTGCGGCTGTTGAGTCACCGAGAAGAAGCTTTGCCATCGCTGGATATCCTCGGCACGCACGCTCTCACCGCCAGTTGTAATCAGGCGAACCGTGGAAGGGAACGATCCACGGATATACATCTCATCGATAATCGTCGCTAGCATCGATGCATAAATACCAATAATCGTTAGCTGGGCTGTATCGCAGAATTCAAGAAAAACGCGGGCTGAGTCAAGCAGCCACGCCGGCCTGATTACAAGGGTTGCCCCTGCACACAAGGCAGTAAACATCTCTTCGACTGAGGCATCGAACGCAACCGAGCAGAGCTGGAGCACACGATCGCTCGCGGTAATCAGATTGCGCGCAATAGTCGCGTCTATAAAGTGTGCGAGGGAACGATGCTCGATCATGGTTCCCTTCGGCGCGCCAGTGGTTCCTGATGTATAAATCACATAGGCTAGGTCTTCCCGATCAGATTGGACTTGGTCAACCGAGTCCAATGTTGAATGCTCATCATCCAAAAGGAAAAAGTCCGCAGCAAAAAGATCAGGCTTAATCCGCTGCGAACTATGCGTGATGATGGCAAGTGGCTTGGCATCCCGTACAATTTGATTGAGTCGTTGCAGAGGCATTGTGCTGTCGAGGGGAAGATAGGCACTTCCAGACTTAAGAATGCCTACTACCGCAACGCAGAAGTCAATTCCCTGCGGCAACCACACTCCATAGAGTTGCTCCGGCCCACCTCCATCGCCCCGAAGCCTTGAGGCAAGCATATTGGAACGGCTTTCCAACTCAGCGAAAGAGAGTCTTTCATCTCCGCACTCAATTGCGATGGCGTCAGGCGAGGAGGCAGCGCGTTCGGAGATACGTTGATGAACGAAGCTTCGATCGGCCGGACTTTTGCGCTTGGGCACAAGGCCCCCAGCCAATCCCGTAAAGATGGCCTGAGCAAAGCACTCAGCATCACAGGATGCAATCTGACTTGCTGCGAATCGAAGGGAGAGCAATCGATTTTGAAAGCATACAACCAGACCTGGATTTTTAAGTTGCTGAGGAATGTGATCAGCAAGGCATACTGAAATATCATCAAGTCGAGACCACCGCCTGCGCACATCTAGGGAGCGGAGCGCAAAATCAGACGCCATCATTGGAGAGTGAAGGTGACGGTTGATCGAATCAGCAAGCTCGTCAACATGATGAGTTGCACAGATGAAGGGCTGAATCGACATGAAAGGGGCAGGACTCTCTCTAGCTATGCCGACCAATGCAGGCAGTCTGCCGCCCTGGCGAAGCAGAGATCTGAGCACAATCGCCATGACGTGGCCGATCGAAGGAGCAGTCAACAACCTCTGCTCAAAGACATACTCTCCTTCCCCGTTGTATTTACAACGGGGAAGTCCAGGTTGGCGCAGGGGCGCAGGCATTGAGCGAAAAGACTGACGCCAGCTTTCTTCCTGCGCGGAGCTCTCAATAGTCAGGGACTCAACAAGAGCAGCCTCCGCATCGCTCAACTGAGGCAACCTAAGTCCCTGAAGAACTGCGGGGATCATGGTCGTCACTCTATCTAGAGATGAAAGACCAAAAAGACATAGGCATCGGCCATCCCCAGCCATCACCGTGATTGATGCCGAATCAACCTTAATGATCGTGCCGGCGGGCGCAGATGGCGCTGATTCCGCCATCCGACCTTGACCGACAACGATAAGTTCGCCACTAGGTAACATGAGCTTCGCAAGACCAAAATCATTCGGGTACGGCCCAAATTGAGCTGCTCTGATAAATCGCAAGATGGAATCTCCGGAATCCGACCAACGGATAATTCCTTGCCGTGGCAATCGGTTCTTTTTAAGAAAGACCTTTCTCTTGCTATGGTCCTGAGGAAAGCCCTCAAGATCACCCTTCTCCAACTTATCAAGCAACAGCTCAAAAGTAGCCAAGGCTTGCTCAAAGCATTTCAAGCATAAAGACATGGACGTGTCTATTTCATCGATCGCAAACTGCCCTTGCACGAGAATATTGCCAGCATCGACATCGGTTTCCATCAAATGCCAGCTGACACCGTGCCTGGATTCGCCATTTAGAATCGCCCACGATGGGGCATTGACCCCTGCATACGCTGGTAGTGGTGAATCATGATAGTTGATTGCGGCGAGACTGGGATAGCCGAGTTGATCTTCAGACAGAATAGATCTGTTTGCAATGCTGAATAGCAAATCGGGCCTTTCATCCAGGCAATGGATTGCATCAGTTAAATTGTTGAAGTTGGTCCAAACTTTCGGAATTGCCTGATCGCCGCTAATGATGGCCTTAACAACATGGCCCCTGCCAGCTAGAATTTCGGCGCAACGCAAAAGCAGACTCGTTTCACCAACAAGCACACAGCTTAGGGGGGCATGCCTACTCATATCATCAATGTAGGCTGCCAAAGTTAACGCGTTCCAACAGTAGATCGGCAACCATCTCAGCCTCGTCCGAAGTTGATCCGAGAGCAACAAACTCAAAGAGAGTGTTGTTGAAGTCAATTGGTGGCCCAGCCAATTTGCGGTTGATAGCGGAGACTGATGTTGGCCACAGAAGCTTGACTCTCTTGTCATGAAAGAGAGTTTCAGCGTTGTTTACAATCCTCATCCTGGCTGGCCCATATACAACAACCCTGCGGGCCGTTGCATGGGTTCTAGCCACAGGCATTGGTATGGAATCTCGGCTGCTGAACAGCGAGGCAAGGACACGAAGGCGATCAATACCATAGACCTCACGGTAAAGCGTTTCAAAATAGCCTCCTCCCATCCGAGCAGCGCATTCAATAACGACAGCACCCAAGTCTGAGATCTTGATCTCTGTGTGCGTCCAGCCATTACGGATCGCCATGCGAGCAAGAGCTCTTTCCGTCGCAGCAATACACGCCCGCTGCTTAGCGCCGGATAGTCGGCTAGGCATCGTGTCCCCAATTTCGACGAAGTATGGAGCTTCCATCATGAGTTTATCGGAAATGATATGAAAGAGGGGAACACCATCTCTGACTAGCGACTCAACGGTATGCTCGGTGCCAGGTATAAAGCTTTCCACTACAAAATCGCTATTCGTGCGATCTTGTTTCTCGAGGGCTGAGTACGACTTATGCTGTTCTTCGTACACAGAATGCAATTGCATACGATCATTGACCAGCACAGCCGAGCGACTGTTAAAGCCGTAGCGTGGTTTCAGCACGCAAGGGTAAATTGTATCTGGGACCTGTTCCAAATCGCAAGTCGTACGGATCAGAAAGGTGTGTGGAAACGGGCTGCCTGAGTTCAATGCTTGGCGCATCTGATATTTGTCCCTCGCCAGCTCAGGATTGAGCGTGATAGGTGGCAGGTCAAGGGCCAAGGCTAACTGAGCAGCTGGCACGACACATTTTTCCTTGCGGTTTAAAATAGCCGTAAACGGTTTGGCAGCATGGAGAATGCTGAACTTAGCGATTGCCACCTTCAGGCATTCCGGATCTACGGTGACCACTTCTGGGTCGCAGTACGACAAAGAAGCAAACACAAACTCTGCCTTCTGATCTAACTCGGTATAGTCTTGTTTCTCTTCAGGGCGGCTGATAAAGGCTACAAAATTAGGACCCAGATTAGGCATTGTCCTCATAGGTAACCGTGGTCGCTGCAATCGGTCTGCGAACAGATTCAAGCGAAATGCCAGCTCGCAGCGCCGCCAACACGCCCGCAGCCTCAAGATAGTTATTCACGAGAATCACACCTTTAGTGCCACCTGGGAGATCTGACAGTTTATTGGTCATGCAATTGAGGTTGCCACGAACGGCGATAATCGGAATGTGCTGTGCGAGGGCAGCAAGCGTAGGCAATCCAACACAACCTTCGGGGATCACAAGGCAATGAATGCTTTCCACCCCAATGCTTCCAGAGGACCTCGCATGGGAACCGGCCGCACAGATCGATGGACTTCTTTGCAGACCCTTAAGGACACTGAAAAGGTAAGTGCATGACACCGGTTCAGCCGCTTTGCGTGGGTCTACTATGCCAAAATCAAGTGTCTGGACCTCGCGAGATGTCATCATTGGAGGGTGCGCTGTTGGCACGCGGTACTTTCTCGACAGAGTGTGGGTGAGCATCGCCTCGACGCCACCCCATGGATTCACCATCAGATCGTCTGTGTCTGCAAAGTAATCCTGGTGATAGGAGGATGGAACCTTGATCAATGAGGCAATAGCAACAGCATCAAACTGGCCCTGACGTCGATCTAGGGAATTAAATACACTTTCAAGGCCTGAAACTTCTCCAGCCGCGCGTCCTGATGGTGCATAGACGGAACTCATTGAGAAATTACGATTCAGGACGACAACCTCTTGGATATTGAAGCCTGCAGCAGCTCTCGCGGCTGATGCCATATTCACGGTGGCATCCATAAACCAAGGGTCTGGGTGGCGCTCCATCAATAGCAACAGCCTGTTGGATCTAGTAGGCCGTAATTCAATGCTGCCCATCAAAAGGTCAGCGATGACACTCCCTTCAACGTAAAGTGTATTGGCGGAAAGTTAGTTGATATCCGCCGCATTGCCAACGTTGGGGTGGGTAATCAGGGTGTCGCACCCAGAGGCAAGCAGCTTGGCGACAGGGCCTGAATCGCCACTATGGCCGCCGATTTCCGCCCCGATCCCAGTGGGTACAAGGAAAACCACGTTGAAGGTTGACTGGTCGCACTCGCTACGTTGCCTGAAGGTAAATAATGGCGGCCTGTCTTTCTCTGCAGGCGACTCAAAAACGCCAAGTTCACATTGGAACTCATTCTGAGATTGCCCCGTTACAACAAAGCGAACAATCTGTCTATCAGAGCCAATGTGTTGCGCTACGGACTCGCCGAGAGAGGCGATCAACCCTGCAGCTGTTGCCTGCCGATCAATGGCCAGAGTAAGCGGGGTTTCGACAACGTTCATGTAGATGGTAGGACGATTGAGCGCTCAGGAGACTGGATCCTATTACGTAATGTACATCCGGACGCCCGCGTTCGCTGTTCAGAGAGTGGATGGGGCAGGATGCCAACCTACGATTCCCGAGGGGCAGATTAACCCCATGAATCAATTATACATTTTGACGAATGGCTCACAAGGTTTATGGTCTAATCGGGGACGTGTCATGGGCGGAAGGGATCTGTGCAGCCTCGAAGTTGCAGCGCAAACGCCAATACTGCTTGGCCCGGTGGGCGAAATGAGTCTTGATCAATGATTCGAACTGCTTGGATCCACCCGAGTCGACCACGGTCGGTGAGCCCGCTCCAGCCCCGTGCCGCCCGCCGCCTACTATTTAACAACCCTAAAACCTCCAAGCACCTACCAGCCCTGAGGCTAAAAGGCCGTAGTGACCCTGATTGATTCGCCGCTGGCCGAACTGCACCGGGTCCGTCCCCAGCATTTGATGGTGCGGGCCCATGGCACCGCCCTCACGATCGCCGACTGCTTCACCAGCCTCGGCGCCACCAACGTGCCGATGGACGACTGGGGTGTGGATGTGATCGGCTCCGGCTCCCAAAAGGGTTATGTGATGCCACTGGGCCTCAGTTTTGCGGCCATGGACGAGCGGGCCTGGCAGGCCCGTAAACACTGCGACTGCCGAAGTTCTACCTGGATCTACGCAAGTACCGCAAAGCGGCCGCCGCCGACAGCAACCCCTTTACCCCCGCCATCAACCTCTACTTAGCCCTTGCGGCTACCCTGGAGATGATGGAGAAAGAGAGTCTTGAATCGATATCGGCCACCTCGGCTTCGTCGTCGACCGCGACTTCCTCACCGCCGTGGCGGCGATCGAGGCCACCATGCAGGACCTGGGCCCTGGCAAGGGCCCACCGACCCCATCCCACCAACAGGGCTTGCTAAGTTGGCTGACGGGCAGAAAAACGAGCCAAATCAGCCGTTTCTGTCAACTTTGCGGGTGTAATTCAGTGGTAGAATGTCAGCTTCCCAAGCTGAACGTCGCCGGTTCGAGCCCGGTCACCCGCTTTCAGTCTTGGCTTTGCAAATACCCCGAAAAGCCAATTAGGGACCGTCTTTTGGGGTCGGCCAGGAGCTGAGAAACTGTGACAAGCCGTGGGATCTAATATAAAAAGGCTCCAACCCGAGATCGGGAGGAGGCGATCCAGCCCCGGTCGCGGAGTTTGTGGAGCAGCGGCTGCGGCACAGGGCGGCTGTGTTGTCTCAACCCCGCCTAACCTGAACCCCACGCCCCAGCAGGGGAGATGACCCTCACCCCCCCTGCTCCCGCCGCCCCCCAGGCTCTAGCCACCGGTCTGGAGCCCCTGCTGCTGCCGCCGGGCCTGAAGCTCAGCCCCGAACAATTCGCCCTGGTGTGCGAGGCCAACCCCGAGGCGGTGCTGGAACTCACGGCCGCTGGCCAGGTGATTGCGATGAACCCCACCGGAGGCGAGACAAGCCGCCGCAACGCCCGCCTGCTGTATCGGTTGCAGGCCTGGGCGGAGCGTCGAGGAGGCTGGGTGGTGTTCGACAGCTCCGGTGGCTTCCGCCTCCCCGTAGCCGCAAGGCTTCTCCGAAGGAGTTGGCTCCGTGCTCAGTCCCGATGCGGCCGTGGTGCGGCTGGAGCGCTGGCAGGCGCTCACGCCCGAACAACGCCGCGGCTTCCCGCCCTAGTGCCCCGACCTGGTGGTGGAGCTGGTGAGCCCCTCCATATCCGCAGGCTTCTCCGAAGGAGTTGAAGGCCCCCGCGGCAACGAAGCCCTGCGGCGCAAGATGGCCGCCTATCTCGCCAACGGCGCCCAGCTGGGCTGGCTGCTGTTTCCAGAACAGCGGGCTGTGGAGATCTGGCAGCCTGGGGCTGATCCTTCGGCGCCGGTGGTGATGGAGCGGATCGAGGCAGCCGAGGCGCTGGAGGGGGGCGAACAGCTGCCGGGGCTGCGGCTGGAGCTGGCGGAGATCTGGGAGGGCTAGAACTTCCGTGCCAACCTGCCTGGATCCCTGGGTCTGGGTTTGCCGTTGTGGTCGCCAGCGACAAGCTTTTTTATTGGCTCTTCCAGCACCAACCCGATCGCATCCTGCCGCTGCTGCCCGATCTGCCTGCGGATGCCAGGGGGTACAGGTTTTCGGCCCCTGTGTTGAAAGAGCGCGAATACCGGCTCGATGGGCTGTTCCTGCCGCCGCCAGAGCGGCCTGAGCTGCCGGCCCTGATCCTGGAGGCCCAGATGGCCGCTGATGCCGGTTTCCTGCGGCGCCTCTACGCCGAAACCGCCCGCTTGCTGCAGCAGGAGCCGGGTATTGAGCGCTGGCGGGTGGTGGTGCTTTGCCCCTCCCGCGAGCTGCACTTCGGCGATCCAGCCCCCGTGGCTGAGTTCGTGGAGCAGCGGGTGCAGTGGATTGAGCTGCTGAGCGCCGCCGCCAACCCCACGGCCCCGGCCCTGGTTCAGGCTCTGGCCCTGCTGCTCCAGAGCGAGCAGGAGTTGCCGGCCACCTCCTCCGCCATCCGGGCCCGGGTGGCCGGCAGCAGCCAGGCCGCCGAGATCGATGACGTGATCGCCGCTATCCTGGTGGCACGCTTTAACGGCAGATCAATCCAGGAGCTCTGCGCCATGGGCGGCATCACTCTCGACGACTTCACCCAGAGCGTGGCCTATCAGGAGATCTTTGGGCGGGGGGAGGCACAGGGTGAGGCCCGAGGCGTCGCCCTTGGTGAGGCCCGAGGCGTCGCTCTTGGTGAGGCTCGAGGCGTCGCCCTGGGTCAAGTCCAAGGAGAAGCCAAGGTCACCCTGCGCCTGCTGAGCCGCCGCTGCGGCCCCCTGAGCGCGGAGCAGGAAAGCGTGATCCGCAGCCTGCCGCTGGAGAGGCTGGAGGCCCTGGCTGAAGCCCTGCTCGATTTTGAGGGCATGGCCGATCTCCACGCCTGGCTGGCTGCCAACAGCTGAACAGGCCGGCAGCTTGGGATCAGGAGACTGAAGGCCCGGCCATCGTCCTGGCTCACCCCCCCTGCTGATGCAGGAGCTGATGGCGCGGCGGGCATGCGCTTGGACCTTGCGGCGCCCCGGGCGCTTTCAGGGGCAAAACATCTCAGCAAAAATCTCAGGCGGGGGCTTGGTGGTGATGGGGGTTCTGTTGCCGTGCCCACTTTTTAGTGGCGTATTGCCAGAAAGTCCTACCCTGGCCGGCAGCGGCGTTTTTACACGTTGCCCTGCAGCTAGGCATAGAAAATCTCGAATTTCCCACCCCCTGAAAAACCAGGTCGCATGAGACCATCTTCCAGCCAGTTTGATCAGCTCCAAAGGGAGATCGCTAGCGGGCAGTTGGTTGTGGTGGTGGGATCGGGTGTCTCGGTGGCGGCTTGCGACAACCAGGAGGTGGATGGGCACAAGGTGGCGACCTGGACGGGGCTGCTGGAGCATGGGGTGGATCGGCTGACCGAAATCGGCGCGGCGGATGGGAATGAGGATCTACTGCGCGGTTTGATCAGCAGCGGCAAAACCGACTTGATGATCAGCGCGGCGGAAACGATCACGACCCGCTTGCAAGGGCGCAGTAAGGGAATCTTCCGTAGCTGCCTGTCGGACTCGATCGGGTAATTAAAGCTTCAAGAGCCAACTCTTTTGCAGGCTTTAGCTGCGTTGCTGGGATTGATTACCACGCTGAATTACGACCATCTACTCGAAGAAGAGACCAAACGCCCCGCCATCACCTGGCAGGAGACCAACGCGGTGCAGGAGGCCCTGCGTGGCACCAGGGAGGCCATCCTTCATCTGCACGGTGAGTATCAAAAGCCAGAATCGGTAGTGTTGGGATTGGACACATACCACAACGTAAAAGACGACCCGCACGGCAAGGCGGTCATGCAATGTCTAACGCTTAGCAAAACCTTGCTGTTCGTTGGCTGCGGCGATACGGTATTAGACCCTAATTTCCAACAACTAATCACCTGGGGTAAAGAAGCCCTTAAAGATGTGGTGCCGCGCCACAGGCTGCTCTGTCGCGCTTCCGAGCTGGGCGTCTTTCAACAAAAGCTTGCTGATGCCCCCTGGTTGCAGCCGATCGCCTATGGCGATGACTACGCCGAGCTGGGGCCGTTTCTGCGCTCGCTCGTGCCTGTCGGTGCCGCTGCCGCCGGAGCCATGGTCCCAGGGCCGAGTCGCCTGCGATCAGCCCAGGCCCCCAGCCTGGATCTCTCTGGCTTTCGCGAGGCAATGGCCAAGTACTACGGGCACCTGAAGCTGGAGGAGCTCGACGCCACCAGCAGTGACATGCCGCGCGGTATCCGGGTGACGGAGGTATTCATCCCCCCAACCGTGCGCGAATGCGAGCAGTTCTTGCCCCGGGCCATGGAGCTGCCCAAGGAGCTGCAACGGCGCCTGCGGGAGCAAGAGGCCCTGGATGGAACGGAGTTGCAGGAGGAGGAGCTCGCAAGTCTGATGCGCACCTATTTGGATCAATCGCCGCAGCCGATGTTGGAGCTGCTGGCCGATCCTTTGCAGCGGAAGCTGGTGGTGCTGGGCGATCCCGGATCGGGCAAATCGTTGCTGCTGCAGTATCTGGTCTTGGCCTGGGCGGATGCGAACGACCCGCTGTTGGGCGACGCCCCGTTGCCGCTGCTGATTGAGCTGCGCGATTACGCCAGCCGCCGCGCTAAGGGCGAAGTAAGTGGCTTTCTCGATTATCTGGGGCGGTCTGAAAGCCTGCGCTGGCAATTGAATCCAGAAGCCCTAGATTACTGGCTGCGGCATAACCGCACCCAAGTGTTATTGGATGGCCTCGATGAGGTGTTCGATCTCCAACTGCGGCAGGAGGTGACGACGACGATCCATCGTTTTGCGGACGATTACCCGGATGCCCAGATCGTGGTGAGTTCGCGCCTGATCGGCTTTCAGCATGAGCGCTGGCGGCAGGAGGCCATTCGCCCGTTCATGTTGCAGGAGCTGGATCAGGAGCAGAGAGAGCTTTTCTTGCGGCGCTGGCATCAGTTGGCCTACGACGATGAAAGCAAAGGCGAGCGCAAACGGGCCTCGCTGCTGCAGGCCATCCAGCAGTCGTCGGCGATTCAGCAGCTGGCGGGCAATCCGCTGCTGCTGACGCTGATGGCGGTCTTGAATCGCAGCCAGGAGTTGCCCCGGGACCGGTCCGAGCTCTACAGCCAATGCGCCCGTCTGTTGCTGCATCAGTGGAAAACAGAGCTGGCCTTTGAGGCCTCTCCCGAGCTAGCCCAGGCCCAACTGGATGGCAAAGACAAGCTGGGGCTGATGAAGCGAATTGCCTGGACCCTGCAAGCCGGTGCGGATGGGGCCGCCGGCAACCTGGTCAATCTGATTGAGGAGAATCTGCTTGAGTGCACGCTCAGCGAGGGCCTGGAAGGCATCCCTGGCTTGCGGCCCGATCGCGCCGCCCGGGCGTTGATCGAGCAACTGCTGGGCCGCAACTTCATGCTCTGCTTCATGGGTGGCGGCAACTATGCCTTTGTGCATCGCACCTTTCTGGAGTATTTCTGTGCAGAGGCGATTGTGGATCGCTTCAATGTGGAGCAGACATTGACGCTTGATGCGTTGAAGACAGAGATTTTTGGGCATTGGCCAGATGAAACTTGGCATGAAGTACTGAGGCTCGTGGCCAGTCGATTAGCGCCTAAATTTGTTAAAGAGATCCTCGATTGGTTGCTGCAGCAACCAGATTCGAATCAATCTTGCGACCACATTTTCCTTGCGGCACGCTGCGTTGGCGAAGTGCGTAATCGGGGGGGGACTTGGTAGCACAGAGGCGCTTGTACGGCAAGCCACCAAGGATTTGATCGGATTTAATTTTGAGGACTCCGGTATACCTATAAAGCCTGTCGAGCTTGTCGCTGACGTTTGGAAGGACGATCCAGACACCTTGCCTTGGATAAAAGAGCACATCCTTTCCCATCCGAACAAAGTTGTGCGAATCAGCATGGTGGTTGTGCTGTTTCGTGGCTGGGAGGAAGATCAAGACAACCTGATAATTCTTAAAGAGTGCGCTCAATTTGATGAGCACTGGGCTGTGCGTTTGGTGTTGCTCACTTCGCTGGCTAGATTCTGTAAAAACGAACCGGACACCTTAGCAATTCTCAAAAAGTATGCCCAATCCGATGAGGCCGATGAAGTGCGCAAAATCTTGGTGGAGGAGCTGGCCCGTGGCTGGAAGGACGATCCAGAAACACTGGCAATTCTCAAAGAGCGTGCCCAATCCGATGAGGCTGATGAAGTGCGCCAGATATCTGTGCAGGAGCTGGCCCGTGGCTGGAAGGACGATCCAGAGATTCAGGCCTTTCTTAAAGGCCTATGAGCTCGTTCCCTACGCCAACCATGCTCCTCTCGTCTGCATGATGGAGACAAGCTGGTGGCTGGCTGGCGGGTGGCTTGGCGGTTGCTGATGGAAAACTGCAAGTGAACAAGCAACGGCTGAAAGCACGGTTTGTCGGCGTGCACCGCACCGGATTGATGCCGGATTCGCTGCCGCCCAGGGCTGCCAAGTGCTTGGCACTCTCGCGCTGCAGCAAGGCCTGCAGGGCCTGCAGGGCCTGCCTAAGCAGGGCGCTGCACTCCAGAGGACCCCACAGCTGCTCGGCGCGAGCCAGGAGTTCATCGTCGAGCGTGACGGTGCTGCGCATGGCCAAAAGCAGGCTGCAACACCAGGTTGCATCCATTTGGGCATCATCTGGTAACAGGATTGATGCGCCTGTCGTCGTGCTCCGGCTGGCCCTGCGGTCGCCGGCCCAGCGCCACCGCACTGTCCTGCTCCGGCTGAACCCACCCCCGTGGGGGGAGCCAGACAGCACCAAGAGCCGTGTTCAGCGACAGCCCCAATCCCCCGCCCGAACTTCTGGAGCTGCCCCTCAAGCTCAGGGAGGTGCTCGCCAATATCGGCTACTGCACTAACAGGCGCCCTGGAGAGCATCGCCGATGAGGCGGAAGTTTCCGCAGTGCTGGCGGTGTCCGAGCACGTGCTTCTGCCTGATCCGCCGGTCACCTCCTAAGGATCTCATCAGTCGGCCTGAGTGCCTGGGAGCAACGCAGCCGCCCAGGCCGGCAGGGGATCGCGATGCAGTCTCAGGCAGCCGTTGGTGATCGTGAACACGGCAACAAACGGATCAATCGCCGAGGAGTTGTCGTAGACCCGCAGCACATCCACCAAGGGGATCGAGGACCGCACCTGATCCAGCAAACGGGGAATGCGGCTGATCACCTTGTCTGCCGGGACGCTATGGCCACCTTCGCTGACCCGCCCGGCGATTCGCGCTTGGTTGAGTCCCGTGCTCTCTAAGTGGATTAACACCATGATGACCTGATAGCCCAGGGACTTGGCTCGAGCGATGAAATCGATCTTGGAGGGGTGGGAATAGACCGTTTCAAAACAGAAGCTCACACCCCGCTCCAGTAGCTGATGCCTTTGCCGTTCCGCCAATTGGGCGGCCTCATAGCTGTGAGCTTCCGGGGCCTCCGCAAAGACGATCCTGGCCAGCACATCGGCATTCACGAAGGGCAGCCCAAGCGGCTCGAGCGCAAGCCGGTAATAGGTGCTCTTGCCGGCCCCATTGCCCCCCACGAGGATCCACAGCTGGGGACGTTCACTCAAGCTGCCGCGGGATCGCAGGTCCGAAACACACCACCTTCAAAGGTGCCGACACTGATGTCGCCATCGCTGTCGATTCGCTCCAGCCAGCCAGGCCGGCTGGGGCAGGCCTGATAGCGCACAGAGGCCGTGCCCACGGATGCGGCCAGGCTGCCGCTCTGGCGTTGGGCATCGAGGGCAGCAAACACGCTCTCCGGCGCTACCGCCGCCGCCCGCACCGGTTCCACCCGCAACCGCGCCAGACCGGCCTTCACATCGAGCAGCAGGTCGGGATCGAGAAGGGCCGCCACGTCCTGGCCCAGGGCGGCCCAGTACTCAATCTGCTGGGCAGCACTGCGGTGGTGCCGGGCACCGGCCAGGGCAGCCCTGCGCATCAAGTCGTCCTGCAGGCGGACGGGGGAGGCGGATTTCGCCATGGACGAGAGATGAGGCATGACTTATGCAAAATCGTAGCAATCTGCTACGTCACATGGTCGCCAGCGGGTGGCCTTTGATCACGGCGGGGAACTCCTCCAGGTAAAGCGTGGTGGCCTCGCGCAGGTTGGCGAGGGCCTCCTCGATGGATTCACCCTGCGTTGTGGTGCCCGTTTCAGGGTTGAAGGCCGCGTATCCGCCTTCCTCCGCGGGGGATAGCACTGCAGTGAGTTCCTTGGGCCGGGGTTCAGTGATCTCAGTCTGACGGGGGCTGGCGAATGATGCCCCCCTCAAACCGCCAACGCCGCTGCTATGCCAAGCAACAGCCTGGTAACCACGCCGCCGGAATCTCCCGCGCCTGCCGCCACAGAGATTTCCCCACGCCATCGGCCGCTCGCCCTCGTGGCCTTCGTAGCGCGCACTACCTGGCCGCAGGCCGGCGTGGCGGAGCCACAGCCGATGCACACGAAGGGTTCGGTGGGGGCGCTGGGGCGGCCATCCCGCTTCCGTTTGCTGAGCGGCATCGCGTGGCACAAAATCACCAACCAACAGATGGCCGCCTCAATCATGGGCTACATCCGCCAGGCTGCCCTCGGTGATCCGCTGGTTCCCTACGAGCAGCGGGTGGAGAAGGCCCTGCAGCGGATCCTGGCCACCCGCAGCTGGACCCCACACCCCAACGCCAGTGGCTGCAACGCATTGCCAACCAGACCAAGGCGATCACGATCGTGGATCGCGAAGCGCTGGACGATGACCTGATGTTCTTCAAGCGGGAAGGCGTGGGCGGTGCGAGGTGGCGGGTTTGGTCTAGTCTCGGTATCGACCGCCGCCGGAAGCGAGCCATGCGCGCCAAGCTGTTCCGCAACGGCCGCAGCCAGGCGGTGCGCCTGCCGGCCGAATTCCGCTTTGAGGGCACGGAGGTGGAGGTGCATCGGGACCTCGAAAGCGGTGCGGTGGTGCTCACCCCGGTGCGGCCCTCGGCCAAGGACTGGCTCGCTGAGCGCGACCGCCTGCTGGCCGAACCAGGTGTGCGCGAAGAACTGGATGCTTTCTTTGACAACCTCCACGATTCGTCACCGCCACCGGAGCGCGATTGGCCGTGAGGGTTGCGCCCGCAAAGGATGAATAA
>Ga0114972_10000815_pt1 | contig 23493 bp, 18 predicted proteins | sample M_140807_EF_Meta_FD_87354 | JGI IMG/M metagenome (GOLD analysis project Ga0114972, IMG submission 87354) | Freshwater microbial communities from Lake Montjoie, Canada to study carbon cycling - M_140807_EF_MetaG | ecosystem: Environmental > Aquatic > Freshwater > Lake | place: Lake Montjoie...
AAAAAATCGGCATTGCCTCAAACCCTCCATTTCCACTAAACTCCCGCTTCGATCCAGTTTTTCTAGTTCCACTAAGGAGGGTGGTCCATGGGGAAGGAATCCTTTCGATTTTTGCATGCCGGTGACTTTCATCTCGAACGGCCTATGCAGGATCTCACCGACATTCCCGAACATCTCAAGGCCGCACTGGTCGATGCACCGTGGAAGGCTGCCGAAGCGTTCTTCGAAACGGCCATCCTTGAGAACGTCGATTTCGTGCTCCTGACCGGAGACCTTTTGAACCCGATCTCCACGGGTGCCTCCGGTCCGGCCTTCTTGCTAGAACAATTCGAACGCTTGGCCCAACGCAACATCCTTGTCTATTGGGCAGGCGGTGCGGTCGATGACCCTGACCGCTGGCCCGAAGCCGTTTCGCTCACGGCGAATGTTCACTTTTTTTCAAAGAAGGAAGTGGAAAGTGTTGTCTTTCGGCGCAATGGCTCGGCTCTAGTCACTATCCTTGGACGCTCGAGCGATGGACGCGAGTCGATCCGCTCTGCCGAATACCAATGCGATGCCGATGGGACTTATGTGATCGCATTAGCTCATGGCAATGCGGATCGTGAAGCACTCTTGAGTGAACGCATCGACTTCTGGGCACTGGGTAACGAGCACAATCGCAAAACGCTTCATGGCGAGGCTCCCCACATGAGAGTCTGCGGAACTCCTCAGGGCCGTGGGTTCAATGAGGAAGGGCCTCATGGATTCTGGACGGTCGAAGTCGACGGGACTCACGATGCTCAAATCGCAACGACCGACGTCGATCATTTCCGTTACATCACTCAAACGCTCGATGTAGAGGACCTGGCGATGGGTCGCGACATGCGGGAGTTGATGAGTAAGCGGATTTCGCGTCTTCAAAGCGAGCATGGCACTCGGCATTTGATCGTCCGTTGGCGTGTGGAACTGGATCTAGAAAATGCCTCGATGGTCGGACCAGAAGCAATCGATGAAATCCTAGGCTGGCTGAGGCGCGAGTATAGCCATGGAGCTTGCAGTGTCTGGTCGACAGAAATCGAAGTTCTTTCACCTAAGAGCTACCCTGCCAAATGGCAGGAAGAGGACACGATCTTGGGAGATTTCCTAAGAACCTCCCAAGAGCATCGCAAGTCGCTTGGCCAGCATTTGAACCTCAAGCCGCTACTGGAATCCGAGACGCTGGGTACAGCAACTTGGCAGCAGTTGCTTGTGGATGATACGCCGAGTGTGACAAGTAGTGCGCTGGACCGCGCGACGCTTTTGGGTGTGGACATGCTCAGAGGGCACAAGGTGGATTTGATCGCTCCTACGAGGAGATTCGGAGGGACCCGAGGATGAAAATTCGCGATGTACAAATCGATGGATTCGGAGTTTGGACTGGGCTGAGTGTCGATTCGATGCCCGAAGGTATGACGGTCTTCTACGGGCCGAACGAAGCGGGCAAAACGACGCTGATGAATTTCCTGCGCACGATGTTCTACGGTTTTACCGCCGAACGCCGGTCTCGGTACCTGCCCCCGGTCCACGGTGGCAAGCCGGGTGGAGCGATGCGTGTGACAGGTCCCGGTGGGGGATATGAGATCTCCAGACGCGCGACGCTCAACGATGCAAGTGTCTTCGGACAATTGACTGTTACAAGTTCCGATGGGATCACTCAAGGCCAGCATCGACTCACCACACTGCTAGGCAACGTCGACGAATCGATCTTCACGAATGTCTTTGCCATCGGTCTCCGCGAACTTCAAGAGCTCAGCACGCTCGATGATACGGCGGCAGCCGATGAGCTGTATAAACTATCGAGCGGATTGGATCGCGTTTCCTTGGTCGATGTGATTCGACAACTCCGCACCGCGCGCACGTCGATTGCTTCGGCAACCGAGGAGAACGCACAGTTGCAGTCGATGCTCTCCAAGCGAGAGAAGCTCCGCGATGAGATCGAGCAATTGACGCTGCGTGGTCGGCGCTGGGGCGAGTTGGCTTCGGTTCGTCGAAACCAGCAGAACGAAATCACAGAGCTTAAGCAGCGGATCGAGCAGTGGGAGATCGAAGCCAAAACCGTCGAAACGGCGATCCAAGTCCGTGAGCCATGGCAACAGCGAGATGCTCTTCGAGCAAAGCTCTCGGAGCTTCACGCAAGAACCGATGTGCACGAGGAATCCAAAACAAAGCTGCTCGAATTGCAGTCCCAGATCGATCAAAAGCGTCAGCAGATCCAATCGCTCGTTCAGGAGCGTCAGGCCCTTCGCAAACGTGCGAACGACCTCCCGTTAAACCGCAATATTTTGGGGCTTTCTAGCAAGATCGAATCGGCAAGCGAGCAGGGGCCATGGATCACGCAAATTCAAAAGCAGATTCAGCGTTTGGAATCCGAGTACCAACAAACCCAGGAGCAATTGGTTGAGGATGCCAAGCGACTCGGCCTGAGCGATGCCGACCAAGAAGCCTTGCTCAACGATCGTCGTTTGTCGACGCTGCCCGATTTGAGCCGTCCCGCGATCAGCCAATTGGCCGGTCCTGCCAGAGATGTTCGAATGCAGCAGACTCGGCTCAAGCAGGCCAAGGAGCGCGTCGAAAGCGAGAAAAAGGAAGTCGAGCGACTGCAGAGTGAAATCGGTGGATTTCTTCAGACGCGCGATTCCGAGGATCTGCAAGCATCGATTCAACAAGCCGCCGAGCGTATCCAATCGATTCGCAAGTTCCAGCAGGTTGAAGAGCGATTGCAGAAGTTCACCGTTCATCGAGATGAGCTCGAGGGCGAGACGATCGACTTAGAGAGCGATGACGGGTTCTCTTGGGAACGGGTGATCATGCTCGCGATCCCGTTCTTCATCGGTGCATTCATGCTCATCTCGGGTTTGAACAATTTCTTTGGTTGGTACAACAACGCCAACATGCCCGCAACGGCTCGAGCCATTCAGTTGCAATCGACCGATACTCAGAACACTGGCGTTCTGATGACCGTTCTAGGGATGATCATTTTGGTAGCGACCTATCTGTGGTGGAAATCCATGGAAAAGGGGATGGAAGGCGAGATCACCGATGTCGAAACCCAGCTTGATACGCTGGTTTCGCAAATTCGCAAAACCGAGCATGAGAAGCAAGAGCTAGTCGGATCGCTTCCCGAGCCCAGCGCGTCGATCGAGCTGCAACTACGCCAAGCCGAGCATGAGCTCAGCGAGTGCGAATCGTACTTGCCCATCTACCACAACCAAGCGGCGGCGAAGGCTCGTTACAACACGGCGCGCAAGCAAGCTGCCGATGCGGCCGTGGGGCTCAAATCCGCCCGGATCGCTTGGAAAAAGACCCTGCATCAACTTGGACTTGCCGAATCGTTGTCCCCCAAAAGCCTTCGGATCTTGGCCGAAGGTTACGAATCTTTGCTGATCTCTCGCAGAAAACTTACTACCCAGTCGGACGAACTTTCGCAACGTCGTATCGAGCTTACGAGCACCCTCCAGAAGCTCGACGCTCTGCACACCCAGATGCAAGTTGCGATGGCTTCTCCGGAATCCATGTCGCAATCTGCTCGCAAAGAAGGTTCGCCTGTTCGGGAAAGCGGCCGAGAGCGGGAAAGCGGCCGAGAGCGGGAAAGCAGCCGAGACGCTGTATCGTTCAAGGCCAGCGATCTTTCGATCGAAGTTCCACAGCAGCGTCTGAATCAACTAGTCAATTCCTTGGCTCAGCAAAAACAGTATCTGAAACAGCGCAAGGACCTCAAGTCACAGGACGAGGAGTTGTCCAAGAAGCAAAAGGGAATACGGCGAGCCGTCGAGCGGCTGATCAGTTCCCGGCAAAGCTACTTGGCCGAGATCGGTGTCGAGTCGCTCGAACAACTCGAAGCCCTTTTGGGTCGCAAACGAGAGCATCAGCAACTCGAATCGCAAATCGCTTCGCTCGACGAGCGGATTCGCACCATGCTTGCGAGTCATGTTTCCTACGATGCGATCGAGCGGATGCTGAAAAACACTCCAGCTCACGAACTCGAGAAGCGTTGGGAAACGCTCACCACACGTGTCTCAGGTGCAGAGGAACGCATCGGCCAATTGCAATTGCGACAAGGTGAAATCAATCAAGAGATGAAGACACTCGCCGGGGATCGACGTTTGGCGGAAGCCAAGCTGGAGCTGGCAAGTCTCGAGCGGCAGGTCGAACTTTGTGCCGATCATTGGCGGACACTTGGGTTTACCACATGCATGCTCGAGAAAGTTTGCGAGATCTATGAGAGCGAAAGGCAGCCCGAGACGCTTCGGGAGGCCTCGGCGTTTCTCAAGCAGCTTACCGAGGGTAAGTACGTCCGGGTTTGGACACCGCTGGGCAAGAATGCTTTGCGTATCGACAATGACAAGGGCCAGAGTCTGCCTTTGGAAGTGCTCAGTCGCGGGACACGTGAAGCCGTCTTCATCGCGCTGAGGTTGTCTCTGGCTGCGGCTTACTCGCGACGCGGAGCGACCTTGCCATTGGTGCTTGACGATGTGCTGGTGAACTTTGACACGATTCGTGCGACCGCTGCGGCCAAGGTCTTGAGGGACTTTGCTGCCTTGGGGCATCAGGTTGTGATGTTTACTTGCCACGAACACATCATGCGGATGTTCGATTCGATCGATGTGCAGGTCCGGGTCTTGCCCTCGCAAGGGCAACTCGGGGTGGCCGAGATCTATCGGCCAGATCAAGCACTGGAAAAGCCAACAGAAAGTCCCGCACAAAAACTCATCGAGCCACCTCCGATGGTCATTGAGGTCGTCGATGCCAGGGAGATCCAGGCCAAGGAGATCGAGGCCAAGCAGCAGGAGCCAGAACCGATCGTCCTGCCGGCTAGAACTCGGGTGCTTGCAAGGCAAGAGCCTGAGATTGCTCCAGAGATCAGGCTGGTGACCGAGGAGCCTCTGATCGATTCAGTTCCCTTGTGGTTCGAGCAAGAGTGGACAGATTCAGAGCCATTGGAGTTGGCAGAGCCCATCGCATCTGTCGACCGAGTTGATCCGATCGACATCGATTTTTCCCAAAGGGTTTGGACCGAGTCGGAGAGTCTACCTCTGCCGTTGCCCTCGGATTCCGGAGGGATCGACGGTTGGTGGGAAGAGTACGCAGCGCAGAGTTAGCTTGGCTTTTTGGCCTGCAGTGACTTGTCTAGCTGGAGCAGATAGCCGTTGTTGCGCTAATTGCTCTTGATTATCTCGTTGAGAGCGACCGAGTCGACCGAATACGTTTGGTAGTGCCCCAGAAGTTCTTCCCAAGTGCATTTGCGTTCGATGAACGCTTCGATCCATTCGAAGGGCTCGAGTCGCTGGGCCTGGCCGCCGTTGCCAATGTATTCCTCGTCATTGTATTCCTGGTCGTAGTTGTCTTCCTGAGAGGGCTTGGTGATGTAGGGTACTTGGCCGATGGGGTTATGGATTGTCCAGCCGCGCTGTTGGAAGGCCAGTATTGCTATGGTTCCGACGACCCGAGCGCCGAATACCCGCCTGGCGTCGTTGTCGGTGATGTGAGGAAGCACATTCGAATTCAGAAGCTCGGCGTACTTGAGGGGATCACCGAGTTTGCGGACAGCTTGTTCGAGGGTTAGATCATTGAGTTTTCCGCCGTACTCTTGAATGGTTTTCAAGTAGTTGGGGACTAGTACGTGTTGGACACTCTCTGCCCAGGAGATTGGTTCCGGGGCGCGGACACCGAGCGATTTGGCCATGTGATCGATCATTTGCTTTTCGAGACCATCGACATCTCGGATCCAGTCGATTGCGGGTGGATCGTTGGCCGTTAGACGTGGCCCGGGAACAAGCTGGATTGCATCGAGTCGTTCTTTGAGGGCGGGGTGAGAGTCGTAGACATCGCTTTTTGAGTTCTCCATGGCTTGCTTAAGGGCCTCAGAGACCGCTTCTTTGATTTTCGGGGCATCGGAGTACTCTCGAAATCCTTTTGCCATGGGTGGGCGATAGCCGCATTCGAGGGCAGGGGAGTATTCACTTTGCCAGTAACCGTCGAAGGCCATTGCTTTGGAGTGGACCACTTTGAGAGCTTCGCCGATGGCTTGAGGGCCGACGATTTTTGCCGCAAGGGCATCGGCGGTGAATTCCTGTTGGCGGGAGACTTTTTGGGTCAAGCGCAAGAAGAGTTTTAGGTACCATTCGAAGGGTAGATAGAGGATCGACGAGCCGCTCGAGGCGAGGTTAACGACGGTACGGATGATGGCCGAGCGAGTGACAAAGAGCCAGGGGCCGAGTTTGGTATCGCCTCCGTAGTAGTGACCGAATTCGTGGGCCAGCACACCGCGAAGTTGTTGGGTTGAGAGAACTTGCATCAGCGGGATACCGATCCCCATGATGCGTCGGCTACCGAGTCCCATGATACCCCCTCGGTTAGCGACCCAAGCGTTCATTTCCGGCAGCGCATAGACCTCGGCTGGCATCGCTTGGTCGGTGCTTTGCGCAAGGCTTTGTAGTTGCCTGAAGAGTTCTGGTTGATCTTTCTCGGTCAATTGAGGGCCCGGGGCGACGAAACGATCCCAGCGTGGCAGTACCGACCAGAGGATCATGCATCCGCCGATGAACGAAAGGATGGCAAGTTTCAAATGGATGCGGTTGGCGAACATCGCCATGCCGATGGGCAGGAAGATCAGCGTTCCGGCCAATGCCAGGGCAAGGCAGTAAAAGATGACCATAAGAAGAAGTGCAAGGACGATACGACCGGCGAACGAAGGTTTCTCATGCATGGCGTGCTCGGTTTTTCAAAAGAGCAGAATCAGGATCGGTGGAGTAACTCCTGGGAGGAACGAAAGACGTAAAGATAATCTTAGCACACCGTCAAATCAAAATGTTCGATTGCCTTGTTGCCTTAGCATTTCCTTGATCTGCTCCAAACGGTCGGCATCCTGGGGGCTTTTGTCATGCCGCCATCTGAGAATTCGGGGGAAGCGTACGGCGATCCCGCTTTTATGACGGCTCGAAACTTGAAGGTTTTCAAAGGCTAGTTCCATCACGATCTGCGCTGGGACCTCGTGAACCGGCCCAAAACGCTGAGTCGTATGCTCCTTGATCCATCGATCAACTTTGGCAATTTCTTCGTCGGTCAGGCCCGAATAAGCTTTGGCAAAGGGTACCAAGCGGTCCTCGTCCCAGAGGGCAAACGTGTAATCGGAGAACATCCCTGCACGGCGTCCATGTCCGCGCTGTGCATAAACGAGCACTGCATCGACGGTATAGGGGGTTACTTTGGACTTCCACCAAGTTCCCGTCACTCGTCCGACTTCATAGAGTCCCAAGCGATGCTTGAGCATCAAACCCTCTGCGCCATACTCCCTGGCCTTGTCTCTGAGTTGGAACATTTTGGCCCAATCGTCAAACTCAAAGACCTCACTGCGACGCAAGGTCATTGCGTTTGCAGGGGTCCCCAGAGGCAGTGATTCGAGCATCGTTCGGCGTTTCTCGAAGGACTCTCCTCGAACATCCTGACGCGCATGTTCCAGGACGTCAAACGCGACGAACACTACGGGAACCTCTTGCATCATTTTCGGACTGGGTTTTTTTCTTTGGATGCGACGCTGCAAAAGCGTAAAGGGCATCGGAGACTCATCGCGATACGCCAGGATCTCGCCGTCGAGGACTGAGCCGTCGGGCAAACCCTGTGCGGCCGACTCGATCTCCGGAAAACGACCTTCGAGCAACTCCTCACCTCGCGACCACAAAAACGTCTGTCCGGAGCGTCGCACAAGCTGTGCTCGGATTCCATCCCACTTCCACTCAGCAAAATAATCGCTTGCAGAGTGCTCTCTAGCATGTCCATCGGGCAATGGGTGCGCCAGGCAGAACGGATAGGGTTTCGCGGGGGAGTTCTCCGCGTACTCGGGTGCAACAAGTTGTTTAAAAAAAGCTTCGGTCGGTTCCCACTCTCCCATCAAGCGATGCGTTAACTCGTCTAGTGGTACACCAGAGCATTGGCTAAGCGCCTTGGTCACCAGCTTGGTGCTCACCCCAACCCGCAGGTTTCCCGTAAGCAACTTGTTAAACACGAACCGCTCGAGCAAATCGTATCTGCTCCAAAACTCGATCAGTTTGGATGCAACGGCTGCATCGAGCTCCTGCCGCTTGAGCGTTCCGCTCGGGGACTTGCTCGACGCACGTTTGCTGCCAGCGGTGCTTTGGAGCAAGGGGATCAGGCTATCGAGGAGGATTCGATGGAGTGGCTCATCGCAGGAGACCGAAGTGCCTTTGGCCATCGCTGCTGCAGTCTCTGCCAAATCGCCGACCCACTGATAGGTTTCCTCGAAGAGCCAATCCGGAATTTCTGCGCTTCTGGCAGCCGCTTGGCGAATAATCCTCGTGGGCAACGAAGGCTTGAGCTTGTTGCCTAACAAAAAGTAGAGCGCATAAGCCGCGTCTGCGTTGGAGGCACCCGCGAAGTACTCGCGGATCGCAGACACCTTGTCGTTGGTCTTGGTCGTCTCGTCGATGCGCTGATAGAGTCTTGCGAATGCTCTCATGGAGTCAACTCCGGTGTGTCTTGGTTGGCCGGTTCAGACTCCTCGCCAGCAAACTGGGTCTGCAGCACTTCGGCAGCCATTCCTCGCTCGGCCAAATACCTTGAGACCACTTCGGAAAACCCGTGCGTGACCCAAACTTGCTCGGGCTGGCAAGTATCGATGGCTGTCAACAAGTCGGGCCAATCGACATGGTCCGACAGGACAAAGCCACGGTCGACACTGCGTCGACTGCGAGTCCCCCGGATGGCCATCCAACCTGAGGCCATGGCCAGCGAAGGATTCGAGAACCGCTTGACCCATCCGGTGGATTGGCTCGACGGTGGCCCGATAACCAGTGATTGCGACCAATCGTGATCGCTGGGCAAGGAGGCTGCCGACGGAAATTCAGGAAGTTCGACGCCTGCGGTTCTGTAGGCCCGGTTAGGCCCGAGCATCGCTCCGTGGACTGCGATCTTCTGGGCGACATCGAGCCCACATGCGTTGAGGACTTCGGCTAGCACCCGCTGTGCCTTGCCGACCGAGTAAGCGAGCAGCAAGCTGGTGCGGCCTTGAGACTGATTCTCTTGCCACCAGCCAATCAACTCGCGGATCACGCATGGAGTTTCAGGCCAGCGGAATACGGGTAGGCCGAAGGTTGATTCAGTGACCATCAAATCGCAGCGGACCGGTTCCCAAGCGACGCAGGTCGGATCGGCTTGCAGTTTGTAGTCCCCGGTGATGAGAGCCACTTTGCCGGCTACCTCGATGCGTACCTGAGCCGATCCGAGAATATGTCCGGCTGGATACAAAGTGACCAAGGCGTCTTTGATTCGCAGGGGTTCACCGTACGAGAGCGTCTGCAGGTCGATTTGGTTGCTGAGTCGGACTCGCAGCAGGGACTCGCATGACTTGGCAGCGAGATAGCGTTTGCATCCCCACCTGGCATGGTCGGCATGTGCGTGGGTCAGGATCGCGTAATCGACTTTATCCCAGGGATCGACATAGAAATCGCCTGCGGGGCAATAGAGTCCACGCGGGGTGCATTCGAGCAACTCGGCAAAACGGGAGGATTGTCTGCTTTGTCCATCGCCTGGTTCGGTCATTGTGGAACGCTCATTGATGCTATCAAAAAAGAAAACACCTCCAGGGATCTGGAGGTGTCTTGAAGGACATCAATATGGCATCCGGTCGGCGACTTGGCCGAATCTTTGGTGGACTACCAAGCGAAGTGCGCAAATGCCTTGTTGGCATCAGCCATACGGTGGGTGTTTTCGCGTTTGGTGATGGCTGCACCTTCTTTTCGATAAGCTGCCATGAGTTCATCGGCGAGTTTGGTCGCGGTCGAGCGACCCTTTTTGTCTCGAACTGCGACCAAAATCCAGCGGAAGGCTAGCGATTGCTGGCGGTTCTTATTGACTTGCATCGGAACTTGGTAGGAAGCACCGCCGACCCGCTTGGATCGGACTTCAATGTAGGGCTTAACGTTTTCGATGGCTTGTTCGAAAACCTCGACGGCGGGACGATCCTTGATCTTCTCAGCGATTTCGTCGAGTGCATCGTAGAAGACGCCGTAGGCGACCGTCTTCTTGCCGTCGTGCATCAAGCAGTTGACGAACTTGGCGACCAGCAGCGAGTTGTGACGGGGGTCAGGGCGGAGGGTCGTCCTGGAAGCGGTGATTTTTCCCATAGGAAATGAGGTTCTTTAGTACGAAGGGTTGAGTGATCTGTTTTCGATGTTGCTTTTGCCGGGGTTAGTTTCGCCGGTGATGCATTGCCGGCGATGACACTATTTCTTCTTGGCACCGTATCGACTGCGGGATTGCTTTCGACCGTTAACACCCTGGGTATCTCGCGATCCGCGGATGACTTGGTATCGAACCCCGGGCAAGTCGCGAACACGACCACCGCGGATCAAGACGATCGAGTGTTCTTGAAGATTGTGGCCTTCGCCCGGAATGTACACGGTGACTTCTTTGCCGTTGGTCAGTCGAACCCGAGTGATCTTCCGCAGGGCCGAGTTAGGCTTCTTTGGGGTCATCGTTTTGACCAACAAGCATACGCCTTGCTTTTGTGGGCATCGCTCCAAGACTGGGCTCTTGGTCGTCTTGTGTTGAACGACGCGATTGCGTCGAACTAGTTGATTGATCGTTGGCATACAGTCTCAAATATTCCGTTGTTTCGTTATCCCGATGATCCGAATAATTCGAAGTGAGTTTTTAGGTCAAAAATCGTCTAGCGATTCAGTCGTTCAAAAATGCCGGTCACCCGACACAAAGTACCAAAGGTGGGAGTCGAACCCACACGTCCTTGCGGACACAGGATTTTGAGTCCAGCGCGTCTGCCATTCCGCCACTTTGGCAATGCTTTTTGGGCAATGCTACAATACAAATTAAGGGGTGAAAGTTTACCGACGACCCCCAAGGATCAGCAAGTCCACCGGGTGGGAATTCCTTGAAAATTTCCCCAAGTAGCCTAACTAACCGTCGGCTTAGGCACCTAAGGCACCCGTGCGATGATGCACTTGAGATAATCGGTCTCTGGGCAATGAATATTGCCCGGATGGTCGGCTCCAGCCCCTCGATTCTCAAGGATTTGTAGGTCTTTGCCTGCCCGCCTGGCCGATCCGAGCAGCACGTCCAGGAAATCCGAGCGGCCGACGCGCCCCGAGCAACTGCAGGTAACCAGGATCCCTCCTGGACGTAAGCACCGTAGCGCTAAGTAGTTGAGGCGATGATAAGCCGCCATGGCTTTGGGGACTTTATCCCTTGCTCCGGCCAGTTTCGGCGGGTCCAAGACGATCATGTCAAAGAGCTCGCCTCGATCGACCCGCAGCGACAAGGCTTCGAAAAAATCTGCCTGCTCCCATACGATCTGGTCGGTAAGTCCGTTGGCCTGGGCGTTGGCTCTGGCCAAATCCAACGCCTTGACGCTAGAGTCGACGGCCACGACCGATTCACAAACCCCATGCTTGGCGATCGTCAGCGCAAATCCGCCAGCATACGTGCACACATCGAGCACCTTGGCTCCCTTGGGAGTCCAAAGGGCAGCTGCAAGTCGGTTGTCGCGTTGGTCCAAGTAGTAGCCGGTCTTTTGCCCTCCGACCAAATCCACCCTCCAGGTCAACCCATTTTCACGGATACTAAAGGGCCCGGTTGGCAATTCTCCGTAGACCACGTGTTCCCGGGCTTCGATCCCTTCGTTTTTGGCCGTTTTTTCATCGACACTCAGCAAGATACTCCGTGGCCTGAGCTTGCTCACAAGCTGCGTAAGAATCGCATCCAAATAGGGCAAAACGACCCCTGCGGTGACTTGGACAACCAGATTCCCCGCAAAACCGTCGACGACCAGACCGCTTAGAAAATCTCCTTCGCTGTTGATCCAGCGCAAACTGTCGCTGTGACTGGTTCGTGCCAGGATCTGATTGCGAAGATCGATGGCTTGATCAACCCGCCGCAGGAAAAGTTCGGACCCGATCGACTCTTCCTTAGACCAAGCGTACATCCGGACTCGAATACGGCTCTGTGGATGGTACAACCCACGACCGATCCACTTGCCATCTGCACCCAAGACGTCGACCTGTTCGCCTTGCCTCGGGGGGCTTATGGACTCGACAACTGAGGCATCGAGAATCCATGGATGCCGACCGATCGACTCGCGACTCTTGCCCGGTTTGAGCCTCACGGCCCTAATCTTCGACGAGTTGTAATACTCCACTGGGTTGGCTTTCGGGGCGTTGACTTTCAGGGCCGAGGAATCCAAGCTACAATGGATCGCGAATAAATGATTTGGCTCGGAAGGGCCTAGGTGCAGCTTTGGCATCAAGCTGCTCTGTAGCATAAAGTTAGAGGGAGAACTCGTCCAATGAAATCGGCAACTCTGTTTTTCTCGTTGTTTTCGCTGAGCCTGATTTGCTCCCCAAGCATGGGCAGGGAGTGGACCGACAAGACCGGCAATGTCAAAGTCAACGGAACCCTGATCGCTGCGGATCAAAAGGACGTTGTCCTGAGGCTCGATCAGCCGGTCAAAGGCCGTGAGCTTCTGGCCATCGAGATCGCTCAGCTTTCCGAAGCCGACCAGAAATTTTTGATGCTCGAGGAGAGCGAAGGCCAGCTCAAGTCCGCCACCGAGAAGCACTCGTGGGGATTTGTAAACGGCATGACGGTTTTTGGAAAAGTCGTTGGATTTAACCGCAAGGACGTCACACTCCAGCGCCGACGCGGAAAACTCTACGTCAACGATCGACCCTTTGACAATCTTCCCGAAGTCTACCGAAAGATGATCCCACGCATCGTCGAGCACTTTGAAAAGAAGACCTTTGCCAATGAAAATCAGTTCAACGACTGGGTCCTAGCCCAGCGCGCCGAAGCCCGCACGTTTACCTGCGACGGAGTCTTGATGGAACTGCCTAACGGAGAGGAATACGGTGTTCCATTTTTCTTCTTCAAGGATACCGAACTCAAAATCCTCCAGCCGCAATGGGACGAGTGGCTAGCAGCAAACGAGACCGCCAAACAAGACGAAGAGACCAAGCGACAGCAGTCGCTGTATCTTCAGAGCCAAGCCTCCGCGTACCAACAATCGATGGAGCAGAACCAAGCTTACCAGCAAGAAATGATGCAGATCGCTCGCATGCAGTTGCAGATGCAAGCTGTCGCTGCGGGTGTCTTTAGCATGTGGGAAGTCTACCTCTATCCACCTGTCGGCGTCGCAGCTTATCCGATCTCGGTGGTTGTCAACGCCCGCAACTCCTTCGATGCAGCCAACATCGCAAGCGCCAACAACCCCGGTTACATCGTTGGCCCGATCCGCAAGTTCGCCGGATACTAAAGTCCTAAGGCGAATCCATCAGGTCGTCCAAAGTGAGCTTGCCTCAAACCGCAAGCAATCGCGGTAATGCTGACAAGCTTTCCTCAGAATGAAACCTGCCAAAAGTGGCTTTTGAAACCCACATTTGGCAAGTTTCAAGAAATTGGGGTGGGTTGCACAGTAAGCGATTCTGGAACGGCTATCTGATTTGATAAAGCCACTTTAGGGCCTGATTCATCAAATCCTCTCCGGCCCCGATCTCCGCAGGAGCGACTTGAGCGTCGGCCCCATATCCACCCTCGGCGGTCCCTTCGATCGTCGGAAAGTACTGATGGTAGCCATTGCAGTACCCAAAGAAAAACAGCCCATCGAACCGGGCTCGCTCCCGAAGCCTCATCGCATGCTGACAAAAGAACTCGCCACTGCCTCCGACAAACGCTATCTCTTTGTTGAGCACCGCAACGGTCAACCTCGGACGAATTCCGTCCTGATACTCGGCTACAAAGTTTTCAACCAACTCCGGAAAAAACGCGACCGAATAGACTCCTTGCACCAAGGGGTTCTTGAAGTCGGTTCGAGATCCGAACTCGAAGCGATCCTCCTTGAACTTCAATGATGGAGCCTCAACCGATTTTGGCTCGATCCCCTCGAAGACCTTGAGCACCTCTCTACCAAGTGCCTTGCCATAACCAAGATAATCCCCGTGGCTTGTGCGATCGACCGAAATATCCCCCGAAGCTCCTTGCATGAATACCACGATCCCTCCGGTTTGCTCTCCGACAGTCGCTCTCATGGCTCCGACATAGTCGGCTGAGAACTTGCGGATGTCTGACGAAATGTTCGTCGGATGGCCGGTGAAGTTCACGATGGTGGCGATGTTCTTACCGTCGTCCAAAGCATCGAACCGCACAACACCGAGCCTGGTGTCGACCGGAGCCGGCTGGATCTTGGAGTGCCGGTTGCGATTAAAACCAACCAACTCCTTCGAGCCCTGGCCTAGCTTGGCAGGCACCATCCGCTGGTGAGCTTGCAAGATCCCTTCGACGAGCGACTCTTCGAGTTTCTGGTTGTATCGAATGGCAGCGTCAAAGCGACCGCGACCCCGACCAGGCGCATCGAAGAGTTCGAGCACCGGGCCGTGATGGGTATGCGAACCTGAGATGAACGAGACATCGATCCCAGCCTGCTGCTTGATCTGTGCTCGGATCTTCTGCAGCGATTCTTCCTGAGGGGAACGCCCGAGGTCCAAGCCCACGATCGCCATCTTGCGCCGGCTAGCTTGGACAACCACCACCGAGGCCTTCAAGGGATCCAGCGTCCCCTCGGACAACGCCGCATGCCGAGCGCCATAACCCCACATCGGTACCGCCTCGGTCGGGGTGATATCGACCTCCGAGGCCCCAACTTTGAATTCCTGAGAAAAAACCTTGCGAGTCACCAACGGCCCGATCACTAGCACCATGGACAAGCAAACCAGGAGTCGAATTGAGTTCATGAAATTCCATGCCTTGTTCTTATTTTTCATCGAGCTTCAAATGGGGTGCGTAGCGGTAATCGAGAGGCTGATAAGCGATCCTCAAATCCGACGATTCAATCTTGCGATTCCCTTCCCGCAGCGACACCAACAGGTGATCGAGTATACCCGCAGTCAGCAGCGTTCGCTCGACTGGATAAGCTGGTTTGCCGGAGTGGATCATTCGCTCGATCCCTCTGAGCAGATAGGCAAAATGCGGGTAATAAGGCTCTTCGCGTTCCTCGACTCGAGTCGCGAAACTATGCCCGGACTCGTCGAGTACCGCCGCGCCGATCCCCTGGGCTCGACCGGGTAACATCAGTACCGGTACCACCAAACCATCGACATATCCGATCAAAAAGGCCGCTCCGTCCTGTGGGGGATCTTTCAAGACCGCTTGCCGATCTGTTCCGGTCGCCTGGAGGGCTTGGTCGAAGAGCTCCGAATGGATCAACCCTTGGTCGAGCAACGAACCGATCTTGTCGGTCGGCAATGCCTGGACCCAAGCCACTCCGCGTTCGGCTCCGCGACGTCTTTCCAAGATGCTCTGCAGGAATTCCAGCGTGTGGATTCCGTAAATATCCAACCCCGAGTACCCGATTCCAACGGCTGCCGAGACTCCTTGTTGCCAACCCAGGTCTGCATCGGGCGTTCGGTAGCTGACCGTTAAACTCGATCCGGCCATCCACGGCACTTGCAACTCTTTGGCACGCTGGGCCATCCACAGCGCATCGTTCCATTCTGGGCCCGGATGCTTGTCGTTGAAAACCGGGACGACGCGCCGGTGCTTGGCCATCGCATCAGTGATCTCTTGAAAAAAACGCTTGCGTGGATACAAGTGCTGACCGAACTGATTCCAAGGGTACTCGCCATGTTCACCGATGCTCAGCACGCCGTCGACCTGGATGTTATCGCACCCGAGCGTCAAAGCTTCCTCGATCGTTTTGCACATCCGAAATCCATGCTTTTTGGACAGCTCGACCGACATGTCCTCAGCCGGATACTGATCGACGTACAAAGAGACCAACTGCAAATCTGGACCGGGTCCACCATCTTGCTTCCAGCCCTCTAAAATCTTGCCCACCAAGACGTCGGCATGGGATTTTTTGCGGTAGACGGTGACCACCCCAGCGACCTTCTTTTTCTCGCCGACATGGAGTTTATCACCCGTCGCTTCATTCGTTGGGAAAACCCACGGCCTGGCAAAGGCACTCTGGCATGCAAGGCTACCGATCCCAGTGGCGAGCCCACCGAGCCAGCGACGCCGGCTGACATCGGATTCGATGGATTGCTCGCTAGCGACAGAATCTCGGTTCGGTAGAGACTGCATGATCGTTTCCAAGTCGTTTGAGTTGGTCTTCGGATGGTTCGATGTCTTGTGCACCTATGGCAACAGTATCGATTGTATCGAATAGTCCACCTCGATTGGGAGAAGCCATGATGTAGCGGTTAATCCGAACTATCCGAAGTCTCTGGCGGGGGTGGTAAAACGCAAGGCGTTCGGTGGTCGGGTCGATACCACAAAAAGAATGTGGGCGAGTGCCCTTGGATTTTCATGAGTCTCTTCTGCAGACAGCTGGGCATCGATGGCCAAAAAGGAAGTCTTTCGTGTGGTGACTCGAGCCTCCGATGGCTCGCTGAAGATCCGGGATTTCCATTCCGCCGAAATGATCTATCGAACCCACACCCAAGTCGGTATCGATGACAGCAGCACCGACCTGGACCTGCGCGGCATGCCGATTTTCAAGGGGCTCATTGGTCCGATGCCTGAGGGCAAGAACATCGCACGCTACGAATCGCACGATGTGTTCGAGGTGATGACCAAAGAGTGGGCCAGTGCCATTCCCCGACGCCGCCGACGGCTAAAGTCGGGCGAGGTCAGTTCCGAAGTGAATCCGGAAGACTGAGAACTTGGTCGATGAAGCGATAAGCTTCCTGTCGAGCATCGGGAGGAAAATCGTGGGCGCTATCTGGATAAATCGCCTTGAGGTGTCCCTGGGTGTTGTGCAACTGAAAAATCTTTGCCGACTCCTCGATCGAGTCTCGAACTCCTGAGACCTCAAAGTTATCGTCGAGCAGAGGAGAGCTGGTAAAGAAAGCTCGAGGGGCGATCCCGGCGATCAACTCAGGAAAGTCAAACGGGACCAGGTTTGAATTGTTCGAGTACTGGCTCGCGATTCGAGGCATGTATCGGTCGCTGGTCCAACCTCGAAGGTTTCCTCCGTAGTATTTGTGAAAGCGTGTGAAACCGCAGCTCGAGACAGCGACAGCAATCCGCTCGTCGAAAAAGCTCGTGAAGATTGTGTTGTGGCCACCCAAAGAATGGCCGATGCAACCGATCCGTTTTGGATCGACACTGGGCAATTGCTGCAAGAGATCGATCGCTCGCATGTTGTCCCAGATCGCCTTCATGCTGCCGCTTGCCCATCGATCATCCGAGCGGAATTCATACGCATGTTCGCCAAAGGAAGGATAATCAGGGGCCAGCGTCACATAGCCACGCTGAGCGAGCTCAAGGGCATAGTGCAGGTTTTGGCTACCACCGAGTCCCGCTGGTTCTCCTTTGCCAATGCTGTTGGTTTGGTGCAGGCACAGGACCGCTGGCCGTCGGATTTCAGGGGACTTGGAGTGCACCAATAGAAACGCTCGGACTCGGTCCTCTTTGCCCCTGGCGTCAGCCTCCTGGGTGATGTATTCGATCTTGCGTCGTATCAGACCGTTATCGATAGGAGTTTCCTCTAGGACTTGAAAAGCGACGGGGCCAAGCTGGCTTCGGTCCGGAAGCGAACCCATCACGACTTCGATGTTCCTGCGTATGGAGTCGCGGCGGCGGTTCCACTCGTCGAGGTTCTGGATCGTACCGAGGCTCGCGTGAACTTGGATAGGCATCGGCTGCTGATCCTGAGCATGAGCAAGCGAAGAGAGAATCGCCAGAGTAGCCGTCGCGATTCCGCACAGGAGATTGCGCATCGAAAGCCTCAGATGGAATTCAAGGAGTAGGAGACTGGTCAATCATTGTTTGCTATTGAACTGTTGTCGGAGTTGTGAGATCGCCGAGTCGACCATCATCTCACCGCTCCCTTCGCCGCATCGAGCCGAGATCACTTCGTAGTTGCCTTGGGCATAGGCCTGTCTGGTCGGGACATACCCGATCGAGCCGTTGGCCAGTTCGTGGATCGAGGTGAGTGCAAAGGGCGACGCGTCTTTGATAGCCAATCCAAGTTGGACAAAGATTTCGCCAGGCAGAGAGACCCACGCCACATCGCGTCCGAGAGAGATGACTTGGACTTCTGCATCGAGAAATCCATCCGGGTGGGCTTCGACGTCGGCGATCCGATAGGCTTCGACCATTTCCATGAAGGGAGGCAATGGTTTTTCGTTCATTCTTGCCAAGACGTTTTTGGCCCAATCCGAGCGTTCGGAGGAATGAGGATAGACAGGAACACGGACGATTTGGTGAGAGGCAGCGAGCTTTAGCGACGAGGTCGGGGTCAATTGATTCCAAGACCTCAGGATCGATGCAGCCAACCGGGTACCGATCCGTGCGGCCTCTTGGTGTCCACCTTGACGGTTGGCTGATCGAACATCGATATGGTTGATGTCGCCGCAGGTCCCGGTGGCATATTGTAGGTGTGCCATTGGACCGAATACTTTGCCGAGGGATTCTTGGATCGTATAAGGCATATCAGCGCTCCACTCGGTACCACCGACGGTATCGAGGTGGATAGCAAAGCTACTGAGCAAGCCGGCGAGTTTACCTGGTTCATCGTAGAAGGCCACGAAGGGGAGAGCATCATCGACCGGACCAGCTTCGCGGACGATGTTCGGGTTGAGTTTGCCGGGGTTCCAGCCCACGGAGCCATCTTTCATAAAGAATCGGCGGTTGAAGGCCAGTTGTTTTTCTTCTCCGATAGCAAACGAAACGGTTCGATTTTTGAGGTTCGCGGCAGCATCGAAGACGCTTTGAGCGATTCTTTCGGGAAGTCCGATCATGTATTGCTTGGCCTCATCGGTTTGGTTACCGAATCGCTCGAGCAGCCGCTCGTCGGGGTCGTAGAGCATCGGGCCGGTATGTGAATGCGTAGCGCTGATCATGACATTCGAAGGGGGGATCCCAAGTTTCTCTTCGATCACTTTGCGCGTTTCACGGACCATCCATGGGTTCGTAGAGATCAAATCAAGAGCGATGATCGCTACCTTGGTCGTACCATCATCCAGAAGAGTCGCTTTGGCCCAAAGGGGATCATGCGTCGCAGTCGAGTAGCGAACCCCGTAGTAACCGGCCATAGGGGTTGGCTTAGAGGGTGTAATCTCTGAGATCCCAAAGCCGACAGCAAGCGTCGGTACGGGAGCTTGAGGGGCGTTTTGTGCAAGGCTCACCCTTGGTGCAAAAACGCAAACCAGTAAAACAAGCGGGCAGAGTTTCATGAGGGTTAGTGTGGTTCGCTCGGAGATTTTCATTTTTCTAGCCTCTTGTTCATGATGTTTAGGTGGTGGTCTAGGTGGCCATAAATCATCCCGCAGAGCATCTCGACATCCAGCTCGAAACCAGCAACTCTTCCCCGGTTACGCCATGAAATCTCAGGTAGATTCTTGAAGAGAGTCAGCGATGCCGACCGTACGCTTTTGAACTCTTCGGTGAGTTCCATCCATGGTGTTCCATTCGCAGAGGAGTTCGCCAAGAACACGTGTTCATCAAAACTAGGCAATGGGTCGTTGCCCCCTCTTGCTATCCATAAAGCACGAAACGCGAACACTCTTTCGCAATCGGAAATATGTTTCAAAACCTCTCGTAACGTCCAAGTGTAGGGTGGGTGAAGGATGTCGGTTTCAGCGGTGTTGACGGATCGTGCCCAATCCACGAGTGCCCGGGCTTGTGAATCAAGTTGTTCGATCGGATCGGCCAAAGGGTCGACTCGCCGGAGATATTTTTCAAAGTAGGGCTCTGCCATTTTCAACTGCCTGTATCGCTATCCATTAAAATTCGTTTGGACTATTCTACCGACCACAGATTCCTCAGAGTGCGAGGACGGATTTGCAAACGCCAAAGCGCAGCATTTTTCCCAAGGTCCTCTCCTTAGAGTCAAAATTTCTCTAGCGATTATTGCGTCCCTCTCTTTGCCCCCCCCATTTTTTTGCCCTCCAATCTTTTTGCCCTCCAATCTTTTTGCCCTCCAATCTTTTTGCCCTGCAATCTTTTTGCCCAGGCATTTTTTTGCCAAATTTTTTCTGCCTGATCCAGGGGAAACCTGCCCAGGAGCGACTATCTAACCATCATGTCCAGCATCCAGGTCGAGGTCCACTTGAATAACCCCGTAACAAAGCAACTCGATTGGGGATCAATCTTCGAGTCTCACCGACGCTGGCTCTCGACCATCGTCCGGGCTCGTCTGGCCGACCCCCACGCCGCGGCAGATGTCCTCCAAGAAGTCGCATTAGTAGCCATCAGTCAGGCTAATCGCCCAGTTGACTCCGATAAGATTGCGCCATGGCTGTACCGAATCACCCTCCGAAAGATCGTTAATCACCACCGTGCCTCCGGTCGAGCACGAAGGGTCCTAGAATCGGTGGCAAACAAACCCGACTCGCAAGAGCCGGGGGCTTGGCTAGTGCAAAAGGAAATGCAAACCAGTATCCAAGAAGGGCTTTCCAAGCTCCATCCTCAAGACCGCCAACTGTTGCTCCTAAAGTACACCGAGGGATGGGGTTATGATCAACTCGCTAAGCACTTGGGCGTTTCCATCAAGACCATCGAATATCGGCTCCTCAAAGCCCGCCGCGCTCTTCGGGCCCGGCTCGCACATGAATCCTAACGCAACTAAAATGCTATCAATCGGCGGTGCACTATGAACCCTTTGGAACTCCAGCGCTTGGTCGATGGTGAACTCTCCCATTCCCAACGCGCCGAGCTGCTTGGAAATCTTGAACTTGACTCTCCTCTCTGGCGCGACTTGGCCATGACTCTCTTGGAGGAGCAGCAGTGGGCCAAAGAAATCCGCATCGAACAACGTCTGCCTTGTTTCCAGCCATCCTCAACCTTGGGCTTGGCCCCAAACCAGCCAGACGCTAAGCTCGCGGATCGAGGAGTCTTCGGGTCAGAGACCAGCGGCCGCTCCGGCCTATGGGCTGGGATCTTGGCGTGCTGTGCGATGCTTGCGATCGGGCTTTGCGGCGGCTACTTATGGAGCCATTACTCGACGGATGCTGTTCGCGCTGCCGACAAGACGATCCTTACAAATTCACAATCTCCTACCGATCCGAGCAATCCAGATTCACGCAATCCTTTCGAGAATGCGTCGCCATGGCGAGTTCTGGTCGAGAGCCCCAGCGCCACGCCTATCGAAATCCCCTTGGTCGACGCCCGCGACATCGATCCTCAATGGCTCGTCGCAAACAACTCCTTGGAGATTGCCAAGCTCAATCAAAAATTTAGGCGCAAAGGCTATGAGCTCGATGTCAAACCCACCGTGTATTCGGGATCCCTCCAAGACGGTCGCAGGTTTGTGGTTCCAGTCCACGATGTGTCTTTGAGGCCTTACGGTTTATAGGTGTTTTGTTCCCTTTCCTCAATCAGGAGTATTTTCTATGAGCAGTCTCATGCTTCGTCGTACCCATGCCCAACATGGATTTCGCAAACTATTGGCAAGTGGCCTAGTGTCGGCCGCATCGCTTGGTTTGGCTTGCACGTCCACGCAGCTAGCATTCGGCCAAGTCCAGCAGCAACAGCAACAATCTTCGGTCATCGTTCTTAGCGACCAAAATGGCAACACCCAAAAGCTCCTGAATGAACTTCGTGAGAAACTCAAAGCTCTTCCTGAGGACCAGCGCAACAAGATCCTCGAGCAGGTCGAAAAGTCGCTCGATCAGGTCGCCAAACCTTCCGCTCAACAGCAACGCGTGGTGATCACCACTGTGGATGCAGACGGCAAGCAGATTGCCAAGGACGGCAACACGATAACGATGACGATCGTCCAGGAATCGAGCGATGGTAGCGAAGAGAATCAAGGAGAAAAACGATCCGGCAGAAAAACCCGTATCGAGAATTTTCAGAGGATCTTAGGCAACCCCGCGATCGTCCAAGGGATGCCGATCCCGATTCTTGGAGGTGTGCGTGAACCGATGTATCGAATCGGGCTGAGCTTCGAACGTCCAGACGACGATTCCGAAGGCTCCGACGACGAGTCCCCAATCGGTCTTACGGTCGAACGCGTTATGGAAGACTCCGCAGCTAGCGAAGCGGGTATCCAAGAAGGCGATCAGATCGTAGCGATCAACGGACAAGAGGCCAAGACGTTTGCGTCCCTCCAAGAAGCCGTCCAGGAGGCTGGCAAGGCCGACCGGGCGGTGAAACTAAGACTCAAGCGCGACGGCCAGGAGATGACCATCAAGGTCAAACCGACGGTCACCGAGAACTCCGAGACGATGAATTTCAAGTTGATGCCACAGGCCGGCACCATTCTGCCACTGGAAATGCTCCAAGGTCAAGTTGCTGGCCCAGGCGGGGGCGAGGGTGGAGGCGTTTTCCAAATCGCAAGCCCGATTCAATTTGGACAGCAGGATAACTCGGAGACCAAGGCACAGATCGCCGAGCTTAAGGAAGAAATTCAAGAACTCAAGGCGATGGTCACGAAGCTCTTGCACGCAACGGAAAAGCGCTAGAGCGGTTCACTTCTATTCGCCTTGTGCGAATGTTCGCCCGGTCCAATGGATTCAACCAACAGACGGCAGATTCCAGGTGGTTTGATTTTTTTCGGCTGGTACGACGGCGCTGTGGCTGTGTACTGGCCATCACCCGCGGCTGGCGCCATGCGGCTCACGGTGCTTCGCCTGCGACCCGATGCGTGGCTGCGGGTAAACGAGGACTTGGCAGGCCGTCAACACTGTCCATTCCGTCCGCCGTCAATGAAGTCAATACTGTCAACACCGTCAATACTGTCCAGAAACCCGACGCCGCCAGGCGGCGTAGCGGCTACTGGATGCTTGTTTGGTGATTGAATTCGCCATCAGCGAACATTTGTCTGGGGCCAATGGAATCGACCAACAGACGATGTCTGATTTCAAGTGGTTTGATTCCGATCAACGTGCAAGAAGGCGCTGTGGCTGTGTACTGGCCATCACCCGCTGCTGACGGCCTCTGGACTAGTCGGGAATCCAGAGCTTGGAGCCACCCGAGGAATCCGACGAAGGACCGTCGCCAGAATCTGGCGTCCAGATTCCGCCTTGATTTCCAGCCCCTCCTGAACCCCCATCGGAGATGCTTCCTGCTGGTCCTTGGGCTCCCATGCCGCCGCGTCCTCTGGACATCATCTCGCTCTGTTGCATCAGAGCTTGGATGTAACGAAGCAGGGTTGGATCCGAGGGATTCTCTCGGAGCGAGGACTCCATAAAGATCCGAGCCTCGGCTTGCCGGCCGAGCATTTGAAGTAGCTCGAAACGCTCGACGATCGCTCGACCGACGGAGAGATTGAGCTTCTTGCCCGTTTCGATGATGCGTACCAAGAGTTTTTCGGCCTCGTTTGGATCGGTGGCGGTTCGAACTCTCAAGTTGTAGAGGGTGTACTCCGCAGACTCCTTGAGCTCCTCAGGCCACTGCATGCTCTGAGCTCGCTGGATCAAGCGTGGGTGCATCGAGGACACGCCGCGGGTCAAAGACGATTGCATCAATTGAATGAGGCTTTGAGCATCGATGGTTGCCAGATCCGTC
>Ga0114972_10000816_pt1 | contig 23480 bp, 14 predicted proteins | sample M_140807_EF_Meta_FD_87354 | JGI IMG/M metagenome (GOLD analysis project Ga0114972, IMG submission 87354) | Freshwater microbial communities from Lake Montjoie, Canada to study carbon cycling - M_140807_EF_MetaG | ecosystem: Environmental > Aquatic > Freshwater > Lake | place: Lake Montjoie...
ACTCGGCAGCTTGGCATCGTCGATGCTCGTGCTTGCCAAAATGTTCTGCTTGTGCTGCGTCCAAGCCCCCAAAAGCCACTCGGCAGCCACGAAGAACAAAGGATTCATCGCCACGATCAACGTCGCAATCCCTGATGGGATTTCCTCACAAGCCCAAGAGACAAGCCCATTGCCTCCTAGCAACATGAAAAATCCTCCGATCGCATTGTCGACGCACTGGCGAATCGTAAGACGAACCCCACGGAATACCTGCAAGAAAACTAGCAAGAGCCCGCCGGCGACCGCGAAACGAACCGCACCCATCAAAAACGGGGGAAAGGTCTGCACCCCAACACGGATCGCCAGGTAGGTCGATCCCCAGACGGTATAAAGCACCAGCAGCGCAATGGCGACTGCAAGGAAACTCGGGCCCTGTGAATTCGCCTGGGCTAGGCCTCGCAAGTCCACCCGATTTTTCATGGAAAACGTCGCAGCACCGCCCGTTTCGTGTTTGTTGGTCCAACCGGCTGTCGAGTATACTTGCATAGATCTATTGAACAACGCCAACGCCAAAATGTTGATCCGTTATTTCAATGGATCGGCAAGCCTTATTCAGCCTCTTCTCCCCTCGACGGAGACTCATCTATGCCTGGACCAGCCCGGGACTACACCGATCTACTACTCTCCCGCGGGGTTATCTCCCTCGAACAACTCAACGAAGCCAAGTCGATTGCCAGAAAAGAGGACAAGCAGATCGGCACGATGCTTGCCGTCCTGGGCTATGCCACCGGCGAGGAAGTCACCCAGGCACTGGCGGAATTCCACCACTTCGAATACGTGGATCTGCAGACGATCCGAATCCCCGACCAAGTCATCGAACTGGTCCCCGAATCCGTCGCCCGCGAAAACAAAATCATCCCCGTAGCCGACGAAGATGACACGATCAAGGTCCTCGTCGCGGACCCCTTTGATATCGAAACAATCGAAAAGCTGAGGTTCATCCTCAACCGAAAAGTCGAAACCGCTCTGGCTCCCCTCGAGCATATCCAAGAAGCCATCAACCGGTACTACGGCCAAGTCGGCGAAGAGTCCGCTGACTCGATGCTCCAAGAATTTACCGACACCCAAATCGACTTTACAACCACCGAAGAAGACGGCGGCTCGGACGGCGATGGTGAAGGGGATGATTCGGCACCGGTCGTTAAATTAGTACACCTAATGATCCAAGAGGCTGTCCAGCTCAGGGCCTCGGATATCCACGTCGAGCCATTCGAAGACCGCGTGCGGATCCGCTACCGGATCGACGGGGTCCTGGTCGAACGAGATAGCCCTCCTCGCCGATTGCTCGGTGCGATCCTCTCGCGGATCAAGATTCTCTCCCGGATCGATATCGCTGAACGTCGCCGACCCCAAGACGGTCGGATCAAGATTACCGTCGGGGAGAAAGACCTCGATTTGCGTGTCTCGATCATCCCAACCAACCACGGGCAGTCCTGCGTCATGCGACTGCTCGACAAGGACAACATTCGAGTCGGGGTCAAGCAGCTGGGCCTCGGGGATAGAGACTTCAAAAACTTCACCAGCCTTATTAAGAGGCCTAATGGTATCTTGCTGGTGACTGGTCCGACCGGCTCGGGAAAGACCACCACTTTGTATGCGGCCCTGAATGCCCTGAACCGCCCCGACCGCAAAATCATCACCGCCGAAGACCCGGTCGAATACTACTTGCCAGGTGTCAACCAGGTCGAAGTCCGACACAACATCGGACTGGACTTTGCCCGCATCATTCGAGCCATGCTCCGCCAAGCTCCCAACATCATCCTCGTCGGTGAAATGCGAGATACCGAGACGGCTCAGATGGGTATTCAGGCCAGCCTGACTGGACACTTGGTTTTCAGTACACTGCACACGAACGATGCGCCCAGTGCCGTGACACGGATGACGGACATGGGGGTGCCTGGGTACATGGTGGCAAGCTCGGTGATTGCGGTTTTGGCCCAGCGGTTAGTGCGCAAGATCTGCACTCGGTGCAAGTACAGCACGACCCTCAGCGACGCGGTCCTCGACGAGGCAGGGATCCCTCAGGAAATCGTGCAGTACTCCAAGTTCGCTAAGGGCAAGGGGTGCCCTTACTGCCAGAAGAAGGGCTATCGGGGACGGATCGGGATCTACGAGCTGATGCTCATCAACAGCCGTATCCGGGATATGATGTTTACGGCCAAGTCGTCTGCGGAACTGCGGTCTGAGTCCATTAAGGCGGGAATGACCACCTTGTACTGCGACGGACTTCGCAAGGTGGTCAACGGTACGACGACCCTCGACGAGGTCTATCGGTCGGCCAAGAAGACCGAGCAGGAGCACATCGCCATCGCTCGGGTCGTCAAAGAAATCCTCGATGGCGCGGCTCCCTCGCCCGCCCCGGCCTGATCGATCCCGCGGTTGGCTGATTTTTAATCCCCTAAACCATTAGCCAACCTTAACTTGTGTACAATGCTAGCGACGTCTTCAGCAGCTTCGCTTCATCCACTTTTCTCTTCAATCCACTTTAGCTAATCATCCGTTATGGCAACCGTCCTTATCGATAAACTTCTACAAGCTGCCATCAAGCAGGGGGCCAGCGACATCCACATCGTCGTCGGTCAACCTCCTGTTTTTCGTCTACACGGACGGATGCGTAAGCTTGAGACCAAGGTCCTCGAGGCTGACGATACGATGCAGCTCATGAAATCGATCGCTCCAGAGCGTTGCCAGCGGGAGCTCCAAGAAATCGGTTCGGCCGACTTCGGGTTTGCCTTCGGTACCCTGGCACGTTTTCGGGTCTCGATCTTCAAGCAGCGCGGCTTTATCTCGATGGTGCTGCGTCAGATCCCTAACGACAAACTCTCTCCGGAGCAGCTGGGGTTGCCTGAGTCGGTCGTCAAGCTGGTGCTGCGGCCTCGCGGTTTGGTGCTCGTGACCGGCCCGACCGGATCGGGAAAAAGCACCACGCTGGCGAGCTTGATCGACTTCCTGAACATCAATCACGACCACCATATCATCACGATCGAAGACCCGATCGAGTTCTATCACGACCACAAAAAGTCAACGATCAATCAGCGTGAAGTAGGGGTCGATGTGCCGAGTTTCTCGGAAGCAATCCGCCGTGCACTTCGTCAGGACCCGGACTGCATCCTCGTGGGGGAAATGCGGGACTTGGAAACGATCTCCGCTGCGATCAGCGCCGCCGAGACCGGTCACATCGTCTTTGGTACCCTGCACACCAACAGCGCCCAGGGAACCGTCAACCGCTTGATCGACGCCTTTCCTGGTAACCTACAAGACCAGATCCGAACACAGCTCTCGACGAGCTTGCTGGGGGTTGTTGCCCAAACGCTCGTCCCGAGGATCGGTGGCGGCCGCTGTGCTGCTTACGAAGTTCTGATCGTCACCCCGGGTATTGCGAACCTGATCCGCGAGAACAAGACGTTCCGAATCGGCTCTGCGATTCAAACCGGATCCAAGTTCGGGATGCAGCTCATGGACGATTCGCTATTCAACCTCTGGCGCGATGGCAAAGTCGAGATCGAAGACATCCTGTCCAAAGCCCACCGACCGGACGACTTGGCCAAGCGGATTGTCAATTCGCGGCGCGGCGTCGAAGATGAAAAACCAGCCGAGGAATTCGACCACGGCAGCTGATAAAATCAGCGACAAACATTTCCTGGTCCGACTCCCTGTCCTCTTTTAAACTTCTCATCCCCCACTTCGAACTTCCCACACATGTCCCAGCGAAAAATCGGTCAGATCTTTGTCGACATGGGGTTCATCACCGATGAACAACTCCAGCTTCTGCTCGAAGAACAGCAGCAGCAACCCGGGGCGCTGCTAGGCAAGATCGCCGAAGACATGGCGTTGATCACCGACGAGCAGCTTGCTCAAGCTCTTGGCGAACAGATGAACATGAAGGTGGTGACCCTTGGGGAAACCCCAATTCCCAAGGAATTGCTTGAGAAACTCACGGATGTGATGGCCCAACTCTACCGGGTCGTGCCTGTGAAGTTCGACGGCAGTCGACTGACGGTGGCCACCTGCGATCCACAGAATTTGACCGTTCAAGATGAGCTTCGTACGTTCCTCGGGCTCGACATCGAAATGGTCGTGGCTACCGAGCGTGAGATCAAGGCCACGATCGATCGCTTTTACTCACCGGAGTCGATGAGCGTTGAAAAGATCATCGCGGACTTGAACGCCGACGAAGAGCTTTTCGCAGCGGCAAGCAAAATCCAGGGAGACAAATTCGACCTTGACGGCGCAGAGGCTCTGGCCGATAGCGCCCCGGTCCGAAAACTTTTGAACCTAGTGTTGCTCTTAGCCATCAAAGACCACGCCAGCGACATCCACTTTGAGCCCTTCGAAGATGAGTTTCGAATCCGTATCAAGGCCGAGGGCGTTTTGTATGAAATGGTTCCCCCCCCTCGCCACTTGGCATTCGCCATCACGACGCGGATCAAGGTCATGGCCAACCTCGATATCGCCGAACGTCGGATGCCTCAGGACGGTCGGATTGAATTGATGGTCGGTGGTCACCCGGTCGACCTGCGCGTGAGCGTTCTGCCGACCATGTTCGGCGAGAGCGTCGTTATGCGGATCCTGGACCGCTCCGTGGTGAACCTATCGCTCGATAAGGTCGGGATGGATGAGGTGACCAAAGAGCACTTTCGCAAAATCATGCGGCGGCCAAACGGCATCGTCTTGGTCACTGGCCCAACCGGTTCAGGCAAGACCACCACGTTGTATTCGGCCTTGTCGGAAATGAACGAAATCACCGAAAAGCTCGTCACAACCGAAGATCCGGTCGAATACGACATCGATGGGATTGTTCAAATTCAAATCGACCATGAAATCGGCGTTACCTTTGCATCCTGCTTGCGGGCCATTCTGCGCCAGGACCCCGACGTGATCCTCGTCGGTGAAATCCGGGATTTGGAGACCGCCGAAATCGCCGTCCAAGCCTCCCTCACCGGGCACCTTGTATTCAGCACCCTTCACACCAACGATGCCCCGAGCACCATCACGCGGATGAAGGACATGGGGATCCCGACGTTCTTGATCACCGCGACGGTCGAAGCGATCTTGGCCCAGCGACTCGTCCGGCGGATCTGCACCAAGTGCCGCGAGGAGGTCGAACCACCGCTAGAGGTCCTCTATGAGCTCGGGATGGAGAAGACCGACATCAAGGATCAGAAGTTCTACCGCGGGAAAGGTTGCGATAACTGCAACAACACCGGCTACAAAGGCCGGATCGGGCTCTTCGAGCTGATGGTCATGAACGACGATCTGCGCGAAATGATCCTCAGAAACGTTACAACCGACGAATTGAGAGCCAAAGCCGTCGAATACGGGATGATCACCCTGCGCGACTACGGCAAGCAGTTCGTCTTCCAAGGCCATACGACGGCCGAGGAAGTCGTCCGCGAAACGGTGCATGACGGCTAAGCCGCACCGGTAAGCCGCAGCCGCCGTTTTGTTTTTTTGACCGCCCAAACCAAATTTTCAGTCCAAAATTAGATTTCCCGGCCCCTAACGTGAATGCTTACGGTGTGTAAGACCTTTCAGCAACGGGCCTTTTAAACGCTTATCCAAACTTTTCCTTATCCGTCCAAAGAATCCGTCCAAAGACGTTAACGGACATACGAAAACTTCCGATCAGGGGATACCGCTATGCCAATGTATCAGTTCGAGGCCATGGACCGCACGGGCCAAGAAATCAAGGACGTGATCGAGGCTCCAAGCGAGGAGGATGCACAGAACACCATCAAGGGGATGGGCTACTTTGTTACCAAGCTCTCCTTGAAGAAGGGGGCTGCGCAAGCGACCGCGGCCGGGGTCAAGAAAAAGCGACCCTTTGCTCTCGGGGGGGCCAAGACCAAGCATATCTGCACCTTCACCCGTCAGCTTTCGATCCTCCAAGACGCAGGTCTGCCGATCCTCAGGTCCCTTCGGATTCTTGAAAACAACAACAAGGGTGGTAAGCTCAAGAACGCCTTGATGGATGTGTGCGACGAAATCGAAACCGGCTCGACCCTCTCGGAAGCGATGTCGAAGTGCCCGAAGGTTTTCAGCCGGCTCTATGTCAACATGATCAAAGCCGGTGAGGCCGGTGGTGCGTTGGAAACCATTTTGCAACGTTTGGCCGAGTTCCTCGAACGGTCCGAATCGCTCAAGCGGAAAGTCAAAGGGGCGATGATTTATCCCGTGGCGGTCGTTTTGGTCGCTATGGGTATTTTGACCGGGATTATGTTCTTCATCGTCCCGACCTTCAAAAAGATGTTCGACGAGTTCCAACTCAAACTCCCTGCACCGACGGTGCTGCTCATGGCCATGAGCGACTACGTCGTGGGTTACTTCTGGCTGATGATCCTCTTGCCAGTGGTCATTTGGCTCGTCGGTAAATTGATCCGCAAGTTCAAGCATGGTCGGATGGGTTTCGACATGTTCATCATCAAGGTGCCGGTCTTCGGTAACTTGATCGAGAAGAACATCCTGGCCCGGACGACCCGGACGCTCGGAACGCTGGTGACCTCCGGTGTACCGATTTTGGAAGCTCTCAACATCACTCGGGAAACGTCCGGCAACGCGATGTTCGAGCGGATTTTCACCAAGGTCAACGATGCGATTCGCGAAGGTGAAACGATCGCCAAGCCGATGAAGGACAACTCGTACATGGGCTTCCATCCGATGGCCCTGTTCTACTGGGTTTGGATGGGCATGTTCCCGGGGATCATGATGCTCTCGGTAGCTCTGACCGCTGGTCGTGGGGCGGGTAAGTCTGCCGACGGTGCTCCAACGAGGAACGCCGGTGGGGCGAAACAACTCCTGACCATGAGCATTGGAACAATCGTCATCGGTGCGGTGGTGTGTGCCTTGCTCTACGCGCTCAAGACCCGTTCGCGAGTGATCGACGACTTGGTGGTCAACATGATCGACGTGGGTGAAGAGACCGGTGAGCTCGACACGATGCTTTACAAGATTGCCGACAACTACGACGAAGAAGTAAGCGTGATGACCGAAGGCTTGACCAAGCTTATCGAGCCATTGCTGATCGTGTTCTTAGGCGTGGCGGTCGGTTTTATCGTCGTATCGTTGTTCATGCCACTGATTTCGCTGATCACGAGCTTGAGCGGTAACAAATAGCCCTACGGGGTAGTACGGCTGTTTCGGACAATCCAATTTTTTTGCGAGGGTGACTCACATGACAGGCGGATCGATGCACAGGGTTTCGGCGGGCCGTCCTATGGTCCGTCAGGGATTTACGCTTGTGGAATTGTTGGTCGTGATCGCGATTCTCGGGATCCTGGCCGGATTGTTGGTCTGGGGTGTCAACGCCGCGAGAGTTTCAATCCTTAAGCAAGCACAGGCCTTCGAGGTTCAGTCGATCGCGACGGCTGTGGAAGCTTACAGGAACAAGTACGGCGACTATCCTCCCGATGGTAGTTCCTGGCCGGTCATGGAAGCCCACCTGCGGAAAGCCTTCCCAAATATCTTGGCTGCGGAGCTGGCGTTGCTGAATCCAGCTTTTCGCAATGCCAATGGATACATCCGTAACGACAATGACTTGACAAATACGCACCCCCTAGGAGGTCGGGTTTTTGACCCCGCCGAAGCACTTGTTTTTTTCTTGGGTGGATTTAGCAATGACCCTCAGCGGCCGATCACCGGTCCTGGCGGCCCGCTCAAGGCGTCCGGTTCTGTATATATCTACAACACCCAACGAGAAAATGCTTTTTTTGAGTTTAAGGTTTCGAGATTAACCATAGGCAACGACGGAGTCTCGACCGATGAGGCTAGCTTCGGAGAAGGTGTAGGCAATGACTTGATGCCTGTCTACATCGGCAATGGTACAAGTCCACAGCAGGGTGGGCGGCCCATTGTCTATTTTGATAGTCGGACCTATCAGTTCACCTCACCAAATGGTTCTTATTTCAATTTTTATGTACCAGGAAATGTGGCCGACTCTCAAAATTGTGCGCGACCATTTCTCTCCAACGAGATCAATACCAGCGTGCCTGGGACTTTGCTGTATGCCAACAACAAGACGTACCAAATAATGAATGCAGGCTTTGACAATTTCTATGGTTGTAGAGCCCCAATGAATTTGACCAATTCGCAACTATCTCCCCCCGGCTTGGTTTTGTTTACAGCACCTGGAGGCAATGCTTCGGTAATTGGACCTAACGCAACATTTATCGCTCCGGTAACGCCTAGCCCAATTCGATATTACCTGCCCGAGTTTGGTAGAGAACGACCAGTGGATGACAACACGTCCAACTTCATCGACGGTCCGACTTTCGGTCAATCCAGTTGATATCTTGCCCGTCTAGCCCAATAGTTAAGTCATCATGAACCGAGCAACACAAAGAAATCGCTGGAAGGCCCAAGGCTTGACCTTGGTCGAGCTTCTCGTTTCGATCAGCTTGATCACGGTCGTCTCAGGCATGTTCATGGTTGCTTATCGGGCGGCGGCGACCGAGGCCTCGAATATTCGAACGCAGAGCACCATTCGCAAGATCAGCGAAGTTCTCATCTCACGGATGCAAGAGTACGAAAACTATCCGATCAATTTCGCACGAGGGCCCGGGAATGACTTTGCAGTGCCAATTCCAGGCAATGCGCAGGAGATTCTTCCAGCCAACAATATAGAGTTTGAGGCCAAGGGAGTACTTCTAGAGCGTCTTCGAGTGATGATCCTTCGAGAGATGATCGCCCAGGAAATGCCGGATCATCAAAACGACATCAAAGACACTGCGCCAGTCGTTAAGAACTATTTCACCGGACTAGCAGCGCGACGTCCGAATAACAACATGGGACCTATCTATGTAACTTCCTCTGAGTCGCCTCGTGCAGCGAGACTAAAAGCAAAGTTGATGCGGGCTGCATTGGCTAACCCAAACCAGCCTCCTTGGCGGACAATCGTCAATAACCCAGAGTTGCTCTATTTGATCGTTGAGGACTCCGTTCTCAACGGCAGTCCGGCTATCGAGCTTTTCGGGAAATCTGAGATCGGTGATACCGATGGAGACGGATTGCTTGAGCTTCTGGACTCCAACAGAAAGCCGATTTATTGGGTTCGATGGCCAACGGGTTTCCCTGAGACCATTCGATTTCATCCAGATCTATTGGATCCGAGTTTCAATCAGCAGGGATTTGCCAACTATGCATTCAGCGATCCATTGGATCCTCGCAAGGCCGATCCCGGATACCGGATTAGGCAAAACGGAACCCCTGTGTTCAAACCCTCTGCGATAGCATTTCCGCTCGTGATTTCACCGGGTTTAGATGGGTTTCCAGGAGTACGGTTGGAATTGCAAGCAGGATTACAAGCATCGGGCCGTTACCAACTGCTGGCCGGGTCTTCTTCAACAACGGATGTTGTTATGCCTGTCCCCTACGACGGCGGAGGCCAATTCCCATTGATTATGTGTGACCCTTGGTTTCCTCGAACTGAGCCAACGGCTAGGCTCGGTGCGATCACCAACGCGAAGGCCTTCGAGGATGACATCACCAATTACAGCGTCAATGGAGCTTACCAATGATTCGTAGAAAACGAACCAAGCGTGGTTTGACGCTCGTGGAGTTGCTGGTTGTCGTCGGCGTGGTATCGGTGATCGCGGCCGTGATGCTGCCGGGGATCAAGTCGGTGCTGACGGATCGTAAATCGAGCCAAGCTGCGATCATGGTCAAGAACTACCTCGAAGCTGCCCGGACGCGTGCCATCGGACGCAACCGTTCCGTGGCCGTGGTCTTTGAGCGGCTTTCCTCTCGCGCTACGGTCGATGCGAATGGCAAATACATCTCGGAAACCGCCTTGGGTGGTCCCTACGCCACACCCGATTCCAATTTTGTCACCTACAACGCTTGCATCCGCATGAGTTTGGCCGAGGAACCTCTGCCGCTGACCGAGGCGATGCTCCCTTTCCCCCTCGAGTTTATCGCCAGGGAACCAAGGGATCTGAGTTACTTAGACACAAACGTTTATCCACCCATTCCCACACAGGGTAGCTACTCGGGTGCAGATGAATTGATCGATGCGGATCAAAACCAGAACGTTCACGAAGTTCGCATCATCCAAGTTCGTTCGACGGCCGGTAATCGCGGGTTGCTCTCTTGGTTGGTCGGGGAAGTCCTGGTCAATGGGAACGAAATCAGTTTTGGGGATTCCGCAAGGCGCTTTACGATTGTGTCCCCGCGAACTCCTGTGCCTCATAAAAACCATGAGACCAACGCCAGCGACAACTCGATCTGGTTTTCAGTGATGAACGAGCGGGGCTACGAAGGTCGTGGCGAGCGAGCCGTCGAACCCTATGTTGATCTTCCCGTGGGGCGACCTGTTTCTAAGTTCAAGATTTACTCACGCCCCAAGCCCGTGTTCTCCCAGTCGGTTCAGTTGCCGCGTGGCATGTGCGTCGATCTTTCGCTCAGCGGCTTTGGCAAGAAGATACCCGGTCAGGGGAACATGATCCCTGAGAAGCAGACGGTTTTCGATCCAGCCGGAGCGGCGATGGCTGGTTTTGATTATCGATTGCGTTTCGCATCGGATTGGATCTCCAACAATGCAACACCGCTTGAACCGTGGCAACTGCGACCCGTGTACATCGTGTTCTCCCCGGAAGGACAACTGAGCCATGTTTGGGCCAATGATCGGCGAGTGACCGGTGATACCGGTTATCAGGGATCATTGACGCGCATCGATGCGACACAGGATGTGTTTTTGCATGTGGGCAAAATCGATCGCTTGACGATGCCCTTGGATCCCGATCCCCAGATTCTTGGACGCAATGCTTATGGGTTCAAGGGCGCTATTCAATTGGGTGTGCAAAACAACTTGTCCGATCTGAGCGCCTATGTCGTTCGTCTAAGCCCAAATTCAGGTGCGATAACAGCTTCTCCGGTGGTCAATATCGACACGCAAATATCGCTCTTGGGATTGAACCTCAACGATCTGAACTTTGGGGACATGATCGAGCTCTCGCGCCGGGGTACTTACAATTCCAATGTCACCGCTCAGTAACGCATCCATCGCAGGAGCAAGTTCGATGAAAACACGCAGCGGCTTGACGATGCTCGAAGTCATTTTTGCGATGGTCGTTATTCTCGTGGGTTTGGTATCGGTCGCCTTCTTGATCCCACTTGCGGGGCGCGAAGCCGAGGACAGCCAGCAGATCACCCAGGGGCTTGCTGCTGGCGAGAGTGCACTGGCTCTGTTCAACACCGCCAATATTGCCCAGCCAACGCTCGAGAGCCCTTGGTGCTTAGTCGATGATGTCGGTGTTCTTGAGCATTCGGTCACTGGCATGCGAGATGCCTACAACGCGGCGGCCAGAACTTTTCCGGTCCCTCCAAACGCGACACAAGCTGCTGTGGCGCAGAATGAGGTGATCGGGATTGGTTTTTGCGTAGACCCGTTGTTCTGGGGGTTTCAGAATCGTGCCGGCAACAATGTTCCATTGCCCTTTTTCAGGACACGGTTTCCTTTCTTGTTTGACAACGCCAATCCGGTCCTGATGATCGCCGATGGCCAAAACATACCACGCGCCCCTCGGTTGCTAAGAGGATCACTTAGCGATCCACAGGTGTCCACCCCAGGCAGTTGGCTTCGTCAACCCGCAGCGGTTCGCTTGGCCACCATGTACGGTGGAGACTTGGTTCAGCCTAGTACCGAAAGAAACAAAGCCTTGGGGCCATTGCGTTCGGTATATGTCGGTGCCGACGGTTCGATTATTTCCGCTCCATCCGCGGCCCAGCAAGCATCTTGGATGGCGACAGTGACTCCGTCGGAAAACAGCCCGATCATTACACTCGATCGCGTCGCGAGCATCTACCAACAAAACGTAATTGCCAACCAACCCTTAGATATACCGCGACTATACGATGTCGCATTGGTGGTGTTTTCCAAGCGTGACGTCAGAGAACTAGCCGCAGCCGCAGTTATCTCGGCAGGCAACCTTCAACAGCAAACTCCTGCACAGGTCTTAAACATTCCTGCAGGCGAACGAGTCGTCAAGGTAACAGATATCTCGACCGATGCGCTGAACTCGGGAACCTTCAACATCACAGTCAATGGTTACACGGCCATGGATTCAAAGGTCAAGGCTGGAGATTGGTTGATGATGTCTCGATTCGCGATGCGGGATTTGCTCCCCAGGCCCGCGAACAACGCGAACGTTACGCAAGTTTCTCGCCAAGTTCACCGCTGGTATAGGGTCGTTGCCGTCACCGGAGATAGCTATCCGTTGACACTGCGAGTTTCCGGTAAGCCTTGGGATTGGACCGAAGGAGAGATCAATGACTTTTTGGAAAAAGGTCAAGCGATCCCAACGGTACCTCCTCCCGTTGGTGGTTATGAAACCCAAGCGGTGATATTGAAGGATGTAGTCCAAGTTTACGAGCGACAACTAGAATTGCGTTAGGCACCGCGTACGATTCCTTCGATACCTTTTCGAACTCCATCCAAACCAGACGCCACTCTCCAAACAACACTCGCGAGAGAGGAAACAATCATGCACAAGTCGACAACCACGCGCAAGTCAGCCAGCAAGCGTCAACGACGAGGGCTGATCCTGCTGTTGGCCTTGGGGATGCTCGCGCTATTCTCTCTGCTAGCGGTTACCTGGGTGGTCTCTGCGAGTTCCTCGCGGGCCGGAGCCCAGGCCATGCGGATACGGGCCAATCAGTCGAACGCCTCGGTCAAAGGGATGGCCAGCGAGGTCATGAAACTGGCGGTTCGAGGTACGCGAGATCAAAAGAGTGCGTTCCACATGCATTCACTCATGGATGATATCTACGATCCCAATGGCATTCGCGTGCAGTTTGGACATCGCTTTTATGGTGCAGGCATCGATACCTTTCTGGACAAATGGTGCCGCAAGCTAACGCCCGTAGGAGGCACCGGAATCGAGTTGCTGAAAGTGTCGCTCGATCCTCGCAGTCCAAGTAACCTCGCCGGCGGGTACCCTTCCTACCAACTCAGCCCCATCGAGGGAGCTTACAACGGTCGGGTCCTGACGGTCCTCGAAGGCCCCCTTGCTGGACTCTCGTTTCGAATCGTCAAGTATGTTGGGTTTGTGCGTTCTCCCAACGACTCGGTTGCCGATCCGAACATCGATGGGAACATGCCAGGCAACATGTCGGGTAACTACCCTCAGAGTGTCGCCTACGATTACGATTACTCGGTCGTGGTCGACCTCTCTAGCATCAAGGGAAAACTTGAGGGCAAGTGGCGCAATCCCAACTCCACGCGAGTCGAAAATTTTTCGGGTGAACTCGGCGATTGGATGGCGCTTCCCAACAACCAAGGGCTCCGGAACCTGTTCTTCTTTTATGAGCCAGGCACTCAGCAGTACCAAGGTTATCGATGCATGATCAATGGTGCGGCGTTCAACAATGCAGCGATCGGACTTGAGACAAATTCAACCCAGTTGGGCTTCGGAAACATCGATGGCCGCAATCTCATGAGGATCCCGACCAGCAAGCCGAAGATCCCACCTGCGTTGCTCCCTAACTACGATTACTTGCAAAACCCTGACTTCATGGCCACCAACGGAGGAATCGTCGGAGTATCTGGGGTGGGAGACCAAGGGTTGCTCAAAGGCTATAGCAATGAGGGAATTGATGTACCCGACTGGCGAGACTTTTGGCTCTCTTATACCGATTCGAGCGTACACCTGCCCTCGTTCCATCGTCCGGAGCTGATCCATTACCTATCCAATGTTTTCGGCCCTCCAAATAATGCCGCCGAAGCCTCCGAACTGCTGCGACTCCTCGATGCATCGACGGCCCGGGTGATGAGCTACAGCTACCAGACAGCAAACGGGATCGCTTCGGTGAATCCCTATTTTCAACCCCACGGTGCGTTTCCATCCTATCCTAGCGAAAGCCTTGCCGCCAACGTCTCGTTGACTCCCTACATTCAGCAGTTGATCAGCGGGACTTGGGATGTCGACAACGACGGGGACGGATTTCCAGACAGCGTTTGGATCAACCCGAACTTGCCAGCGATCCATGCACCCGATGGGCGATTGCTCAAGCCTTTGACGGCGGTCATGATCCAAGACCTAGACGGTCGTTTGAATATCAATTTGCACGGAGATCGCATCCAAGGTTCTGTCGTGAATAACTTCAACGGAACTGGAACTGGCTTCAATGCGTTCGGATACTCCAACGGACTGCACCGAATCGGGGTGTCACTACCCCAGGGTTTTGGGTACGGCCCAGCAGATATTTCGCTAAATCCGCTTTTTGGAAATAATGCATCTTTGCTGACATCCAATAGCGGCTACTCGATATTCGACCTCAGGTATGGTGCTAGGCCTTATGCGAATCTAGGCTTTAATCCGCAGATCGATCGTTCCCCGGGGCGACCTGGCAATGATCCTCTGAGTGCGTTGATGGAGCGTGAAATGCCGCTCAATGGTGTTTACGGTCACGGGACGATGCCCGGCGCGCCGATGGGCCGTCGTTCGAGCGTCGCGCCGACGTTTGACAAGCATGGGAATTTGGTCTTCTTGTATCCGCAGGTTCCCGATGCCGTTCCAGAAAGTGGCGTGACGCAAGGCTTCCCGTCGGAAACCGTCGGCGATGCCTACGAATCAGGGTCTGGTCTTCGGGATTACGGAGACACTCCGTTTACTTTAAGCGATTTAGAAGCCATCCTGCGACGCTACGATGAGGACGTCGAGTCCTTGCCTAGCGAACTCAGGGCCCGTTTGGTCGCCTCGGGTTTCGGATCCGCTTCGGATGTCAATAAACTGCTGACGACACACAGCGCGGAGTTGCGTTATCCCAAGCTCTCTGCGGCGGCGATGGTGCCAAACGCCAGCAATGGTTATGACCTACGCAAGGATGCAGGGAACCTGCTGGGGCTGATCCGTATGCTCCACGAACAACGCTATCGCAAACGTTCGCTGCCCAACCAAAACACTTCTGGAGACGAGTATACGCTGTCGGTCGAGAGCTTGAACGAGCTCTTTCCGCCCGAGTTCAGCATGAACTTGCGATTGAATCTCAATCGTCCGTTTGGCAACGGCGTCGATCGCAACAACGACGGTCAAATCGATGAACCTTTCGAGATCGCTTTTTTCAATGATGAAGTCGAACCAAAGTGGGATTATGCGCAGGGCACCAAAGTCTCTTCGGGTGTTGCTGGGACTTACACGCGTGGATTGAATTTGCGAAACTCCAACTCTAGGCCTTACCTAGGTTCCCGCCAACTGCTTGCTCGATACCTGTATTGCTTGGCCCAGTTGATCGTCCCGAGGGACCATCTATTCCCGAGCATGGAGACAATCAGCGATCCGTTCCTGAGAGACAAACTCCGGGCGAGATCCTTGGCGCAGTGGGCCGTAAACGTCGTGGACTTCCGTGATACCGATGCGGCGATGACCCGTTTCGAGTACGACATCTACCCGTTTGGCGTGCGGTCTGGGCCTTTGGATCGGCGTGCATTTTGGGCTCCGGATCGATTGATTAACTCGGGCAACGTCACGATCAATTCGAGCTTGCGACCCTACATCGGAGTGGTTTGGGGAATGGAGCAACCGGAACTGCTTTTGACAGAATCGTTGGCCTTCCACGACAAGCGGCTCAGGGACACCAATTTGGACAATGGGTCTGGCAAGGAGCTCGGGCAGGGGGATAACGACACGGATCAATACCGATTCCCGCAAGGCTCGTTGATGCTGGAGCTTTACGCACCTCGGTCGACCTATGTGAGAACCGATCCGGTGTTGCCTGGTGCCCCACCATCCCTCTACACAGTCGATGCCAACAACGGCAATCGAGTCAAACTATTGCTTAACAAAACAGCCCCAACGAGTGCGGCCTGGGGGGCCCAACCCGTCTGGCGCATTGGGATCACCGACAGCACTCCGCCCGGCTCCAATACCCGTACCAAGAACCCAAATGTTCTGTATCAGTCCAACGACAGCAACAACAATCGGTTGGCTTGGATGGATCCTCAATTCGCGGAAGACTTAGAGCTCAACGGGGAACAGAACAATCCCAACCCTGAAGCCAACATCGGGTCCGGATTGCTCCAAACCCTCAATAACAGTTCTCCGAACGCAGAAGTCTTTGAACGGATGATTTGGTTCACGCAACAATCGGCTAGAACCGTCCCCCGCGTTCCTAATCTACGGGGCAACACCAGCCGAGTGCAAAACGCTAACCGCGAGTTCATGGTCTATTACAATCGTTCGACGCAACCGGGCGACCCTCTGATGCTCGAAGGTGGCAACTACATGGTCGTTGGACCTCGTACAGAAACCAATATTGGCTCCCTGACGAGCAACCCCACAACAGGGGCTGCTTGGCCTTCTACGCTTTTGAAGAATCAGGCAACAGCCAATCCGCCGATAAACTCGCCAAGCCATCAAACCATTTCACTGGGCAACAACAGCGTCACCACCACCTTGCTCAACGGCGAATCGATCACTCGCTATCGCCCGGATTGGATCAACAAAATCAAGTCGCCGACGGGAGTCGTGTGCGCCGCAGAGCCACCCCCGAGCACCGGTGGAAATGGTACCGATCCGACTTGGCGAGATTGCTTCCCCAACGGTGTCGGTATCAATGTCTCGATGCCCAATCCGATTGCTAACGAAGGTTACTGGAAGCCGAATCTTAGGCCGACGAAGGTTCTGAACTCTCAAGATCGACGCCAACAGCGTCAGGATAACCGTTGGGGCTACCAAGACCTCGCGCCGGACTCGTGGGTGGATTTCGCCAACATCGGAACCTCAACGTTCCCAGATAGTCCCTTTGATCATCAAGCGACGATCAATCCGGTCTTGAATCCCAGCAACGGGACCCCAATGTACAAAACCGGGACCTATGACAACGTTCGTACCGCTTGCTTGCAGAGACTCGCAGATCCGGATTTCCCTTACGATCCGATCAACAACCCCTACATCACCATCGACTGGATTTCGATCGATCTGACGGTCTTCAATGGAGAGGCTCCAAAGGATCCTGGGGATGTTGGACCTAACATGGCATTCCAGTCCCGATACAAAGATGGCTCAACTCGAAACAAGGCCGCCAACAAAGCAAGCTTTGGCAATGGACAGCCTGCCGGCAGTCCCGGGTTGAAGGATTGGGGATTCTCTTACCACTCCGCTTCGACCGCACAGCTGCGTACAACGCCGTACCAGAGTTTTGTGACTCCGGATCCAGCGCCCGGCAATGGGCGGGCCTTCGATCGCTACTCATCCTACTTCATGGCCCAGTTAGGTTATGCGTCGCAACAACCCGGCGATAACAACATGACCCAAGTCATTCATAGCAGTGCCACGACGCTTGGGTATGCGAACGTCGGATACCACCGAGGATCATTGCAAATTGATCCTTTGGAGGTGGCGAATGGAAGTGATGTAGCCGACAATTACGACGGTTTTGGTCCTCCTCAATTCGTTCAAAACCAGCCTGAGTACGTTGGCTCACCTCGCGATTTAACGTCGCCGGTTTGGTTGAATCGAACGTTTGCAACCGCCAATGAATTGATGCTCGTGCCGCTGACCTCTCCGGGTCAATTCGGCTACTACTTTGAAATCTCGGATGACAATACCGCGCGCACTCCGTTTGGATTCTTGCCCTCGTTCCAAGCCTCCAACGGCTTGGTGACGAATTTGGAAAGCAGCGGTTCAAACGATTTGGCCGACTACTCACCGACCGATGCCAGCGCAGCAAACACCGCTCGCTTGAGCGGCTACTGGATGCGCCGAGCAGGCGATTGGTCCACCACTAGTCAAAAACCCAAGACCCAAGCCGATTGGGGGCTGATCCTGGAGTTCGTGGAAACACCTACCGCCTACGCCGATACCGTCAAGCAACTGGACCTGGAAAAGCTCCAGCTTGCAGCGTTTCCAGGAGGAACTATGGATCCTTGGGCAACGAGGTTCCTGGCTTCCTTTATCCCGGAGAACTTCACAGGCAACAGCGAGCGGGAGATCTTCCGCGGCCCTTCGCTGCTAGGACCCTACAACCAACTCCCCTCCTACGTCAGCCCAGGTAAGGTCAATCTCAATACGATTGGCTCAGCGAAAGTCGTCCAAGGTCTGGAGTATCTCTTTACCGGGACCACGGAGCGACAAGCGTCGCAGAATGGACTCGCCGCTCAATTCTTCTCCTCCCGCAGAGGTTTCGCCGGCAATAATACCTCTTCGATCAACTTGAGCTTTCCCGGCATGGATCCGAACTACCCAACGATGTTCGCAGGAGCCTATCGATCTGGTTTAGCGACCAATCTATATCCCTTTGCTCCGAATCAAGACGGAAGCAATCGTCCGCAGACCATCCAGCGAGGCCGATTTGCAAGCGAATCGACGACGCTCCGTTCCTTGGTGCCCAACCCAACGGGTAAAGAGCAACCCAATGGGCCCAACAACGGGAACCTACTTTTCTCGCCATACTCCCTAGCTAATGCCGAGGCAGGCCTCTCAGTTCCCAATGGGCCATTGGATACACCCGGAACGCTCGAGTACGCCGAAGCTAGACAAAACGCCTTTACCCGATACCAGCGAGCCATGCGGCTTTCGAACCTCACAACCGATCAGTCCAACGTCTTTGCAATGTGGGTGACGGTGGCCCTGTTCGAATACGATCCGGTGACAGGTTTTGGCAAGGAGTACTCCAACTCGGCCGGAGAACCAGAACGCGAAAGGGCCTTCTACATCATCGATCGTACCGTCCCGGTCGGCTTTTTGCCCGGCGAAGACCTGAACTCCGACAAGGCTGTGCTTCTCAAAAGGACCATCAACAGCAAACGACGCTAGGAGAGCCCTCCTGGCGATTAGCAAAACTACTCGCCAGGATGACTCTGGATTCTGAAAAAAAGCTCCGACTGACGATGACAAATCGTCGCGATTCTCTACAATACGTGGATTGACTTTGTGAAATTTTTCACAAAGTCGAGAGCCCTCCGGATCAAAAGCACCGGTCGGCCCTGGGGTTTGCTCAGAAACGTATTGAAGATTCTTTACACGAGATCGTATTGCAAGCTGCGTTGGAGGTGTCCTGGTGGTCGCTCACTTGCCCATCCTTGTCTATCTGATAGCCGTCCTGGGGTTTGCTGCCGTCTCGCTGCTGCTGCCCCACGTGGTTGCCCCCCGCCGCCCGACCAAAATCAAAGACATGCCCTACGAGTCGGGGATGGATCCGGTCGGTGATGCTCGAAAACCTTTCGACATCAAATTCTATCTGACTGCAATCCTGTTCCTGGTCTTCGACATTGAACTGCTCTTCCTCTATCCATGGGCCGTATCACTTCTGGCACCCGATGGTGTTCCAGAAGCGTTCCGGCCTGCTGTCTTGGCTGTCTTGATGGTCCTTCTTGCAACCCTGGGCTTGGCCTACTGGGTTGCTTACCGCAAAGGAGTCTTCGATTGGCGACGCAAATAAACAAACAACTTGGGGATAACGTATTCCTATCGACCGTTGATGCGGCAGCATCTTGGGCTAGGGCCAACAGTCTCTGGCCGATGCCCTTTGCAACGGCTTGTTGCGGCATCGAACTCATGAGCGCTGCGGCATCCAAGCACGATTTGTCTCGCTTTGGGAGCGAGGTGATGCGATTTACCCCTCGGCAATGCGATCTGATGATTGTCGCCGGCCGCGTGGTGATGAAGATGATCCCGGTACTCCAACGCATTTGGCTTCAGATGCCCGAGCCGAAATGGTGCATCTCGATGGGGGCTTGCGCCTGCACAGGCGGGGTCTTTGACACTTACGCTGTCGTCCAGGGAATCGATCGATTCCTCCCTGTGGACATCTACGTCCCGGGCTGTCCGCCACGTCCGGAACAATTGATCAAGGCGATCATGGACCTTCAAGAGAAAATCAAGAAGACCGGAACCTACAACGCTCGCGAGTTCCAGTTGCGGATCCTGCCCGATGGGCCTAATCGTTTCGACGAGGATGAGTTGGTCCGTATCCGTGAGCGAAACGGATTCAAACTCGAAGATCCCAAATACGATCCGATCCACTAAGCGCTTGGAGTTATCTCGATGGCCGAAACAACGAACGTCAAAGAACACCTCGAGTCCAAGCTTACGGGCGTATCGCTGGCTTGGACGGAGTACCGCTCCCAGAGGCGTGTCAGTGTTCCCTCGTCGAACATTGAAGCGGCCCTTCGAGCTCTCCGGGATGCAGGCATGGATCAGCTGATCGATATCACGGCGGTGGATTTGCTTGAATATCCAGGGGCCACGGACCGCTTCGAGGTCGTCTATCTGTTGCTCAACACGACCAGTGGCGAGCGTCTGACGGTCAAAACGCACCTGAATGAACCGGATCTGAAACTCCCGTCGGCTTACCCGATTTGGATTGGTGCCGATTGGCCCGAGCGAGAAGTCTACGACATGTTCGGTATCATTTTCGAAGGCCATCCGAACTTCAAGCGATTGCTTTTGCCCGATGCTTTCGAATCGTTCCCGCTTCGCAAAGACTATCCGGTCAAAGGCCGGGGCGAGCGACACAACTTCCCCATCATCACCCGCGCGGAGAGCTAAATCAGATGCCATTGGACCTGATCGATTCGCCAGACCTGGACGCCGGATACCGCGAAGGGCTCTGGACGCTGAATTTTGGACCACAGCACCCGGCCACGCATACCACGCTTCGCTTGGTCCTGCAGCTCGACGGTGAGATGGTCATCTCGGCCGAACCCGATATCGGCTTTCTCCACAGCGGTTTTGAAAAGCTCGCCGAGGTGCTCGATTACAATCAATACGTGACGATCGTCGATCGGATGAACTACATCTCGCCGCTTGCCAACGAGATCGCATGGCACCATGCGGTCGAGGGCCTGCTGGGGATCGATCTAACACCGCGTTGCAAGTACATCCGCACGATCTTTGCCGAGCTGATGCGGATCCACGATCACTTGCTGTGCACGGGCACCTGCGTCCTGGACCTGGGTGGCGCGACGGCGTTTATGTACGCCTTCAATGAGCGTGAAAAGATCTACGAGATCTGTGAGCGAGCCAGCGGCCAGCGTTTCCATACCAGTTATACTCGCGTCGGTGGACTGCTCTACGATGTGACCGATGACTGGATCAAGATGGTGCGGGATTTTTGCAAAACATTCCCACAAGCCTATCGCGACTTTGCCGGCCTGGTGATGAAGAACCGGATCTTCGTCGAGCGCACGCGTGGAGTCGGGGTCTTGAGCAAACAGGACGCGATCGCCGGTGGTGCGACCGGCCCTGTGGCTCGTGCCAGCGGTGTCGAGCGCGACCTGCGTCGCGACGAGCCTTATCTGGCCTACGATGATCTGGATTTCGACGTTTGCTGTGCCCAAGGTGGCGATTGCTACGCTCGCTTCCAAGTCCGCATGATGGAGATGCTCGAGAGCTTGAAGATCATCGAACAAGCCGTCGAGAATCTTCCCTCTGGACCTATCTTTATCTCAGGGACCGGGAAAGAAGGTTTGCCGGACAAGACCGAGGTGTACAGAAGCATCGAAGGCTTGATCCACCACTTCGAAAACATCATGCCCAATCGTCAGATGGCTTCTCCGAAGGAATCGTTTTACGGAGCGACTGAGTCCCCCAACGGCGAACTGGGCTATTACATCGTTTCGGACGGTGAGTTCAAAGCCTACCGCGCCCGGACCCGGCCACCTTCCCTGCTTCATTTTTCTCTGTTTAACCGCATGATCCAAGGCTGCATGCTCAGCGACGTTGCCGCTGTGCTCGGTAGCATCAACATCATCGCTGCGGAGTTGGATCGATGAGCGAACTGAGCGACAACGCAAAACAAACTATCGCAGAGCATCTGCCTCGTTATCCTAGCAAGCAAGCCGTCACGTTGCCGGCCCTGCATGTGGTCCAGCAAGAGCGCGGTTGCGTGAGCAACAAAGCGATGGAAGAGATCGCTGCAATCCTGGAACTCTCCCCGGCTCAAATCCACGACACCGCGTCGTTCTACGGTTTCTTTCGAACCGAGGACAATCCGCTCGGTCAAAAGCGCATTTGGGTCTGTCGCTCACTGCCCTGCATGCTCCGGGGTGGTGAAGAACTCCTGGCAGCTCTTTGCGAAAAGTACGGTGTTGCCCCAGGTGAAACCACCCCTGATGGCAAACTGACCATTGAACTTGCCGAATGCCTCGGGGCCTGCGACGGTGCTCCGTGCATCCTGCTCGAGGACGAACTTCATCTGCGATGCAATCTCGAAGATGTCGAGCGCATCGCCAACGAGCCCTCACCTCCAACCAGGAAAGTCTGAAGCGAGGCATAAGCATGAGTCAAACTGAATTCAAACCCGTATTGCTTGGGCGAGTCGGCAAACCCGATAGCCAATCGCTCGCATCCTACCGAGCAGACGGCGGATACGAAGCCTTGGCCAAAGCCCTGAAAATGGCCAACACCGAAGTGATCGATGTGGTCAAAAACTCGGGCCTTCGAGGTCGCGGCGGTGCAGGCTTTCCCACGGGCCTCAAGTGGACCTTTCTGCCCAAAGATGTCAATGGTCCGATCTACTTGTGCATCAACGGCGATGAGAGCGAACCTGGTACGTTCAACAACCGAGTACTGATCGAGGAAGACCCACACCAGGTTCTCGAGGGGATCGTCATCAGTAGCTTTGCAACCCGCTCAACGACCGCTTACTTTTACCTTCGCTACGAATACGGACGATGCTATCGAACGCTCCAAAAAGCAGTCGATGAGATGTATGCGAACAATCTGCTGGGCAAGAACATCCTCGGCTCAGGCTATGACTTGGATATCTACCTGCACCGTGGTGCATGCGCATATATCTGCGGTGAAGAAACTGGATTGATCGAGAGCCTCGAAGGCAAACGAGCTTGGCCTCGGATCAAACCACCGTTTCCGGCAATCGAAGGTGCGTTTCGTCGACCCACGGTCGTCAACAACGTCGAAACGATGGCCTGCATCCCCCACATCCTCAAGCACGGGACCGAGTGGTTCCAGTCGATGGGTATTCCCAAGGATCCCAACAACCCGCGCGATGCCGGTTCGTATGGGCCCAAGCTCTACTGCATCAGCGGCCATGTCAACAAGCCAGGCCTAGTCGAACTCCCGATGGGAATCACCGCTCGCGATTTGATCGACAACCATGGTGGAGGTGTCTGGAAAGGTCGCCAAGCCAAGGCCGTGATCCCTGGTGGTTTGAGCATGGGTTTCATGACCAATGCCGAGCTCGATACTCCCCTGGACTTCAATGGCCCCGGTCGCGTCGGATGCCTGGGGCTCGGGACCGCTGCGGTCGTCGTCATCGATGACCACACGAGCATGGTCGACGTCCTTTACAACGCTTGCCGATTCTTTGCCCACGAATCCTGCGGTCAGTGCACGCCATGCCGCGAAGGGACCGCTTGGTCGACCAAAATTCTCGAGCGGATCCGCGATGGCCGTGGCAAACTCAGCGATATCGACTTGCTGCTCGAGATCGCCAACTCGATCGGTACGATTCCTGGCACGACCATCTGTGGGCTTGCCGATGGTGCC
>Ga0114972_10000818_pt1 | contig 23455 bp, 16 predicted proteins | sample M_140807_EF_Meta_FD_87354 | JGI IMG/M metagenome (GOLD analysis project Ga0114972, IMG submission 87354) | Freshwater microbial communities from Lake Montjoie, Canada to study carbon cycling - M_140807_EF_MetaG | ecosystem: Environmental > Aquatic > Freshwater > Lake | place: Lake Montjoie...
GCGACCGCCAGCGCGGCGGCCCAAGCCCTCAGAGTGCGCGCGGGGCGTGTCGTCATTCGCCTCATGGTACCATAGGGCCATGCTCATCGCTTGCGTCCCGTTGCTCATTGGACTCGTGCTCACGGCGCTCGACCCTGCCGCGACCGTGCGCGCGCTGGGGCACGCCGAGGCTCGCGAGGGCGCGCTCCGGCAGGTGCTCAACGCAGACGCCGCGGCGCGACGCTCGCTCCGGGAGGCCGGCGTCGTCGAGGCGCTCGTCGCGCTCGCGCTCGACACGCAGGCGCCGTTCGAGGCTCGGGCGCTCGCGCTCCGCGCCGCGGGAGCCTCTGGGCATGGCTCAGAGGTCGACGCGCTCGCGCCGCTCCTCGCACCCGCGCTCGAGAGAACCTCTGCGGGCGCGAACGCCTCGACGCGCGCTCGAGGGCTGGCTCTCGCGCTCGAGGCCGCTCAGGCGCTCCGCGCGGCGGGCGCGCGCGCCGCGCTCACACCCGCGGCTACCGCGCCAGATCCGGACGTCCGCGCGGTCGCGCTGGGGGCAGCGGGGGGGCCTGAGCAGCTCTGCGCGGGGCTCTCCGACCCTCAGCCGGTGGTCCGCGCCGCCGCCGCGCGCGCGCTCGGGCGGCATGAAGGCCACGCGGACTGCCTGGTCGCAGCCCTCAAAGACCGCGCGCCGAGCGTGCGCGGCGCTGCACTGATGGCCGTGGGTGAAGCGCGCGTCGCGAGCGCGGTCGGCGCTGTGCGCGCGATCGCCGGCGACGCGCGCGGCCCGACTCAGGTCCGGGCGGAGGCGCTCGGTGTGCTCGGGCTGCTCGGGGACCTTGAGCCGGCGCGCGCCGCCCTGGACACTCACCTTTCGAAGGGCGGCATCGTGCCCTTGGCCCTGGGCGCGGTCGCTGCGCTCGCGGAATCGGCGGACACGAGCGACCTCGGCAGGCTGCGTGCCGCGGCCTCTTCTAAGGAATTGAGCGTCGCCGTCCGCGCGGCGCGCGCCCTCGCGCTCCGCGGCGACCACGAGAGCCTGCCTGCGATCTCCGCGCTGCGGGCGCGTACCGGGGCGCGCTACGCGGCAGACATCGACGCCGCCCTCGAGCGGCTCGGCGCGCAGCCGTCTGCAGAGCCTGATCCTGCGGACGTCGACGACGAGTGACCTTGCGTGACGTGCGCGGCGTCGCCACACTCCCGGCATGGACTGCCCTGACTTTGAGGCGCTGACGACGCCGGCGCTCGTGGCCTGGACGCTCGAGCGCTTCGGTCGCCGCGTCGCCATCTCGACGGCGCTGGGCCCGAGCGGCGTTGTCCTCCTTCACTTGGCGACGCAGCTCGACCCGAAGGTGCGCGCATTCTTTCTCGACACGGGCTACCACTTCCCCGAGACGCTCGCGCACCTCGACGCGCTCGAGGCGCGACTGGGGATTCGGCTCGAGCGCATCTCGCCCGACGCCACGGATGTCGCCGCGCGAGACGCCGGCCCCATGTTCTTGCACCGCGACTCACCCGACGCGTGCTGCGCGCTGCGCAAGGTCGAGCCCATGGACCGCGTCCTGCGTGGGCTCGACGCTTGGATGACGGGCATTCGCCGAGACCAAGGCGGCACGCGCTCGAGCGCACCCGCGGCGGAGTGGCGCAGCGTCGGCGGGCGGGAACTCCTCAAGGTCAACCCGCTGGTCGGATGGGACCGCAAGGCGGTGTGGGCCCACATCTTCGAGCACGACCTGCCTTACAACGCGCTGCACGATCAGGGTTATCCGTCCGTGGGGTGCGCACCCTGCACACAGCCGTCCGATGCCAGCGGGGACGAGCGCGCGGGGCGCTTTGTCGGTCAGGCACGCACGGAGTGCGGCCTGCACACGCGCTTCTGAGCGACGCGCGCGGCCGAGGTTCGGCGCATCACTGGTTCGTGATGCAGATCCCCAGGCCGCGAATACGGCCGTTCTGGGTCGCGAGCGCCTCCGTGCAGCGAAACCGCTCGGGGCAGGGCGCCTGGTAGCCGCCCGTATCGCACAGGTAACGACAGAACCGTTGCCGGTCTGGGGGCCCAGTGCACACCAGACCCGGCGCGCAGTTGTCGCCGCCACCGGGGTTTACGTCACACGGCGCGCTCTCCGAGTTGCCCGCGCCGGCGAGGGCCGTGCACGAGCCGACGACCTGACCGTCGTTGCGTATCGTGTACGAGCACTTCTGGCCGGCCTCGCACCCGCGCGACGTGAACCAATCGCACCGCGGCGGCTGGCAGAAGCCCACGCTCACGCCCACCGCCGCTGAGATGTCCTCGCAGCGCCAGTTCTCCTCGCACGCGCTCATCGCAGCAGCGGGGTCGCAGCGACGCTGGCAGACGCTGTTGTTGCAGAGGAGCCCCTCGGCACAGGGCTGTGGGATGCCGAGGGCATCCACGCATGGGTCGCCCTCTTCGAGCAGCCCCGGGGAGGTGCAAAATGTTGCAGCGCCGCGGAGCGCGCAGTGGGGGCGTGCCGGGTCGGGGCACGTGGCGGGGTCGCCGGGCACGCACTGGTCGCCGACCTGACACGCGCCGACGTACTCGCGCGCGCCGGGCACACGGACGCAGAACGACCCGGGCGCGCACGCCGCGGCGTTCAGGCGAGGGTCGCAGCTCGGGCCGTCGAGCGGGCCGACGTCTGCATCGGGGAGCGCGGGCGCGGCGTCGACGACGGGGCCCGCGTCCTCCGGTGGAACGACAGGGCCTTGGTCGGGCGGCACCGCGGCGTCTCGGGGCGCCTCGGCGTCGGCGCGCGCGTCGACAGGCGCGGGTGCCCCGCCCATCGCCCCGGTATCGAGCGGGGCGGGGACGCCGCCGATCGGCGCGACTGCGTCTGCGCGCGGCGCGGTTTTCTTGCCGCCGGCGGCGTCGTCGTTGCATGCCGCGGCCGTCAGGGCCGCGAGAGCGAGGGGACACAGGCTCAGGTCGCGCCAGCGCATGGTTTTCCTATCTGGAGTCGTAGGCCGCATGATGGTACTTGCGGAGCCCATGAGCTCACAAGCGGTCGACTTCGGCATCACCCTGACCCAGCATGTGCTCCGCAAGCAGCACCTGCACCCCGACGCGCGCGGCCAGTTCACGCGCCTGATGGCCCAAATCGGCGTCGTCGGCAAGCTGATCACGGCGCAGGTCCGGCGCGCCGGCCTGATTGAGCTCTGGGGCGAGACGGGCGACATGAACGTGCAGGGCGAGCACGTGCAGAAGCTCGACCGCATCGCCAACGATACCTTCATCGAGGTCCTGCGACGGTCCGGCTGCGTCGCCGCGATGGCGAGCGAAGAGGAGGACGAGGTCATCGAGGTCGCCGCCGATCGCGCGGGCGACTACATTGTCTGCTTCGACCCGCTTGACGGCTCGAGCAACATCGACGTGAACGTGTCCATCGGCACGATTTTCGCGATCTACCGGCGGACTCAACCCGACCGCGTCGTGCCCGAGGACATCCTGCGCCCCGGCCGCGAGCAAGTGGCCGCCGGCTACATCGTCTACGGCTCGTCGACCGCGCTCGTTTACACAGACGGACACACCGTCGATTGTTTCACGCTCGACCCGTCCTGCGGTGAGTACTTCCTCACGGGCGAGGACCTGCGCATGCCCGAGAAGACGACGATGCTCTCCATCAACGAGAGCAACGAGCCTTACTGGCCGGCGTGGACGAAGCCCTGGGTCGACTCGGTCAAGGCCCGTAACGACGCGCAGAAGCGTCGCATCTCGTCGCGGCACATCGGCTCGCTCGTGTCCGATTTTCATCGAAACCTGCTCAAGGGGGGCGTCTACCTCTACCCAGCCGACCGCAACAACGGGCGCGGCAAGCTGCGCGTGCTCTACGAGTGCAATCCGCTGGCGTTTATCGCCGAGGTCGCAGGCGGCGCGGCGACCGACGGCACGCGGCGTATCCTCGACATCGTCCCCGCGGGACTCCATGAACGCACGGGGCTCGTCGTCGGTTCGAAGGCCGAGGTCGCGGGGGTCGCCGACTTCATCGCCCGTCACGGCTGAGGCGGAGTGACGCTCCCCGCCGCGCACGAGAGTCTCAGGCTCCTCGTCGTTCACGAGGACCCGACCATGGTGCTCTTTGTGAAGCGCACCCTCGAGGCCGCGACGTGGGCCGAGGTCACGGGCGCGCGCGCGCCGGCCCAGGCGTTCGAACGCATCGCAGCGACGACCGACCCCGTCCACGTCGTGCTGCTGCACTGGACGCTCCCTGACCTAGGCGCGCTGATGCTCGTGAGCGCTCTCGATGACTTGGGTGAGCGTCGGCCCAAGGTCTTCGCGTTTACGACCCACTGGAACGAAGACGAGCTCGCCCGTGCGCTTCAGACGGGCGTGGACGCGCTGCTCAGCGCGCCGCTCACGCTCGAGGCCGTGGCCGTCGAGGTCCAGTCGCTCCGCGCGCGGGGTGAAGCGTTGTCGCGCAGTCGTCTCCTGAGCCTCGCGGGGCCCCGCCTGATGCGGCGCGACGACCGCTTATGGCATGTCGCGCCCGATGACATCTGGCGACGGCGCATGGCTGAGCTCGCCGGTCGCGTGCACAGCCGGGCCGTCGAGGCGCAAGGGCGAGATGGGGAGGCGCTCCTCGACCGACTCGACCGCCTCTACGGTCGTCCCATCGGCGCCGACGTCGTGAAGCTGCTCAGGCAGCAGCTCGACACGCCGACCATCGGGACCGAGGCGCTCGTCAAGGCAACTGGTCTGCCCGCCAGCCGCGTCCGCGCCTACCTGAGCGTCCTCGATACCCTGTACGCCTCGGGTCACGCCAAGGTGCCCTATGTGTCGGCGGCGCGCGCTGCTGTGGGCTACGCGCAGTCCGTGGTCGCGAACCGCGTCGAGGTGCAGCCGCTCTCGCCCAGCGGCTGGGCGCGTGTGCAGACCCTCGCAGCCGAGCTACTCGCCGAAGGCCAGACGCCCGGGAGCGGCATGCCGAGCGTACCTTCCGCGGCAAATCGAGTGGACATCCTCCAGCGCGTCGTCGCCGAGATGGCACAGGTGCCGGTCGCCGCGATCGTGTCCCTGCCGGAGCGCACGCGACGCGCGTTGGTCGCCTCGGCCGTGGTCGCCGACGACCAGCTCGCGCTCGTCGACCGAGCGCGCCTCGAGGTCTTGAACGCTGTGCTCCAAGGGCTCCCCGAGACGCCGATCGACACCGAGCGACTGCGCTGTTTGTGCGCGGCGCTCGGCGCGACGAAGCCACCAGACCCTGGCGCTGCGGCCCGCTTGGTGGGCGTGCTGGTGGACGCCGTGGCCGAGGACGTTGAGGTCGACACCGAGCGTTTGCGCTTGCTCGAGGCGGCGCTCCGCGCGCTGCCGCCGATGGACGACGTCGATACCGCGGCGCTCATCGCGCGGCTCGGCGACCTGCGGTCGAATCTCGAGCCCGGCGCCGAGGCGGACCTGCGGCGCGTCGAGCGGCTCGTGGACTACTGGGCCGAGGGTCGAATGGAGCGCGTCGGTGTGGCCGTGCTCGGAGCGATGGTGCGAGCGGCTGCGCGCGCGCACGAACGCTTGCGCCCCGAGCCCATCATCGAGCGTCTGCACGCCGCAGTCGGCGCACCCGACTACGCGACGCAGGGGCGCATCTTCGACGCCTGCGACGGCCTGCGGCGCTTGCGACCCGCTGTCGTCAGCGATACGGACCGACTCCGACACGTTCTGCGCCGTGTGGCCGGCGAAGAGGCGGCGGTCACGCCCGAGCGGCTTCGTGCGCTGCTGGTCGAGGCCGACATGTCCGTCTCGATGGAGCGCGCGGCGGTGGGGCGGAGCGGCGAGCTCGCGCCCACTCGAGAGAACGAAGCGCGTGTGCTCGCCCAGCTGCGCGCGCTCGCAAGCTCGCTGGATGTGCCCCTCGAGCGTGTGCACCTGACGCCGGACGAGGTCGAGCGCCTCGCCGCGCAGTTTGCGACCGCGGACGACGCCGCGCTGGCGGGCCTCTCACCCGAGGCCATTCTCCGGCTGCGCGCCCTCGCCGTTGTTCTCGGGCGCGCGGGGCGTGACGCGCCGGGCCTCGTCGGGCGCGCGCTCGAACGCGGCGGTCGGGACGTTCGCGCCATCGGTGGCTTGGCGGTCATGCTCGACGCACCCGCGCAGGCTGCGGCACGCGCGGCGCTTCGGGAGGCCCTCGGCTTGCCCGACGCGCGGGTCGGCGCCGCCGAGATCGAGCGGCTCGTCGCCGCCGGCCACCTTGAGGCGGCTGCGCTGGGCTTGGGCGACCTCAACGACCGCGACCCCCGCGCGCCGAACCTGCTCAACGAGGTCGCTCTGGCGCTGCGGAACGCGAACCGGGGGCCTGAGGGGGAGCCGCTCTTCTTACGCGCCCTCGCGATTCAGCCGAACCGTCTGAACCTGCTCTTCAACAGCGGGCGAATGTACCTCGAGGCGGGTCGCTTTGCAGAGGCCGCCGTCCGGCTTGAGACCGCGGTGACGCTGGCGCCCGACTTCGCGCTCGCAGTCAACGCGCTCGGAGAGGCCAAGCGTGGCCTCGCTGGTCGATCGGAGGCACGATGAGTCTCACCCGAAGGTCCCTGTTCGCGATGACGCTCATGCTCGCTGGGCTCGTCGGGTGCGTGCGTCAGAGCGTTGTCTTGCCCGAGAAGTCGACGCCCGCCGTGACTCGCATGAGCCTTGCGCTGCAGGTCGACGACGACGTGGTCAAGGGCCTCAACGACCGCTCGACGACACACTTCGCAGAGGGGGTGACGCCGCCAGACGACGGCACAGTGACCCGCGCTGAGCTCGAGGCGAAGCTCGACGCCCTCTTGCGCGCGGAGCTCACCGCGCATCGTGTCGCGGTGCCGGTGCGCGGCGAGGGCGCCGACCTTCGACTGACGGGCCGCCTGAGCCTCGCGCCCACCGTCGGCGTGCAGCTCACCTGGCGAGCGCACGCGGCCGAGGGCCAGAGCCTCGTGGTGGGCGGTGTCGCGCAGCAACCCCTGTTCATGGGCGATTTTGGTCAAATATCTGACCTTGTCCTACTGGAGCTCCTCAAGACCGACATCGACCGATATCACGCCCGATAAAAAATCGACGGAGCGTGATTTTTTTCTCATGTCGCCCGATAAGCCGTCGATGTGGATGTCGGAGACATATGCGAATCCCATCAGTCGAGCCGAGAGGCACCCAAGCCCAAGACGCCGCGCCGAGCGCCGGGGCAGATGCGCGCGACCGGAGCCTCATGGCCCGGGCGGAGCGCACCGCGGTCGTCCCCGAGACCGCTCGCCCAGTCGAATCCACGGGCGGGTCGGGCGCTCAGGTCAGCATCTCCGAGCAGGCTCGGCGAATGGCCGAGAAGTCGCTGGAGCGCGCGCTGACGATGGTCGAGGGCCCCAAGGCGCGTGGTTCTGCCGCGGGGGAGGGGCAGACCGCGTTGCCGGGCAAGTCGGGCGTCGGCGCGCTCCGGTCGAAGCTCGTGCACGCGCTCTTCGAGCGTGTACAGGGCAAGGACACGACGGCGCCACCACAGGACCCTGCAGACGCGCAGCTTGCAGAGAGCGAGACCCGGGGTGCGCAAGGGACCGAGGCCTCGCCGTCAGGCGCGCGCGACGCTGGGGCGGAGGCGCCCAGCGAGGGCGACGACGCAGCGGCACGGGCGCGCACCGAGCAAGAGGCCGCGAGGGCTGAGCGGGCGCGCGAGGAGGCCGCGGCAGAGGCGCGCCGCCGCGAGGCCGCGCTGCGTGGCGAGCCCGAGGCGGCCGAGGACCAAGCTCGCCCTGTGAGCGTCCAAGGAGACGACGCTGAGGACGCTGCGCAGCCGCTGCAGGTCGGCTTCCGGGATAACGATGCGCAGGCGCCGGAGATCGGCTTCTCGGCGGCGCGCGAAGGGACCGGGGCGGCGGGCGTGAACGACGCGCGCGCGCAGGACGAGACGCCCGCGGCGCGGTCGAGCGCGTCTGAGCCAGCATCGCAGGACACGAGTCCGCGCTCAGACGAGTCAACGCCGGTCGAGGCGCGAGAGACGGCGGCGCAGGCGCCTGCGGACGACGTGGCGCAGGCGCCCGCGGACGACGTGGCGCAGGCGCCCGCGGACGACGCGCCGCAGTCACAAGAGAGCGCCGAACAGGCGACGACGCCGCCCCCCGACGACTCAAGCCGCGCGGCGCCCGCCATCGCGCGTCGGGCCGCCGCGTACTCCGCGGATGTCGCGGCGCAGCGGTCGACCGCCGAAGCCCAGATTCGGCTCGTGGTCTGAGGCAGCGCCGCCGAGCGACTTAAGGGCTCGGCGCGTCCACCAGCTTGCGGAGCAAGTAGGTGTAGGTCAGCGCGCGGCGCTTCGCCATCGCGCGCAGGTTCGCCGCGGCGGAGTGCCCGCCATCCGTATTCTCCCAGTAAAGGAACGCCTTGCCCAGCTCGGCCAAGCGCGCGGCGAACTTGCGCGCATGCGCGGGGTGAACGCGGTCGTCTCGCGTCGAGGTCACGATGAGCGGCTCGGGGTAAGCCGTGTCGGCCCGCAGGTTGTGGTACGGGGAGATGCTCTTGAGGAACGCCGCCTCCTCGGGCACGTCCGGGTCGCCGTACTCCGCCATCCAGGACGCGCCCGCGAGCAGCGTGTGAAAGCGCAGCATGTCGAGCAGGGGCACCTCGATGACGACCGCGCGGTAGAGCTCGGGGTGCTGCGTGAGCTGCACGCCCATGAGCAGTCCGCCGTTGGACCCGCCCTGAATACCCAGGCGGCCAGGCCGCGTGACGCCGTCGCTGATCAAGGCGCGCGCCACGGCCTCGAAGTCGTCGTAGATGCGCTGCCGCTGCGTCTTGAGGCCCGCCTGGTGCCACGCGGGGCCGAACTCGCCCCCGCCGCGGATGTTGGCGATGACGTAGGCGCCACCGCGCTCGACCCAGAGCTTGCCCGCCACGTTGAGATACGCCGGTGTCAAGGAGACTTGGAAGCCACCGTAGCCATACAGGAGCGTCGGCGTCTCGCCGTTCAGCGGGGCATCGGCGCGCCGCACGACGAAGTAGGGGATCCGCGTGCCGTCCTTGGACGTGGCCTCACGTTGCTCCACCGTCAGGCCGGTCGCGTCAAAGCGCGGCGGGGAGCGCTGCAGGCGTTCCGCGGTTTGCACGCCGTCGCGCGCCATAAAGAGCTGGGGTGGCGAGAGGTAACTCTCGACGCTGAAGACCAGGCGCGGGTCGCGCTCCCGTGTCGAGAGCAACGAGACAGAGGCGTTGTCCTCGACCTCGATGTGCGCGGCCTCGGTCAGGGCGCCGGACTTCGGATCGGGGCCGATGGTCAAGAGCCGCCCGCGCACGTTATCGGTGTAGGCGATGACGACCCGCCCCGCGGTGAGCGCGACGCTCTGAACGGCTTGGCGCGCGGTCGGTGCGAAGAGGCGCTCGACCTGCTGCGGCGCGCCCTGAGCCGCGAGGGTGGCTTCGAGGTTGAGCGCGAGCACGCTGCCGGCGTCGAATGAAGACGCGCCCGGGCTCGGCGTCCAAGGCTCATCGATTGAGAAGACGAGCCGCTCGCCGAGCAGCCCAAGCATCGAGGTCTTCGCGGGCAGGGCAAAGCGCGTCGGCGGCGCCGTGCCGGACAGATCTCGCGCGAAGGCGATCTCCGCGTCGTAGAAGTTGAGCATGCGCACGAAGGCAAGGTGCGCCTTGCCGTCCCCCCGCACGACCGTCGGCCAGGCGCCCATGTCGTCGGGCGTCCCTCGATAGACTTCGACCGCGGCTTCAAGGGGCGTTCCGCGCCGCCAGACTTTGACCACGAAGGGGTAGCCGGACGACGTCATCGTCCCCGGCCCCCACTCACGCGCGACCGCCACTGTGTCCGTGTCGATCCAAACGACATCCTGCTTGCCCTCTGGCAGCGTGAACCCACCGGGCACGAAGGCGCGCCGTGCGGCGTCGTACTCGCGGATCTCCACCGCGTCCTTGCCGCCATCTGAGAGCTCGATCAGGCACCGCGTGTCGTCGGGATCGAGGCAGTGCGCGCCCTTCCAGACCCAGTTGCGGCCCTCGGCGGTCGCCAGCGCATCAAGGTCGAAGAGCGTCGTCCACTCAGGGCGCTCGGCGCGGTACGACGCTTCCGTCGTGACCCGCCACAGGCCGCGCACGTGGTCGGCGTCCTGCCAAAAGTTCGTGAGACCCATACCGCTGAGCCCGGGGTAGGCGATGCGGTCGCTCGCCTCAAGGATCTTCACCGCGTCGGCCTCGAGTGTCGCGTAGCGCGGGTCCGCCTGTAAAGCGCCGAGCGAGCGCGCGTTCTGCGCCTCGACCCACTCCAGGGCCGCGGCGCCGTTCACATCTTCAAGCCAGGCGTGCGGGTCAGTCTTCGGCGTCGTGGTCATGGGGGTGGGCTCCGGCGCCGCGCCGCAGGCGACGAGGCAGAAAGTCAGCAGCAGCGGGAACGGGCGTGCGCGCATGGTCGGCTCTCAGAGGTGGGCGCAGATTGTGAGCGGTCGCGCGCTCGGCTACAACGCCCGCATGCGACTCGTAAAAATCGCCATGGGCAGCGTCAACACGACCGTCGGCGCGGTCGAGACCAACATTACCCGGGCGCTGGAGCTCGCGCACGGGATGGCGCTCTCGGGCGCCTCGGTCGGGTGCTTTCAGGAGCAGCTCGTCGGCGGCTACCCGCCCGAGGACCTGGTGCAATGGCGCAGCTTCGTGGACGCTCAGCGCGGCGCGCTCGAGCGCTTCGCGCGGGAGACCGCTGACCACGGCACCGTCTTTGTGCTGGGTGTGACGATCGCCCACGAGGCGCACCGCTATAACTGCGCGGCCGTGGTGCATCGCGGGCGCGTGCTCGGCCTCGTCCCCAAGGAGAAGTTGCCGACCTATAACGTCTTTTACGAGATGCGAACGTTCTCGCCGGGGACGCCGGGGCACGTTGAGCGTGTCGCGGGCGGCGTGCCGATGGGTGACCTGCTCTTCGCGTTCGACTTCGGTGTGCTCGCCGTCGAGGTCTGCGAAGACGCGTGGTCGCCGGACGGACCGTTGCGGCGTCGGGCTTACGCCGGCGCGGAGCTCGTCGTCAACGTCTCGGCGTCGCCGTTCCGGGTGGGCGCGCAGGCGACCCGGCGCGAGATGCTGTGCACGCGCTCGGCCGACAACCAGTGCGTGCTCGCTTACGCGAACGCCGTCGGCGGGCAAGACGGGCTGGTCTTCGATGGGGGCGGCTTCGTGTGTCAAAACGGCCGCGTCGCGCTCGAGGCGGGGCGGTTTCGCGCAGGGTTCGAGGCCGTGGTCGTCGACCTCGACCGCACGACCCGGCTGCGGGCCGAGAACACCACGTGGCGCGAGGACGCGCTCGCGTGGCGGCGCGCAAACCCGCCGATTGAGCGGATCTGCGCGCCCGAGCCCGGTCCCGACCGAGCGGGGCTCGCCTACCCCGCGCCGGCGGGCTCGAGCTTCTTCTTGCCCGGGGGGCGCGCCACGCAGAGCGTTGACGCGGGCGAGGCCTTCGCTGAGGAGCTGCTCGACGCGCTCTCGCTCGGGATCGGCGACTACTGGGAGAAGAATCGATTCACGACGATTGGCATCGCGCTCTCGGGCGGTCGAGACAGCTTGCTCGCCTTGCTCCTTGTGCGGCGCTGGATTGAGCGGCGCTGGGGCGAAGCGCAGGCGGACGCGCGCTGTAAGGCGCTCGTTCGGGCCTTCTACATGCCGTCGCGCTACTCGTCGGACGTGCCCCGGCTCGGGGCCGAGACCATCTGCGCAGAGCTCGGTGTGCCGCTCAAGGTGCTGCCCATCGACGACGCCTTCGACCGCGAACTCGAGGCCGTCCGGGCCATGTTGCAGCCGGACGAGGCCGTGACGCCGATCACGGAGCAGAACATTCAGGCGCGGATCCGCGGCCAGCGGATGTGGAATTGGGCGAACTCGACAGGTGGGCTCTTCTTGCAGACCGGCAACATGACCGAGAAGGCCGTCGGCTACACGACCATCGGCGGGGACCTTGAGGGCTGCCTCAGCGTGATCTCGAACGTGCCGAAGACCGTCGTGATTTTCCTGCTGGAGCACCTGCAGCGGGCGAAGGGCTGGCGCGGGATCGAGGTGGTCTTGTCCCACCCCGCGGGGCCGGAGCTCGCCCCCGACCAGCAAGGCGAGAAGGAGCTCATGCCCTACGCCGTGCTCGACGCCTGCTTCGCGCTGCACGCGGGCGAGAAGATGTCGGCGGACGACATGGTGACCGCGCTGGGCAGCCTGTTCCCGAACTTGGACGCCGAGGCGCTGCGGGCTGACGTGGAGCGCTTCCTGCGGATGTTCGCGCAGAGCATCTACAAGTGGGTCCAGGCGCCGCTGGGCCTGCATGTGGGCAACCTGGACCTCGACCGCGAGCGCGCGTTGCAGGTACCCGTGGTGACGAGCCGCGAGTGGATGCGGCAGCCGTAGGCGCAGCCCCTCAGCGGACGCTGCACGCCTCGGTATCGCCGCCCTTGCAAGCCTGCTGAAAGAGCGCGAGCGCGCGCGCCTCGTCCTTGGGCACCCCGAGGGCGTTCCTGTAGTGAATCCCGAGCAGTCCGCACCCGCGCGCGACTCCCAGCTCGCACGCGCGGCTGACGTACCCGGCTGCCGAGGTGTGGTCCTGCGGTGACGCGTTCGCGCGCCGCATCAGCGCTTGGGCCAGCGTCACGCAGGCCTGCCCCTCGCCCGCGTCGCAGCCGACCTTCATCTGCATCATCACGGCAGCGGGGACGCCGTCTTCGGGGCTCATGCCCGGCAGGCTCGCGAGTGCTCCGGGCGGCATCGCCGGCATCCCCGGGAGCGTCGCGTTCGCGGGCATCTGCGGCATGCCCGCGGCGCGCATCATCGCGGCGAGGTCCGCGGGGTTGAACTGGGATGTCGACGGGGCGGGGGGCTGCCCGGGCGGCGCGCCGCGGCCCTGCAGCATCTTCTCCACGTCCGCCAAGCGCGCGCAGTTGTCCGCCATCGTGGCGGGCCGGTTCTTGTCTTTGCAGCCGGCGTCGTAGGCAGCCCGCGCGCGCTCCAGCTCTGCGAACGCGCGGTCCATGTCCACCTCGACGCCGACGCCCCGGGCGTACGACGTCGCCAGGTTTCGACAGGCGTCCCCCTCGGCCAGTTCGCACCCCCGCGCGAAGAGCTTCACGGCGGCCCCTTGGTCCGCCTTGTCTTCGCGGGTGACGAGCATGTTCCCGAGCTCTGTGCAGGCGGGGGCGTAGCCCTTCTCGCAGGCCCGCTCGTACAGGTGCATGCCGTTCACCTCGCGGACCGGCATCCCAGCGCCCTCGAGGTTGAGGTTACCCAGCCCGTAGCACGCCGCGCCGTCGCCGAGCTCGCACGGATCGACGTACATCACAGCCAAGCTGCGGCAGGCCTCTTCGTTGCCGTCCGGAAAGCGCTCGCGCCACGACTTGGCGTCCTTGGGCTCTCCGGGGAAGCACTTCTTCTCCCAGAAGCCGACGTCTCGGCCGGGGTGGTAGTAGGCCAGCGACGGCAACATCACGCCGAACAAGCCGCACCAGGCGGCCGTCGCGCCGATGCGCACCGGCAGGCGGTCGAGCGAGAAGTCGAAGCGCTCCAAGTTGATCTTGCGCCCTACGCGGTCGAAGACCGGAACAAGCAGGTTCAGGACCGGTACCTGCAGGAGCTTGTCGAAGTACGTCAGGTTCTCACCGGGACTATCGATGGTCGGCGTCCCGAGGTGCATGAGCCACTGGTACTCGAGGACAACAAGCACGCCATAAATCAAGCCGAACAGGATCTTGCCGGCCGACGATCTGGGCGAGGTGGCCGGGTCGGTGAAGAGGAACGTCATCCCCAGAAACACCGCGATGGGGATGGTCGTGTCGACGAAGAGATACAAGCCTGTGGTCTGGGTGTGCAGCCACGTCATCCCGTAGATGGCGATCGCGGCCGTCCCGGTCATCAGCACGACCGGGAAGTTCGTCTGCACGATCAAGCCGAGCAGAAAGATCCAGACATACATGTGCGGCGCGCGCCCGAGCGTCGACGCGATCTCCATGCCGTACGTCGTGCTCGCAGTCCCCGTTGTCAGGAGGACGACAGAGAACACGCCGAGCGTAAAGCCAGACGGATTGAAGATGTGGCCGCGAATGCCGTCCCGCGTCCACTGGATCATCTCTTTGCCAAAGAAGGCCAGCGCGATGAGCGGGAACTGCCAGTAAAACCAGTCGTCCTTGAACCAGATGAACAAGTTCGTGCTGAGGACGATCGGGATGTTGCCGAAGCCCCAGCGGAAGTTGCCCCGCTTCGTCCACAGCAGCGCGATGTCGAACAAGTACGCAAAGCAGATCTGCGCGAGGAGCATGGGCACGTGCGCCCGCACGCCCTCCCAGTAGAAGCCCCAATACGCGTAGATCGATGAGTGGCATATCAGCTGCAGGTAGTGGACGGGCCGGATATTCCCCTCGACCACCAGAGGCCGCCCGGACAGGTGAAGCCACGCGTGCCATGCGCCGACGAAGACGAGCGCGCCCGCGACCGAGGCCGCGACCACCCAGCGCTCTTGCTGATACGCGAACAGGCCGAGCGAGGCGAGGACGCCGAAGAGCGCGTAGGTGAACAGCCGCAGACGTTGGGTCGGGATGATGGGGTGTTCCACGCGAGGTAGATTATCAGGCCTTTGTATCGGTCGCAGTCTTGGCGTGAAAGCGCGATGACCGGCCGGGTGATGTGTGGCATACGGACCGCGTGAATCGGCCCGCCCCGCTCAGCTCCCGTCTCGCCGTCGCGTCACTGCTCGCCGTGGTTTGGCTGGGGGCGCCCGGAGCGTCCGCCGCGCAAGCCTTGAGCGCTGCGCAGGCGGTCGCGCAGGCGCGCGCAGCCAACGAGCGCGCCGAAGGCGCCGCAGCGCGCGTGCAGGCGGCCCGCGCTCGGCTCAACAAGGCCCGCGCGCTGCTGTGGCCGGACCTCACAGGCACCGCGGCCTACACCCGTAACCTGCTGACCAGTGAGGGCGGAGGCGGTGGCCAGGGGGCCGGGGGCTTCGGTATGCGGGGATTCCAGCGCGACGCGAACCAGTTCAACGCGGGGCTCGGTTTGACCTGGACGCTGCTCGACCTGCGCGCGTTCCCGCTGCTCGACCAAGCGCGGCTCTCCGAGCGCGCTGCTGAGCTCGACGCCGCAGAGGTCGACCGCGCCTTGGCGTTCGAAGCCGCGCGCGCTTGGCTCAGCAGCCGCGCGGCCGACCAGGTCGCCGAGGCGGCGCAGCGCCGCGCTACCCTTGCCCGCCAGAGCTGCGCCGACGCTCAAGCGCGCCTCGACGCGCGTCTGGTGGGCACGAACGACCTCACCCGCGCATCGCTCGAAGTCGCATCGGCCGACACCGCCGCGTCTCAGGCGCGCTTGGCCGCGGCTCAGGCGCAGGTCGCCCTCGCCGAGGTCATCGGCGCCGCGGCCCACAGTGAACCGCTGCGCGCCGAGGGACCTTCCCCGTGGACGGGGGGCGTCACCGAGCCCCCGCGCGCCCAGCGGGGTGACCTGGCCGCGCGTCGTGAGGCGCTCGCCGCTCAGGCCGCCTTCGCACAGGAGGCTGAACGACGTGTCTGGCCTCGGCTCGCGCTTGAGGCGGACTACGGCTGGAGCAGCGACGCTGGCTTCAGCGGGCGGAACGACGCCGCTTCTGTCGGCGTGACGCTCACGCTGCCGCTCTTTGACGGCTTCGAGCGGGACGCCGACGCCGCGGAGCGGCAGGCGGTCCTGCGAGAGCAGGCGGCGAGCGCGCGCGCGCTCGAGCGTGGGATCGCCCACCAGGTCGCACGCGCTCAGGCCGAGGTTGCGTCCGGCCTTGAAGGGGTCGAAGCCGCGACGCGCGCGGTCGAGGCCGCGCGGCAGAACGTGACGGAGACGCAGTCGCTCTACGCTCAGGGGCTTGCGACTCAACTCGAGGCGGCAGACGCGGGCGTTCGCCTCTTCGAGGCCGAGGTCGCGCTCGTCCGCTCTGAGCTGGGGCTGTCGGCGGCGCACCTCGCGCTGCGACAGGCGATGGGCCTTGAGCCCCTGGGAGACGAAAAGTGATGGCAAGAGCGTGGGTCTGCGGAGTCATCTGGGCGCTCGCAGTCGGGGCCGGCTGCACAACGCAGGTTGGGCCGAGCGGTGGACCGGCCGGCGCCGGCTCGAGCGGCGCAGGGGCGATGAACAAGGCGGCGCAGTCGTTTCCGGTGCAGGTCGAGGCGGTCACAGCGCGCACATTGGGCTTTGCAGGGCGAGCGGTGGGCACGTTGGAGCCCTTCGAGCGCGTTCAGGTCACGGCGCGGGTCACAGGCGTCGTGGACGCCGTGCGGTTTCGCGAGGGCGACGTCGTCTCCAAGGGTCAGGTGCTCGTGGAGATCGACACCGCCCGCTACGCGCTCGCCGCGCGCGCTGCACAGGCGCGCCTGGAGCGGGCCAAGGCCGCGCTGGCGGAGGCCGATGCGGGGCTCGCGCGACGCGAAGCGGCCGACCGTGCCAGCCCTGGCCTGATCAAGGGCGAAGAGCTCGAGACTTGGCGCGGGCGCGTCGCGACGACCCGCGCGGATGTCGCTGTGGCGCAGGTCGAGCTGGAGCGTGCTGCGCTCGACCAGCGGGACGCGACCGTGCGCGCGCCGATTGACGGCATTCTGGAGACGCGCGACGCGCGCACGGGCCAGTTCGCGCAGCCCGGCACGCTGGTCGCGACTCTGCTGCGCCGGGACCCGCTGCTTCTGCGGTTCGCGCTGCCCGAGGCGGAGGCGGGCCCGCTCTCTCCGGGCGGCACCGTTACGTTTCGCGTCTCTGGGCTTGTCGGTGAACGCGCGGCCACCATCCGGCACGTCGCTGGCACCGCCGACCCGCAGACACGCATGGTGCCGGTGGTGGCCGAAGTCGCCGGGGACGCAGTCGACGCGGCAGCGCTGGTCGCCGGGGCCTTCGCCGAGGTCGACGTCCCGCTGGGCGCGCCGCGGACCGCCAACGTGATCCCGCAGTCCGCGATGCGCGCGAGCGAGCGCGGCTTTCTGGCGTTTGTTGTCGAGGGCGACGTCGCGCGGGAGCGCATCTTGACCCTGGGACAGCGAACGCCCGAAGGCGGCGTCGAGATCAGCGACGGCCTCAAGGTCGGCGAGCGCTTGGTCATTCGGGGCGCTGAGGCGCTCCGCGACGGGGCGAGCGTCCGCGTCGTCGAGGCGCCGAGAGCGAGCCCCGAAGCGCCCGCCCCCGAGAGCCGCCCATGAACACGCCTCCGAGCGTGGGTCTGCGGCTCACCAACCTGTGCATCGAGCGGCCTGTGCTCGCGTGGATGATGATGCTCGCCACGCTCGTCTTTGGCGGCTTGGGGCTGGCGCGGATGGGCGTCAGTCAGTACCCGGACGTCGACTTTCCCTCGCTCAGCATCTCGGCTGTCTACGAGGGCGCGGCGCCGGAGATCGTCGAGCACGACGTCATCGAGCCGATCGAAGAGGCCCTGACGCAGGTCGAGGGCATCAAGGCCATCACGTCGACCGCGCGGCAAGGCTCAGGCTCCGTGACGCTCGACCTTGACCTCGAGCGCGATGTGGATGCGGCGCTCCAAGAGGTGCAGTCGCGCCTCGCACAGATCCAAAACCAGCTACCGCGCAACATGGACCCGCCCGTCATCAGCAAGACGAACCCGGAGGACAACCCGATTCTGTGGGTGGGGCTGAGCGGGCCGTTCCCGCGGCAGATGCTGACGGACTACGCGCGCTATCGCATCAAGGAGAAGCTGCAGACCTTGTCGGGCGTGGGTGAGATCACGCTCGGCGGCTACACCCCGCGGGCCGTTCGCATCTGGATCGACGCGTCTAAGCTCGCCGCGTTCGGACTCACCACGGCGGATGTGCAGGCGGCCCTCCGGCGCGAGCACGTCGAGATGCCGGCGGGTCGCATCGAGACCGAGGGCCGCGAGATCAACGTGCGCGTGCTCGGCGAGGCGATGGAGCTCGACGCCCTGCGCGAGGTCGTGCTCCGGCAGTCGGGTGTCTCCGTCGTGCGCCTGTCAGACGTCGCGCTCGTAGAGGACGGCTTCGAGGACACTCGGCGGCTCACGCGCATCGCGGGGGAGCCCGCGCAGGGCATCGGCATTCGCAAGCAGCGCGGCGCGAACGCCGTCGAGGTCGCGCAGGCAGTCAAGGCCGAGGTCGCGACGCTCGCTGCCGGCTTACCCGAGGGCATGACCCTGCGCGTGATGTTCGACTCGACGGAGTTCATCGAGCACTCCGTCTCCGAGGTGAAGTTCGAGCTCCTGCTTGCGGTCGCGCTCACCTCGCTCATGTGCTGGTTCTTCTTGGGCTCGGTGTCGAGCACGCTCAACGTCGTGCTCGCGATCCCCATGTCGCTCATGGGCACGATCGCCGTGCTCTACTTCCTGGGGTACACGCTCAACACCTTTACGCTGCTGGGGCTCTCGCTCGCGGTCGGCATCGTCGTCGACGACGCGATCATGGTGCTCGAGAACATCACGCGGCACGCCGAGATGGGCAAGGACCGCGTGCGCGCCGCGCGAGAGGGCACGGGCCAGATCGTCTTCGCCGCGCTCGCCGCCACGGTCGCCATTGTGGCGATCTTCGTCCCTGTCGTGTTCACGCGCGGCGTCATCGGCGCCTACCTCACCCAGTTCGGCGTGACCCTCTCGGTGGCCGTCCTGCTCTCCTATATCGAGGCGATCACGCTCGCGCCCGCGCGCTGCGCCCAGTTCCTCGAGGTCGGCCATGTGCGGCGCGGCGTCGGCGCGTTTGCCGACCGTGCGTTCGAGGCGAGCGCCCGACTCTACGAGCGCCTGCTCGCGCGCTCTCTGCGCTGGCCCGTGCTCGTCCTCGTGCTCGGGGGGGCGCTCTTCGCGGCGTCCTTCGCAGCGTTCAAGGCCTTGCCGGGTGAGCTCGTGCCGCCGCAGGACCAGGGCCGCTTCATGGTCCGGCTCCAGACCTCGGTGAGTGCGAACCTCGACGAGATGAACGGGCTGATGCGGCAGGTCGAGGCGAAGGTCAACGCGCGGCCCGAGGTCGCGCGCGCGCTCGCGGTCATCGGCGGCTTCGGCGGCACGAGCGTGAACACCGGCCTGATGTTTACCACGCTGGTGTCGTCCAACGAGCGGAACATTACGCAGCAGCAGTTCATGCAGGAGATGCGCAAGGAGCTCGGCCAAATCCCCGGAGTCCGTGTATTTATTCAGGATATGTCGACGTTTGGCTTCGGCGCCGGTCGAAGCTACCCCGTGGACCTCTCGATTCGCGGTCCGGACTGGGCCGAGCTGGGCCAAGTCTCCGAGCGCGTGCGCCGGGATCTGCTGGCGACCGGCGTGGTCGCCGATCTGGAGAGCGATTACCAGCTCGGCATGCCCGAACTGCGGGTGACGCCCGACCGCGCGCGCGCCGCCGACCTCGGCGTCTCGATGGAGGACCTGGGCACCACGATCAGCGCGCTCGTGGGCGGCGCGCGTGTCGGCAAGTTCAGCGTGGATGGTCGGCGCGTGGACGTGCGCGTTCGCCTGCTCGCCGACCAACGGCGTCGACCCGAGGACCTGCAAGGTGTCTACGTCCGCGCGCGCACCGGCGCCCTCGTGCCCCTCTCGAGCCTCGTGACCTATGAAGAGCGGGCGATGCTGCAGTCCGTCACACGCAAGGACCGCGAGCGCGCGATCAGCCTCTTCGGGAACCCCGCGCCGGGTTTTGCCCAGACGGACGTGAACCGCGAGCTTGAGCGCATCGGCAAGACGCTGCCTGAGGGCTATCGCATCGTGCTCGGCGGCGGCAGCGCGGCCATGAAGGAGTCGGTGTCCGGCCTGGGGCTCGCCTTCGCGCTGGGCCTTGTGTTCGCGATGATGGTGCTCGCGAGCCAGTTCAACTCGGTGCTTCACGCCATCGCGGTGATGTCGATTATGCCGCTCTCCTTCGCGGGCGCGATATTTGCGCTCCTGTGGTCGGGGCACTCGCTGAACATGTTCAGCGGCATCGGCATCGTGCTGCTCATGGGCATCGTCAAGAAGAACTCGATCATCTTGGTCGACTACGCGGCGGAGCTACAGCGCGGCGGGGCGAGCGCGCTCGACGCGATGCTCGAGGCGGGACGCGCGCGCCTGCGGCCCATCCTGATGACGAGCTTCGCAACGTCCGCGGCGGCGGTCCCGGCGGCGCTCGCGCTTGGCCCGGGCGGCGAGATGCGGGCGCCGATGGCCATCGCCGTGCTCGGTGGCGTGCTGCTCGCCACCACGCTGAGCCTGCTGTTCGTACCCGCCTTCTACGTGCTGACGGACACCACGCGGCGGTGGTTCAGCGCGCTGGTCTCGCGCAGCACTCAACCCACCGGCTGACCCGGGCTGCGTTCACTGGCAGGCAGCGGCGGTCGGGACGGGCTCCATCCAGTTGCAGGTCGGCTGGAGCGCGGCGAAGGCACTGAGGGTCGCGACGCAGAGGTCGCACTGGTTGTCGCGCGCCCAGTTGCACTGGTTCGTAAAGTCCACGTTGGGGTCCGAGCAGCGCGGCGTATCGTCGCAGACCCAATCGTAGACGACGGCGCAGTTCGCGTTGAGGTCGGCTGGGGGCGGCGTTGCGACGGAGCCGCCCGCCGCTGCGCCGCCCGCCACTGCGCCGCCTGCGGGCCCCGCGTCCGATGCAGTGTCGTCGTCATCTGCTTGAGCATGACGTTGAGCTTCGTACTTCACCGATTGCGGGGTCAAGCCCTTCGCGCCTGCTCTTGCGGCAGGCCCGGTGCTGTGCGATGTCGCCCCCATGCTTGAGCCGATCGGTGAAGACATCTGGGGTGTGCCGGGTCAAATCGCGATGGCCGGCGGTGTGCGGTTGCCGCTCAGAGCGACGGTCGTTCGGCTACCAGACGGCACCCTGTGGCTCCACTCGCCCGTGCGCCTCTCGGACGACGTCGCGGCTGCGCTGGACGCGCTGGGCCCCGTTCGCCACATCGTCGCGCCCAGCGGGTTTCACCACCTGTACGCCGGTGAAGCGCTCCGGCGGTGGCCGAACGCCGCGCTGAGCAAGTCATCCGCGCTGGTCAAGAAGCGACCGGACCTCGCCGCGGCGCACATTCTGGGGGACGGCGCGCCGCCGTGGGGCGACGCGCTGCTCGCCTTGCCCATTGCAGGCGCGCCGAGCGTGGCCGAAGTCTGCTTTCTTCACCGCGCGACGGGCACGCTCTTGGTGACCGATGCCCTGTTCAATGTGACCAGCGCGCCGAACTGGATCTCACGCCTCTTCTACTCGGGCATGGGCATCGGGGCCGGACCGGCCATGGGGCGCCTCTTCAAGTTTGTGCACCGCGACCGCGCGGTCGTGGGACCGAGCCTCCGCGCGATCCTCTCGCATGACATTCGGTGCGTCGTCCCTTGTCACGGAGACGTCCTTCAGGTCGACGCGCACGCCACCTTGGCGAAGGTGTGGTCAGACTCCGTCGCCGACTGAGGCCGTTCGCTTCAGGGCGACGTTGGGGCGGCGCCGGTGGGCGTTGCCCCGGCAGGCATGGGCTTGCCCGCGATGCGAAAATAGTCACAGCCTCGCAGGTCGGCGGGCGTCAGGCTGACGAGCCCGAACAGGTCGCGCTCAAACCAGAAGACGACGCCCATGTGGTGGGTGCGCGTCATGAACGCCCCGTGGACGAGGTCCGAGTCGCCCCAGCGCGCCAACGTGAAGAGCGCCACCGACGGCTTCACGCCCAAGAAGCGCGACGTGGTCGCCTCTACGGCCGACTCGAGGAGCGAGTCCTGCGCGCGGCGGTTATGCTGACGAAAGTCGTCGTGCTCCGCGAGGTCGAGGAACGTCGACATCAGGTCACTGAAGTCGGGCGTCGGGTTGGACCCGGGGCGGACGCGGGCGCGGAGGGCTTCGATGTGAGCGTGCATGGAGGTGGACATGAGTGACTCCAAAGGTGGTCAACGTGATGGGCTCGGCATGGGCGACGACGTGGCGTGGGTGGAGACCACCGGTGGCGCGCAACTGCGCTGGCGATGAGGGGCGCGCTCGCTCTCTGTGGACGTGAGCGCGACGTTTCGGTCGCCCGATGACCCGTGGGTACTCCAACTCCGCGCCGTGGACCTGCGATGGACCGACGGCGCGCCCCTTACGGCGGAAGAGCGCCGCGCGCTACGACGCGCCATCGAGCGACGTTGCGCCCCCACCGACTGGGCGTTGAGCGACGACGCTGAGCGTGATTGAGGTCCATGCCTCCTCAATCGGTCGCACGCGGCGCGTGTCGCACATTTTTGCGAAAAACTTGGCCGGGCGCCTAAAAGCAGGAGAGCAGGCTCACGCTCGCCTCACGCGCGCTGGGCTGGATTCGCGCGCGGGCGTCGAGCGCGAGGTGGGTGGTCAGCGCCCAACGAAGCGTCGCGGACACGTCCGACGTCTCGTTGACCTGACCGAGTGGGAGCCAATGCCAGTCTGCGGTCACAAGGCCCGTGAGGTGCTCGCCCATGCGCAACCGCAGACCGCCAGAAGGTCCGACGCCCAGGCGCACAGGCAGGCCATGGCGAGCTGTGAGGGCGTCGCTTGCCTGCACGCTCGCGTCGGCCATCGCGAAGATGACAAGAGGCGAAACGGGCTTGAAGGCGATGCCGCCACTCCAGTCGACCGTGGCGACTGTACATGCTGGACAGCCCGCATCGCGCAGCGTCGTGACACCCGTTCGAACCCGCCATGAGAGCGCGCGCTCGAACTGAGAAAGTGGTGTGAGCGACGCGATGCGGACCAGGAATGCGTCCTCGATGTGGGGAAGCGAACTGCGCTCGGAGAACCTGAGCCGGGTGGGCAAGAACTCCAATTGCGCGTCGGGCGGGTGGCCCCAGGGACTATCCGCGAGGTCATGCAGCGCGAGCCGCCCCTCGAACTCGACGAATGTACCGATCGCTTGGCTCACGCCACCGCCACCCCCGACGCGCGCGGTCCCGTGGCCTTGGTCGGGGCGCGCGCCCTGTGGCGGGGTGGTGTCTAGCTCGGGCGACGGCACACCCAGCGCGGCGCGGCGCTCGAGTAACGCTTGCTTGAGGCGGTGCCCTTCGGTCTTGGGTGTCTCACGAATCAACTCCTTGGCGTAGCGGATATCGACGATGTCGAGAGCCGCGTCCAAGACGCGGGCTTGCCGGTCGCGGGCGAGCGGGCCGATCGAGCTGCTGGGGGTATCTGCCAAGTCGGCGGCGAGGTCGCGTTCGGCATTGGAGAGTTCGTTGACGCGCAGACGGAGTGTTGTCCGCAAGGATGGCCGACGGCGCACGCTGGAGACGAGGCCCGGCTGGGCAGCAATCAAGCGCACGGTATCGACGGGCAAGACAGGAAAGCGCGTCTCCTCAATCAGCGGACGGTCCGGCAGCCCGACCTCAAGCAGACCCAGAATGTGGTAGCCGCAGTTCTCGTCGAGATACCAGTAGTCGAAGTGGGTCGAGCCCAGCTCCCAGAGATGCGCAGCGACAAATCTCACTTGGTCCTGTGTCAGGGCGAGCTCGTACTCCCACAGGTCCCGCGACTCGAAGTCATTGTATTCACGAACCTTGTAGAAGAACGGCATCCGATGAAACTGGCCGGCGAACTGGCCTGTTAGGCCCTTGAACGCATAAACGAGCGCGTTCCCTGA
>Ga0114972_10000820_pt1 | contig 23426 bp, 20 predicted proteins | sample M_140807_EF_Meta_FD_87354 | JGI IMG/M metagenome (GOLD analysis project Ga0114972, IMG submission 87354) | Freshwater microbial communities from Lake Montjoie, Canada to study carbon cycling - M_140807_EF_MetaG | ecosystem: Environmental > Aquatic > Freshwater > Lake | place: Lake Montjoie...
ATGCAGGGGCTATGCTCCAACCGCCGTCTCATTAATGGTTAGCGGCCTATTTCCTGGCTTTTTTGGCTGGTGGATGGTTTTCTTTGTTGGTGGTTTATGTTGGCCGTTTCAAGCGAAGCCAAATTGAGCTTGCCCCCTTTGCCAAGATCGTGCTAAACCGTCGAGTTGGATCCCTTTGCGGAGGCGGACATGGTACGCACCTGGCGAAACATTTTGTCAGCAACTGTTTTATGGTTGTTGTTTTCAACGCCAGGAATGGCCCAGCAGGCTCTTAACCTAGGGTTTGAGGCCCGGGATACCTTTTTTCAGGCAGGCCAGGCCACTGGCCCTGTGACTGTTCAAAGCCATCGTATTACCGAGGAAATTTTTCATAGTGGCCAGCGAAGCGAAGAGCTAAAGATCTCTTTGACAAAACCGGCTTATGTGCCTTATTTCATTGACATTGGAAAGGCGCCTGTTTCCGAGGAGCTTGCCATTGGATGCTGGGTACGAGCCAATCGCCCTGGGCTTCAAATATTGTGTCGGGTGGTACTCCCCAAGGAGCGTGATCCGGCAAACCCGGATAGGGCCCTTACGGCGGTTTTACCAGGAGATACCTATCAGCTCACAAATCGTTGGCAGCAATTAAGTCTTCGCCAGCCCACCAAAAAACTCAAGGAACAACAACAAATCCTGCAGCTTGAGGCCAAGCGGGAGCTTTCGACGGTGGATGCTTATGTTGACCGAATTTTGGTCAATGTGGGAGTTGGCCCCGGGAATGTTGAGGTATGGTTTGATGACCTTGAGGCGGGGCCACTAACCGAGTCGAAAAACCAGGGCGGTTTGGCGGGAAACCCAGGTACCCCATCCACCGCTACTCCCGGATCCATCACCCGTCGGATATCAGAAGTAAAGGTTCGTGGTAACCATCTGGAAGTGGGTGGCCAAAAGTTCTTCCTTCGAGGGGTTCGCCATACCGGCACTCCCCTGAAAACCCTTAGGGATGCAGGCTTTAATACGCTTTGGATGGATGGTACCACGCCCCAGGGGCTTTTGGATGACGCGGTAACCCAGGGTTTTTGGGTGGTTCCCGGTTTGGGCCAAATGACAACAGAGACGGTTTCCGGAAATGGAGATACTCCCGGTGCCCTTGCAAGTGGGGCTAGCCTGACCTCCGGAACGGTGAATGCTGCGCTTCTTGCCAAGAGGATGGGGCGATTTCTCGAGCAGGATGCGGTTTTGGGTTGGGACCTTGGCGCGAATCTCGCGATGGAAAAGGTTCCACAAACAGTACGAATGTCCCAATCGTACAAAAGTGCCGATCCCAATCGCCCGGTGTTTGTGGATGTTGCGGATGGGTTTGGGCGCTATGCGAAGGGGATTGACCAGGTGCTTTTGGGCGCGCATCGTTTTCCGCTTGGAACTACGCTCGAATTGACCGGATATCGCGATTGGCTGATGCAGAGACGCAATCTCTCGATGGACGGGGTTTACACCTGGACCTGGATCCAGGCCCAGCCGCCCGAATGGACAGTAGTGCCAAGTCAACAAGAAGCTGGCACATCGCCGGATCCTTCGGGCCCATCGCCTGAGCAGATTCGGTTGCTTGCTTATACCGCCCTGGCAAGCGGAATAAAGGGATTGGGATTCTGGTCCGATGCGGCGCTTTCGGATGCGCAGGCGGGTAGGGACAGGCTGCTTCAGATGGCACTATTGAATCAGGAGTTTCAACTTCTTGAGCCGGTTCTTTTGGCGGCAGAAAAACCCTATTGGATAGAAACAAGCAACCCGGATGTTAAAGCTGCAGTTTTGCGATCGGATAAATCCATATTGGTTATGCCTATTTGGATGGGGCGTGGCGCGCAATGCGCGGTTCCGCAAGGTGCCCTGGCAGAATTAACCATGGTGATCCCGGCCATTCCCGCAGGGTACCAGGCTTGGGAGGTAAGTCCCTGTCAGGTCAGATCGCTTCCCTGGAAGCGGGTGACCGGTGGATACAAGATTGTTTTCAAGGAATTCAATTTGACCGGGGCAGTGGTTTTCACATCCGACTTAAGCCCCACCGGTCTGGTTGTTCGGTTTCAGGACCTTCAACGCAAAATGGCCCCCACGGCAGCCCAATGGGCCGTAGATCTTGCAGGGATCAGCATCGATCGAACCGCCCGGATTTACGCGGATCTTGAAGGCTTGGGTCGAGGTCAGCCGGATGGTCAGGCTTTGATCGCCAAATCGAAGGCCTATTGGGAAAGCGCCCGCAGCCATTTCAACACGGGAAATCATTTGGAAGCCCACGCTGAAGCAATGAGGGCAATGAGGCCGTTGCGGATTCTTCAAAGGGCTACCTGGAATCATGCTTTGGCGGATTTTGACAATTTGGTCGGAACCCCGAGTCTTTCAGGGTTTTATAGCCTTCCGGCCCACTACAAATGGTTGGCCTCGACGAATGGGCTTAAAACAGGCGAAAATCTGTTGCAGGGTGGAGATTTTGAATTGGCAAACGGCCAATCACCCCAAGGCTGGATGACCCAGCGTGACATTCCTTTGGAAGATGTGGTTCCAACGATTCAGAGGGTCAGAAATGATCGCAAAACCGGTGAGCAGTCCCTGGAATTAAGGTTGGATCCAAAGGATAAAACGAATCCGCCTGCCGCCTTGGAAAGGGCTTTTTTGGCAATCCACACGCCCGATATGAAAATGGCGCCTGGAAGTTGGGTGAAGCTTAGTGCGTGGATTCATGTACCAAGGCCGGTAGTCGGTTCTGTCGATGGCGCACTTTTCTACGACAGCGCTTCCGGAGAACCACTTGCGTTTCGCACCACCCAAACTCAAGGGTGGCGCAAGGTAACAATCTATCGTCAGGTTCCCGCCTCTGGTCGTATCCGTGCAGTGGTTGCCCTGACGGGTATGGGGTCGGTTTTGGTAGATGACATCACAATTGAACCGGTGCTGGGAACCCCGGTCAACCCAGTATCTCCAACCGCCAATGCCCGAACTCAGCTGGATAACAAACCATAGTTGACCAGAGATTGGCGAACTTTGGCTTCACCTGCGGCATCCAAAGCGCAAAGCGGAAGTCGCAGTTCCCCGGTATCCTTGCCCAAAAGTTTTAGGGCAGTTTTCACTGGAATCGGGTTGGTGGCAATTCCCAAAAGATCCCGACAAAGGAAGAAAAGCTTGCGGTGCCAATTCAGCGCCGTTTCCAACTGGCCGGTGGAGAAGGCTCCAACCATAGCCTTCATATCCTTGGGAACAAGATTTCCGACAACTGAAACGATTCCCTCGCCTCCAATCGACATCAGCGGCAGGGTGAGGCTATCGTCCCCTGAAAGAATTGTAAGATCGCAAAGAGCCGCGATTTGGCTGGCCTGATCGAGAGATCCGGTCGCCTCCTTGATAGCGACGATTTGGGGTATTTCAGCAAGCTTTGCAATCGTTTCTGGAAGAATATTCGAGGCGGTACGGCCTGGAATATTGTAGAGAACGATCGGAATCCCCGTTTCTTCGGCGACCGCTTTGAAGTGGAGATGGTACCCTTCCTGGGTGGGCTTGTTGTAATAGGGCCCCACCATTAGGGCCCCGTCTGCTCCAGCCTTTTTGGCAAACTTGGTGAGCCTAATGGCTTCCTTGGTCGAGTTGGAACCCGTCCCCGGCATTACCTTGATTCGGCCGGCGGCCTGTTGGACCACGGTTTCGATGATTTTTTCGTGTTCTTCGTGATCTACGGTCGGAGATTCTCCTGTTGTACCCACGGGGGCCAGACAGTCTGTGCCTTGGGTCACATGCCAGTCCACCATATTTTTAAGGGTGGTGTAGTCCACTTGGCCGTTCTTGAACGGAGTCACAATAGCAACAGTCAACCCGGCAAACATCCGGCCTTTGGTAGTTCGCATGAAACATTCCTTGGTAAATCGGTTCAACATAGTTTACGACGCAAGGATCCCGGGAAAACCCTTTATTTGAGTGAAGTTGAGTTAAACGGCGAGGTTTCGGGCGGTAAAATAAGTGTGAGGGACTTTGCCGTGATCCGCTTCATGTATTTTGACGCCGTGGGTACGATCCTCCATCCGACCCCTTCCGTTTCCGAGATATATCAGGAGCGGGCCCGAAAATATGGTTATTTTGGTGAACTTGGCCAATTAAAGCAGAGGATTCGTGAGGCATTTACCAGGCAGGAGATTTTGGACGGAAAACTCGGGTGGAAAACGGATGACAGGCGGGAGTTCGAGCGTTGGAAAGACATTGTCTCGGAGAGTTTTCCGGAAATGCCTGAGCTTGATGCGTGTTTTCTTGATTTGTACGAGGCCTTTGGAACCCCGGAAGTATGGTCTCTTGATCCTGATCTGGAACGCTGGATCGATTTGGCCCAGAGCAGAAATATTGGGCTTGGGATCGCCTCAAATTTTGACCATCGATTGAGGAATTTGATAAACTTTTTTCCTCAGCTCAAGTCGTTTTCCGAGGTTGTGATCAGCTCGGAGGTTGGGTGGCGTAAACCAGCTTCCAAGTTTTATGAGATTGCGATGCGTCGCGCTCGCGTCCGGCCATCCCAAATCCTTTTCCTTGGTGACAATTTCCGCTTTGATGTGGAAATGCCGAGGCAAGCGGGGATGGTTTCCACCTTGGTCGGTGAATTTGCGGCGATGCCGGAGGCGTTCTTAGGCTCTGACAATGGGGCGAAAGTGGCACTTCGGGGATGATTTTTCTGCCAACACGAGTCCCCATTACGGTTGGGACTCCTATTTCAATCTTTGGCTAACCCTTTGACCTCCACCAATTCGGGGCAAGTTCCCGGTTCGGTCCAGGTGTCCTTCATGCCCAAACGCTATTTTTCCGAGCCATACCAGTTCATCTCTCCAGAGGAATCTACCTGGGCTCTCGACCTGATTCGACATATTACCCCACTCTATTTCCCGTTGGTCTTAAACATCAAGGGTTGGCAGTTTCCCGGTCTCGGGCACTTGCTGGACAGCTATAAAAAACAAGCGGGGATCCTTTTATGCTCAAATCATCAAAGCGGACAGGATCCATTTGTGTTGGGGAAACTGGCTGAAGCATCCGGGCGATGGTTTCATTTCCTTGCATCGCATCATCTTTTCAAACAAAGCGAGCTATTGGGTGAACTACTTCGCCGAATGGGGGGCTACAGTATTTTTCGGGATGGCCCGGATTTGGTTAGCGTGAAAAAAACGGTTGGCCTTTTGCGGGAGGGGCGAAGAGCTGTCCTGGTTTTTCCCGAAGGTACCTACTTCAAGCAGAATGACCGGGTTGCACCCCTTCAGGATGGGGTTTCGCTGATGTTACGCCAGGCGATGCGCAATTCGTCTCGCCCCATTCGACTTCATGCGGTGGCAATCAAATATTGGTTTTTGGAAGATCCAATGCCGGAATTAAGGCAAAAATGGACCCGAATGCAAAGGGATTGGCAATTGGAAGATGATTCGGGGGAGGACGACCTTGTTCGGCTGGAGCGGGTACTAAGGCAAGGTGTTATGAGGCTTTTGGGCCCTGCTGCATTGGATTTGGCGCGCCTCGATTTCCCTTCCAAGGAAAATTTTGACACCACTCTTCGAAGCATTATGGCCAGGGAATTTGAGGTAGATGTTACGACTCCCGAAGGAACAATTGCTGCCATTTGGCAAGGTATACGCAAAAAGCGCCAGGAACTGATCAAAGAGCTAAACCATACCCAGGGAGATAACGATGCGGAGGATGAGGTCCAAGGGAAGCTCCTGGGCCTCTTGCACTGGGAAAATGCGTTAAGTCTTTCCATGGATTATGTTCGCGAAAAACCGACGGCTGAAAGGGTTTGGGAAACTTTTGCCAGACTTGAAGAGTCATTAACGGACCGCGAGTCCCCATTCCCCAAACCTGTGGAGGCGGTAGTATGTGTTGGTGAGGGGGTGGATATGGCAATGGAAGCCAAAATAATGGGACTTGATCCCCAGGGGTCTGGTTTTGCCGTTGCCCTAAGGTCACGAATGCAAAATCTTCTCGATACCATCACAAAAGGGGCTCCGCCAGCCTAGCGTTTTCGTTGAAGGGGCATTTGTCCCAATTCCCAAGGGACAGTAGAGCCAATCAAAATAAGATGTCGGAAGGTAAACTGGGCAAAAACACCAAAACGGGTTGTTGGCATGCATCAAAAGATATTTCAGATGGTTCATCGCGGTAACCTCATTTACAACACCTGTTGGGAAGATCCGGTTTTGGATCAAGTGGCTTTTGGCCTAAAACCCCACGACCGGGTTTTGGTGATTACAAGCGCTGGTTGCAATGCGTTGGACTACCTCCTTGCCGGGGTCGCGGGTGTTCATGCAGTGGACATGAACCCCATTCAGAACAGTCTTCTTGAACTCAAAAAGGCAGCGATCAGGGAATTGGATTTTGACGAATTCTGGAAGTTTTTCGGAGAAGGGTGCCACCCCAGGGCTCGCGAAATTTACAACAAGCGATTGAGGCCTGCTCTTCCCGAATATGCCCGTATTTGGTGGGACAGGAAAATTGGCTACTTCGCGGGTAAAGGCTGGCGAAACAGCTTTTATTACCGGGGAACTTCAGGTCTTTTTGCCAAATTGGTAATGACCAAACTTCACCTCTTTAGCAGGATGCGTGGGGTTATTCAGGAGTTTCTGAATGCCCCAACACTCGAAAAACAGGCAGAGATCTGGATAACCAAAATTCACAAAAAGGTGATGACTCCATCCATGCGATGGTTTCTTGGTCGCCAGTTTACGATGACACTTTTGGGTGTGCCTGGTCCCCAGATCCAACAGATCCGCGACCAGTATCCTGGCGGGCTTGTGAAATTTATTGAGGATTGCATCCTCGTGGTTTCGACCAAACTCCCAATCAAGAGCAATTATTTCTGGAGGGTTTATATTGAAGGGCGCTACCATCGGGACGCCTGCCCCTCTTACCTTAAAGAGGAGAATTTTGCAAAGCTCAAGGGCTTGATCGAGCGGTTGGAGATCAACACCAATACAGTGGAGGGATTCCTGAAAACCACTCCGCACAAGATCAACAAATTCACCCTCCTTGATCACATGGATTGGATGGCCCGAAAGAATCCCAAGGGGCTGGTAGATGAGTGGAATGCCCTGCTTGCCAATGCCCGGCCGGATACGGTGATCCTTTACCGAAGTGCTGGATTGCATGTCGATTTCCTTGATGAGTTGCAGGTTCAAACCGCCAAGGGCCCTGCCAAACTGGGAGATCTCCTGATCCATGACAAAGTCCTTGCCGCCGAACTTCACCCCACGGATCGGGTGCATACATACGGCAGCTTTTACATTTCCCGGTTGAAACCCGGCACCGTCACGGAGTGATCATGAGTTTTTGGGGTGACATGCGGGTGATTTGGCGGATGGCCTTTCATCGAGGCTCCTCCTCGGATCTCAAGACCCGTTTGGAAGAATTTTATTCCGGTCAAAGTGCCGACTATGACAGTTTCCGCAAGAGGCTGCTTCATGGGCGGGAATCGCTCATGCGAGAGGTGGGGCAAAGGCTTAATCCGGGAGCCACGCTCCTGGACATGGGGGGTGGGACCGGAAACAACATAGGCGAACTGGGTCCCCACCTGTCCAAATTGGGCCGAGTGGACATAGTGGACCTTTGTGGCCCACTTTTGGGTGTTGCCCAGGCTCGTATCGCCAAAGAAGGATGGGCCAATGTCCACACTATTGAAGCCGATGCGACAAAGTTTATTCCGCCCTCTGGCCCAGTGGATGCGGTGACCTTTTCCTATTCACTTACAATGATCCCGGATTGGTTTTCCGCCTTGGAGAAAGCTCTGGCAAACCTGAAACCAGGTGGAATTCTTGGGGTGGTGGACTTTTACATATCCCGTAAATGGCCGACACCTGGCCGGAAAAAACATAGCACTTTTACCCGTGGTCTTTGGCCCCTATGGTTTGCCAACGATAATGTGTTTCCAAGCCCTGACCACTTGCCTTGGCTGGATGCACACCTTGAGCCGATTCATGTCGAGGAAGGGATGGGAAGCATACCTTATGTTCCTTTATTGAAAGCTCCCTATTACATATTTTTAGGGCGAAAAAAATAATGATTTTTTAGGGCCCTACATGCCCGAATTTTGCAAGGAGTGGCCACCTATTTCCTTTTTACCAGGCCACTCCTGCCGAAATCTTTCAAGTTGTCTTTGCAAACCAATAATGTTCGGAGAATTGGTTCCAAAGGACGAGGTGGAGTCGCAGCCAAGAATTTACCTCAGGCGGATTGGTTTTCCAAACGCCTCGGTGTTGATGGGACCGTAAATATGTGGGTAGTCTTCCCCAAGGCCGGAAGGCTCAACTTTTAGTTCCGATTTCAATTTTTCCGGGTCAATTTCAAAACCCCAGATTTCACCGGTTTCCGGGAAAAAAAGATTTATTACTTTGTCCGCCTGATGATCAAAGCAACAGTGGATAAACCCTTCGGTCTCCAGGGAGGGGTGGGTGTAAGGCACTGACGGAGATTCAGGTTGGTTGCCGACGACGATGTGCAGGATCATGAGGCCATTCCGCCAAAAAGTGGTTTTTACCGATCTGGTGTCGGAAGATGAACTCCCGCATTTTTCATTTGATCGACTTTTGCCTGAAGCGCCACCTGATTGGGGCGAACATCCAAGGCCCGTTCGTAAAGGGCAAGTGCCCGATCGGGGCGATTCAAGGATTCAAAAAGGCTTCCCAATTCGATCATGGCAACCAAATCACTGGGATTGATTGCGAGTGCTTGTTGCAGTCTGGCTTGTGCCCGTGCAACATCACCTGATTGAAGCCACAGGAATCCATCATCTGCATATGCCTGGGCATATTGCGGATTGGATTTCATCCAGCTTTCTACTTGCGTTTGGGCGAATTCCCTTCTGCCGGTCCGGTTCCAAAGCACAACCAGGGCATGGCGGGCCTGATTCAGGCCGGGATCCTTTTCCAGTACGAGGGAGTAAAGCCGTTCGGCTTCGGTGATGTTTCCGAGTGCTTCCTCAACCTGCGCCTTGTTGTATAGAAGTTGAATGTTATCCGGGTCTTTTTCGAGTGCTTTAACAAAATATTGCCTGGATTCCTTGTAGGCTCCCATCTGAAAGAGGTAGACGCCATCTTGGTTCAGCGACCGAATATCATCCTGACGCTGCAGGGCACACCCTGCCACAATTGAAAGTACCAAACCCCCCAAGCACCCTCGAAGCATTTCCGCCTCCATCCCAACCGGCCCCATAACTTCTTGCAAGCCTTGAGGAAAAGGCCAAAATTTGAGGTTACATTTCCCGGAATGGATAAAATCAAAAGGAATGCTGGCAATTGGAAACAGGATGTGGGTTATGGGATTATCGGTTTCGTTTTGGTGCCTCCTGGTGGTTGGTTGGTGTATTGGTGAGCCAGCCGCCAGCCAGACCGGTTCCCTTCCGCTTTTGGAACAAAGGTTGGATATTTCGTACTCTGGGGAATCGCCCCGGCAAAAACTTGATTTGTTTCGGCCGGAGGGCAAGGAAAAACTGCCCATTGTCCTTTTTGTTCATGGTGGCGGATGGTTTATGGGCGACAAGGATTTTTTTGGTGTGCACCGAAATGTCGCAAAATCCATTGCCCGCAGAGGTTATGTAGTCGTTGCGACCAACTACCGTTTGTCACCCGAGGTGAAGCACCCAGTGCATGTAGAGGATGTATCGAAGGCGCTTGCATGGATCTTTGCCAATCCAACCGTGCATGGAGGTGACACAACTAGGGTAAATCTGTTGGGGCATTCCGCCGGAGCACATCTGGTCACCCTCCTTGCGACCGATTCGGGTCTTTGGGATAAACCTGGTGGTCCAAAACCTGCGGATTTTTCATCCATATGTGGGGTTGTTGGACTTTGCGGAGTTTATCAAATTCCTGCGGGAAACCAATATATCTCACTTGCCCAGCAGGCGGGATTGTCGCAACAGATTAGTGGGATTACCGGGCCTGATGGAAAGGCTTTTAATCCTTTCAAGATTGCTTTTGGAGAAGAAGAGGTGATTTGTCGCAAGGCATCACCTATTACCCATGTCCGTAAAGGATTGCCGCCGTTTCTACTTTTGGTCGCGGAGAGGGACTTGCCTGGACTTGGATACATGGCGGAGAAGTTTGAAGGCTCGCTTATCAAATGCGGGAACTCTTGCAAAAACCTGACTATTCCCGAAACAACTCATGTCTCTCTTTTGTCGGAGTTGAATCGGCCCCGAAGCGCCACAGCTTTGGAGGTAGGAAGATTCCTTGAGGAGGTCAGTCAGTCAAAGTCCTCCAAGCCATGATTGGAAGGCAAAATTCCTTTTCCCAAGCCCCTCCTGTTTCCCCGATGCGCGTGGGTCGTTTGGCTCCATCTCCCACAGGCGCCTTGCACTTGGGCAATCTCCGTACCTTTTTGTGCGCATGGCTTTCCATCCGATCCGCCGGAGGGAAACTTCTGATGCGGATCGAGGATATTGATTCCCCCCGGGTAAGGGGTGGATCCGTGGAATCGATGCTGGATGATCTGACATGGTTTGGTCTCGATTGGGATGGGGAACCGCTGATCCAATCGACTCGGATTGCGCAGCACCAAAAGGCATTGGATACTCTGCGTGAAATGGAATTGGTTTATCCTTGTGTTTGCTCCAGGACGGATGTTGAGCGGGCGGCCAGCGCGCCCCACGAAGGCCAATGGGGACATGAAGGACCAATTTATCCAGGAACATGTGCAAAAAGCGGGTCATCGGATGCGGAACTTCCGGAAGGTCCATTTGCCTGGAGGTATCGCTTTGGAAAATTCCGGGAAAAATTCCGTGACCAGGTTCTTGGAGATTTGGACCTCCTTGTGGAGGGGGATTTTGCCGTTTGGAAAGCGGGAAAAGGGGCCCAGTCGGCCGGACCTGCCTACCAGCTATCTGTTGTGATTGACGACCATTACCAGGGAATTACCGAGGTGGTGCGGGGGGATGACCTTTTGAATTCTACTCCCAGGCAGATTCGAATTGCCAGGTCTTTTGGATATCAAAGCCCGAATTGGGCACATGTCCCTTTGGTGATTGGCGAGGACGGTTTGCGGTTGGCCAAGCGACACGGAGACACCAGGGTGGCCTCTTTGCGGTCCGCCAATGTTCCCGCAGATGTTCTTTGTGGATATTTGGCGTGGTCATTGGGTTGGAATGAGTCGCGGATGCCACTTGCACCCAAGGACTTGCTATATCTTTGGAGCTGGGAGTCTCTCAATAAAAATCCCTGGGTGCTTCAAAATGAAACACTCAGGGAAATGGGATACAACCCTGCCTCCGGAAAGGCATCACCCAAGCGTTGAGCGCCGGGCTTTTTAACCTTTTTTAATGCTTATGCAGCGGCGCGCATTCGCAGGGATCGCTGCCAGTCGAGCTGCATCGAGAGTCCCTCGTCGAGACTGATCTTTGGGGCCCACCCAAGGTGTCGCAGGAGCTTTCCTGTGTCGGCGCCGGTGTGGCGCTGATCCCCATCGCGGCCTTTCTCCATTTTGATTTGGGCGCGGCGGCCGGTGAGCCTTTCCAGTTTCCCAAGAATGTCCCAAACCGAGGCGGTTTCCCCGCCGCCGATGTTGTACACCTCTCCAACAGGGGAGTGGAGGGTGGCTATTGTCGCATCGACACAGTCGCTGATGTATGTGTTGCCCCGGGTTTGTTGCCCATCTCCAAATACGGATATGGGGCGAGCGTCCAGCAGTGCCTCAATGAATTTGTGGTATCCCATGTCGGGGCGTTGTCTTGGACCATAAACGGAAAAATAGCGCAAAAGGGTCAGGGGAAGACTTCTTTCCTCGGCGTAGGCACGGCAGAGGTGCTCGCCTGCCAGTTTGGTCGCGCCATAAGGACTTGAGGGGCGGGTTGGAAGTTGTTCATCTCCAGAGGCAAAACGGCCGTAAACAGAGGAGGTTGAAACATACACAAATCGTTCGAGGTTTTGGTGGGCCAACGATTCCAGAAGCCGTTGGGTGCCCGTCACATTGCACGAGTTGTAGAGATCAAAATCGGTCCAACTTTTTACCAACCCAGCCGTAGCTGCCAGGTGAAAAACCACCTGTGCGCCATCAACCGCTTGTTCCAGGCGATCGGTCCGTAAGTCCAGTTCCAAAAATTCAAATCGCCCATCTTGGCGGAGCCGATGCAGGTTAGCTTCTTTCCAGGGCCGGGGATAATAGGGAACAAACGCATCTATTCCGGTGACTTGATACCCCAGATCCACAAGGCGTTCACAAAGGTGGGATCCGATGAAACCGGCTGCGCCGGTAACCAAGACACGCATGGGAGGCCTCCTGCCAAAAGTGGCCCATCCTTGGCCCACCAATTCGAACCATAACCGGAATTGTCAGGCAGGGGCAAGGTCGAGTTTGGAATGCGGAAACTACTGTGCGGAAATGGTTTCCGCAAATGAAGTCCGGATTGGAACGAGGAAAATCCGGATTCTAACACGGTGGATGGCTTTTGTGTTGGGCGAAATTTCTACAGAGGATTTAGTGAGGAATCTTTTTTGCCAAGGATGCTGACCTGAAGGAGGGGCTTGTCCGCTACCGCCACTTTCTTTTCCTTACAGCCTCCACAACCCTTGCCACACCCTCCGGAACCCCGAATTCGGGAATAAACCTGGTAAAAGGCAAAACCAATTGCCCCGGCAACACAAAGTCCCGCCAGAATTTGCTGAATAAGTTCCATGGGGAAAATCCTCAACCCCAAATCCATGTGCCCAATTGAAAGGCAATCCATGCTCCAGCGTACGCCAGGGTTGTCATGTAGGTGAAGGTGAAAAGAGGCCAAAGCCAGCTTTTTGTTTCGCGACCGATGACCACCAGAGTCGAAACGCATTGGCAGCAAAGGGCAAAAAAGACCATCAATGAAAGTCCTGAGGCCGGAGTAAGGGGAGAATCGGTCCCCTGAAGGGCCTGAACAAGATTTTCTTCTTCCTTCTCCTGTGCGTAAAGTTGGGCAAGTGTGCCAACCACTACCTCACGGGCGGGGAAACTTGCAATTGCGGCCACGGAAAGTCGCCAGTCCCAGCCTAGCGGCCTGAAAATGGGCTCCATGGCTTTGCCGGTTGTGCCCAAAAAGCTGTTTTCGCGCCATTTCGCCTGCAGCACCAAGGCTTCTTCTCCCTTTTCGGCTTCACGCAATTCCCGAATTTCTTTTGGGTAGGATTTGCCATTTTCATCTGTGCTGGGGAAATAGAGCATAGCCCATATCAGCACCATTGCCGCCAAAATCGTGCTTCCCGCTCGGCCCACAAAGCTCCATGCCGCATCCATGACCTTGTGGAGAACACTTTTCCAATTGGGAATCTGGTATCGGGGCAATTCCAGTACAAACAGAGGAGTTGGGCCCCGAAGCAATGTTTTTTTGAGTAGAAGGGCAGCCAGTGGAGCAAGGATCAGCCCCAACATATACATGGCGAAAAGCACAACTCCACCCAACCACGGGGAGTGGCCCAAAGTTGGCGCGAAACAGGCCGCCACAACAAGCGTGTAGACCGGCAAGCGGGCTGAACAACTCATCAGAGGCGCAACCAGGATGGTGGCAAGGCGGTCGCGCCGATCCTCGATAACACGGGTAGAGAGGATGCCGGGAACTGCGCAGGCAAGAGAGGACAGAAGTGGGATGAAGGACTTGCCACTGAGCCCACATCGTGACATCAGGTTGTCGACTAAAAAGGCGGCCCGGGCCATGTAGCCCGTGTCTTCAAGGATTGCAAGCATTGTGAAAAGGATGCAGATCTGGGGGAGGAAAACGAGTACACCTCCCACCCCCTGGACAATCCCGTTTGCAAGCAGATCCGTGAAGGGCCCTTGTGGCAGAGTAGCCAGGATCCAATCGGCAAGAATCTCATGCACCGAAGACATCCATTCCATGGCGGGCGCGGCCAGCCAAAAAACGGATTCAAAAACAAGGAACATGGCCAGGAGAAAGAACAAGGTTCCGGCAACCGGATGGGTTAGCCAGGCGTCGAGTCGGTCAGTCCAATTTCGGTTCCCTTTTGGGGAATTTTGCACTCCACTAATTCTCACACGAATATCCGCGTATCGATGGATTGATTCCGCCTGCGGTAAAACAAAGCCGATATCCGCAAGGTTTTTGCGAGCCAAAATCAGCGCGTCGGCGATGGCCCGATTTTCCATTATCAGGTCCTTGGCTGCCTCGCCATCTTTATCAAACAATGCCCTTCGGACCATGAAATCAGGCGTACCGGTTTTACACAAACCGCTAATGCGTTTTGTTTCAGTAATTAGTTCCTCAGGCCAGACCATTGGGACAGGTAATGGTTTTTCTTGAAATTCCAGAACCTTGTCAAGAAGTTGTTCGATCCCCTTACCTTTTACGGGTTGGACGGCAACAACCTGGCACCCCAATCGTTCGGAGAGCAAATCCAAACGAATGTGGGCTCCGGAGGCCTCGGCCATATCCACCATGGTCAGGCAAAGGATCAAAGGCAGATTGACTTCGAGTGCTTGGTGGACCAGATATAGATTTCTTTCCAGGTTTGTGGCATCCACCACAGCAACAACAACATCGGGCCTACATTCCACGCAGTGAAGGCCAAGGAGAATTTGGGTTGGGATGAGTTCATCCGGAGAGCGGGCCGCCAGGGAATAGGCACCCGGGAGGTCAAGCAGGTCGATCTGCCTGCCTTTGTGATTGACCGAAGCTTTTTTGATTTCAACCGTAACGCCTGGATAATTGGCGGTGTGCTGCCTTAGTCCGGAAAGGGCGTTGAATAGTGTGGTTTTGCCCACATTCGGATTGCCTACCAAGGCAATAGTAATGGGCTTTTCGGCAGTCATAATTGAGGGTGTGTTCACCAGTTTGATCAGCGGGGGGAAAATTTTTGTAGGAGGATTCGGGCAGCTTCACGGCGGCGCAGGCCCAGACGCCAATTTCCAACCCGTAGCCGGATTGGGTCTCCCCAAGGGGCTTTTCCAAGCAATTCGACCTCAACGCCTTGCTGAAGGCCGAGGTCGCAAAGTCGTTGGCTCAGGTCATCCGTTCCATCGACATGGTGAACCCAAGCGGTTTCACCGGGTAGGAGTTGGTCGAGCGAACAAAAACTTGGAAAGGCCTGCATTGTGGGTTCCTGAGATTGAGACTAAATCTCAATAAGGATTCTATCGTCAGTTTAAGTACTCGGGATTCGGCCTTCCATCCCATTTTCTCTCATTCTTTCAAATTTCACAGGGAATAAACGGGTGCTCTACACCCAATTCCTTTGGGGATCCTAAGAAGACAGTTTGGATTCCTTGAATGATCCCATTGTGACCTGGTTCCCTTGGGTTCGCTTTTTGGGAGCCGACATAACGATACCGACCGGGGTACCCCAGGAGTTGGGAATGTTGGGTTTTGCCGACCGACTTTTTGAAAAAACCAAGAAGGCAAAAACACCCCTTTGCGTGGGGCTTGATCCTCGTTGGGAGCAGATTCCCCTAGCTATCAGGAAACCATTTGGTGGTGCTGTTCCTGAATCTTTGGCCGCAGTGGCCGGGGCCTATGAGTCGTTTTGTGGCCGAGTATTGGAGTTGGTTTCTGATCGGGTTGGTGTGGTCAAGTTTCAGGCGGCTTTTTTTGAGCAGTGTGGCCATCATGGATTTGCCGCACTTGAAAGGCTACTTTTGAAGTCCACCCAATTAGGACTGTTTACAATCCTGGATGGAAAACGAAATGATATCGCCAGCACTGCCAGCGCGTATGCTGAAGCCGCTTTTGGGGGGGCGTCATTTGGTGGGAAGAAATTCGGCGTTTGGTCGGCAGATGCAATAACCGTTAGCCCCTATCTGGGTACGGATGGAATTGAGCCGTTTGTCAGTCAGGCCCGGTCTTTGTCTTGTGGAATATTTGTTTTGGTGCGAACGAGCAATCCCGGGGCAGGGCTTTTTCAGGACATGGTCTCTTCGGGGGAAAAGCTTTATCGACATGTCGCTCGTGTTGTTGAATCCCTGAATCTAGTCGCGGCCGGCAGTTCCGGGTACGGTGATGTGGGTGCCGTTGTGGGCGCGACATATCCCTCAGAAATCAATGAATTAAGAGTGCTAATGCCGCGAACGATTTTCCTTGTTCCAGGTTTCGGGGCACAAGGGGCTGGAGCGAAAGAATTGGCAGGTGCTTTTCGCGCAGATGGATCCGGGGCAATTATTAATAATGGCAGGGCTATCACCTTTGCGGCAAAGCCCGACCAAATGGATTGGGAAAACCCATTGGTTCGGGCTTGCGAAAAGGCCAAAGCCGAATTAGCTGAGGTATGCTCGCTTTGAAATTAGTTGTTACCAGAACGCTGAGCGACCAGCTGGCTTCCAAAAAGCTTTTGGAACCAACAGGGGAGGTCCTGCCAAGAGCGACAGGAGTGCAGGTTTCCTTCCGAGACCGAGGGCTCGTCCGCCCAGATTCCGCCCGAGGCCCGGATGTCGTCGCGAATAGCTTGCGGACAAGCAATTCGTTTGGAATCAATGGCTCCCGCGCTCAAAAGCACCTGTGCTCCCCGCCCGATCGATGCAACTTTACGTCCATCCTCGATAAGGGTGCGGGCAATATCCAGGACTTCCTCACGGAGGCGCAACTTTTCCGAGCAAGCCCCGCCCGGAATGACAAGCCACTCGTACTCCACCGGGTTGAGTTCACGAATTGGGGAATCTGGGTGGACTTGATATCCATGAAGCCCTGTGCACGGTGTTCCCTTCAGCGAGGCAAGAACAACCTGATATCCGGCTTCACGAAATCGGTGCATGGTAAAGAGGACTTCCATGTCCTCGAACCCGTCCGTAACAAACATCAAACATTTTGGCTTCATAATAAAAACCTCATTGGTAAGCAGGTCCCCATACCTGCGTCAGATCCCCAAGCCAATACCTGTTTTTTTGGTCCCAAGCCAAGCATAAACTCTTGCGGGAATGTTGCTTTGGGTCCCAAGGTTCAGGATCTCCCAAGGATTCTGGATCCAAGGTTAAGCCACTCCATCTTGCCCCATTGGGGCCGTAATTTTTCGTCAGGGAAGACCGATTCATGACTTATGACCCGAGCAACCCCCTGATCGTTCAGGGTGACAGGACGGTTTTGGTAGAGGTCGATAATCCGCGCTATGCAGAAGCGCGCGATGCGATTGCCCCTTTTGCCGAAATTGAAAAGAGTCCGGAGCATATCCATACTTACCGAATCACCCCGCTTTCCCTTTGGAATGCGGCTGCCGCCGGTTTCAAAGCACTGGAAATGGCTGCCATCCTCCAAAAATATTCCAAGTTTCCTGTTCCAGGAAATCTGCTCTCTGATTTGCAGGAATTGGTAAGCCGTTACGGTAGGGTCCGTTTGGAGCGGGATGGCAGCGACAAGGATAACGGTCCAGCCGGTTTAAGGCTTGTTTGTCAGGATTTACCCTTGCTGGAGGAGTTGGCCCGGCAACCCAAGGTGAAGGGTTACCTGGGTGCGAAGCTTGACAAAACAAGCTACCATGTTGATCCAGCGCATCGTGGGGTTCTCAAGCAGGCTCTTGTGGCGGTGGGTTACCCTGCGGAGGACCTTGCGGGGTACACCGAAGGCACGCCTTTGGAAATTGCCCTCCGAACAAACACTTTGGGCGGGCTTCCATTTAACCTTCGTGATTACCAGCGTGATTCGAGCGCGGTGTTTCATGCAGGTGGGGATGTTCGAGGTGGTTCGGGTGTGGTGGTTTTGCCTTGTGGTGCCGGCAAAACAGTCGTTGGGATTGCGTCGATGGCCTTGGTGGGCCGTAGCACACTTGTATTGACCACGGGGGTGACGGCGGTAAAGCAGTGGCGCCGGGAAATTCTGGACAAGACAACCCTATCCGAGGATGAAGTCAAGGAATACACGGGCGAAAACAAGGAAATAGGCCCTGTTACTATCGCCACCTATCAGATTCTGAGTCATCGGAATGACAAAAATGAAGATTTTCCCCATTTTGATATCTTTGATAAGCGTGACTGGGGCCTGATTGTGTATGACGAAGTGCACCTCCTGCCCGCGCCGGTTTTTCGAATCACCGCCCAAATCCAGGCAAGAAGGCGACTTGGACTGACCGCGACTCTTGTCCGTGAAGATGGCAGGGAAGGGGATGTGTTCAGCCTTATCGGGCCCAAAAAATTTGATGTCCCATGGCGGGATCTCGAATCCAAGGGTTGGATTGCCGAGGCGGCCTGCACGGAGGTCCGGGTGGTTCTCCCTGACCGGGTCCGGATGGAATATGCCGTCGCGGAACTTCGACACAAGCACAGGATTTCCAGCGAAAATCCGGCAAAAGATGATGTGGTTGGTTTTCTGCTCAACCGCTATGCGGACAAACAGATCCTGATTATTGGCCAATACCTTAGCCAGCTCAGGCGAATTGCCGCGCGTTACAACCTTCCCCTAATCACCGGTGCTACCCCCAACATCGAACGCGAAGAATTGTTCAAGGCTTTTCGTGAGGGAACTGTTCGCCAGATCATTCTCAGCCGTGTAGGCAACTTTGCCATCGACCTGCCCGATGCATCAGTGCTTATTCAAATTTCGGGGTCCTTTGGATCCCGTCAGGAGGAAGCGCAAAGATTGGGACGGGTCCTTCGACCAAAATCGGGTGGTGATCTGGCTCACTTTTACACTCTGGTCAGCCGCGACACCCGTGAACAGGACTTTGCCCATCACCGCCAGTTATTCCTTACGGAACAGGGTTACAGCTATCGAATTGCTGATGGATCTGAAATGGGTGCGGATTACACCACGCGAATTGATGGTGAATTGACTACCGGCGTTGCTCCTTCGGCGAATCCTTCGGATTGGGATCCGGAAGAGGAGCTGATGGACGATTTGGCCAGCTAAAGCAGTTCCAGGGTTCGCATTTTTATTGGAGTTTTTGAGATGGATCCCGGACAATCGAGAATCCCAGTAAAGGTTCATCGAAGGGTTTGCATCCTTCGGTCTGATGATCCAATTATTATTGAGGAGGTTCTCTCCCGAAAAAAACTCCAAAATGATATAGCGGGAAGACTTACTCCCTCCTCCGTCCTGATTCGGCCAGGCCGGACGGAACCGATTATTGCGGAACTTCTCAAACTTGGCCACACCCCCAAAATTGTTCAGCGTCCCCAATCATGATCCCAAACTCCCAGGAAATTGCCGCGGATTGGTCCCTGAGGGTCGAAGCAGCGCTTGGTCGTTACGACGGTGAGCTGCTTGACGGGGTCGCGACCCGATTACTCAAACCTCGCGGGACGCTACCCCGTGAGGAGGTTCTGGACCGAACGATTGAGTTCTTTTCCAATCCGGTCCAGGTTGACCGGCGGATATCGGCTCTCGATCCAGCGGCCCAAATTCTGCTTGAGGTAGCCGCCAAGTCTCAAAAGACGGTTTGGTTTGTCGGCAATCTGGTGGAAATTGTACTTGGACTTGGTTGGAAGGATGGAATAGGTGCAGTGGTGGGGCTCCTTGAATCGGGCCTTGCCTATCCGGTGTTCCAATTACCCACCACTCCTTCCCCCGCGAATGAATTTCAGGAGATGACGACGGCTGCGCCCTTGTCGCAACCTGTACAATTTGGAAATTTCCTTCATTGGCTTTCCAGCCCTGGGCCAATGGGCCACAACCTCTTTTTTGTGCCAGGTGTTTTGGAAAGGATGGAAGGGAAGCCCCCACTTTTGCCTGACCTTTCCAAAAACCCCCATGCCCGTGCCCCTGGCCGAGATGAAGAGGATGGGCAACAGGCCGATGAGTCGGAACCTTTTGAGGAAGTCATTTACGGTGCTCCTCCATTTCCCGGCGTTGAGGCTGATGGTTGTGAGTGGTTTATACGGATATCTCTTTTGTGGCAAAAGATACAGAAGAATCCACTCAAAATGACCCAGGCCGGCGAGTTCTTCAAAAAAGACCAGGAGCGACTTGAGGACTCCCAACTTGTAGCGCCCATTCCGGAATCCAATGTCGTGGTTCCGGACCTTGGTTATTGGCTGGCCGAATCTGCCAGAGCAACCGGAGTGCTCCAGGCGGTTGATATTGAATTGCAGGCAACGGATTTTCCTGTTTCCTGGGGTAAGGGATGGACGGGCGCTTTAAGGGAGTTACTCCACGGTTCTTTTGGTGCCTCGGGCTGGAACCCTCAGGATGGCTGGAAGCCCCAGGTTCCGGGGGAGCCGGTTTCCAACCCTTTTCCTTCAGCTTTGGCAATTGCGTTCTCCCTGCTTGGGAGTATTGAATCGGGTAGCTGGATTTCTCCCCGGGTCATTGAAGCATGGATTCTCCGAAACCATCCCTGGTGGGCAGGACAGGGGGTTCGTCCTTCACGCCGCAAGCCGTTTCTGGAAACCTGGCTGGCCGGGATTGTCTGGCCGATGGGTTTAGTTGAAATGGCAAAGGACCCGGATGGCAAGCTGCTTTTCCGTCTCTCGGCATCCGGAAAGATGCTTATGTCGGGGGCTTCCTTGTCCGGGGAAACCCGGGCAATTCCCAAAATGCTCCTTATTCAACCCAATTTGGAAATCATGGCATTTCGTCAGGGCCTTGATCCGGCCCGAATTGCAAAGCTTTCCATGTTCGCGGTTTGGAAGGCATTTGGGCCGGCATGTATGCTTCAGCTAACGCCTGATTCCGTATATAGGGCGCTGGAATTAGGGGAATCGTTTGAGTCGGTTCGGGCATTTTTAGACGGCCATTCCACCCGACCCGTGCCCCAAGCCATTATTGATCAAATCGGCTCGTGGGCCTCCAAGCGGGAGCGGGTGGTTATTCACACCTCCGCAATGGTCCTTGAGTTTTCATCAGCCACTGATCTTGAAGCGGCCTTGGGACGGGGTCTCATGGCTGTGCGCCTTGGTGATCGCCATGCCTTGGTGGATAACGAGGATGCAGTAGATTTTCGAATGTTTCGGCTTTCCGGAAGCCGTGATTACCGGGTATCACCAGAGCCTTGTATTCGGCAGGGCCCAGATGGGTTGGACCTAACGGTTGATGAAACAAAATCCGATTTACTATTGGAAACAGAGCTTCCTCTGTTGGCCGATCCGGTCCTCCAAAAAATTGGTGGGGCTGCCAATCGGCATCGCATCACGCCTGCTTCCATGGCAAGAGTTCGTGAAAGGGGTTGGAACCTGGAAATGCTCGAGCAGTGGTTCCGGACGCGAACCGGGGAATCTCCCAAATCTTCCGTAAAGCTGTTTTTTCTTGCGAAAGCCCGCAAGTCCCTGGTAATCGAGCCCCGGATCATCCTTCAATCAGATGAGGAAGAAACCACCGAGGGACTTTGGCAATGGCAAGAGTTTAAGGCTGTTACCCTGGAGCGGGTCGGTCCCTGCGCAATCAGCATCCATCCGGAAAAGGTGGAGCAAGCAAAATCCATGTTGGAATCGGTCGGTCTAAAATGGGGCGGGATGATTTCTCAAAAAGATCCCTAGTCTGCCATGGCAATTCCATTTTTGGATTGCATCAGGATTTCGAGGATAAACCACCTGGCTTGGTGTGCTTGATTAAAAAGTCTGTAGCCAAGCCGATGATGGACAAAATAAACAACAAAAGCCCGGTGTTATCCACCGGGCTTTTGTTGCGGCTAAGCAATGACCCTATCGGGATTCGAACCCGAGTCTTAGCCTTGAGAGGGCTACGTCCTAGGCCTCTAGACGATAGGGCCATACGAAATCTTAATCTACACCCGGCTTCCGGGATGTCAAGTAAAGGCATTTGGCCTATCTATTTGAGAAAGCCCGTTAATGCTGGAGTCAAAAGTGATTTCCTCCCTGTGTGCGTTATTGGTGTTATTCCAAGGGCCTGTCACTGGATCCAACCCCATGGATGTGGGCCAGGCGACCGATTGGAAGGCGCTTGAGTCGCCGGTCCTTTCCAACATAAAACAGTTGACCTCGGATTTTGCGCGCGCAGGGGAAAGCTATTTTGCACCGGATGGCAAATCGATCATTTTTCAAGCGGAAGAGAAATCAACCGGCAATCCCTTCTACCAAATTTTTGTCCAATCGCTGGATGGTGGAGCACCCAGGAGGATCAGTCCAGGAATCGGCAAAACCACCTGTGCTTTCTACCGACCAGATGGCAAGAAGGTGATCTTTGCAAGCACGCACCAGGATCCGCTTGCTGCTTCCCAATATCAGGCGGAACTCGACCAGAGGGCCGAGGAGAAAAAGTCAGGCAAAAGGCGTCGGTATCAGTGGGATTTTGATCCATATATGGAGATATATGAGTCCAATCCAGATGGAACAGAATTGAAGAAATTGACGGATTCAAAGGGTTATGATGCGGAGGGGAGCTATTCCCCGGATGGCAAGCAGATTGTATTTTGCTCGGAGCGAGGTGGAAAAGGAAACCTTGAGCTTTTCATTATGGATTCGGATGGCGGGAATGTTCGCCAATTGACAAAAGCTCCGGGATGCTATAACGGTGGCCCTTTCTTTTCACCGAACGGAAAAAAAGTGATATTCCGAAGTGACCGAAAGAAAAAAGATCACCTTCAGGTAATGGTGATTAACACGGATGGGACGAACGAAAAGACCCTTTTTGAGGATCTTGATTGGGTCCAGTGGGGGCCTTTTTGGCATCCCGACAACAAGCACATCGTATATGCAGCGGCCAACCATGCGGTTGCCGGTCGCCCCAACTATGACATTTACTGGATGGACACGGAAACCGGAAAAAATCTGCGAATCACTCATGCGCCAGGCGCGGATGTACTGCCCGTATTTGCTCCCGATGGCAAAAAAATGATGTGGACGTCGACTCGGGATGGCCGACTTCCTTCCCAGGTTTTCATTGCGGATTTTAAGGCCCCAGTTGCCCCCTAGATAAATGCAGGCCAGGGCCGATTTGCCATTTGTGGCATTGAAGCTTTCACTTTTCCTTTTCAACAGTCCTCTCTCAAGGAGATTCTTTATGGGTATAAATGCACCATTGAACCGCAAATTGCGGATGGCTTTGGTAGGCGGCGGGCAAGGTGCTTTTATCGGGCGCGTGCACTCCATCGCTGCCTGTCTTGATAATCGGGCGGAGTTAGTCGCTGGGGCGCTCTCGTCGGATCCGACCAGAGCCAAGGCGAGTGCCCCCGATTATGACATCAAGCCCGAGCGGGCCTACGGAAGTTACCAAGAGCTGATTGAAAAGGAATTGGCGCTTCCGGCCGACAAGCGCATCGATTTTGTTTCGGTAGCCACTCCCAACCATACTCACTTCGAAGTGGCGAAAGCAGCGGCAGAAGCGGGTTTTGCCGTTTTTTGTGACAAGCCGATGACATTCGATCTGGCTCAGGCGGAAGAACTGCTGAAGATTGTTGAAAAAACGAAAGGTGTGTTTGTGGTGACTCACAATTACACCGGATACCCGCTCGTTCGCCAGGCGCGCGAAATGATCCTTTCTGGAGAGTTGGGCGAAATTAATGCGGTCCGCGCCTTTTACATTCAAGGATGGTTGCGCAACCGCCTTGAATCGAGCGGCCAAAAGCAGGCGGAATGGCGGACCGATCCCAAGCGTTCCG
>Ga0114972_10000821_pt1 | contig 23415 bp, 13 predicted proteins | sample M_140807_EF_Meta_FD_87354 | JGI IMG/M metagenome (GOLD analysis project Ga0114972, IMG submission 87354) | Freshwater microbial communities from Lake Montjoie, Canada to study carbon cycling - M_140807_EF_MetaG | ecosystem: Environmental > Aquatic > Freshwater > Lake | place: Lake Montjoie...
TTGATGGCCTGTCCGGATATCGACGGCGCGCTGATCGGCGGCGCCTCGCTCGATGCACAGAGTTTCGTCGACATCATCCACAACGGCTCGCTGACCTGAGCAGGATCGGAAACCGCCGGCAACTTTTGCAAACGCTCAGTGTCCTTCGTGCTCGCTGAGATAGCGTTCCGCTTCCAAGGCCGCCGCGCATCCCTGCCCGGCAGCCGTGATCGCCTGGCGGTAAAAATGATCCGCCACGTCGCCGGCGGCAAACAGCCCGGGAGTTTTGGTCGCGGTGCGGCCGGGGGTTTGCAAAATGTAACCGTTTTCATCGAGATCCACCAACCCGCCCAGAAAGCCGCTGTTCGGCACGTGACCGATGGCGACAAACACGCATTTGACGTCCATTTCGCTCTCCGCGCCCGTGACCAGGTTTTTCAATTTCACCGCGCGCATCTCGCCTTTTTCATCGGTGAGATACTCGGTCACCGTGGAGTTCCACACCGGCTCGATCTTCGGATTCGCCAGCGCCCGGTCCGCCATGATTTTCGAGGCCCGCAATTCGTCGCGTCGATGAATCAAATACACCTTGCTGGCGAAGCGCGTGAGGAATCCAGCTTCCTCACAGGCGCTGTCGCCGCCGCCGATCACCGCGACGGGAACGTCGGGGTAAAAAGCCCCGTCACAAGTGGCGCAGGAGGTCAGCCCGCGGCCGATCAAACTTTGCTCGTTCGGCAGCCCCATGTGGCGCGGCGCGGCACCCGTGGCAATGATGACGGTTTTCGCCTCATAACTGGCCGATCCGGTTTTCACGGCAAACCCGCCGTCAGGAAGAAGGCTCACGCTTTCGACCATTTCGTAGGCAATGCGCGTGCCGAAACGCTCGGCCTGTTTTTGCATGCGCGCCATCAACTCCGGCCCCATGATGCCCTCGGGATGACCGGGAAAGTTTTCAACCTCGGTGGTCGTGGTCAGTTGTCCGCCCGGCTGGGTGCCCGAAAGCATCAACGGTTTCAAATTGGCCCGCGCCGTGTAAATGGCCGCCGTATATCCCGCGCACCCCGTACCGATAATGATCACTTGTTCCATAACTTCGCGCACAGTTTCGTGGCGAGGCTTTTTTTGTCAACCCTGAATCGGCAACACAAAACGCACAAGGGCAGGTCACGGCTCGCTTCGGGCTTGTTCAACCATGGGCGCAGCCGGAGCTTCGTTCCTCACCTCCGCAGCACCCTTTATTGTTCAGCTTCTTGGACTTTTAAGCAGCCGGACGACCTTTGCCAATTCCAATTACTTCGAGCCATACCTCTTAGCCCAAGAGTCATAAGATTGTCTACATCCAGAACACTTCCAAGTAGGGTCGCTCTGTTGACTGCATGACGAATAGAAATTGCCATCATTTGGAAATTCTCTCTTTTGTTGTCGGAAAAACGAAACTGAATAATCGCCAGCCTGACATATTTCCTGCATTTGACGCTTCATGGGAATTTTATGAACTGGGCAAATGGAGGCATCGATCACAGTCTTTCCATTCTTTGATATCCGTAAAATATCGGTAGCCAGCAACTCGACCCGGTATTCTTGGGAGGGATCGATCATCGATACTGCCCGATCCCGTAGGACTTTTTGTTCGTGTAAGTTCACAGAACCGATACCTCGGTCGCAACTGGTAATAAACATTTCATGCTCCCACCCTGGCCACGCAGCTTTGATCTCTTCACCTGACGAAGTCGTAATTTTCACATTGGTGTCAACGTAATCACCCACCGGCGGGATCGATATGCGGGCGATCATTGACCGCTTGCCTTCATTAAGCGAGCCAGCACCTGTTCCTGAGGAGTTGACGGAATGACGGGACCGGGCTGAGACAGACCCTCCTGTCGTGCAAGAAGCGAGTAGCGGGAGTGAAAGGGCAACTATGTATGAGAAGAATCGTTTCATTCTTTATTTCTGCCGAACGTCAAAGTGATGGCACACCCACTAGCGGGAGCCAACGTTGATCGCGGGATTAGGGTTGAAATCAGGTGGAAACATGGAAAACAGAGGGGCTAGTGGGTGTTGCCATGCACGGCTTGTTCGCATCTTCGGTTTCTCTTCAGGAAGCGTTGGATTCCAACGAAAATCGCACTGAAAACCCCAAAGGGTATGACCATGTAGATCCACCCTAAAAGAATGCCAAGTGCGCCACTGAAGGGTGCGCCGTCAGACAACCCGATCATGAGATTCACTAGGAACCAGCTCATAATCGGAACCGAGACCCAAATCGAATACCAAGAAATGGATGGCCTCATTGCCTTTGCGATGAGGAGAAGAATCGGCCACGCGCAAAACGCGACAAACACCAAGCTCGCAAAATGCGGTCGCTCCTGAAACCCGCCGAATATCATTCCGAGTATCAAGGTGATCGTCACTCCAATTACGGCTCGTGACATTAGGCCATCGGTTCGGCCAAGCGCGTCACTCAGTAGCGCGGCGAAGGGAATGGCCACGAGAGCTAGCAAAAAGAGCTTAACGATAACTTCTTCCATTTCTTTGCGAACGTTAGAAGTGTGGCACGGCGGTCCTGAGACGTCCAGAGCGAAGCGAACGAGAGACGTTGTCCGCCGTTGCCACCACTGACTTGTTCTGCTTCTTCATTTCCTTAGCAGGGTGTCGTCGTAATGAGTCGCGCAATAAGCAAATCCCTTCAGCGGCGATTCTCCGCAACCACTCCAGGCGCACTTCGCTGTATGGTCGGTCTCCTCCGTTGGACGATTGATGTCCGCTCTGGTCTTCTTCGCGGCAAGCCAATATCGAAGATGTTCAAGAATCACTCGCTGCTCATCATTCGGGACAGTCTCCCCCGATGTCCACCGCGTGAGATCAATTGGTGCCAGAAGTAGATCCATGTCGGGAATGCCGGACATCTCCCAATCCATCTCCAACTTCAGATCATCTTTGGTGCAGGAAATCGTGCCGCATCGTCCATTTGTATTGAGTTGGAACTGATACGAGGAAGTCTTCATCTCTTTGCAGAACAGATTTAATTAGTAGCAGCCCGCAAGGTGATATCAAACGGGGGTGACTTGAATAGAAAAGGCGAAAAACGCCGTGATAGCAAGGAAACTTTCCGGAATCGTGTGTATATCAGGTGCCTTGGGCGGGCGATTCGCGGAATGGGGTTTGCTGGTTGATATACGCACGCCAAGTGATCGGTGAGCAGTGCTGAGTGAGCAGTCAAAGGCTTGAAGTCATGAAAAGTGTTGATGGCTTTCCGGCGGAGCGCAGGCTTCCCCCCCCTCCCTTTTCCGTTCTAAATCCATTTAGGCCGAAAACCATCTTCCATTTCCGTCCTAAACCCATTTAGGAGCCAAAACGATCTTCGATTTGCGTCCTAAACCCATTCAGGGGCCAAAACCATTGTCTTTTTCCGTCCTTGCAGCTTGCGAGAGCAAAATCCATTGCTCTTTTTCCGTCCTTGCAGCCTGCGAGAGCAAAATCCATCGCTCTTTTCCGTCCTTGCAGCCTGCGAGAGCAAAATTCATCGTTCTTTTCCGTCCTTGCAGCTTGCGAGAGCAAAATTCATCGCTCTTTTCCGTCCTTGCAGCCTGCGAGAGCAAAATTCATCGCTCTTTTCCGTCCTTGCAGCCTGCGAGAGCGAAATCCATCGCTCTTTTCCGTCCTTGCAGCCTGCGAGAGCAAAATTCATCGCTCTTTTCCGTCCTTGCAGCTTGCGAGAGCGGAAACACGCTTCATTTTTGCTCCTGCACGGCTGCGGGAGGGAAAAAGAACCGGATTTTGTGATTTTTGGCCGATGGCGGACTCCATTACCGGCGTGCTGCCGATTTCCTGCCAGGAGGCGGAGAGAGAACCGTGCCCTGTTCGATCTGGCAGGCTATGTTCACAATCTGAACAAATCCGCTCACAAAAACGAGCCAAGGCGCTGCGCGCAACACATGGCTGCCTGAATGAGTTCGATGGCAGAGCATTTGAAGAAGCACTGAAAACCTCCCGCCGCATCGAAGATCATGGCTGGCGGTGCTCAAGAGGTGATTTCCCAGCGAATTTTTCAAGTACCCTGCCGTGAATTCTATAACGAGCGTTATCATCATTTGGGAAGACAGGCGTCCTCGCCTGCCTGTCCCGCTGCGCGGTGGTCTCGGCAAACTGGCTTACCGCCTGTTTCTTCACTTTTCATCCATCTTGGCATATCAAACAACAGAATCATAAACGATTGTGACAGCGGGTATAGCACGACATTTCCGCCACAAGTCATCTCGCGCCACCTGCAAGCCAGATGGCGGAGAGGGTGGGATTGCCTGCGGCTGTCTCGGGCCTTGACCTCGGCTCGAACCATTCAGTGCATGGGTTCGAATCCCTCAGCGTGAGCCGGATTCCGGGCTTTCGTGGGTGCCTAGCCACGCACGACTTGAAAGATGGCGGAGAGGGTGGGATTGCCTGCGGCTGTCTCGGGCCTTGCCCTCGGCTCGAACCATTCAGTGCATGGGTTCGAATCCCTGAGCGTGAGCCGGATTCCGGGCTTTCGTGGGTGCCTAGCCACGCACGACTTGAAAGATGGCGGAGAGGGTGGGATTCGAACCCACGGTAGGTTTCCCTACTTCAGTTTTCAAGACTGACGCCATCGACCACTCTGCCACCTCTCCGTGTTTGTTGGTGCGCGCATCCTTGCTTGAATTGGCGGGCCCGGGCAACTAAAAAACAAGAAAAAATGCGGGCACCGTGGTTTGTCATTCCACCACTTTACCGCATGATTTCCGCTTCAACCTTGCCGCGCGCGGTGCTGCCGCACAATATCCCGACGAGCACCAGGCCGAACTCCAGTGCGGTGCCCGCGCCACGGGAGGTGATGATTGCGCCATCGCAAACCACCGCCTCCTGTCTATCGGATTCTGCCAGTTCACCCCGGCAACTGTCATGACTGGTGAACCGCCTGCCGACAAGAAGCCCGGCATCGTGAAGCAACAAAGGAGCGGCGCAGATCGCGGCAATGGGTCGACCACTGGCGGCGAATTCCTGCAAGACGACGGTCAGCAATCCTTGTCGGCGCAGCGCGATCACCCCGGGACCGCCGGGCAGGACAAGAATGTCAAAGTCATGGATGCTGACATCGGCCAACAGGCAATCGGCATGAAATGTGAGATTCCCCCTGCTGCGCACGTGAATCCCCTCACCCGCGGTTGCCATGACTACCTCGACACCGGCCCGGCGCAGAACATCCACGGGAGCGATCAACTCGAGTTCCTCAACTCCATCCGCAAACACAAACAGCGCTCGTTTATTCATCGGGCCGGATTGTATCCGAAGCATCGAAAAGATTCAAATCGCATTCTTGCAATCCGAACGCAAACCCGCTACGATCATCGCTTCCCGATGAATACAGCCGAGACATTTTCGCAGTATGTGCTGCCCACCTACGGACGTTTTCCGTTGGTTCCAGTCAAAGGACAAGGTGCCTATTTGTGGGACGAAGCCGGCAATCGCTATCTGGATTTCTGCACGGGGATCGCGGTTTGTTCGATCGGGCACTGCCATCCCGCCCTCACCGGGGCCATACAAGCGCAGGCCGCAACGCTGATTCACGTGTCGAATCTCTATCAAATCCCCCAGCAGGCGGAACTGGCGAGGACCATCGTCGAGGACCATGTCAAACTGCCCGGCAAGGTGTTTTTTTCCAACTCCGGAGCGGAGGCCAACGACGGATTGATCAAAACCGCGCGGCGATTCGGTCACAGCCATCCCCAGGCCAGTGGCGAGGCCCGCTACGAAGTGATCACATTCACTCAGTCCTTCCACGGCCGCACCCTGGGTTCGATGGCGGCCACGGCGCAGAAAAAAGTGCACGAGGGATTCGATCCCTTGCTGCCCGGATTTCGTTATTGCCCCTTCAACGACCTCGCTGCCCTGGAAGCCGCGATTTCGCCGATCACTGCGGCCATCTTGTTGGAACCGGTCCAGGGTGAGGGCGGCGTCAACTGCATCACCCCGGAATTCATGCGCGGAGTCGCGGCACTGGCCAAAAAGCATGACTTGTTGCTCTTTTTCGATGAAGTGCAGGCCGGCTTCGGTCGCTGCGGCGAAGCAATGGCATGGCGGGCCTATTGCCCGGAGATCGAACCCGACGGCATTTCTTGGGCCAAGGGAATGGGCGGTGGATTTCCGATCGGCGCGTTCTGGATTTCGGATCGCCTGATCGATGCCACAACGCCCCTTTCCCGCCTGATGAATGCGGGTTCGCACGGCTCCACCTACGGGGGGAGTCCGCTGGCCTGCGCCGCTTCGTTGGCAGTGCTCGGGGTGATTCACCGCGACGGGCTTGCCGCTCATGCCGCCGCGATGGAGCGCTACATTCGCGATGCTTTTTCCCGCTGGGACCATCGCGTATTGACCGCGCTGCGCGGCAAAGGCCTGCTGTTGGGATTTTCCCTCAATGCCGCCGCGATCCCCGCCGTTGAAGGAAAGACCGTGGCGCAAATCCTTGCCGCCAAACTCATGGCGCGCGGGCTGCTCACCGTTCCGGCCGGACCGGAAACATTGCGCATCCTGCCGCCGCTGAACGTCACGACGGATGAAATCGACGAAGCGCTTGCGATCATCCAGCAAACCACCGCGGACATCACCAACGGCCTGTAATTTCTCCTTGTCGCCATGAACCACCTGCTCTCCATCGAGGAACTGAACGGTCCGATCATCGAAGCCCTGCTGGCCGATGCCTTGCGTCTCAAAGCCGCCCGCGGACATCATGAAACGCCGCTCACCGGGCAAACCTGGGCGATGTTGTTCACGAAATCCTCCACCCGCACCCGGGTATCGTTTGAGGTTGGCATTCACGAACTGGGCGGCAACCCGATGTTTCTATCGAAAAACGACATCCAACTCGGCCGCGGCGAGCCAATCCAGGACACCGCGAGGGTTTTGGGACGCATGGTGCACGGCGCGGTCATCCGCACGTTCGATCAGGCCGATGTGGTCGATTTCGCCCGCCTTTCCGGAATCCCCACGGTCAACGCACTCACCGACGAAGAGCATCCCTGCCAGATCCTCGCCGATCTGATGACGGTGAAAGAACTGTCAGGCGGCTGGCAGGGAAAAAAAATCGCCTTCATCGGTGACGGCTTTTCCAACATGACCGTCTCGTGGATGTGGGCGGCCAAACATCTCGGATTTGCCCTTCATGTCGCTTGTCCGCCGGCCTATTCACCCAGCAGGGGATTTTTGGACAAGCTCGATGCCGCCAATGTTGTCATCACCCACGATGCCGCATCCGCTGCGCGCGATGCCGACGTGATCAACACCGATGTCTGGCTGTCGATGGGACAGGAGGATCAAAAGGAAAAGGAACAGGCCTTCGGCCCGTTTCAGGTCAACGCGGCCTTGTTGAAGCATGCAGCCGCTGGCCACATCGTCTTACACTGCCTGCCCGCCTATCGGGAAAAGGAAATCACAGCGGAAGTATTGGAAAAACATGCCGCGGCAATTTTCCAGCAAGCCGAAAACCGCCTGCACGTGCAAAAAGCCATTCTGGTGGCAATTGCAAACAACACCTGAAACGCAGAGTTGCTTCAACGCTCGATGCAAAATCCAACGACCCCCTCCAGGGGAGGAATCACCTGGGCATGCATCGATTGAATGTGATGCGCCACGGCTGACTCCTCGGTCAATTCCTTCAAGAAGGCCTCCAGTTCGCTGTCGGTTTCCGCCATGATCTGCAATTCAACCGTGCCGTCCGGCATGTTCTTCACCCAGCCACACACGTCGTAGGATCGGGCGATTTCCTTTGTCGCATAACGAAACCCAACTCCCTGAACCTTCCCGGCAAATACGATTCTCTTTGCAATCATGGCGCGCGGCTACCAATGCACTCCTTTCCCACCAGAGTCGAAACATTTTTTCAAGCGATTGCTCGACTTGTGGAAATATTCAGCATAAACAAAGTAAAAAAGTTTCACATTTGATGCTTTTTGTATTTACATTAGCGGCAAAAAAACCAATGTCTTCTAGTCGGTGAAAATTATATGCGTCCTGCGCTCAATAGTGATTTCTTGGTCAATCGGCAGCAATCCAGGCTCCTGAGGCGGTTCATGGAGGGAAACCGCTGGGAATCTCGCTCATTGCCGGTTCGGATTCTGTCGAAGCAACCGGACCACCAGGCCTCCTTGGCGAAAAATTTTCTGTGTGTGCCTCATAGCGGGGTCGGCACTTTCCGGTGTGTTTATCGCCGGGGGTGCCGGTTTCCATGGGGCGACAAACGGCGCGTGTTCGATCTCTATAAAATCCTGAGAAGGCCGTGGCAGGTCCCGAATGCGCGCAACCAACATTCCCTGAACTGACGATTTTCTGAGCTAATCAGACGCCCTCCCGGCGTCTTCGCTCAGCAAAAAAAAACCAGCCCCGCCGCGCGACCTCCCCCCCGCGCGGCGGTGGCATTTTACGCCGCCATTTGCATTTTCGGTTCACCACTCGCCCATCAACAGGCTCAGAAAAAAGGGATGGCCGATCGCGCCGACACGACTCATTTTTTCCGCCACATCCGCGACGGCGGCAGATCCTTGGGTCGACAGACAATGACCCCGGAATGGGTGCTGAGTTCGTTCAAGTAATCGGTGATCGGCTTGTCAAAAACCGTGCAGCGCCCCTTGCTGCTGCTCGAAGTCGCATGCATGAAATAAGCCCTTCCCTGATAACGCATGATCAAGCCGACATGGGATGTGTATTGATTCGGTGAAGTCGTCGTGATCGCACAGACGTCGCCATCCGCAAGATATTTTTCCGCCTCGAGCACTTTCGATTTCGGCACTTGATAGACGGGCAGTGCGGAAACGCGTTTTTCGATTTCCGCCATCGGTTGCAGCAGGGAGGGATCGCTTTTCAAATACCGATAGCTTTTCCATGCCACGGTCATCTCCTGGATCGACCGCTGCATCCGCTCGGCCCCGGGAAGCCGCGTGGAGATGTTCTCGGCAAGTCCGCGGCGCTGGTTGTCGTAAAATACCTCCTCCAGGTGATGCATGCGGCTCAGGTAGGAGCCCGTGCATTGGCCATTGCGATAGCGCTCCACCTCCACCATGTGAATCAAATCCTCCGGTTTGTAAGGCCCCGGTTTGTAGGTCAACATCCGCGACAGGCCGAGTGAGTTTTCATAAAACGTCCAGCAATCCATCGCCAGCAGATTCACCACCGGGCTCTCGATCCGGTTGTCGACCTCCAGTGTGTAGTTGACGTATTTCGTCCCCAGCAATGCCCGCGCCGCAAGGGTCGTGCGTTGCCCGATCGGTCGCGCCCGCCAGTTTTCGCTCTCGGCCTGTTTGACGATTGCGTAAAACTTCGAGTCGCCCTTGAAAACCGTGTCCTTCGGCAATCGCAGCGGACTCGGCGGCGTCACCGTATGCAAACGCGGGCCCTGGGCGCGGAGCACACCTGCAAGCAACATCATCAGGCACAGGCATTTCATGAGCAACAAGGTAGGGGCATCGCGGAAGAATTCCAGCATTTTCCCAACGGGGTGGGCATTTGCCGGAAATGAAACCACGACGATTTCAAGCCCGCGGCACTTTGAAGCTTGCGCCGGGAAGCTCGTTTTCCCATCTTTGTTCATGCCTGAGACCGATCCCTTGCGTGACGCCATTCGTGACATTGCCGATTTCCCCAAAGCCGGCATTCTTTTCAAGGACATCACCCCGGTGCTCGCCGATGGAAAATTGTTCCGTGAAAGCATCACCCGTTTGTGCGCGACAGCGGAAGGTCGGCACATCGACAAGGTGGTGGGCATCGATGCCCGCGGATTCATCTTCGCCGCCGCCGTCGCCGACCGCATGGGTGTGGGGTTCGTTCCCGTCCGCAAGCAGGGCAAGCTCCCCTGGAAAACACGCGGCCTGGCCTATTCGTTGGAATACGGGGAAAATGTCATCGAACTCCACGAAGACGCCGTTTTTCCGGGCGAAAAAATTCTGCTCGTCGACGACCTGCTGGCCACCGGCGGAACCGCCGCCGCCGCTGCGGAGTTGATCACCGCCCTGGGCGCGGAACTGATCGCGGCATCGTTTTTCATCGAACTAACAGAACTCAAGGGACGCGAAAAACTCTCCCCCTGTCCGGTCCACGCCATCCTGGAGTTTTGATGGAAAGGATCAGTCTTTTTTCTGAATCAAACGAAAGCGCGAATGATAACAACCCGCGTTGTGTTTTTTGCAGCATGCATAACAGGCAAGTGAGCGGGTGATTTTTTTGACTCGCTTGTATTCACCCAGACAATTCTGGCAGTAGTACACGAATTTCTTCTGCATCTTGCGGCGCTTCAACGGCAGAGTGTGAAAAACCGGTTCGTCAGGAATACCCAGCTCGATGCACGCCTGACGCCACTCGATGCCATGGGCGTCAATCCTGCGTCGACCCGCCCTTTCGTAGGCAATCAAATGAGCCAGCTCATGCCGCAGCGTTCGCCATTTTTGCTCGGGATCGATTTTCTCGATCTTGGGATTCAACTCGATCAATCGATCCGGCCACCACGCGCGACCCGCCGTCGTTTGCATGCGGGTATTCCAAGAAACCCGCACTTTGCGGGCCAGTTCGGGCAGACCCATGGCTGCGACCGTCTCACGACACCAAATGGTCAAAACGAGGTCCTGAATTTGCGAGGCGATCCTCCGTTTCACCGCCGTGCCGGGTTGGGGCAACCATGAAAATTCCATCTGCCAAGGTTGTCGTCGCATTACGAACGCTGAACTATCATATTCCCCCGACCTTGGCAACGCCCCTGCCCGGGAAAAATCATTTTTCTTCAAAAAAACAACTTCGCCAACGTGCACTCAGGAGTTTTAACGATTTAACGGAATATCGAACGCCGCCCGGGCCGATCCCCCATGACAACGCCACGATCGAATTCCCAGATGGGCCCATTCAACGCTTGACTCATCCAGGACAGCAGCTTGATCGATCAAAAAAATCCGCAGATGGAAACCTCCGCATGCATTGCTTCATACGATATCGACAAACCCGGTAGCGCTCCATTGACTGCCAAATTGCAGACCAATTTGAAGCCAATCCAACAAAAAAATGATTTCGGGGGCAAAAAAGCTCAGGCTTATAAGGCGGTGGCGGCACATTCAACGTTTCAATCTTGCCTCGGGTCGGAAGAATCGGCGCTGGCGGTCAAAGCTGAGCGTCTTGGTGAAAAGTCCGCTGCCTGCATCCGTGGCGTTGAAGCCTGTTGGGAGATTCCACGTTGTCAGATCATCCGATGCCTGGAAATCAACACTGATGAAACTCGAATACGCAGCGGGCCAGTTCACATGCAGGGTGGGGGTGCCCGTGTCGCGATTGAGCTGGAAGCCGGAGAAGACCAGCGGTGTGGGTGGGCCGCCGGGTGAACTGCCGGCCCATCGAGGATCCGTGCCGCGGAAGTATTCCTCGCCGAGCGAGTAGGTGCCGCCGTCGCCGATGTCAGAGAGATTGTAAGCCAGCGAGCCGAAGTGATGCATCTCCCAGGTATCGGCGAGCAAGTCGCCATCGCTATCGGCGTCGATAACGGAGGGCAGGCTGCTCACGCTGAGACTGATCACCTCCAGGCCGGTGTAGCTGCCAACGGTGGGCAGATCGTTGTAGGCAGTGACCAGCAATGGCGTGCCTGTGGGCAGAGCCAGATCAGCAGGCAGCGCGAAGGCGTTCCGATTGGCATCGACCAAAGCATAAGTGATCGTGGCACCGCTGTTCTGCGCGAGTGTGAGACCAACGGGGCTGGCCGTGCTGGGAATGTAGAGCGTGTAGGTCGATGAGGTGCGCCTGGTGATGCCTGCGAGGATGGCGCTGAGTTTGGCCGCTGCATCAGTCAGCTCGCCAGCGCTCAGGCTGCCGCCGGTTTGATACTCGGTGGGCAGGGCTCCGGTGCTAACCCAGGTGTGCAGGGCCTTCAGCGGCGTGGGCATGTCGCCAAGGTGATCGGTGGCAAGCGACTCGTGACGATCATACACATCGCGGGCGAGCTTGCGCAGCGCCTTAGCGCCGGCATCGCTGCCATTGAGCTGGGTATTGATGTGACTCAGCAGCACCGGCACGCGGACGACAGGTGCAGTCGGATGCGTGGCATCGGGTGAACGCAGATCACGCAGGCTGCCGATGGAGGTGCTGTCGAACACCGCGCCGTCTGGAGTTTTCGGCGTGTTGCCGCGAGCGGTGAAAAGGGTGTCCAGCGCGCTGTGAACGATCAGTGCTTCGAGTGTGGTCACGGGCGTCAGCGCGATCTTCGCATAGGGCTGGCCACCGCGATTCGCCGCCGTGATGAAGCCCGCCTTCCAAGAAGCAGCCGCCCCGGTGCCGCCGTTGATGGCGAAGGTGAAAGTCTGCTGCGATGAGCTCCAGCCGGAGTCAAAACCCTGCGTGTCATCAATGGAGCGCCAGTTGGCATTACCGCTCTGCCAGTTCACTCCGCCCCAGCTAAAGGTGGTGCCAGTGGCCACGGGCGTGCCCTGGGTGACGCCAAAGCTCCAGCCATCCATATCCGGCGTGGGCACGATGCCCAGCTTCTCCCGACCGCGCGGCTCCACGCCGGTGGAGGGAATCACGGTGAAGTTTTGCTCACTGCGCACCACCACGAAGCCGGTGTCGCCCGTCGCATTCAGCACATTGACGCGGCCGTAGCTGGTGGAACTGGCACCCAGGCCCACCTCACCGCCCTGCACATTGGTGCCCAGCGTGGCGTCGTAATGAGAGCCCAGCGGACGCCCTGCGGGATCGGTCACATCGAAGGTGGTGCCCGACTGAGCAAAGCCAGCGCTCAGGCCCGCAACGGTGTCAGACCGCACGCCGACATCGACGATCATGGTGCTGAGCGTGGGTTCTTCTAAGGGCTTGTCCGCAGCGTTCTTTGGACTGGTGCCAGCGGCCAGTTCGTCGCGGTCCGTGAAGCCATCGCGATCGCTGTCGAGTCCTGCGGACGGGTCGAGACCGCTAGCCACCTCGACGAAGTCGGGCACACCATCGCCATCCCTGTCCTGCAATGCAGCGGGCGTGGTGAACTGATAGACAGCGCTTTGAGTTGGCGTGGTGCCGACGCCGGGGCGGTCGGCATAGAATTGCACTGTGCCGTCGGTGAAGACCCACGGTGGTGAAGCTGCATTGTAAGCGGTAAATGAACCGCTGGTGCCCAGCCGGTAATAAACCGTGCTAGCTCCACTGTTGCCGCTAAAGGTGATCTGTATGCTCTTGTTATAAGTGCCGGCCACCGGCGAGATGCTCACGTCTTCGATCAAGGGACCGATCTTGCTGTCAAAGGTCGCCATGCTGAACTGCGCATGCAGTTGATTCACCGCCGTGCCTGGAGGCGAACTGCTGGCGACGCCCACAAGCTGGGCTGACGAAGCACCGATGCCGGTGGTGGCACTCACGTAGTTCGCTACCGACGCGTTGACGTTGAACGGACCGCCGCCCACGGTAACCCCATTGCTCCAGTCGCCGCCATGATAGCTGCGCAGGAGCAGGGGATTGTCTTCACGGAAGGGGAAATTGGAGAGCAGCAGGATATTCGCATAGCTGCTGTAGGCGCTGACGGATGGGAGCGCAGTGATGCCTGTCTGCGACCATCCAGAGCCAGTGTTGGCAAAGGAGATTGCCGTGCTTGAAGGCTGACCAACGCCGGGGGCATAGAGCAAAAGGAAGCCCGCGCTGCCGCTCACAGGAACCAACCCGGAGAGCACGCCTGTCGCCCCGCTAGGTGCGATGGCTGTGGCAGCGCCAAAACCGCCAGCAGACGTGTAGCTGTAGAGAGCCACGCTGCCGTTGTCAAACCGCACCAGCATTCTCATGCCGGTCGTATCCTGAACGGGGATGATCTGCGCGATGCTCGCGCTGAAAGTCGCAGGATTATCAGCGCCCAGAATCCAATTGGGGCCGCTGGCTTTAATGCGGCGCACGTGCACGTCCGCACTGCCGGGCACGTAAAAGACGACATCCATATTAGGCGATTCGAAGGGCACGGTGATGAACTGCGTATTGTCCGGCATGGATGATGAGACCAGGACTTCGGTGAAGCCGACGCCGGTGGGATTGATTGCGTGAAATGTATTGGTCGTGCCCGCATCGCGGATGAAGCCGAACAACGCAGTGCCGCCTACCGTTGTAGTGAGCGGATTGCCGCGCAGCACGAGGCCTTCCGGGCAGTCGTCAATGTCGATGATCGACCACGCGCCCGCATTGGAGCGAATCTCGCGCAACGCACAGCCGAACGCGGGATCATTGCCAACGATCAGCGCGATGTCGTCCTCGGGTGTTGGCGAGGCACCTGTGGTGATGTCGATGGCGCACATCGTTTGCGGTCCGATACCAGCGGTGAGGATCGACTTCGGCTCGATGTAGCCCGTGATGTTTGGCGTGAGCACCTGCACGCGGTTTTGATCAGGAGCGGTAACAGCGAAGCTGTCCAAGCTTGTGCCATTGAGCTTGCCCAGGGCGGCCCCGCTCAAGCTGGTGACGCCGGTGGGGCGTGAGTTGGCGAAGGATGGTATTCCCGTGCCAGAGCGCGTGCCGACACGATACAAACCTGTTGGCTTGTCGATAATGACAACATCGACCTTGCCATCGCCATTGAAATCGCCGGAGGCGGTGAACTCCCGGTCGGTTTCAAAGGTCGGCGTTGCGGCATGCGGCAGGGTGCAAGTCGCAGCCAGGGCGAGGAGAATGGAAGGTAGTGATTTCGAGTTCATACCATTGGGCGGTAGTAGGATTACTGAAGCGGCGGAAGCAACGGGCAGGGAGATTGTCTAGATTCGTTCAGGGCACGTCAACGGTGTTGGTGACGATCACTCGCTCGATCTCCTTGTTAGGGCTGAAGCGCACGAGCAGATACTTGTAGCTGGCGCCTTTCAGCACGGGCTGACGGTCCACAAGGAAGATGTCGTGGTCGAAGTTGGAAGCAGTGCCGTTGAGCGGGCTATCGGACTCGTGCAGAATGGTGATCCAGGGATCGGTCACCTCCACATTTCCGCTTGTCGTATTCTTGACATACGCGATACCTTCCATCATGGGCGTGACTTGAACAATGTCACCCGGCACCACGGAGAAGTTCGTGTTGGCCACCTGCACGCGATACATCGCGATGGGCAGAACGCAGCCAGCGGGCGACTCCCGCGGTTCAGCGGTCGCCACTTCCGCATTGGTGTAGAGGCGGTTCAGCGGATCATTCAGCGTGCTCACACGGTAGAAGGGAATGTTCGACGACCCGCCACCGCCGCCGCCTGTTTGCCTATCCTTGGTCCCGACGGTGAGAACAGGGGTCGTCAATGGATCAGCATACTCGCCAATGCGGACGGCATTACCTTTCCATGGGGACAGCCTCGCCACATTGAGATGCGTGGCCGTTATGCCGGCGTGGAAACTCGCCTGCGAAGGCAGTGCGCGCTCAGGCCACGGCACCTGGGGATTGAAGGTGAAATTGCGCGTGGTGAAAGATGCGCTCTCCACATTACTGAAAGAGCCTGCGAACCTTGAGGTGTAATTACCCACGCCCACGGCGCGCACCATTACGATGTATTCGTCGCTGGCGGAGACGGGCAGATTCACTGTGAACTCCGGTGAACCACTTGGGTTGAGATGCCGAGCTAGGGCAGTTTGAAAGACCGAGAAATCCACGCCCATGGCATCGGCTTCGGTGCTAACGTAGTTCGGATGAGTGGCCTCCTGATCCACACTCAAGCCGCTGCCCGAGCTGGTAGGTGCGGAGCCAGAGCGGCGGCCAACCCAGATTTCAAAGCGCTCCACGCCTGCGGGATTGCAGAACCACGATACCTTCATGCGCGGTGTGATGCTTGGCGGCACGCTCTCGAGGGGTTCCAGCATCGGCGTGGGCAGCCAGGCCGCATCGGACTGCACAATGCATTCGCCCTGTTGCTCCATCGTGCTGGGATTGCTGTTGCTGTCGAGCAACTGGAGGTAGTAACAGATGGTGCAGTTGCCGGAAGGAGGTGCGTTGTCAGTCCAGATAATCGGGACTGCGCTGCCAACGGGATGAATTTCGCCCTGCGCGATCAGGGTTTCATTGCCTCCATCAACGCGGCGATAGATGCGCCACTCGGCGGAGTCGGCGGTGGGAACGAAGGTGCCCGAGATATCAGTGGTGGCGTCGGTGCTGTGATCAATGCCTTGATTGCGCCAACCACAGTCGGCACCGGGCAATAGATTGCGGCTCATTGTGGCCACCCACTTAAATTGCAGAATTTTATTGGCTGCGGGCGATGAGTTGGTACCTTGATCGCCGTTTGATTTTACCCACGGCGACACCCATCCAGCAGCCGTGCCCACGCGGCACCAGAGAGAACCGGGATCATACACCGAGAGCGGCAGTTCGGTATTCAGCACCGCTTCGCGGCCGCCCGATGCAATCTGGAAGCAGGCACGTCCCAGAAGCGAAGCGGGGCCAGTTCCCTTCTGGGCCTTGAACTCGGCATAGAGGGGGTCTTGGAAGGAAGTCGAGCAGACCAGCTTCAGGTGCGCTGCATCCGCTGATACGTTGGTGGCGACGATCTGGGTGATGTTGTTCCACACCACCGTCGGGTCAAAGCAGTTTAGCAGAACTGAACCATTGGACCCCTGTGGCCCTTTACGATCGCGCAGCACACCCCAGACGGGAGTGCTGTTGCCGGAATAGTTGGCGCAGGAACTATTGTCCACCGCACGAACGGTATAGAAAAAAGTCTTGCCTTGATCCAGCGGTGCGGTGGGGCGCAGGCGTACTCCGTCGATGCGATCAATCTCGGCCCATGCGGGCGATGCGACGCTGCCATCGTCTTCGAACCAGCGCCGCGTGCCGGGTAGGATGGCAATCAGGTTTCGGTCGGGTCTGCCCTCCACTTCATCGAGATGCTTCGACTTTGCGGGGATTTCGGATGGTGTGAGCCAGCGATAGACATAATAGGCGCTGATGGATTCACCGGGATTCAGGTGCGGTTCCTCCCATTCAATGCGCAAGCGCTGCTTGCGGACGCCTGCGACGAAGTCTGTCTGATTGCGCACCTGCACCTTGCGAGGTGCGTTGGGCGGCAGTCGGTCCCAGATGGTGACCAGGGTGCCGGCGGACGGCGTGCCGCCATGACCGAGCAGATCGCGGGCGACTACAAAGTAATAGAACGCCGAGTCATCCGCAAAAACAGTGCCGCCAGTCTTGAATCGGCCGTTATCATCCATCACGAAGACGGTGTCGTCGGCGAGGTTGCTGGCCTCCGCATTGGTCAAAGTCTTGTCCGGCAGGATGGCGAGTGAGTTCACCTTGCTCGTGCCGATGTCAGCTACAAGCGCCGCCGTTGTGGCAGGTGGAGTTGCGTTCCAACCTTTGGCGAGAGCACGGGATTTGGTCACCCGATACAAATCGTAGCCGTAGTGAAGCGGCGAGAGATCGCGCAGTGCGTTGGGAGTGCCCCAGCGCAGCGTGGCGTTGAGATTGCCCTTCGCGGACTTGTCGGGCAATTCGACCGGAGCACCGGGCGCAGGAAGCACCATGGGAGAAGCTGGATCGACGGTAACCCGACCAATGATACCGATATCCTTGCCCGCCGCGGCATCGAAATCACGCAGCTCAAAAGTCAACACTCCAGAACTTGCAATGCGTTCGGCATGGGCAAGACCCGCGCACATCGCAACGGAGGGACGTTGTTTCGCCAGCATCATCAGACGGCGCATCTTGTCGTCATGCCCCCAAGACGAAATGATGAGCGCGGAGAGTTTTTGCGCGGTAGTGACACTGCCGGCCGCATCCGCCTTCTCCAGCATTTCGCTCAGCAGAGTGTTGAGTTCTGTGATGTTCTCACCCAGCCCAGCGGCGCGATTGATGAGGGACTCTACAAGACGCACATCTGCTTCGGGCTGAATCACCGCGACGCGCGCATAGGGTGCGGCCGATGTGGCCACACCTGTTTTGCGATAGACCGCGATCTGCTTGCCCAGAAGCAGGCCCGGATCCGTGGGCTGCAGGGCGATCCAGGCAAAGGTGTTGGTTCCGCTCGTGGTGGTGAGCCCGGCGACGACCACCGCCTTGTCGAGGCCTGATTGGGCGAGCACCAGCGGCGTGAGCAGCAGGGAGGCGAGAAGGGAAAGAAAAATGTTCTTCATGATGCAAGGTGGGCATTAAGATTCATCAGAGTAAGTGCGGCCATAAGTTTCAAAATTGGCTTTGGCTCAGAAGTCCACATTCCAGCCCCCGGCGTCGGTATAGTTGAAGGTGGCATTGAACTCCGCCTCGACGCACAGCGGGCAGGGGCCTGCACGGCCATAGATGCGACCGCTGCCGGCGAAAGCATAGGTGTCGCCGCTTTTCAGACCGACGAGCGAGATTTCGCCACCCACCTCGACCACGCAAAGGGCCTCGCCATACACGCCCATTGTAAGACGCCCTCCGTACGTTGGTCCTTCACTGAAGTAGAAGACGCCGGCTCCGGCCTTGCCGCTGATATTGAAGAAGCAGGTGCCAGTGCCGTAGATCGGGAAGGTGGCCTCACCGTAGCAGTAGATGCCGGTGAAGCTCGGCATGGTCAGCACACTGGCCACCAGAGGATCGACCATCTCCAGCGGTTCAATGCAGCATGCATGACCAAAAAAGATGCCGCCGGTCATTGCATACTCGCCGAACTCCATGCTGATGTGCGCCGCGAGGTAGTTCTCCGTGAGGCCAAACATCACTGAGGCACCGAGGTCCGTGATCTTGAAGGTTTCGAAGCTGATTTCACCTTGGGTGAGTTCGAATGAGCCACCCAGCCCGATGGGCACTCCGCTACTGTTCAGGGCAAACTTGACGCCGAGGTCGGCATGAAGACCGTCGCCACTCACCCCCACCCAGCCGAGCGGGAAGTCGAGCACACCTATGCTGACTTCAGTGGTGTTTTCACCGGCCACAAGACTACAGCCAGCCGGCCCGTCAGAGTCCTGCTCTTTAATCTGGAGGTAGGCGTTGATCGTGAGCTCATCAGGCACCTTGAGTTCGAAGTGTCCGTCGATACGCGCCTCGTCCAGACTGTCACCATTGATGCGTGCGTAGCCATTCAATGAGCCTGCACCGACGTATTGCCCGACGTCGCCCAACATGCCGTTGATCTTGTTGTCCAGTTCCGCCAGCACGGGCGAGAGCGCATTGCGAATAAGGTCATTGATAGCGGCGAAAGCGGTATCGACGGCAGAGTTGAACGCTCCCTGCAAGTCGTAGAGGCGTGAGCGGATCGCATCCTGGATGTCGGCGACGAACTGGCTGCCCATGATGGCATCCGTGATCTCCTGCGCGATTTGGTCGATCCACTCGTCGATCAACGCATTGATCTGGGTGAAATCCTCGTCCGTCATCGCATCGATTAGTGTCTGCATCCGGTCTGCGGCGCTGTCGCACGCGCTCTGGAGCTGGGCGGAAGCGCCGGTGATGGCGGCTTGCAGTTCGGTAGCGAAGTTGGTCGCGGTGGCCAGTTGGGTGCGGACATCCGTGATCAGCGTGTTCACCTGGGTGAGGGCGTCCTTCACGGCATCGAGCGTAGGGTCCAGTTCGCTGAGCACGCGTGTGAGTTCAGCCTGCACATCGGAGGAGTTCACCGCCGCCTGGAGTAGATTGATCAACTGCTGGGCGACACCCATGAAGACCTGCTTCTGCAATTCACCGTCGCCAATGTCCACATCCTTGAGCAGACCATCCACGGGTGGAATGCTCAACGTGGGATCATCAGGATTGACGCTGACCGTGTCGATCACACCCTGGATCGAGACTTGAATCCGAGCAAGGCGGACGTCGATTTCTGTCATGACGCTGGTGCCCGTGGCCACTGCATCGCCCAGCTTGTTGAGTTCGGTGACGAGCGTGTTGCTGGGATTGCGGAAGTGGGTGTTGAGCAGCGAAGTGAGATTCGTGCGCAGATTGGCGGCGCTGCTTTGGGCGCGCACGGCGTTGAAGAAGGGATCTGTCCCCTGGTGGATCAGCGTGGTTAGCGATTCGCTGATCAAGTCCTCCATCTGATCGCTGAGCATCGCATTGAAGTCGGTGACGCCGTTCTCCAGGGACTTGAAGACCACATCGCCCACGGCGGTCTTGATCGTCTCTTGCACGCCTGTGACTTCATCGAGCGCATTGAAGAGCATGTTCGCCGTGTTGATCTGCGGCATCCCGGAGTACTGGGTGCCAAAAGTGATCTCGGTGTTCTGCGCATCGAGATACTTCAGTTGGTGCTCGGTGCTTATCACGAGTAGGTCATTCGTGATAGGCGCCAAACCGGTGAAGCTAAATGTCGTGTTTGACCAGACGAGAGGATAGTCCAAGCTGACAATGCCAAGCCAGATCTTCTGAGCGCGTGGCTGGTTGGCTTCGGTGGTTTGATCACGATAGTTAGCCAAGGTGCCGGTGTAACCGTCATTGCCCTGATCGAAGGTTGCGACATCATACGGATTTAGGCCTGCCGCCAGCCAGCCATGCGACGGCCAGCCGCCCATGATGTGGAGCTCGGAGACGACTTCGGGATCGGCAAAGCCCGGTGTCATGCTGCCGCAGCGGGCGTGCAGATGAACCGGCATGTCATTAAAAAAGGGAACATCCAGTTTGCCGAAAAGGCTCCAGAACGCCTCCCCGTCACCGACCGGATCATCATTGAGGTAAGCTCCCTGGTTGGGGAAGAATTGGTAGGTCTCGCCCGTGGTTCCGGTGAGCGTGAGGTTGCCTGGCAAGGTGAGGCGGGATGGCACAGGCACAGCATCCGCGGGCCGTGCGAAGTGGCCGGTGTTGAGCACGCCGAGAGATCCCACAAAGGTATTCGCATCGAAGTGTGAAGCGTGGGTGCTGAAGCCTAGTTCGAGAAAAATTGGACTGCTGGCATCGCAGGGATTCGAGGGCTCGAAGCTGGCGGTATGGGCGGTGAACAGAGCGTTCCAGGAATTGAACTCCTTCGCGTCTGTCGCGCTTGTAGCGGTGGATAGCTTGAGATTCTCGAGCACGCCGAGGCAACTGATGCTCATCTCATCGAAGTCGAGCGTGAAGTCCGTCGGCAGCGGCAGATCGACGTCGCCAGCAGTGCGACTGTCTTCCATCTCGTTGGAGAGGAAGGAGAAGCCAAAGGTGTCGATGGTGAAGATGTAACCGCTGATACTCACGCCGCCGGGGCCGGTGGGTGACTCATGAATACCGGTGACGCCGGATCGACGCGCGTAATACTTGGAGCGTGAAGTGAGAGCATAAGGCCCCACGACGGTGCCGCTGATGCGGCTCTGCGCATTGAAAGGTCCTCCCGTGCTGCAGCGGAAGTTCACGCCTGGGTAGTCCGCCTGACCAGCGAGGTATTGCGAGGTCGAGGGACGCTCGGGGTTGGCTAGATTGGCCGGGTCGAAACCGCTGAGCAGCAGGACGCTTGCGCCGTCTTCATCGCTGAGCGCGTTCTTGTCACCGCGCAGGAAGGTGCCGGCCATGAGGAAGTTGCCGCTCGCGAACCCGCTAGTGAGTTGATGCGCATAGGTCGGTGCGCCGGAGGAGTTGTAGCCCCAGGCGAGTGCTCCGCCAGATGCCACCGCACCCGGCAGGAAGATGCCGCCGTCACCCGTCATAGCAAAACCACCAGCGGCAGCACTGACGGTTACGCTGCCCAACTTGGAGGAACCACCACATGAGCCTTCGATCCGATCCTGACAGTGCTGATTGTAACCAACGGCGACGTTGAGCGGATACGTGGTATTGTTCAAGACCGTGCCGCTAGGGTCGATGAGGTCGGCGGCGATCTTCACGAAGCTTGTCGCTGCATCCCACTTCACTCGCGCGTTATACGGGAAGTGAGTGAGCATGTCGCCGGCGCCGAGAGTAAGCTGCGTGGTCATCTCGCCGCCGGTGCTCGAACCCTTCTTGAAACTCGTGTTGGTTGCAACCGTGGCGGAGTTGTAGAGGAAGTGGTTCGAGCGCTTCACCGCGACCGTGGGGTCCGCGTAGGTGTAGCTGTTCATCGCATCGAGCAGCGGCTTCACAATCGAGTGCGCATTCGCTGCACCGGCTACATTGAAGGTGCCGTTCGGAACGTCCCATTGAAGCAGGGTCGCCTCGACATAGACCGGCTTGGTTTCTTCGCAGAGGAAGAAGGTGCCCGGTGCGCGGGCAATGCTGATGCTGGCTGCGACTGGAGCCCCGTCCTGGCCGAGATCCTGGGTGCCAAAGTCCAGCAGCTTGTCCAGCAGCCCGACTTCCCGGGTGGCTGCCCAACCAACGCCGGCGGGCAGCGCTGCGGTGATGTTGGCATGGGCGCCCGTGGAATTGAGAGTGATGGCCCCGCGTGTGAAATCCACGCCATTGACATTGTCCGCGCCAGCGCCTCCCGTGGCAATGGTTGAACCGCTCAGCACGATGGCGGCACCGTTGGCGGTGAGCCGGACATTGAAGCTGCCGGTGTAGGTGGTAGCGACGTTCATGCCGTTCACAGATGCGGCACTGATGGCGATCGTGCGATAGGCCGAGGTGCCGGACACATCAGCGGGCGAGCCGAAATAAACTGCTGGTGCCGCGCTGAAACTTGTAGCCGTGGTATTGATGGGAACGGCTCCAAATTGTACGTTTCCGCTGAAATGCAGCAACTGGGAACTGATGGACGACGTGGTGTTGCCAGTAATCGCGGTTGAGGGCGGCGTGTCGGTATGTGCCACGGTGACTTCAACGTAGTAGTTGTCGGGAGGCAGGATGGAGCCTGGGTCGACCTGAATTGTCATTGGTAAGGGCGACCACACATCGGGCGTGAGAGGTGTGCCGGCTGTGAATTCATACATGGGCACCGTGCCGGTATTGCTGCTGGTGCTGCTGGCCATCACAGCGTTGTCACTGGCGCGCTTGAGGGTTGCAGTGAAGATTACCGGCACATTCTCAAAAGGACCGGACGCGCTCTGGGTCCAATGATCATAACGATACATCGTGTAAGCCACGGAGACGGGTATGGTGGTGCGGGTGGCATCGGTTTCGAGCAACCATGAGCGGCTGATGGTCGCACTGGTGACTTGGGTTACGGCGTTGTAGGCTGTTGAGTTTTCAACGGTGCCCGCAAGATGAATGTAAGTTTTCCCGGTGGCTTCCGTCGCTTCAACGACGGGTATTCCGTTCTGCAGGACGCTGAGCTTTACGCGATAAAGTTTACCGGGCACCAGCCTTGCCGTCACACTGGGGGTCAGTGTGCCTGTTATTGAGACAATGCCGGACGAGCCTTTGCTGACAGCGGTTGTTGAGGTGGTCATCTCGATACCGCTGGGATCAATCAACGACCAACTGGCCCGAAATTGATCGGAAGAAGAGGGTGTGCCCAGATTGATAGCGCCTGCGACGTTGATCAGGTGCCGGTTGGTGGTGGAAACGCCATCCACTGCGTCCGCGCCAATCACATAGCCCGGCGCCGTGTAGCCACTCACGCCGTGACTGACGATCGTGACAGCCCAGGCCGCGCTGGTAAGACACAAAGAGAGGACAAATGAGAGAAA
>Ga0114972_10000822_pt1 | contig 23414 bp, 26 predicted proteins | sample M_140807_EF_Meta_FD_87354 | JGI IMG/M metagenome (GOLD analysis project Ga0114972, IMG submission 87354) | Freshwater microbial communities from Lake Montjoie, Canada to study carbon cycling - M_140807_EF_MetaG | ecosystem: Environmental > Aquatic > Freshwater > Lake | place: Lake Montjoie...
ACAGCACGGATCAGGACGGCTTTGTCGTTTTCGGTGGCGTTGCTCCAGTTCTCCTTGTTGCGGTCGAGGGAGAAACGCTCGATGCCCAGGTAGGCAGCGTTGGCGAGAGTCATGGGCGAGGGGCCTGGGGGGACGCGGTGGGATGAAGTGGCCGGAAGCCGGGAGGAGGCGAGCCCTGTAAACGTGACAACCGGTTGGGACAACCGGGGCAGGGTCTCCATCGCCCTTCCTCGACCGCTTACCGCTGCGGGCTGAGCCGCGGGCTAGCGGATCAACACGGGCGGTGGGCCGGCGGCTGGGCAGCTGGATGGACACCAACGCAGGCTGCAAGGCGGATCCTATGGGGTTGCCAGGGGATCGTGACAGGGCTTTCACAATCGTTACAACCAAACCGGTGCGCCCGTCGCTGCCTCTGCGGGGCCATCCCCTGGCGAGTCGTGACAGTGCCGATACCATCCGGCCAACTCCTTCGGCCCGCAGCCGCCTGCCATGGCCCCAGCCTCCGACTTTCTTGCCGGATCCATCCGGCTGGCCGATCAGATCGAGCGGCTCTCCGAATTGATGGAGACCCTCACCTACCGGATGCTCGAGTTGGAGGAGCGGCTGGTGCTGCAGGAGGAGCGGCTCGCCGCCCAGGATCTCTCCGATGGGGCTTCCGGCGAGGCTGCCGCGGCCCTCGAGCGCCGACTCGAAGACTCGGCGGAGCGGTTGTTGCGGATCGAAACGATGCTGGCCGGCTTTGAACGTGGGGCGGCCGGGCCCGGACGGGCGACAGGCCGCCTGCAGGTTCTCGGTTCCGCGGCGGCCCTGGATTCCCACGACTGGCCGGATCCCGATTCCCCGGAGGGGAGCCCGGATCCGGACCCCTTCTACGACGAAGGGGAGCAGCCGTTCATGGACGAGCGGATCGCCTGAGCGCTCCAGGCGCTGATCAACCCGCTGCGCGGGTGCTGAGCATGGTGGCGGCGATGTAGAGCACGAACGCCGTCAGGCCGAAACCACCGGCTGTGACCAGACCCTGCCAGATCTTGCGGGCCAGGGGGGAGGGGGCATCCGCCAGCCATTCCGGCCGAGGCAGGCTGAAGCTGCCGCTGCCGCTCGGGGTCCAGGCTGTTCCCCGGCCGGCGGGGGCACGGCGGGCAGCGGTTTCCCGCCAGTAGGCGTCGTAGCGGGGAGCCTGTTGGTTGAAGGGCAGATCACCGAGGCGACGGCCCGGCAGCACCCGTGAGCGCTGATGGGGAATGGTGTCGTCGCCGAAGGCATCCCGGTATTCCTGGGAATCCAGCAGATGATCCGCCAGACCACCCACACCCTTCTGGGCCAGCAGGATCGAGAGGGCAATCCGTTCCTGCTGACCATGCACCGGCCGACCGAGAACCCGGCCGACGATCTGATCGACCATGCGGTAGTTGCTGTTGCAGCGGTAGAAGTCGTCGCGGAACTTGTTGGAATAGAGCAGGCCGCGCACGAATTCACGCACGCTGATCTGGCCATTGCGCAGGCGTGATTCCAGCACCGGCTCGCGGTCGACCTTGAAGGCGTGGAAGTAGATCTGGCGATACGCCTGCTCGATCTGCTCATCCACCGTGGCGGCGCTGACCGGACCCTTTGCGGCCGAGTGGCGGGGCGTTTCATCGCTGCCGAGGCTGAAGCTGCGCACCCGGGCGTTGTTGGTGACCGGCGGGGTTTTGAGCAGGGGGAGGGGCATGGCGGGAGAAAACAAGGCCAGCGGGCAAGGTAAAGCCAAGCTCTGGCTTTGCTCCGGCATCGCGATGAAGCTCAAAGCTCCTTCATGTTCCTAATCCTTGGCCTCAGGCGGCGAAGGCCTCCTGCCAGGCCGCCGGGATCTCATCGCTGTAGTCGTGGGTCTGGGCGAATTCAAAACATCCCGCCAGGGCCCCCCACAGCTGCTCGTGGGTCTGGGGGTCATGGCCCCGGTCGATTGTTTCCATCCGGCCGGGGAGCAGGGTAAAGCTGCTCACCAGATAGGCGGTGGCTCCCTTGCGCTCTACCAGGCAGCGGCAACCCGGCTCCACTTCGCCCACGAAGCCCTCGCCCTCTTCCCGCACCACATAGGTGCAGCCCTCCAGTAGCCGCAGGTCGTGCTCCTGGATGGCGGCGCGCCGCTCGGGATCCTCCACGGCTCCCCAGAAGCGCTGCTCGTCGTGGAGCGCTTGGTTGTGGATGACCAGCTGCCCATCGCGCCGCTCCGGTCGCAGCACCCTGATCCGGTAAGGCGCCACCGGGTTGATGGCATAGGACTGCTCCAGGAGGAGTGATCCCGGCGCTAGCTGGGGCAGGGGCCGAAACTTCACCAGGATGTGGGCGAAGAGGGGCGGGTTCTCAAAGGCCTGGTGCTGGTTGCTGAAGCCGGCGCTCAGCATCCGCACCAGGCGGGCGAGGGAGTTGTCCATGGCCACAACCGGCAAGCCGCCTGGGCAAGCTACAGGCCGAGGAGGCGGATGCGGAATTCCCCCACCTGGCGGGCCATCGCCGGATCCTCCTGGGCAAAGGGATGGTCGGCCAGCTGGCTGAGCACGGCCTCCAGAAGGGCATCGCGGCCCCCGCTGCCGCTGGCATGGCCACTGCTGAGGCGTTGCCAGGTTTCATCGAACGCCTGAGCAAAGCTGTCTGCGTTGTTGAAAACGCGATCGGAAGGAGGTGTCGGCTGTTGCATCGCGACTCAACCGGTGAGAGCCCCGGACGAACGCATCAGGCCGATCGTCGGAGGTTCTTGATGCCAGGACCCAGATTTGAACTGGGGACACGGCGATTTTCAATCGCCTGCTCTACCAACTGAGCTATCCCGGCCTGTCGCCTAGGCGACGGCCAGATCTTAAGGCACGGCCTGGCCAGCCCCCTGGGCGGGGGTGCGGGCCAGGCAGACCAGGCCCTCGACTCGCCAGCCGGCTGCCGCCAGGGTGGCGGCGGCGCTGGCGGCGGTGGCGCCGGTGGTGAGGATGTCATCCACGATCAGCACGGGCCGGTGCCGCGCTTCACCCGGACCGGGCGTCCGCAGACATTTGAAGGCTCCTGCCTGGTTGGCGAAGCGCAGCCGCCGGTTCAGATGGTGCTGACCGAGCACCGCCCTGGAACGGGCCAGCAACTCCTCCCGCCGGAAACCACCCCCCCGTTCCAGGGCGCGGCAAAACAGGGGCGGAAGAGGATTGGCCTTGCGTTTCCAGCTGGGAATCGGCACCAGTAGAGGGCGCTCCCTCCCGCCACGACCGGCTGCACCACTCCCATCCGTGGTCACCAGGGCCCGACGCACACCCCTGGCCAGGGCAGCGACCGCCTCAGGGCGGGGCCGGCGTCGCAGATCCAGCAGCAACTCCCTCAGGGCGCCGCCATAACCACCGGCTCCCCACCAGGGCAGAGGGTCAGAGCCGCAGAGCCCCTCGGCCGGGAGGTCCAGGCGTTGGCAGCAGGAGGTGCAGGCCACTCCAGCCCGCGACCCTGGCGCCTCAAGCGGCTGACGACAGAGCGGACAGAGCGTGACCAGAAACCAGTGCAGGGGCAACATCGTGCAAGGGAAGAGCGCCAGCCTGAGCATTCCCCTCTCCGGTCGCGGCGGAGTTCAGGAGTGAGCCGCGCCCTCCTGGGGCAGGGAGCGGAGCATGGCCACGAGGGTGCGGTGGGCGTCCTCACTGTCCGTGAGGGAGTGGTCGAAGGGCACCTCCACGGGGGTTCCATCCACATCCAGGCGCATGGCCTCGGAGCCCACCGCCAGCATGCGGGCCTGACGGGCGCCGGTGATGCCGCCGTAATGGCGGGCGTAGGCCAACACCGCGGCAGCGTGGTCGTCGTTCATGTGTCGGCAGATCCGATCACTCACGGCGGGAGTGAGGGGGTCGGCAGCCATGGCGGTTCGGGCGGTTCTGAGCCGATTCTGGGATCAGGCCGGGGCAAACCGCTGCCAGAGCAACAGGCCGAGGCGAATCGCGCTGAATCCCACATAGCCCGCCAGCACCAGGAACAGGGCCATCGAAACGACGGTGCGCAGGCGTTCGCCCAGGGGAGCCGACATGGCGGGGGGGGGAGTTGGGGTGGCCCCATCCTGGCCGGGGAGACCAGTTCCTGCCGGCGAACCGGGGGATGCGACAGGCAGCGAGGCTGATGCCGATCCAGGCGACCGCGGTCGGCAGCGGGGGCGATGGGATTGAGGCGACGCCGATCGCATCCACGCGGATCGGCGTCGCCTCAATCCGCACGGATGCCCCGCACCGGGAAGCAGCATCGCGGGAAGCGCGGCAAGCGCAGCCGATGCCGAGGTGGCGATCCGATGGCGGGAATCAGGCTGCGGGCTCCATTCTCTGCAGGGATGCCAGGGCAAGCCGGGCCATGCCACGGGCAGCCGAAAGCCGGGGACGGTTCAGCACCGGCACCCCCAGGGCCTGCTGCCGCAACTGGCGCCACTGAGGATTACAGGCCCCGCCCCCCAGGGTGATCACCCGCTTCACCGGCGGAGCCCCCAGCTCCCGCAACCGCGACCAGCCCTGCCGTTCGGTCATGGTGAGCCCCTCCAGCAACGCCTGCAGATAGCGGGCATCGCTCACAGGGCGTGGCTCCAGCAGCGGTTCCAGAGCGGGATCATCCACGGGAAAGCGCTCGCCGGTTCTGAGCAGCGGCCGCATCGTCAGACCGGTGGCCTGGGAGGGATCGATCTGACGGCTGAGAGCGGCGATCTGGTCGTCGTGAAAGAAGCGCCGCAGGATGCCCGCCCCCGCATTGGAGGCCCCACCCACCAACCAGCGGCCGGCCACCCGATGGCAGCTCAGGCCGGGGCCCTGCAGGGGTTCGGGCACGAACTGCTTGAGCACCAGCGTGGTGCCCAGCACGGTGATGCCATCGCTGGGGAGTGGATCGGCAGCCAACACGGCGGCATTGGCATCGGTGCTGCCGGCCACCACACGGCAGTGGGGCGAAAGCTGGAGCCGTTCGGCGGCTTCGGCCCCCAAACACCCCAGCACGCTGCCGCTGGCGCGGATCTGGGGCAGGCCCTCAGCCCAGGGCTGGCCGGCGATGCAGCCGCTCCAGCACTGCTGCTGCAGATCCCAGCCCAGACGCAGGTTGTTGCCCTCCTCGCCCCAGCGCCAATCGCCCAGGAGCCAGCCCATCAGCCAGTCGGCCTGGTGCCGCAGCCACAGCGGAGAGTCGATCCCGGCGGCATGGGCCCGCTCGAGCAGAACCAGGGCGCGGGCCAGGCTGCCGCTGGCACTGGCCGCCGGACCAGCTCCGCCCGCCAAGGCGGCGGCAGCGGGCTGGTGGTGAGGGCAGGCCAGGTGATACGGCAGGGACGCGGTCAGCGCACCGGCGAGCAGAGCGCCATCGGGCCTGCAGAGCAGGAGAGTGCCTGAGGTGCCATCGATGGCGATGGCTCCCACCTGATGGCGGTGTTCCGGGGGAAGGTCGGCCATGAGGCTGACCAGCGCCCGGCGCCAGCTTTCAGGATCCTCGAAACGGCCCGGATAAGGGATGGCCCGCTCCCAAACAACCCCATCGGAGCCCTCAGCAGACTCTTGAACCAGGGCGAGTCGAGCGCCACTGGTGCCGAGGTCGAAGCCCAGGCCCAGCAGTGCGCTCATGGAGGGGCGTGAAAAGGTGGTCGACGCCGGAGGAACCAGGCTCAGGCGGGGCTGGCGACCCGGCTGGCGGTGGCCTGGCGGAGAGTGGCCGCCACGGCGGTCACGTTCTCCCACGGAAGCTGCAGGTCGGAACGGCCGAAGTGGCCATAGGCAGCCACATCCTGATAGAAGCGGCCACCGCGCTGCTGGGGCAGATCGCGAAGGCCGAAGGTGGCGATGATCGCGCCGGGACGCAGATCGAAGTGCTCCTGCACCAGGGCCGTGAGGTCGTCGTTGCTGAGCTGGCCGGTGCCAAAGGTCTCCACCAGGATGCTGACGGGACGGGCCACGCCGATGGCGTAGCTGAGCTGCACCTCAGCCTTGCGGGCCAAGCCAGCAGCCACCAGGGCCTTGGCCACGAAGCGGGCGGCGTAGGCGGCGGAGCGGTCCACCTTGGTGGGATCCTTGCCGGAGAAGGCACCGCCGCCGTGGCGGGCGTAGCCGCCGTAGGTGTCCACGATGATCTTGCGGCCGGTGAGGCCGGCATCACCCTGGGGACCGCCCACCACGAATTTGCCGGTGGGGTTCACCAGGAAGCGGGTGCTCTCCTGGGAAGGCTTGAGGGCCAGATCGGCAGTGGCCGGCAGCACCACGTTGATCCAGAGATCGGCGGCGATGCGTTCACGCACGGCCTTCTCCTCCGACACACCATCGATCTCGGCCTCGTGCTGGGTGGAGATCAGGATGGTGTCGATCGCCACCGGTTGGTCGTTCTCGTAGACCACGCTCACCTGGGTCTTGCCGTCCGGCAGGAGGTAGCCGAGGCTGCCGTTGTGGCGCACTTCGGCGAGGCGGCGGGCCAGCCGGTGGGCCAGGCTGATCGGCAGGGGCATCAGCTCCGGGGTTTCATCGCAGGCGTAGCCGAACATGATTCCCTGGTCGCCGGCGCCGATCAGGTCGAGCGGGTCCCCGTCATGGTCGTCGGCCTCGTTCACCCCCTGGGCGATGTCGGGCGACTGCTGGTCAAGGGCGATCAACACGGCGGCACTGCGGGCATCGAAGCCGCCGGCCCGGGCGCCGCTGTAACCGATCTGCTCGATCACGCCCCGCACCAGGCTGTTGAAGTCCACCCGGGCGTTTGTGGTGATCTCGCCGGTGATCAGGCAGAGGCCCGTATTCACCACGGTTTCGCAGGCCACCCGGCTGCTGGGATCCTGGGCAAGCACCGCATCCAGCACGGCGTCGCTCACTTGGTCACAGATCTTGTCGGGATGGCCCTCGGTGACCGATTCCGAGGTGAAGACGTAGCGGCTCATCGGCACGGGCGATCATGAGCACGCGAGTTTATGTCCCTGATCAGCCGGAAGCCTGTGGTGATGGACACGACGGCGGGCGGCAGGAGCACTCCCAGCAGCTTCGCAGCAGACCTCAGGTGACCGCCGCGTCCAGCTCATCCCAGTGGTGGAGTTCCAGGCTGCCCTCCTCCAGTCGCGGAGGCTGCGTCCAGCCAGCGCGGTAGCCGATCACGAGCGGCACACCGGCGGCGCGGGCCATGCGCAGATCGCTGTCGGCATCCCCGATCAGGGCACAGCGCCCGGCCACCACCCCCAGCTCAGCGCAGAGGCCATGCACGGCGCCGGCCGCGGGCTTGCGGGGATGGTGTTCGGCGCTCCAGCAGGCATCAAAACGGTGATCCAGGCCATGCCCCTGCAGGAAGGCGTGAATCCCCTCCTCGTGGTCGTTACTGATCACGGCGGCACGGAGAGCGGAGCGATGCAGGCGATCCATCAGGGCGGCGAGTCCGTCGGTGGGCTGGGGCGGGCTTTGGGCGCCGGCGCCATGGAGTCCATCGGTCTGGGCAAAGCTGTCCTCGGCGATGGCGAGGGCATCAGGCCAGCTCAGTCCCACCTGAGTGAGAACCGTGGCGGTGGCGATCAGGTTGTGGTCGCGGGCGGCCACCGCCGTGATGCCACCTGGATGGAGGCCATCGCCCTGCAGTCCGTAGGCCCGCTGCAGCAGATCCTGGAGTTGGTGGTGGCGCTCCGGTGCGGCCAGCTCGAGATCCGCCAGCGCGAGGCAGCACCGCACCCGGGCCTCCGCCAGGGCCAGCAGCATCGGTTCGCTGTGGCTCAGGGTGCCGTCCTTGTCGAACAGAACGGCGTCGATCGAGGCGATGTCCCCGGCCGGGGAGCGGAGGGGTTCACCGCGCAGCAACAGGTGGGCCATGGCCAGGAAAAACCCGGCAGCCAGGGGCCGCCGGGTGGAAGGGGACAGATGGACAGCGGCAGATGAGCTCAGTCGAGGGTCACGCCCATCGGTTCGCCTTCTTCGGCCTGCTCCAGCAACATTTGCTTGTAGCGGGCAGCCATCTCCTCGGCCTTGTCGAACACCTTCTGGGGATCGGTGAGCATGTCGCCCGGTTCGGGCTCAAGGGCCTTAGTGGAGAGGGAGATGCGACCCCGCTCGGCATCGAGGTCGATGATCATCACCTTCATCTGATCGTTCACATTGAGCACCGTGTGGGGCGTCTCGATGTGTTCGTGGCTGATCTCCGAGATGTGGAGCAGGCCACTGACACCGCCGATGTCGATGAAGGCGCCGTAAGGCTTGATGCCCCGGACAGTGCCGAGCACCACTTCGCCCACCTCCAGACGATTCATCTTGCGCTCCACCAGGGCGCGGCGATGGCTAAGCACCAGGCGGTTGCGCTCTTCGTCCACCTCGAGGAACTTGAGGGGGAGGAAATCGGCCACCAGTTCTTCCTTGGCCTTGCGGGTGCTGATGTGGCTGCCGGGGATGAAGCCCCGCAGACCCTCAACCCGGACCAGGGCACCACCGCGGTTGGTGGCGAACACCTCGGAATAGATGGTGGCATCCTCCTTCTGGAGCTGGCGCACCCGTTCCCAGGCCCGCTGGTACTCGATGCGGCGGATCGAGAGGGTGAGCTGGCCGTCTTCGTTCTCCTCGCTGAGGATGAAGAACTCGCGCACCTCACCGGGCTCGAGCACATCGGAGAGGTGCTCCACCCGGTTGATCGACACCTCTTGGAGGGGCATGAAGGCGGCGGTCTTGGCGCCGATGTCGATCATGGCGCCCTTGGATTCGAGCGCGAACACAGTGCCGTTGACGACGTCACCGGGCTTGAAGTTGTAGTCGTACTTGCTCAGCAGCGAGGCGAAGTCCTCGAGGGTGAACCCCACGGCTTCACTGTCACGACCGGCGGCACGGCTGCTGGACGCATCGGCGGAGGGGACTTCCTCCGGGATGTCCAGATCAAAGTCGGCTTCTGCCTCGCTGAGGGCAGCGTCGGCGTCCAGTACGCCGAGTTCGGACGTGGGGCTGGTGGGGGTCACGGTCATGGGGCAATGGCGGTCTGCCGGCGGCAGTGCGAAGGATGGCCAGAGCGCTGCCCGCCAGCAGCTCATTGGCGATCCAGGACTCTATCAAGTGCAAAGACCGCCGCAAGCCCGGTCAGCTTTTTTTCAGCCGACCACCGCCAGATGCTCCTGACCGGCGAAGGGAACTTCGGCCGATCCCAGTCCTTCCAGGGTGGCCACGAAATCACTGACGCTGCGGAACTGCCGATACACCGAGGCGAAGCGCACATAGGCCACCTCGCTCATGCCACGCAGTTGCTGGAGCACCAGCTCGCCGATCTCATTGCTGCTCACCTCGCGGCTGCTGCGTTGCTGCAGGGCGAGTTCGATCTCGTCCACCACCCCTTCCAGCCGGGCAGGCTCAAGCCCCGACTTCTCGCAGGCACGCAGCAAACCATGCAGAAGTTTGGAGCGGTTGAAGGTTTCCCGGCTGCCATTGCGCTTCACCACGGTGATCGGCACCGTTTCAACCCGTTCATAGGTGGTGAAACGGAAATCACAGTTCAGGCATTCCCGCCGTCGCCGCACGCTGCGACCCGCGTCGGCGGCCCGGGACTCGAGCACCCGACTATCGGTGTGTTGACAGGAAGGGCATTGCATGCCCGGGACTCGAGCTTGTTGACCGAGTGTAGACAGTGATTCGCGCGATGAGAAGGGCAGCCGAGCCATGGCACGGCTGCGCCCATCAAAAAAGCCCCTGCATGGCAGGGGCTTCGGAGTCGGCTGATCTGGAGATCACTTGCCGATCTTCGGGGGATCGCGGAAGGCGATGGCGAAGAAAAGGGTGGAAATGGCCAGAGCCAGGATGAGGATGTAGGCGAAGCTCTCCATGGGGAGTTCTCGGTAGGGGAGGGCGAGGACCGGAGGTCAGCGATGGATCGTGCGGAGACGACCTTCAGCTGAGGGTGCTGCCGGCGGGGGGCACATAGCCCTGGGGCAGACGGCGGGTGGAACGGTCGCCCAGTTTCTGGAAGAGACCGAATTCAACCTGTTCGCCCAGATCGGGATCGATACCGGCGAACACATCGCGGTAAAGGGTGCGGGCACCGTGCCAGATGTGGCCGAAGAAGAAGAGCAGGGCGAAAGTAGCGTGGCCGAAGGTGAACCAGCCGCGCGGTGAGCTGCGGAAGGTTCCGTCGGAGTGGTACTTCTCGCGGTCGAATTCGAAGGCTTCACCCAGCTGGGCCTTGCGAGCTAGCCGCTTCACATCGGCGGGATCGGTGAAGACCTGGCCGTTGAGGGCTCCGCCGTAGACGGTGGCCTGCACACCCTGTTGCTCAAAGGCGTACTTGGCTTCAGCCCGGCGGAAGGGAATGTCGGCTCGTACAACACCGGTTTGATCCTGGAGAATCACCGGGAAGTTCTCGAAGAAGTTGGGCAGACGCCGCACTTCGAGTTCGCGTCCTTCCTTGTCGGTGAAGCTGATATGACCCAGCCAGCCGGTGGGCAAGCCATCACCATTGACCATCGGGCCGACCCGGAACAGACCGCCCTTGGCCGGGCTGTTCCCGACATAGTCGTAGAAGGCCAACTTCTCGGGAATGCTGGCCCAGGCCTGCTCGCGGGTGGCGCCATTGTCGATGGCGGTCTGCACGCGGCGATTGATCTCGGTCTTGAAGTAGCTCTGGTCCCACTGGTAGCGGGTCGGGCCGAACAGCTCGATCGGGGTGGCGGCGGCGCCGTACCACATCGTGCCAGCCACCACGAAGGCGGCGAAGAACACGGCCGCAATGGCACTGGCCAGCACGGTTTCGATGTTGCCCATCCGCAGGGCCTTGTAGAGGCGCTCGGGGGGCCGGGTGGTGATGTGGAAAATGCCGGCGATGATTCCGACGATGCCCGCGGCGATGTGGTGAGCCACGATCCCGCCGGGGTTGAACGGGTTGAACCCTTCAGGTCCCCAGGCAGGCTGCACCTTTTCGAGATGGCCTGAGATCCCATAGGGATCCGAGACCCACATGCCCGGTCCAAACACCCCGGTGAGATGGAAGGCTCCGAAGCTGAAGCAGCCGAGGCCGGCGAGCAGCAGGTGGATGCCGAAGATCTTGGGAAGATCGAGGGCGGGTTCACCGGTGCGGGGGTCCTGCCAGATCTCGAGATCCCAGTAGGTCCAATGCCAGATGGCGGCCAGGAAAAGCAGGCCACTGAAGATGATGTGGGCCGCGGCCACGCCCTCGAAGCTCCAGAAACCTGGGTCAACCCCGGTTTCACCTGTGATGCTCCAGCCGCTCCAGCTGCCGGTCACGCCCAGGCGGGCCATGAAGGGCATCACGAACATGCCCTGCCGCCACATCGGGTTGAGGACGGGATCGGAGGGGTCGAAGATGGCGAGCTCGTACAACGCCATGGAGCCGGCCCAGCCGGCTACCAGAGCGGTATGCATGAGGTGCACGGCGAGCAAGCGGCCCGGGTCGTTGATGACGACCGTGTGCACCCTGTACCAGGGCAATCCCATGGGGTCAGATCTGGGTGTGGTGGCGATGGTAGGCGGTGCCGCAGGCTTCACGGGGCCGCTGGTTACGGACCGCAACTGCGGGATTCCAAGATGGGAGCTTCTGCGCCCCTTTTTCCATGCCCGTGATCCGGTTTGTGCGTGAGGGCCGCGATGTGGAGTGCTACCCCGGCGAGAACCTGCGCGACGTGGCCCTGCGGGAGGGCATCGAGCTCTACGGCCTGAAGGGAAGGCTGGGCAACTGCGGAGGCTGCGGCCAATGCATCACCTGCTTCGTGGATGTGGTGCCGGCTGGTCCAGCCGTGGCCCTGAGCCCCCGCACGGGCGTGGAGGACCGCAAGCTGCGCCGCCGGCCCCAGACCTGGCGGCTGGCCTGTCAGGCCCTGGTGGAGCACTCGGTGGTGGTGGTGACGCGGCCCCAGAGCGGGAATGGGGGCCTAGCGACTCTGCTGGACGGCGCCCTGGCCACCCCCCTGCCCACCGGTCCCACCGCCTGGCCGGAGCCGCCGGACGCCGAGGAAGCCAGTCCCGAGGAGCCCCCATCCTCTGGGATCAAGCCGGGTGCTGCTGGAGGAGCATCCAGCCAGGCGCCATCCGCAACGAGCGGTGAAGATGGCGACGAAGGGCCCAAGCAGCGGTGATACGGTCCCTGCGGAACTCCCGCAGCCCGAACCCCTCAGCCGCCATGGAAACCAACGATCTCGGCTTCGTCGCCAGCCTGCTGTTCGTTCTGGTTCCGGCCGTGTTCCTGATCGTTCTCTACATCCAGACCAGCAGCCGCCAGGGGGGCTGAGCCGGCCATCGGTAGGGGAGAGCCCGCGACGGTCTTGCGATAGACCACCGTGACCTGCCCGGGAAAGGTCTATCTCCTCTCCCCCCTCCGATGGGCCTAACTTTCCCAATTTCACGCCAAGACCGCTTCAATCTCGGAGGATCCGCTCCAGAGCGGATCCATGACTCAGGTGCTGTCTGTCTCAGACTGGATCGCTTGTCAGCGCCGGCCCTCGGGCTCCCTCACCAGTAACACCGGAGCGGGGGCGTGCACGCGGATGTAGTCACTCAACGAGCTACCGAGCAACCGATCCAGATCCACCAGGGCCTTGGCCACCAGGGGCCGGCGATCCTGAGAGGCGATCACTACGAGGTCGGCCTTGATCTCTTCGGCGATGTCGCAGACGGTGCGGCCGATGTCACCGGTGCGGTGGATCGGTTTCAGCGTGACGCCATAGCTGCGGGCCCGCTGCACGGCCTTCTCCAGCACCTCATCGGCCGGACTGCGTCCCCCGCGGGAGGGAATGATGTCCTGACGGGTCACGTGCACGCCGGTGAGGCTGCCGCCGGGAATGGAGGCCACCAGTTCACTGGCCAAGCGGATGGCGTCATCCCCCACACCGGTGCCGTCCACCGTGACCAGCACCCGATTGATCGCCCGGATGTAGAGGTCGTCGCGCACCAGCAACATCGGCCGAGTCGAGAGCTGGAACACGTACTGGCTGGCACTGTTGGCCAGGATCGACTGGAGGCGGCCAAGGCCCCGGGAACCCATCACGATCAGGTCGGCATCAAGCTCATCGGCCACCTTGAGCACGGTCTGCTTGGTATCGCCCTCCCGCACGATGGCGTTCACCTCTCCCGGCTCCAGCCCCATCCGGGCCACGGCCTCAGCCACCAGGGCATCCGCCTTCTCCCGGTGGCTGCGGAACTCGTCGCCACCCTGCTCGGTCACCACGTGCAGCAGGTTGATGCGGGCCTGACGGCAGGGGGGAATGGCGCGGAGGGTCCGCACCATCTCCTCGACATGGCCGGTGCCGGAATCAGCGATCAGAAGGTTGCGGAACACGGAGAAATCGGGCGGCCGGGGCCAGCCTATGGCCGATTTCCGGCGATCCCACCATCCCTGTGAAGAGCTTGATGCAGCTTGGCCAAAGGACCTGCAGGGTCCTCCCGACGTGTCCAGCTTGCTTCAGCCCGCGGGCGGCCCCGCACCGGCTTGCGTCCTCTCACTCCTGCGTCCTCACCCATGCCAGCCTCCCCAGCACCGCCCACTCCTGAGCACGCGCCGGAAGCGGCGACGGCCGTGGATTCCATCCTGAGCAGGGGTTGGTGTCTGCGGCGGCGGGTATTACCTCAGCACACCGACCACGCCGGGGTGATGTGGCATGGGGCCTACGTGGCCTGGCTAGAGGAGGCCCGGGTGGAGGCCCTGGCAGCGGCGGGCCTGGCCTATAGCGATCTTTCGGCCCGGGGCCTGGAGTTGCCGGTGGTGTCCCTGGCGATCGACTATCGCCAGGCCCTGCTGCACGGCGATCGGGTGGAGATCCGCAGCCAGGCGCTGCCGCGGCGGGGGGTGAAGCTGCCCTGGCGCAGCCTGCTGCTCGATGGCAGGGGCGGCGTGGCGGCCGAGGCCCGGGTGGAACTGGTGGCCGTGGCCCTGGACAAACCGGGTGGCCAGCGCCGCCTGCTCCGTCGCCTGCCCGAAGACCTGGAACGGGCGCTGGCCACCCTGGAGAGGGGACCTGTGCGATAATACAGGTGTACCATTAAGGGGGCGGCTTGGGGGATCTGCTGGTGGTGCGCTTCCCGGGTGGCGATGGGCCGTTGAGCGGCAGCCCCGATCTCGGTCTTCGCCCGACCCGGGGGCTGGCCGCCCCAAGCCAGCGGGGCACACCTCAACCGGATGGCGCCAGGCTGGCGCTGCGGTTGCCATGGAACCGCGAACAGCGTCTGTGGTGGCTGCTATGGGCGCGGTGCCCTGGGGTCGGATGGGTGCGGCTTCAGGCCTTGGAGCATGGTTTTGGCGATCTGGCAGCAGCCTGGCGGGCCCCTGCCGTGGATCTTGCCGGGTTGCCGGGTTGGCATGGCGGCTTGGTGCCGGCGGTGGAGCGGTTCCGGCGCCAGTGGGGCGCTGATCCCCTCAGCGGGCTGAGCGGGACCTGCCAGCGGGGCCTGCGGGTGCTGGTGCCGGGCGATCGCCGCTGGCCCCTCGGCATCGAAGGGCTTGAGCGCCCTCCCCTGGCCCTCTGGTGGCAGGGAAGGGGTGCCCTGTGGAGCCTGGTGGCGCAGCGGCGGGCCGTGGCGGTGGTCGGCACCCGCCGGCCCTCCCCCCATGGCCTGGCCATGGCGCGCGCCATCGGTCTGGCCCTGGCCAAGGCGGGCTGGCCGGTGGTGAGCGGCCTGGCCGAGGGCATCGATGGGGCGGTTCACGACGGTTGCCTGGCGGGGAACGGGGCACCGATCGGGGTGCTGGGAACCCCTCTGGAGCGGGTCTATCCGCGGCACCACGCCCCCCTGCAACGGGCCGTTGGCCAGCGGGGGCTGCTGGTGAGCGAGCAGGCGAGCGGATCGCCGGTGCGACGCGGCCATTTCGCCGGTCGCAACCGGCTGCTGGTGGGACTGGCCTCGGCGGTGGTGGTGGTGGAATGCCCTCCGGGAAGCGGGGCGCTGCACTCCGCTGCCTTCGCTTGGGAGCAGGGCTTGCCCTTGTGGGTGGTGCCGGGCGATGCGGCGCGGGTCTCAGCCCTCGGCAGCAATCGCCTCCTGGCCCGCGGAGCCACCCCCTTGCTGAGTCCGGAGGATCTGGTGACCTCCCTGGGCCCCGGTCCCCTCGGGGCCAGCCAGAGCCTCCCCAGCGCCTCCCTCCGAAAGGGGCGTCAGTCAGCTGGGATCGGCATGGACCGGGAGCCGCTGCTGAAGGCCGTGGGAGCAGGAGCATCCCTTGAAGAGATCTGCCTGCAACTGGGGCGACCCGCCGCCGAGCTGGCCATCGAACTGTTCGAACTGGAATGCGCCGGCCTGCTGCGAGCGGAGCCGGGGCTGCGCTGGCAGCGCTGCTGATGGAACCGACACCCCCTAGCCTTTGGCCATGCCGCGACCCGCCACCGAGGCCTGCGAAGCCCTTCCAGGCACCCCAGGGGTTATCTCGCACCCGCCATCGAGCGAACCCTCCATCGAGCCCTCAGGCCTCCCTTCCAACAAGTCCTCCAGCGAACTGCAGGCCTCCGAGCTGCTGGCCTGGCGTCGCCAGCAGCTCAGCGGCAAGGGGGGCGCTGCCGCCGATCTGGACTGGCTCCTGGATCTGGCCGGGGGACTGCGCTGGCCAGATCTGCAGGCCCTACATCTCCATCCGGATCGGATGGTTCAGCTGAGCCAACCCCTGGATCGCATCAAGGATCTCTGGCAGCGTCACCGGCGCACGGCCGAGCCGCTGCAGTACCTGGTGGGCGTCTGCCCCTGGCGGGACCTGGACCTGAGAGTGGGTCCTGGGGTGCTCATCCCACGGCAGGAGACCGAACAGCTGGTGGATCTGGCCCTGGCCCGGGTCGCCAACGCGAACGGGGCCGGCCTGGTCTGGGCCGATCTGGGCACCGGCAGTGGCGCCCTCGCGGTGGCCCTGGCCCGAGCCCTGCCGGAAGCGCTCGGACTGGCGGTGGATGCCAGCAGCAGCGCCCTGGAGCTGGCAGCCGCCAACCGGGCGGCTGCCGGGGTGGAAGAACGCTTTCTGCTGCTGCGCTCCGACTGGTGGGAGGCGCTCAGGCCCTGGTGGGGTGCGGTGGATCTGGTGGTCGCCAATCCCCCCTACATCCCCACCACCACAATCGACGGCCTCGATCCTGTGGTGCGGGACCATGAACCGCGGCTGGCCCTCGATGGCGGTCCCGACGGCCTCGACGCCGTGCGCGCCATCGTGGCCGGAGCCTCCGCAGCCCTCGCGCCTGGGGGCACACTGCTGCTGGAACACCACCACGACCAGAGCGATGCCGTGTTGGCCCTGCTGCAGGCCTCCGGCATGGAGCACCTGGAAGCCCATCGCGACCTGGAGGGGGTGAAACGGTTCGCGGCTGGCCGGCGGCCGCCGCTGCCGGAGGAGCGATGAACCGGGTCCTCGCTGCCGAAGTGCTGGCGGAATGCCTCGCGGCGGGGGAGGCGGCCCTGCTGCCGACCGACACCCTGCCGGCCCTGGCCGCCGTGCCCCATGCCGCGCAACGACTCTGGGAGCTGAAACAGCGGCCCGCGGAGAAGCCCCTGATCCTGATGGGGGCCTCGCTGGAGCAGCTGGTGGCCCTGCTCAACGTGCCCTGGCGAGAGGAGTGGCTGGCGAAAGCCCGGCTCTGCTGGCCTGGAGCCACGACCCTGGTGCTACCGATCGATGGGCCTGTGCCCCAGGCGCTCAACCCTGGCGGACACAGCCTGGGGATGCGGGTTCCGGCAGCCCCGCTCACCTGCGACCTGCTGCGGCGCACTGGCCCCCTCGCCACCACCAGCGCCAACCACTCCGGAGCTCCGCCAGCCCTCGATGCCGACCAGGCGGGGATGGCCTTCCCGGAGCTCGACCTGCTGGCCCCCCTGCCCTGGCCGGCGGGTTCGGGACAGGCCAGCCAGGTGCTGGCCTGGGCCGAGCCCCCCGAAGCGGGCGGTAATCCCTGGAGCGTGCTGCGATCCGGCGCCGAAAGGCCGGAGCCGACAACCACTGCGAGCCGGGGCGGAGCGGCACGCTGATGCTGGCGCTGGCGCTCCTGGTGATGGCGTGCCTAGGCCTGAGCCATTGGCTGGTAGAGCCCCTGGTGTCCCTGCTTCAGCCGGTGCTCAGCCTTGTGTGGATCGGTTGGGGACTGCTGGGACTTCTGGTGTGGCTGTTAGCCGGCTCAGGTTCGGAGCGGGATCCTGGCCAATCCCAGCGGTGACAGGGCCTGAGCGGAATGGCCAGCCTGGTTGGGATGGCAAGCCTGAGCGCGATGGCAACCAAGAGCCGCCGGGAGGCCGATCTTGTGGCGTGATGGGGGCGTGATCAGGGTTGACTGCCGGCGGTCGTGGACGGGGCCGCAGAAGGGGCCTGGAAGGTCACCCAGCGAAAGAAATTGGAGGGGCCGAGCCTGCGTTCCGGCTGTCCACTCACCTGAACGAACACCAGATGGGCCCGACCGGCCCGAACCCGCAGGGGAGTGGACAGGGGGAAGACACGAACGCCCCGCAGCGCACCCGAAAAGAGAGGAGCATCCTCGGTGCCACGCACCTCCAGCCAGCTGGTTCCCGTGGTCCGGATGGTGAGCGACGCCTCCCCCTCCCGGCTGGCGGTGGGCTGGAGCACCGCCCCGGGCCGGGATGCGGTTGCTGACCTGGCGGAGGGATCCGCAGAAGGCAACGGCGCCGATGGCACGGCAGGCTCGTTCTTCACCCGAGCGGCCGGACCGGATGGGGCGGAGGCGGATCCCACAGAGCGGAACAGCCTGGGGCCCGCCAGCAGACCGCCAGCCGCCAGCACCAGAGCACCCGCCAGAAGCGCGGTGCGACCACCTCCCCAGGAGGAACGTCCCGGCGTCGCCAACCGAACCAACCAGGATGGTGCCCTGCCGGAATCACTGGAATTCGCCGCAACATCAGGGGTCCCGGCTGGGGACGCCGACGGCAAGGACGCCGGCTGTCCGGTTGCGCCAGCCGCTGGAGGAAGGGCCCGCCGAATCTGCTCCCGCAGGGCCAAGCCCTCCTCGAGCAGATGCTCGTTGCGTTGCTGCAGAGGCCGGACCCGCTCCCGGAACTTGCCCTCGAACACCTCAGGCAGATCCTTGAGCAGGGCCTGGTAGGTGTCCCGCTTGCGCCGCGCAGCCTCCAGTTCCTCCTGGAGAGCCGCAAGGCGGAGGCGCTCGGCGTCGGGCGAATCCGGCATCGGAGGCCTTCGGGTGGGCGATGTGGCGGCAAGCCTAGGGGGTTTGTCTCAAGCGCTTTCTCAGCCGGAGAGATGGTCCGAAATCGGAGCGGTTCCCGGCGAGATCCTTCATTGTTAGAGACAAGTGATGGCACGCCCCCCCTCGATGGCCCTCCCTGCAGCCACCGCCATTGCCGTGGTCGGCGCGGGGGTAGGTGGCTGCGCCCTGGTGGCCAGCCTGCGCCGAGGCGGCTGGAAGGGCGAGATATCCCTCTGGGAAAGCGGCCGCGGACCGGGTGGTCGCACCGCCACCCGCCGCTCGCGCCAGGATTCCGACCTGCGCATCGACCACGGTGCCCCCCTGTTCAACATCAGCGGCCTGGCACCGACCTTGCTGGAGCCGCTGCTGGCCAGGGGAGTGATCGAACCCTGGCGGGAACCCCGGGCGCGACTGGACGCCGCCGGGCGGCTCCACAGCGAGGACAGCCGCGATCCCCTCGCGGAGGGGCAGCTTTACCGCGGGGTCGGGGGCATGGATGGGCTCTGTGCAGGGCTGCTGGACCTGACCCAGGACAGCCCCGCGGCGGGATCCAGGCAGCCGGAGATTCCGACCGAGCGCCCTCCGTCCCGCCCGGAACCCTCCACGCGGGTTCAGGCGAACTACGGCGTGCTGGTCTGCCATCTGGCCGTGACCCCGAGCGGACGCTGGCAGCTCTTCGACCGTGAGCGCCAGCTGCTGGGGGAGGCCGACTGGCTGGTGCTGGCGGGCACCCTGCTGGCCCACCCCCGCTCCCGGCTGCTGCTGGCCTGGGACACCGTGCCGCTGAAGAAGGCGGCCCAGTCGCTCGACGATCCTCAGCTGCAGCATGTGCTGGCGGCCCTCGCCTCCCTGCGCTCCGAAGCCCGCAGCAACCTGCTTCTGGTGGCCGAGGGCGCCGATGCCGAGGTCTGGCGACGCTGCCCCTTCCGCCTGCTGCGCTTCGATGCGGCCGCCGAACAGCGCTGGCGGCTCTCTCGCCTCTCTATCCAGCCCCTGGACGATGGTCGGGTGGCCGTGGTGGCCCACTCCAGCGCCATCTTCGCGGCCGAACATCTGAGTGTGTACGGATCCCGCTCCTCCATCGCCCGCCAGCTCGGCGTGATGCCCCGGCAGGAGGAGGAGACGGAGGTGATCGCAGCCCTCAGCGGGGCCCTGCAGGATGCCCTGGCGGACTGGATCGAACCCGGCCTGGTGGCGCGGGGGGAGCGCCAGCTGATGCGTTGGGGTGCCGCCTTCCCGCGGGAACCGGGCCTGCCGGAGGATCTGCTGCTCTGCCGCCACAGCCGGGTGGGCTTCTGCGGCGACTACGTGGCCGGGGTGGGATTCGGCCGGGTGGAGGGTGCCCTGCGGAGCGGCGAGCGGTTGGCGGCCGCCTTGCTGGAGGCGGTTCGCGGCGAGCCGCCGGCCCCTGCAAAGCGCCGGGGCGTTTCGGGTTGAACCCGGGCGTACCCGGGGCCGACCGACCTCATCAAGATGGCGGTTCCTGCCCGGAGATCGCCCATGCCCTCGCTGGCCTCCTCCACAGGGGCTTCGCCTGCTGAGCCTTCCAAGACTCCCCATGGCGTGCCGGCTCCCCCCGGAGCCGGGGGCCAGATCCTGCTGGATCCTTACTGGCACGACCCGCTGGAGACCCTGCTGGAGCGGCTCGGCAGCGGTCCGCAGGGGCTCTCCAGCTCGGAAGCCGCCAAACGGCTGCTCACCCCCGGAGGGCGTCCGCTGGCCGGAATCGGGCGCTCCGGGGCGGCGGCGGCGGCAAGCCTGCTGCTGCGCCAGTTCGCCAGCCCGATCATCCTGATGCTGCTGGGGGCGGCGCTGTTGTCGTTCGGACTCGACTCCCCCACCGACGGTGTGATCATCTTGGTGATCGTGCTGGTGAGCGGCCTACTGGGCTTCTGGCAGGAGCACGGCGCCGAGCGGGCCGTGCAGCAGTTACTGGCGGTGGTGGAGCTGCGATGTGCCGTCTGGCGGGATGGGGCGGAGGTGTCGATTCCGATGGCGGAGGTGGTGCCGGGCGATATGGTGCGGCTGGCCGCTGGCGACGGCATTCCCGGCGATTGCCGCCTGATCGAGGAGCGCGACCTCTGCGTGGATGAGGCGGCCCTCACCGGCGAGAGCTTCCCGGTGGAGAAGCGGGTGGATGTGCTGGCGGCGGACACCCCCCTGGCCCAGCGGGCCAACGTGCTTCACCTAGGCAGCCACGTGGTGAGCGGCAGCGGCCGGGCCGTGGTGGTGCACACCGGCCGCGCCACCGCCTATGGCGCCATCGCCGATCGCCTGCGGCTGCGCAGCCCCGAAACGGAGTTCGAGCGGGGGGTGCGGCGCTTTGGCAACCTGCTGGTGGAGGTCACGCTGATCCTGATCGCGCTGATCTTCGCCTTCAACGTGCTGCTGAAGCGGCCGGTGGTGGATTCATTCCTGTTCGCCCTGGCCCTCGGGGTGGGTCTCACCCCCCAACTCCTGCCGGCGATCATCAGCGTAAACCTGGCCCAGGGGGCGCGCAGCATGGCCCGCCGGAGGGTGATCGTGAAACGCCTCGCCGCGATCGAGAACTTCGGCAGCATGGATGTGCTGTGCAGCGACAAAACCGGCACCCTCACCGAAGGGGTGGTGCGGCTGGGCCAGGCCCTGGCCGGCGATGGCCAGCCCTGCTCGGCGGTGCTCGGACTGGCCCGTCTCAATGCCCTGTTCGAAACCGGTTTCGTGAACCCGATCGATGCGGCGCTGCGGGATCTGCCCGATCCGCCGCCGGCGGGGCGGGACCCGCTGGACGCCGCCGGGGCGGATGGAGAGAAACAAGCGGCCCTAGCAGGACCCGCCAGGCCAGCGCTCAGCGAACCTCCCCAACCGCCCGGGCTGCCCGGGCTGCCGCCGGATCCCGCGGCCTGGAGCAAGCTCGATGAGAAGCCGTTTGATTTCCACCGCAAACGCCAGAGCGTGCTGTTGCAGCCGTGTCGGGCGGCCGGTGAGGCGCCCCAGCTGATCACCAAGGGGGCCCTCGGCCGGGTGCTGGAGGTGTGCACCCTGGCCCGCCGCGCCAATGGCTCCCTGCTGCCCCTGACGGATCTCGAAGCCGGCATCCGGGAGTTGGCCCAGGAGCGAGCCCGCCTGGGCGAACGGGTGCTGGGGGTGGCCAGCCGCCGCCATCCGCCCGGGGTGATCGGGGTCGATTCCGAGCAGGCCATGACCTTCGAGGGCCTGCTGGTGCTGGCTGATCCCCTCAAGCCCGGCATCGCCGCCACGGTGGCGGAGCTGGCGGGCCTGGGCGTGCGCCTCAAGATCATCACGGGCGACAGCGCCCCAGTGGCCGAGCGGATCGCCCGCGAGGCGGGGCTGGCCGATCCCCGCGTGCTCACCGGCGCCGACCTGCTGGCCCTCAGCGATGCGGCCCTGCCGTTGCGGGCCGAGGCCTGCGATGTGTTCGCCGAGGTGGAACCCAACCAAAAGGAACGGCTGATCGGTGCCCTGCGGCGGGCTGGCCACGTGGTGGGCTACCTGGGCGATGGCATCAACGACGCCCCGGCGCTACACGCCGCCGATGTGGGGCTCTCGGTGCAGGGGGCGGTGGATGTGGCCAAGGAGGCGGCCGACATCGTGCTGCTCGAGCCCGATCTGGCGGTGCTCGCCGCCGGCATCCGCGAGGGCCGCCGCACCTTCGCCAACACGCTCAAGTACGTGTTCATGGCCACCAGCGCCAACTTCGGCAACATGGTGTCGATGGCAGGGGCCTCCCTGCTGCTGCCCTTCCTGCCCCTGCTGCCCAAGCAGATCCTGCTCACCAACCTGCTCACGGATCTGCCGGAGATGACCATCGCCACCGACCGGGTGGATCCCGATTGGATCAACCGGCCGCGCCGCTGGGACATCGCCTTCATCAAACGCTTCATGCTCGCCTTCGGGCTGGTGAGCTCGGTGTTCGATTACCTCACCTTCGCTGTGCTGCTCTGGCTGCTGCACTGCGATGCGGCCCACTTCCGCACCGGCTGGTTCGTGGAGTCGGTGCTCTCGGCCGCCATGGTGGTGCTGGTGGTGCGCACCCGCCGGCCCCTGCTGGCCAGCCGCCCCTCCCGCAGCCTCACCGCGGCCACCCTGGTTGTGCTGGGGGGGACCCTGCTGCTGCCCTTCTCGCCTCTGGGCCGCCTGTTCGGATTCGTGCCGCTGCCCCTGCCGTTTCTGGGGCTGCTGGCCCTGATCCTGCTGGCCTACGTGATCAGCGCCGAAGCGGTGAAGCGCTGGTTCTACCGGAATCACGCGGGCTGAGCCGCGGGAACCGTCAGGCCTTCCAGAGCCCGACCGGAACGCGACCGAAGGGGCAGGGAGAAGCAGGAAGGGGCCGAGCCGGGGAGCGGTTGGCCGTTGAGGTGGTGCCATGGTGCTGGCCGCCAATCGATCGGCCAGCACCATGGCAACCGAGATCCGACGCCATCAATCGTCGGAGAGCTCCACGGCCTCCAGCAGGCTGATCGCCACGCGGATGCGGTTGAGATCCATGGCCCAGGCCGCCACGCTCTCCGATTTCTCCTCGGCGATCAAGCCATCGATCACATCCTCGTGAAAGGCGGCGAGCTTCTGGATGATCTTGACCGCCAGCTCCCGCTCCTGATACGGGCTCAGGGCCGAACGGGTCTCGACCAGCTTGAACACATCGCGGGCGTTGTCGAGCTGGGCGCGGGTGAGCAGCTCGGACACATTGCTCGGAAAGGCGCTGGGGCCTGGGTCATCGTCGAGCTCCGGATGGCCAGACCATCGGCGGGGCGCTGGTTCGCCGATCGGTTCGGACGACCCCTGCGGATCGGCACCAGAGCTGGGGCCCGGATTGGAGCCGGAAGTCAGATCCGCCATCGCTGTAACTCCTGGCTGGATGGATCCTAGGGGGGATCGCCCTGGGCTTCCGATCAACAGCGACAGAACAACCCGGAGGGAGCTGCGGTGGGTTGCTGCTGTAGGACGCCGGAGGGACTGGATCCGGTGGCCTAGACGGTGAAATGGACGGTGAAATGGATCGGGTGAATTGGAGCAAACAGATGAAGAAATCGAGCCCGAATTTGGATCAATAGCGCATCACATGGCGTGATTTTCGGGATGGCAAGCGAGGGGAAGACCGGCCATTTACAAAAGATTAATCAAAACGGCGCTCCATGCGTTTGGCGCTTGATCCTGATGTTACTTCGATGACCTTGTTACCACTGCCATAGGCAATAGGGCCCAATCAAGCGGCTTTCGCGAGGCGCGTGCCTCCGCCTCGACGTTCTCCGAACCACCGCCTCCTCTGGCGGCGGCAACCCGCAGGGACCCGATCTCCGTGGGCTGGATCTCTGTGGGCTGGATGCTCAGTGGGCTGGAT
>Ga0114972_10000824_pt1 | contig 23389 bp, 22 predicted proteins | sample M_140807_EF_Meta_FD_87354 | JGI IMG/M metagenome (GOLD analysis project Ga0114972, IMG submission 87354) | Freshwater microbial communities from Lake Montjoie, Canada to study carbon cycling - M_140807_EF_MetaG | ecosystem: Environmental > Aquatic > Freshwater > Lake | place: Lake Montjoie...
CTGCGACTGGTATCGGGGTGGCGGATCACCACCGGATGAACGGCGTCCTGCGTCGCGGCCTGCGGGTTGTGCAGCCGGCCCTTGAGGTCGTTGTGGTCGTAGCCGGCCTTCGCGCCGAAGACGTGGCGGCTGGAATGCAGCGCGCGCAGCGGCTCCAGCGTGCGCTTCATGCCGTCCGAAAGCGCGTCATAGGCCGCGACCATGCTGGCGAACATCGTGTCGCCACCTTGCGCGGGCACTTCGCGCGCGAGCAGCATGGAGCCGAGCGCGGGGATCTCGTCATAGCTGTGGTCGGTGTGCCAAGCCTCGCCGATGTTCTTCTTTTGCTCGGGTTCCTTTCGAACCTCGGCGATTTCAGGATGGCCGGGGACGGTGGAGAAGAAGCGGTTGACGTTGATCGGGCCGAAACGGCGGGCGAAGGCAATGTGCTGTTCGGGCGTGATGTCCTGGTCACGGAAGAAGATCACGCTGTGATCGTGAAAGGCCTGCCGGATCTCGGCAAAGCGTCCGTCCTCGATCGGCGCGGCGAGGTCCACGCCCAGCACCTCGGCCCCCAGCGCGCCGGCAATGGGGACGATCTCGATGTGGCTGTTGCGCATGGCGGCTCTCCTCAGGCGGGGGTGGGGGCAGTGGCGGCGATCAGCCCTTCGTGACGCAGCTCATCCCAAAGTGCTGCGGGGATGGGGCGGCGCAGCCGCTCGGCATTCTGTGCGATCTCGGCACCGGCAAGGGCGCCGGGGATGATGCTGGCGATCAGGGGATGGGCAAGCGGGAAATGCAGCGCAGCGGCCGGCAGCTCGACGCCGTGGCGGCCGCAGACGGCCTCGATGCGTCGCGCGCGGGCGATGACTTCCGGCGGCGCCGGCGCGTAGTCGTACCAGGCACCGTCCTGCACCGGTCCCGCGAGGATGCCCGAGTTGAAGGGGCCGCCGAGGATGATTCCCATGCCGCGCTCGGCGCAGTAGGGAAACAGCGTGTCCAGCGCGCCCTGCTCCAGCAGCGTGTAGCGGCCGGCGAGCAGCATGCAGTCGAAATTGCCAGCACGGGCGAAGCGCAGGCACATCTCGGTCTCGTTGAGCCCGCAGCCGATGGCGCCGATCACCCCGGCCCGGCGCAGCTCATCCAGCGCGCGATAGCCGCTGTCGATGACCGTGCGGAAGCGCGCCTCCAACAATTCGTGGTCGCCGATGGTCCAAAAATCCACGTCATGGATCAGAAGAATGTCCAAGCGCGCGAGGCCAAGGCGCAGGCAGGATTGCTCGACCGAGCGCATCACGCCGTCATAGCTGTAGTCGAAGGCCGGCACGAAGCCGGGCAGGCCGCCACGGCGCATGCCCTCTGGTGCGCTCTCGCCAGGGCGCAACGGGCGCATGGTGCGGCCGATCTTGGTGGAGAGCACGAATTCCTCGCGCGGACGATCCCGCAGCGCCGCGCCAACACGCAACTCGCTGCGGCCGTAGCCATAGAAGGGCGAGGTGTCGAACAGCCGCACCCCCTGCTCCCAGGCTTCATCGACCACGGCGATGGCCGCGCCCTCGGGCAGCGTGGCGCGGAAACCCCCGATGGGCGCGGCACCGAAGCCTAGGGTCGTGACCTCCAGCGCGCTGCGGCCGAGGCGACGAGGCGTCGTCGGGTCGAAGCTCATCCCTTCACCGCCCCGCCTGTGAGCCCGGCCACGAGGTAGCGCCGCACGAGCAGGGAGAAAAAAAGCACCGGCAGCATCACCATCGTGCCCCCGGCGGCGATGCGGCCCCACTCCCAGCCTTCGTAATTCATGAAGTTTACCACGGCCACCGGCGCGGTCATGGCCTCGGTTCGCGTCAGGATCAGGGCGAAGAAGAAATCGTTCCAGGCGAACAGGAAGCACAGGATCGCTGTGGCCGCGAGGCCGGGCGTGGAGAGCGGAAGTACGATGCGCCAGAAGCCCTGCTCCGTCGACGCGCCGTCGATCCAGGCGGCTTCCTCCAACGCGCGCGGCAACTGGTCGAAGAAGGGCCGCATCATCCAGATTACCAGCGACAGGTTGAAGGTCATGTAGATGATGACGAGGCCCGCGCGCGTATCGAGCAGTTCGAGGTGCCGGTAGGCCAGGAAGTAGGGGATGGTGAACGCAATTGGTGGCGCCATACGCGAGGCCAGGATCCACAGGCTGAAGGTGCCCGCGATGCGCGCCTGCCAGCGCGACAGCGCATAGGCCGCTGGCACGCCGAGCAGCATCGGCGCGACAGTCGCCGAAGCCGCGACGACCAGACTGTTCACGAAGCTCCGCCGAAAGTCGCTGGTCCAGAGCGCCTGGTAGTTCTCCAGCGTCGGCGTGAAGATCAGCGCCGGCGGAAAGGCGAAGACCTGCGCGTTGGTCTTGAAGGACATCTGCAGCAACCACAAGAACGGCGCCATCACCAGAAGCGCCAGCACGATGGCCACCACCTGCACGAAGCGCCGTTCCCGCACCATCGCGCTACTCGCCATGCTGCCCCCAGCCGACCAGTCGGACGATTCCCCAGCTCATCACCACCGTCACCGCCAGCAGTACGACGGTGATAGCGCTGGAATAGCCGAGGAAGCTGAAGTTGAAGGCCTGCAGGAAGGAGTAGTAGTTCGTCACCTCGGTGACCGAGCCCGGCCCGCCCTCGGTGAGGATGAAGATCAGGGGGAAGGCCTTAATCGAATCTATCAGCCGGAACAGCCCCGCCACCAGCAGCACGCCCTTCAGAAAGGGCAGCGTCACATGCCAGATCATCTGCCAGGCGGAGGCACCATCCACCTTGGCCGCATCCACCATCTCCTGCGGCATCATCTGCAACGCCGCTAGCGTCATCAGCATGGTGAAGGGGAACCACTGCCATGTATCGGCGATGATGATCGCCGTCAGCGCCCAGTCCGGATGCGTGATGAGCGAAGGCACGACGAAGCCCAGCATCGACGTGCCCAAATGCAGCGGGCTGATGTCCGGCGTATAGAGAACCTTCCAGATGATCGCCACGACGATCGGCGGCAGCACCATCGGGATCAGGAAGACGGTGCGCAGCGCCTCGATGAAGCGCGAGCGCGTGTTGAGCAGAAGCGCGAAGCCCACCCCGATCAGTAATTGCAGCAGCACGGTCCAAAAGGAGAGCCTGGCCTGCACCCAGAGCGAGTTGATCAGCCGCGAATCCGCAGGCATTTCCCGGTAGTTCACGAAGGGGCGGGAGAAGTTCCACGCCGTGTCCGGTCGCGTCAGGTCGAGCGGCGTGAAGCTCGTGATGAACAGATATATCGCCGGCACCAGCGTGATCACCGCGAGCACGACCAGCGAGGGCATGACGCACAGCGCGTAGAAGCGGTTCCGCGCCCGCGTCGCGCCGCGCCCGGCGCCCATGGCGCCCGCCGGCGCCGCAAGGGCCTGGGCCGCGCCTGACGCGGCGCGGCTATTCCGCATCCAAGGCCACCCCGGCTCGTTGCAGGACCTGTATCGCATCCTGCTGAGATTGGCGCATCGAGGCCTGCGCATCCTGCTGGCGCGTGGCGATGCGCGCGATACCGCGGTTGATCGTGTCACCCACCTGCGGGAAGACCGGCACAGTGCGGTACTTCATGTAGCCCGACCGACCTCCTAGCTCGAGCACCTGGAGGTAGAGCGAGGCCACGTCCTGCCCGTTCAAGGTCAGCGCGCTCTTGAACGCGTCGCCGGTGATAACGCTGCGGCGGCACACGCTGGGGTAGCCGCGCTCGCTGACGATGCGGTTCAGCATCGGCTTCGACAGCGCCCATTTGATGAACTCCCAGGCGAGCTCCTTGCGGCGCGAGCCGATGGGAATGCCAAGGCCATGGCTGTTGGAGCCGGGGAAGTTGCCCTGTGGGCCTGCCGGCATCAGCGCATAGCGCACGGTTTCCTTCACAGTGCTGTCCGCATGCTTTGCGAGCGGCACCAGCCAGGTGATCGCCTGGGTGCGGAAATTGGCGCGGCCGGCGATCTGCGTGCGCATTGCCTGATCGTCGGAGAAGGACAGCACGCCCGAGGGCCCGAAGCGCGACAGCAGCTCGGCGTACCATTGCGCGGCGCGAATGGCCTCGGGCGTCGCCAGGGCCGGCATCAGATTGCCGGGCGGATCACGGAAGACCTTGCCGCCCATGCCCATCAGATAGGGGATCCAGTTCCAGTGATGCAGCTGGTCCGCCACGAAGGCCGACACGTTCTCCCGCCCCTGAATAGCATCGCAGGCGGCGAGCAGTTCGTCGAAGGTGGTCGGCATGCGGATGTTCGCACGGTCCATGAGGTCCGCGCGGCTTGCTGCCATCAGCATTGCACCTGCTTCCCAGGCGAAGGCAAAGGTATTGCCCTGCGCATCCTGCATCGCCGATTGTGCGCCGGAGACGAAATCCGCCGCATCCCAGGCGGGGTCGGTGCGGTTAGGGTCACGCACGAAATCACTGAGATTGGTCAACCACCCTGCGCCGATCCAGCGGCCCGAATAGATGAAGGTAACGTTGATCACGTCGAGCGAACTGCCGCGCGTGGACAGTTCGAGGTCCGTGCGCTGGTTGTAGACGGGGAAGGCCTGGGTGTTGAAGTTTAGCTTTGCGCCAGTCATTTCCTCGAATTCGGGGAAATAGGCGCGGACATATTCGAAGAAGGTGCTCTGGAAGGCCGCGCCGTTCAGCGTCTGTCCCGCGAAGGGCCGGGACTGGCCGACGACTGGCGGTGCCGCGAGGGCGCCCACGCTGAGCGCCGCCGCCCCCAATGTGAGCTCACGACGCCCGAGATGTCCCTGGGTCATACTTCACTCCCTTGCGCCCGCGTCTTGGCCGGATGGTCCGGCGCGCGGTATCAGCACGAAAGTGTATCGACGTCGCCGCCGCAGCGTCAAGCGGTCGCCTCCGCCAACCCACCGCGCTATCGTCCCTCGAATACTTGGGGGGAATGACATGGCGCAGCAAAGTATCCTGGCCGGCAAGGTCGCGGTCGTCACGGGTGCGGGTCGCGGCATCGGCGCCGCCATCGCGGAAGCGCTCGCCGAAGCGGGAGCGCAGGTGGCCTGCGCCGCGCGCAGCGGCGACGAGGTCGAAGCGACGGCCGCGCGCATCAACGCGAGGGGCGGCATCGCCTTCGCCCATGCCACCGATGTCACCGACGCCGACGCCGTCGCGACACTCTACGCCGCGACCGTGGCGCGTGGGGGCGGGCTCGACCTGCTCTTCGTCAACGCCGGCGTGAGTCTCGACCAATCGCCAGTCGAATCTAGCGATCCGCAGGCCTTCGAGGAGACGATGCGGGTCAATCTGTTCGGCGCCTACCACTGCGCGCGCCTCGCCGTGCCGCACATGCGCGCGCGCGGCGGCGGGAGGATGGTGATGACCGGCTCCGGCATGGGCCACTCAAGCCTGCATGGCCATGCCGCCTATTCCTGCTCGAAGGCGGGGCTGTGGATGCTCGTGCGCATCCTGGCCGATGAGCTGCGCGCCGATGGCATCGCGGTCAACGAACTCGTGCCCGGCCCGGTGCGCACGGCGATGACGGGCGTGCCGCAAAGCTCCGCCTCGGTGGTGAACAACCCCGTGGAGTGGCTCAAGCAGCCGCAGGATGTGGTGCCACTGGCCATGTTCCTCGCCACGCATCCCGCGCCGGGGCCCACGGGGCAGAGCTTCAGCCTGATGCGCCGCACTTTCTGAGGGGCGGTGCCTACGGCAGCGCGACCAACAGAGGTAGCTCGGGAAATTCGGACGGCCCGATAGCCATCACGGACATGCTGGGCGGACGGCTCGACCTCAGCTTCGCCTCGCCCGTGGGCGCCGGGCCGCATATCGAGGCCGGCACGATGCGCGCCCTTGGTATGGTCGGCGCACAACGCTCGGCCGGCATGCCGGGCCTCGCCACCTTCGGCGAACAAGGCCTCGATGGCTTCGACCTCCAACCCTTCACCGCCGCCTGTACGACCGCCGGCACGCCCTCGGCTGCCATAGCCCGCCTGCACGTCGCCCTGCGCGAAGCCTGCGGCCAACCCGACACCCGCACCCGGATGCTGGCGCAAGGGCAAACCCCCATCCTCTCCACACCGGAGGAACTCGACGCCCTGCAACGCCGCGACGCACCACGCTGGGCGGCACTGATCCGGGCATCGGGTGCCAGGGTGCCCTTCGGCTCGGCCGGCTACGATCAGATCAACCTGCTGCTGCTCGCCATCGCCGCGGCCAACAGCACCGATGTCGATGCCGTGAAAGCGATGATCCCGCGCGTGGCGAACGGGCCGGGGGAACGCGTCACCACTGTCGCCGAGGGCCTCGCTGCCTTGCGGGCCGGCAAGACGCTCAATTACGATGGCGCCAGTTCCTCGGTAGAGTTCAAGCCTGATGGCAGCTTACTCGCCCGCGACTTCGAACTCTATGAGATCCGCGATGGCCGCGACGTATCAGTGGAACGCATCACCAGCGCCTCGTGATACTGAGCCGCTTTGTGCGGCTCGGCCGCGAATAGGCCTTCACAAAGCACGCATCGGAGTGCGGCAGCAACATACAAAAGAAATGGATTTTCTGCCGCACACCACCGATCACGCCGACAGCCTCGCCAAAATCCACCTGCCCATGGCCGGGCGGATGCGCCAGCGGCACGAAGGTCTCCCGGTTGTGCGCCAGGCAAAGCCGGACACGACCCTTGACTACGGTGTAGGCACAGGCAAAGCCATACTCATCGCGCAGACGCTCAAAGATCCGCTTGGCCGTGTGCCGCTGCTTGACCGGCGCGGCCCGGTTGGCCTCCAGGATCGCATCGATCACCGGCAGCAGCGCGCCCAACTTGGGCTTGGCCACCGGCGCCGTCCGCGTATAGCCCGGCGGCAGCGAAAACCGGCACATCTTCAAAACCGTCTCGCGGCTCAGGCCGAACACCCGGGCCGCCTCACGGCGGCTGTTGCCATTGATAAACACAAAACTGCGAATGGCCGCGCATCAAATCACTGTGTGCCCCCGCAAAGACAGGCTGCGTAACGGCTCAGAACCGGTACCTGAGCCTGGCCGTCACCGCGACCTGGATGACGTTGCCAGAGAACTCGCTGTCCACCCGCGCACCCAGCGTCAGCCCCGCTGCGATCGGCACCTCCAGGCCGCCCGAGAGCAGCGCAGCATTCGCATCGGGTCGGGCGCCCCGCGCGGAGAACTGGCCACTCGGTAGCGAGGCGAAACCCACCGTCATCGAGGCATCCCGCGTCATGTAGTGGGCCCAGGCTGCACGGACGTAGCCCTGCACCGGCACCGCGCCCAGTTGCACCGAGCCATCCAGTTGCGCGCCTACTTCGCTGCGTAGCGAGGCCTGGCTCTGCCTGCCCACCGTGACGCCATTCGTCGTGCCCGTCATCAAGCTGCTCTCCGTGTAGCCCTGGTTGTTCACCTGCTGCCATTGCAGGGCTGCGATGGGCTTCATCCGCCAGCCATCCCCCAAGGCCACACCATCCTGCCGCGCCTCAGCCCGCAGCGAATAGCCCTGCGCCCCGAAGCCCGCCCGTTGCGCGTCACTGTTCAGGAAGTAGAGCGTGCGCTTAGTATCCACATCCATGAAGGTGAAGGCGCCCGCCCCCGAGAAGGTGAAGCTGCCCACCCGCGTCGTTCCATAGGCGCCGATCTGGCCGAAATTGGCAGAGGCACTGCCCTGCCCGCTGGAAAGGGAGGCGTTGCTCTCGCCCACGGCAATCGCGACACCTGCCATGCTCTGCGCCCCGATCCGGTGGTCGAAGCCCAGTGCGAAGCCGGCCGTGCGCGCCGCGCGGCTGGCCGAGCCGTCCTGCGCATCGCCCGTCGTGCGGTTGTAGGCGCCCGTCGCCGTGCCCCAGACGGCATACCGCTTGCGGTTGCCCGTGTTCCCGTCAACATCTCCATCGCCACCGGGACGCAGCCGCCCGCCCATCATGCTATCCCGGCCATAGCCCAGTGGATCGAGCATCGTCGCCAGGAATTGCTCGCCCGAGGCGAAGCCCATGGCGCTCGTGCTGGTCGCGACCTCGCCCGAGAGCTGGTTTAGCGCGCTCGTCAGCGGCCTGCCCGACATCGAGAATAGACCATATAGCCCACTTGATAGCGAGTTGCCCGAGTTGAAGCGGGCGTTTACTGCATTCGCAACATTGGCTTGGTTGCCGCTCAGCGCCGTGCCGCCGCCCAGCGCCGCCGTCAGGTTCAGCACCACGTCGGTTGGCGTGTAGCTAAGGCTGCTCTGAAACCCGCCCGGTAGGCCCTCGGTGCTGAAGGTCCCGAAGGTTCCCGTCCGTCCGCCCGTCGCCGACAGCAACGTGTAGTTGCGTGAGTAGTAAGTGCCAGGGGAGAAAATCGATTGCAGCGTGCCTGCAAGCGCCGCCGTGCCGGTGACGTTGGTGCGGTCCGCCGCATGCGGCGAGACCTCCACCGCATAGGTCGACCCCGCAGCGAAGGTCAGGTTGCCGTTCACCGTGATGGTGCCGATCGAGTTGCCCGGCGACAGCGTCCCACCACCATTGATCTGCGTCGTCCCCACCACTCCACTGCCGCCCAACGTACCGAAGACCACGACCGGGGAGACGATCGAGCCGTCGACCGACAGCTTGGCGCCGGCCTCTACGGTGGTGAGGCCGCTGTAGGTGCTGGCACCCGCCAAAGTAATACCGCCACCGACACCACTGTTGGCGATGGTAAGGTTGCCCGGTATGCCGGGCGCCGCGTCTGACAGCACGCCAGTCAACCACGCGGCGTTACCGCGCTGATCGAGGCGGTTATTGATCGAGCCGTCAACAGTGAAATTTTGCGCGTAGGTGCCAGCCGGTGTATCCACCTGCAGCGTGCCACCGGTAAAGGCTGGGATCACGGTCGAGCCGACGTTGCTGAGGAAATAGGTTTGACCAGCGGCGATGGCGGAGACCGGCATGATGTCGGCCCGGGTGATTGCGCTGAAAGGCTCGGACAGATAGGGCCGTAGCAGCATTGCGCCGGTCGTGGCGTCCCCGGAGATCTGGCCTGTGAGGCTGCTCCACGAATCGCCGCCCGGCAGCATGGTAAACAATACGCGTCCCTCGGGCGTGATCGAGCCCAGAACAGTAAAATTGCCGACTGTGCTGCCGGCCGGCGCCGCGCCTACGCCCCAGTAGTAGCCGCTGTTGTAGTTGGTGATTTTGAAGGTGCCGGGTGCTGCGGTGCCGAACAACGCCTGACTGGTGAGCCGCCAGGTGGTGCCGGCAGACCAACGCCACTCCGGCGAGATTACATCTACAGGAAGCACTTGGGTGGGCGAGGCCGGCGTGAAGGTGGCGGGATTGTAGGTCGCCATATAAGCCCAGTGGGTGGTCAGCGGCGCGGCACCGGTGATCATCTGCATTTCCATCAGTGGTTCGCCTGCAATCTGACGCATATTGCCGACGGCGATGACGGTCGGGGTGCCGTCGGACGGGGTGAAGGCGATCCGGATCAGACCGGCCTCGGTGACGGTCCCCTGCATGGCCGCGATAACGGGGCCCATGACCGTCGACCCGAAGGAGAAGCTCGCCTGGGTCGTCCCGCTAAACACACCGTGGCTAGCCGTGCCGATCGCCCACAGCGTCTGGTCGCCGGTCCTAACCGGGTTGATGGATAGGCTCCGGTTGCCACTAGTGAAGGCGATGAGGTAGGGGACCGGCACGTACCAATTTGAGCTTGACAAAATAGAATCCCAGCGTGTCTCCTGTGCTGAGACAGGGACTACAAAAGTCGCTGCAAAAACTCCACAAGACATTATAATAACGCTCTTACAGCGGTCGGCGATCAGTTTGCCCTTGAAGGCAGGGTCACGCCATGTCTCGGCGATGATCTTGGCAAAGGGGGGGGCGGTGACGTTTTCCGGCATGGTCGATCCTTCAGGTTTTCGGATGACACGCACGTTGTGACAGAATGAAGCTGTCAGACTCTCTGACGCTTTGGAACCCCTACGGTGGTCCTCCGGGGTCTTAATGATGGCGGCGGTCGAAAGCCGCTCATGTACGAAGAGCGGCATGGTCGGCACCTCGAAGCAGCGGTGGGAACCGGATTCCAACCTTCGCTGGGCGCCGTGAGACGCGTCTCTACGCGCGCGGCGCCAGCGACGTGAAGGGCTCCACCACCATTGCGATCGAAACCCTGGCAGGATTCCTCGCCGTCGAGGGTGGCTGCCCCGTCAACGTCAAGCTGTTCCTCGAAGGCGAGGAGGAAGTCGGCAGCCCGAGCCTGCCCGCGCTGATCGAGACCTATCGCGAATTGCTCGCCGCCGAGGCCATGCTCTCGGCGGATGGCGGCGGCGCCGCCGGCAAGGTGCCGGTGCTCAACGTCGGCTGTCGCGGCATTGCCGCGCTGCAGTTCAGCCTGCGCACGGCGGGGAAGGACGCGCATTCCGGAAAGGTCGGCGGCGCCCTGCGCAATGCCCTCCACGAGATGGCGCGGCTGATCGCGACGCTGCACGACGACCAGGGCCGCGTCGCCGTCGAGGGCTTCGATGCTGGTGCCCGCCCCATCACCAATTCGCTGCGCGCGGAATGCGCCTCGCTCCCGCTCGACGAGGCCGCTTGGTACGCGCAGTTCAATGCCAGCCCGTTCGGAGACCCCGCCTACACGGTTCGCGAGCGCACCACGCTCCGCCCGACGGTCGAGGTGAACGGGATGTGGGGCGGCTATACCGGCCAGGGCGGCAAGACCGTCACGCCGGCCGAGGCGCATGCCAAGCTCACCATGCGCCTCGTCCCCGGCCAGGATCCGGCGGCGGCGCAGGCGGCCGTCAAGGCGCATCTCGAGCACCACGCGCCGTCCGGTGTGACGCTGGAGTTCAGCGGCAGGCCGGGCGGCACGCGCGCCTATACGCTTGGCGCGGACCACCCGCTGCGCGCCGCCGCCGCCGCGGTGTTGCGCCGGGGAAAAGGGGCGGAGCCGGCGGTGATGCGGCTGGGCGGCACGGTGCCGATCACCACGCTGTTTCAGGAGCAGCTGGGCATGGACAGCCTGATGTTCGGCCTGGCCAGCGCTGACGAGGACGCGCACGCGCCCAACGAGTTCTTCCGCCTCTCCTCGCTGGAAGAGGGCCTGCGCCTCTGGCCGTTGTTGTTGACCGAGCTTGCGGAGATACCGCCTGGGGCCTTCAGGCGTACTGCCTGAACGGCCAGGCCGGCCACGCCGCAGCCGGCCACCGCGAGATCATAGGAATTGTCCATCATTCCCCCGGCATCCTGGCCACGCATTTGATCTCCGCGATCAGCCCGGGGCGCGAGAGTTCGCTGACGCCAATGGCCGTCCAGGGCGGCGTATGGCCGGCCATGAAGCGGTCGCGAACCTGGCGGTAAAGCGGCAGATGCTCACGCAGCCCGACATGGAAGGTGGTGACATCGACCAGATCGGTCACCGAGGCGCCGGCGTGGTGCAGAATGGTCAGCACATTCTGCCAGGCCCGCGTGATCTGCGCCTCGGGGTCGGCGATGACCTGCATGGCATCGTCGCGCCCCAGCTGGCCGGCCATGAACAGCAGTCCGCCCGCCACCATTCCTGGCGCGTAGCCGGACTGCACCGGGAAATGCTCCATGCCCGGCGGAACAATGGCGCGCATCAGCCGAACCCCGCCTGGTTGGCGGCATCGGCGCCCCAGATCTTGAAGGACTCCGAGGCCGGCACCTCGCCGCGCGCGATCAGCCCCTGCCAGACGCCACAGGCATCGACGAAATTGGGGATGCTACCGGGGAACATGGCGTAGGACATACCCTCGGCCAGCTCCAGCTCCGGCACGCCCTCGGCATAGGCGCCGCGGATATGGACCGCGACCTCCCACCAGCCCTTGCGGGTGGTGTGCACGGCGACCATGGCGACCTCGACCAGCGCGCGAGAGACGCCGCTGCCGGCCTGCAGCGCATCGAGGGCGGCGCGATAGGCTGTTTCGCGATCGTATTGCGGCAGGTGATGGCCCCATTTCTCGGCGGCGAAGGCGAAGCGAGGCGCGCCCTCGGCGAAGGCCGCGAGGCGTACGGCCAGCTCGATCTCGGAATCGGTGCCGCCGGCGGCGCGGAATTTCGCGATGTGGTGGGTGGCGATGGCCTCGTCGCAGGCCGTCAGCACGGCGAGCCAGATGAACTCCTTCGGCCGCTCATGCATGTGGCGCGGGCTGAGCGCCAGCGCGGTATAGGCCGCGTCATAGCCGGCCAGCAGCGCGGGCGCTGCGATGGCGAGCATGCCGTGATGCGGCAGCAGATAGCCGCGCTTGGCACGCACGGCGGAGAGCCGGCGCTCGACCTCTTCGGCATCGGGCAGATCGCTCATGGTGAGACCTCGAACAGGGCTTCGACTTCGATGGGCATGTCGGCATAGAGCTCGGCCACGCCGATGGCCGAGCGGGTGTGGCGGCCGGCGGGGCCGAAGACATCGACCATCAGGTCGGAAAACCCGTGCAGCACGTCCGACGGCGTGTTGAAGCCGGGGGCGCAGTTGATGAAGCCGATCACCCGCACCACGCGGGTGATGGCATTGAGATCGCCTAGATAGGTGCGCAGGGTGGAGAGGGTGCAGAGGCCGGCCAGCCTTGCCGCCTCGTGCCCCTGGGCGATGGAGAGTTCGCGCCCCAGCTTGCCCGTCATCATCGGCACATTACCCGCGCCCAGCGGGCCATGGCCGGACATGTAGATGTGGTTGCCCGAACGCAGCGCACGCACCCGGTTGGCCTCGTCGCGAAACGGCGGCGGCAGGGTGACGCCGAGGGCTGCGAGCCGCTCCTCATGGCTGCCCATCAGCATTCCTCCATCAGGCGGCCCAGGCCGCGGATACGGTCGGTGATCCCCTGGCTGCGCAGCGCGTGCCAGTAGGTGGCGGTGTTGATGGCGATGACCGGCTTGCCCAGCCAGGTCTCGGCCGAGGCGGCGAGTGCGCCCATCGGCAAATTGGCGCCGAACTGGATGATGGCGCGGGCCTCCGGGCGGTTCACTTCGGTGATGGCGGCGCGCAGCTCGGCGAGCGGCGTGCGGGCGATGTCGACGGGGCCGCGGCGTTCCAGGTGCTTGGCCGCCACCACCTCGCAGCCGATCTCGGCGAGGTAGGCGGCGAGGTGCGCATGCGCCACGGGGAAATAGGGCGTGACCAGGCCGATCGGGCCTGAGATGCCGAGCGCCTTCAGCGCCCCCGGCAGGGCGTCGGCGGCCTGGGTGAAGGGTAGTCCTCCGGTCATCCGGTCAACACGCGCGCGAATGGCGCGGGCTGCCTCCATCCCACCATTCCAAACGCTCTCGGCCGAAATGCCGAGGATGATGTGGTCGGGCTCGGCGGTGAGGATGCGCTCCAGTGCCGGTTCTATGGCGGCGTCGATGCGGCGGATCAGCTCGTTGAAATCGGCATCGCTCGCCACCGGGTCATTGGGGATGTGCATGCGGGCGATGTGGTTGGTGACACCCACCGGGCGCAGCGCCTCATATTCCGGCTGCACCACGGTGTTGGTGGAGGGCGTGATGATGCCGTAGTGGCAGCGCCAGCCCAGCACATCGACCATCAGCGCTGGGCCCGGCCGCTGGCGATGAGGAAGTCGCGCTCGGCTTGCGCCATGCGCACGACATCGGCCTGCAGCGCCTCGGGCGTGTTCAGCGCGGGGTCCGGCAGGGCGCCGAGGTTGCGGAATTCCGCCGCCGCCTCCGGGTCATTGATCGCGGCGTGGAAGGCGGCGGCGAGCCAGGCCTTGCGGTCCGCCGGCACCGCCTTGGGGATGGCGACCCAGCGGGAGACGCCCCAGTTCACATCGTCGCGCCCGGTCACGTTGTTCACCGTGGGCGTGTCGGGCAGGAAGACGGTGCGGGTGCGCCCCGTCACCGCGATGGGCAGCAGGCGGTTGGCGGCGAGGTGGCCACGCACCTCGGCGAAGAAGCCGAAACCCAGATCGATATTGTTGCCGAGCAGCGCGGTGATGCCCGGCGCGCCGCCCTGGAAGGGCACGCGAAGGAAGCGGGCGCCGGCCGCGGCCTCCAGCTGCTCGATGAGGTATTCATAGTAGCCGCCGGGCACGTTCAGCGCGCGGATGGTGCCGGGGCGGGCGCGTGCCGCTTCCAGGATGGCGGGCAGCCCGCCCTGACGGAACGGGCCTTCGGCATTGACCACGAGGTTCAGCGGCTCGGCGTTGATATGCGCGATATGGTCGAGATCGGTCCAGCTCCAGCGGCCCTGGCTGCGCACGGCGTCGGAGAAGATGAGGTTGGCGACGATGCCCACGGCATGGCCGTCGGCCGGCGCCTGGGTGGCGAGCCAAGTATGGCCGACAAGCCCCGCGCCGCCGGTGCGGTTGTTGACCAGGCTGCGCTCGCCCGTCGCCTTCTCGAAGAAGCGCTGCACGACGCGGGCGGTGATGTCCATGCCGCCGCCGGCGGGATAGACCACGGTCATCTCGATCGGCTCGCGCGGGAAGCCGGCGGGCTTGAGGGCGTTGAGACGCGCCCTTGCGTCCTGCGCCCCGGCGGCGGCGGGCAGCATGGCGGTGGCGGCGACCAGGCCGCGGCGGGTGAGGTTCATGGTGTTGCTCCCTTGTTGTTGGCGGATCGGCCCTTCAGGGCCACGAAAATCAGCAGGATGGCGGAGAGGCCGAGCAGTGTGGCGGCCACCGGACGGGCGAGAAAAATCCAGGCGCCGTCGGCCGACATCACCATGGATTGACGCAGCGATTGCTCCAGCAACGGCGCCAGCACGAAGGCCAGCACCAAAGGCGCCAGCTCGTAATCCAGCTTGCGCAGGAACCACCCCAGCACGCCGAACCCCAGCATCACCCAGAGATCGAAGATGTTCCGGTTGGCCGAATAGGTGCCGACCATGGCCAGCAGGACGATGGTGGGGAAGAGCACCGAATAGGGCACCCGCAGCAGCTGCACCCAAAGCCCGACCAGCGGCAGGTTCAGGATCAACAGAAAGACATTGCCGACATAGAGGCTGGCCACCACGCCCCAGAAGATTTGCGGGTTTTCGACGATCAGCATGGGGCCGGGCTGTACGCCGTTGATGATCAGAGCGCCCATCAGCAGGGCCGTCACCGCATTGCCAGGAATGCCGAGCGAGAGCAGCGGGATCATGCCCGAGGAGACGGCGGCGTTGTTCGCGGCTTCTGGCCCCGCCACGCCCTCGATCCTTCCCTGGCCGAAGCCCGAGGGGTCGCGCGCCACCCGCCGCTCCAGCGCATAGGAGAGGAAGGAGGCGGTGACGGGGCCGCCGCCGGGCACCAGGCCGACCGCAAAGCCGAGTCCGCTGCCGCGCAGGATCGGTGCCCAGCTCGCTGCCCAGTCCTTGGCCGAGGGCCAGAGGTTTCTGAGCTTGGTCTTCACCGCGATGCCGCCTTCGGATTTCTCGACATTGGTGAGGATTTCCGAGACGCCGAAGAGGCCGATGACGACGGCGATCAGCTCGATCCCCGCGGTGAGGTCGATGCTGTTGAAGGTGAAGCGGAACTCGCCGCTGACGACGTCCATCCCCTGGGTGGCGAAACCCGCACCCAGGCCGATCATGATCATGCCCTTGAAGGCCGAGCCCTCGATCATGAGGATGGTGCAGGCGAGGCCAAGGACCATCAGCGCGCAGTATTCCGGTGGGCCCAGGCGGATGGCGAAGACGCTCAGCGCCGGCGAGAAGAAGGTCAGCACCACGATCCCCAGCGTGCCGGCGATGAAGGAGCCCAAGGCCGCCATGCCCAGGGCCGGCCCGGCGCGGCCCTGGCGCGCCATGGCATGGCCATCGAGGCAGGTGACGACGGAGGCCGCCTCGCCCGGGATATTCACCAGGATGGAGGTGATCGAGCCACCATACATCGAGCCGTAGAAGATGGCCGAGAGCATGGCGATGGCGGCCACGGGGGGCAGCGCCACGGTGGCGGGCAGCAGCAACGAGAGGGCCGCCAGCGGGCCGATGCCCGGCAGCACGCCGATCAGCGTGCCGATCAGGCTGCCGATGAAGATGTAGTAGAGCGTCCCCGGCGTGAGGATGGCGGCGAAACCACCCGAGAGTGCGACCAGGGTTGCGTCCATGCGCTCAGAACCCCAGGGGGCCGCGGGGCAGCGGCGTGCCCAGCGCCACGGCGAAGAGCAGATGCACCACCGTGGCCGCGACCAGGCCGACCAGAAGTGCCAGCCACCAGGATGCGCGCGGGGAAAGGGTGCGGAAGAGCAGCGGCAGGCCCAGCGCGCCTGAAAGCGCGAAGCCGAGATAGGGCACCGCCAGGATCATCGCCGCCATCACCAGGATCAGCAGGCCGATGCGCAAGCCCGCCCCCGGCGCTGCCCAGAACGGCCCGGCTGCGACACCCCGGCGCAGATCCCCCGCCAGCACGCCGAGGCCCCCCGTGGTGATGAGAATGGCCGCCAGCAGCGGAAACAGCCCCGAGCCCGGCCCGCCCGGCCCCGAAAGGCCGAGTGCGACGGATTGCTGCGCCAGCGCCAGGCCGAACAGAACCCAGAACAGACCTACGCCGATATGCAGCGCGGACATTGCCTCTCCCTGCCCGAAGGCGTGTGGAGGCGAGCATTGAGCATTGCCGCGGCGGTGGCAAGGGACTTGTCCGGAGGATTTGCCCATGGTCTGCTCGGCGGAAATGGAGGACACGCCGGCAATGCCAGGCGAGACGCAGAACCGCGACTTCCCGACACTTTTCTCGCCCATCCGCATCGGGCCGGCCGTGGCGCGCAACCGGGTGATGCGCGTGGCCACCACCTCCAACCTCGCCGAAAAAATGCGGGTGGGTGAGCGCATGCTGGCCTTCTACCGCACCGTGGCCGAGGGCGGGGCGGGGGTGATCGTGAGCGAGGCGGTGCGCCTGCACCCCGCCGATTCCGTGGTGCCGGCGGCGATCCCGCTGTTCGACCGTGGGGTGATCCCCGGCTTGCGGAAAATCACCGAGGCGACGCAGCAGGCCGGTGGGCTGTTCATCATGCAGCTCAACCATGGCGGGCGGCAGCATCTCGGCCGGCGGGTGGGCACGCTGCTGGCCCCCTCGGCCATCGCCTGCCCGCGCAGCGGCGGCACGCCGCACGCGATGACGACGCGCGAGGTGGAGGAGATGGTGGAGGCCTATGTTACCGCCGCCCTGCATGCCCGCGAGGCCGGCGCGGATGGGGTGGAGGTGCATGGCGCCCAGGGGCATTTGATCGGACAATTCGTCTCGCCCTACAGCAATGCGCGCGACGACCGCTATGGCGGCAGCCTGGAGAACCGGCTGCGCTTTCCGACCGAAATCCTGCAGGGCGTGCGCCGGCGGTTGGGCCACCGCGCCATCATCGGATACCGCATGGCGGTGGAGGAATTCACCGCGGGCGGCGTGGATGCGGCGCAGGCCTGCGAGATCGCGGCGCGCCTGGCCGCGGCGGGCCTGTGCGACTACGTCTCGCTCAGCCAGGGCAATTTCAACACCATCGAGACCCATCTGCCCGACCGGCACTGGCCGCAGACCGCCTATGCCCAGATCCAGGCCGAGGTGAAGCGCGCGGTGGGCGATGACACGGTGGTGGTGCAGAGCACGCGCATCCAGACACCCGAGCAGGCCGAGGCGATCATCGCCAGCGGCCAGGGCGACATGGTGGGGCTGTGCCGGGCGCTGATCGTGGACCCGGAATGGCCGAACAAGGCGGCTTCGGGCCGGGCCTCGGAAATCCGCCGCTGCATCGCCTGCAACCAGTGCTGGGACTGGATTTCCTCCGCCGAGCCGATCGGCTGCGCGACCAACCCCGTGGCGGGGCGGGAACATCATTTCGGGGCGCTGCGAAAAGCCCCGCCGCACCGCGTCATCGTCGTGGGCGGGGGCCCGGGCGGCATGGAGGCGGCGCGGGTGGCGGCCGAGCGCGGCATGCGCGTGACGCTGATCGAGCGCGGCACAGCGCTGGGCGGGAAGTTCAGCGACGCCGCCGCCTTCGCCCATGGCGCGGAGTTGCGGCATTTGCCCGATTTCCAGATCGGCCATCTCAAGCGCCTGGGCGTGGAGATCCGGCTGGGGGTGGAGGCGAGCACCGCCTCGATCCTGGCGGAAAAGCCGCATGCCGTGGTGCTGGCCACCGGCGCCGATCCGGTGCTGCCGGAGATCGTCAATGACGGCTCGGTGCCCTTCATCGCCGCCGCCTCGGTGCGTGACCTGGAGCGGTTTCGCGCCCACCCCATCCGCCGCCTCGTGCTGATGGATGAGGATGGGTACTACTGGGCGGCCGCGGTGGCCGAGGCGGCGGCGCAATGCGCGGGGCGCACCAATGGGCGGCTGATCTTCGCCACCCGCTTCTTCGAGCCGCTGCGCGAATTGCCCATGGTCAGCCGCATCGCCTCGCTCAGGGCGATGGATGTCTCGGGCACGGAATACCGCACCTCCATGGCCGCCCATCGCATCGAGCGGGGATCGGTGGTGCTGCGGCATTACCTGACGGGGCGGGAGGAGCGGATCGAACAGGCCTCGGGCCTGCTCTGGGTCGGCGCCCAGCGCGCCCGCAACGCCCTGCAGGCCGAGCTGCGCGCGGCGGGGCAGGAGCGGGTGCATCTCATCGGCGACGCCTTCGCCCCGCGCCGCGTCCATCACGCGCTGGTCGAGGCGCAGACCGTCATCCGCGCATTGTAGAGGAGCCCGCCATGAGCAGCATCGTCAAACGCAGCATCGACGCCGAGACCACCCAGCGGCTGATCGCCGCCGCCATCGAGAAATCGCGCGAGATGGGCAAGGCCATGTCCATCGCCATCGCCAATGAGGCTGGGCAGCTGAAGGGTTTTCACAGCATGGATGGGGCCGGCCACCTCACCGTCCAGATTGCCCAGGACAAGGCCTGGACGGCCACCGCCTTCGGCCTGCCAAGCCATGTCTGGTACGACTTCATCAAGAACGACCCGCCGCTGCTGCACGGTATCACCCACACGCCGCGCCTCATCATCTTCGGCGGCGGCTATCCGGTGATGGAGGATGGCGCGATGATCGGCGCCATCGGCGTCAGCGGCGGCCATTATTCCGAGGATATGGAGGTGGCGCGGCACGCGCTGGAGGCGATTGGTGCGCCGGTGGGGTGAAACCCGCCTCAGGCGCCGATGATGCAGACCAGCGCGCCGATGCCGCTGACCCTGAGTTCGATCAGATCGCCGGGCAGCCAGCGGCGGCCAAGATCGAAGCCGCAGCCCTTGTGGTAGCAGCCGGCCGAAAGGACGTGGCCCGGCTGTATGGACTGGCCGCTGGAGAGATAGGCCAGCATGTCCTCGAAATCCCAGCTCATCTCGTCCGAACCGGCGGAGGACAGCTCCTCGCCATTGCAGACCAGGGAGAGGCGCTGGGCATGGATGTCGGGCATTTCGTCGCGGGTGACGATCCAGGGGCCCATCATGTTGCCGCCGTCGAAATCCTTGCCCTTGGCGGGGCCGCGGCCGGATTTCATCTCCAGCATCTGCCGGCTGCGGGCGCTGCCGTCATTGACGATGGTGTAGCCGATGATGGCACGCCGCGCCGCCTCGCCCGTGAGGTCCCGCCCGCCGGGCCCCACGATGGCGACGAATTCGCATTCGATATCGATGTCGCTGCCATCCGAATAGGGCGGTGGGCGCAGCGTGCTGCCGGTGCCGACATAGGAATCCGGGTTGCCCTTCCAATAGGGCAGGATGCCACTGCCCTCCTCGGCCGGCTTGAGCGAGGAGCCGCGCTCGGCACCGGCTTTCTGGTGCGCCGGCCAGCAGCTGAAATTGGCCACGCCGGGCGGGCGCGGCACCGGCGCCAGCAGGCGCAGCGCCGCCATGTCATGCCGGATGGCAATGCCGCCGGCGGTCATGTCCTGGCCATGCCCCTGCACCGCCGCCACCGCCTCGGCCACCAGCGCGAGGCCCGCCTCGCCCATCTCGATCAGCGCCAGCATGTCGGGCGGCACCTCGGCGGCGCCGATGCGCGCCGCGGCGGCGGCCGGCAGTCGGCGCTCCTGCCAGGCGATGCGGGCCGCGGTGGCATCGATCATGCCCTCCCCGGTCACCACGCCCAGGCGTCGCTGTTCACCGAGCGGCGTGGCCAGGGCAAAGGTTGCGAGCTTCATCGCCTAGGCCGCCAGCCGGGGGCGCAGCGCCTGGCGCACGAAGCCCGGATCGAGGATGCGGTCGGCCATGACCTGGCAGCGCTTCATCAGCCGCGCCTCGTCCGGCCCGTAATCCGGCACGGCATAGTGCCAGCTGCTGAGATGGTCCCAGATCAGCAGATCGCCCTGCTGCCAGCGATGGGTGTAGCGGTATTCCGGCCGCATCACGTGGTCGAAGAGCTGGGCCAGCACCGCGTCGCTCTCCTCGCGCGGCATGCCATGGATGAAGTCGGTGAAGCCCGGATTCACATAGATGATGCGCCGGCCGGTGACGGGGTGGGTGAGGAAGACGGGGTGCTCGACCGGCGGGCGGGCGGCGCGCTGCGCCTCGGTGAGTGGCGCGCGGGTGCTGCCCTTCTCGCGCCGCATATGTTCCCAGTATTTGTTCAGGTCGTGGGTGGCGATGGCGCCGTCGAGCCGCTGGCGCAGCGCCTCGGGCAGCCCCTCATAGGCGGCGGCGGTGTCGCAGAATTCGGTGGCGCCCAGCACCACGCCGTCGCGCACCGGCACGCGATGGGCGACCAGCACGTTCACGAAGCCGGGGATGCGGTTGTAGGTCATGTCGGTGTGCCAGTCCTGCCCGGCATCGGGGATGCCGATCAGCTTTCCACCCTCCTTCACATTCGACAGGATCGAGACTTCGGGCACGCCGGGCTCAGAGCTGACGAGGCCGGTCTGCAAGGCGCCGAAGCGGGCGGAGAAATCGCGCAGCGCCGGGGCGTCGAGCAGCTGGCCGGGAAAGCGCAGCACGCAATGCCGGCCGAGGGCGAGCAGGATATCGGCGAAATCCTCGGGCACCAGCGGTTGGCCGAGGTCGATGCCGGTGACGGTGGCGCCCATCACGGCGTCATTGGGGGTGATCTGGATCATCTGCTGGCCTCAGGAGGGTTCGAAGACGGGATGGGCAGCCGTTGCCCGGTGCAGGATGTCCGGACCGATGTCATCGACGGTGGGGCAGCCGGTCTGCGCCATCACTGTCAGCATCTCGTGGCGGATCAGCTCGATGACGTGGCGCGCGCCCGCCTCGCCGGCCAGCGCGGTGCCGAACAGGCCCGGCCGGCCCATCAGCACGCCCTGGGCGCCGCGGGCCAGCGCCTTCACCACGTCGCCGCCCCGGCGCACGCCGCCATCCATCAGCACCGTGCCCCGGCCGCCGATGGCATCGACCACCGCCGGCAAGGCGTCGATGGGTGCCACCGCACTGTCGAGGCAGCGGCCGCCATGGTTGGAAACCACCACGCCATCGGCGCCACAGGCGAGCGCGCGGCGGGCATCCTCCGGCCGCAATATGCCCTTCACCAGCAGGGCGCGCGGCCAGCGCCGGCGCAGCTCGCGAATGTCGTCCCAGGTCAGGTTGTCGCTGCGCATGGATGGCAGCTTCGCGTCGCCCTTGGTGATGCGCATGCGGCTCTCGCCGGGCTGGTTCTCGTAGCGCGGCATGCCCGTGGTCATGAGGTAGCGGCCCATGACGCCGAGCAGCCAGCGCGGGTGCATGGCCATGTCCAGCATCGCCCGTGGCCCCGGGTTGAAGGGCAGCGCGAAACCATTGCGGCGGTTGAATTCGCGGTTCGGCGCCACCGGCACATCCACCGTCACCAGCAGCGCCTGGAAGCCGGCAGCTGCGGCGCGCTCGACCAGCGCGAAGGACATGGCGCGGTCGGCCCAGACATAGAGCTGGAACCAGCTGGTGGCGCCGGGCACCGCGCCGATTTCCTCGATCGAGGTCATCGCCCGCGTCGCCAGGGTGAAGGGTATGCCGGCCGCCGCCGCGGCGCGGGCCAGCTCCAGCTCGCCCCGCACCCAGACCAGGCCGGCGGCGCCAGTGGGCGCGATGGCCAGCGGCATGGAGACGGGGCTGCCGAGGATCGTGGTCGCGGCGTCACGGCCCGAGACATCGGTCAGCGCCCGGGTCACCAGCCGGATGCGCTGGAAGGCCGCACGGTTCTCCGCCACCGCCAGATCATCCTCGGCGCCACGGTCGATGAACTCAAAAATGCCGCGCGGCAGGCGGCGGCGGGCCAGTTCGCGCACATCCTCGAGGTTGAGCGCGGCGGAGAGGCTCATTCCTAGATCCGCACGCCGGCGGCGCGGCCGACCTCGGTCCATTTCGCGATCTCCTCGATCTGGAAGCGGCGCAGCGCCTCCGGCCCGAGCGGGGCGGGGGTGAGGCCGGTCTCGACCAGCTTCTGGTGGATGGCCGGATCGGCCAGCGCGCGGCGCAGCACCTCCCACAGCCGGTCGCGGATCGGCTCGGGCAGCCGGGGCGGGCCGAAGAAGGCGAACCAGGAATTGGCGACGACGTCGGGCACACCCTGCTCGATGGCGGTGGGCAGCTCGGGCGCCTGGGGCTGGCGCTCCTCCGCCGTCACCGCCAGCGCCCGCAGCCGCCCGGCCTGGACATGCGGCAGGATGGCGACGGTGTAGATCAGCATGGGCACATGCCCGGCCACCACGTCATTCACCGCCTGCGCCTGATTGGCATAGGGGATGTGGACGAGGTTGGCGCCGGTGCGCAGCCGCAGCAATTCGCCCGCGAGATGGTTGGAGCCGCCGACCCCGCCCGAGGCGTAGCTGACGCCACCGGGCACCCGCTTCGAATGCTCGACCAACTCGGCCAGGTTGGTGGCCGGCACGGCGGGGTTGACCACGATGAAATTGGTCGAGGTGCAGGCGCGGCCGATCTGGGTGAAGTCATTCACCGCGTCGAAGGGCATGGTCTGGCGCAGCGCAGGGGCGATGGCATGGGCCGAGACTGCCGACATCAGCAGCGTGTGGCCATCGGCCGGCGCGCGGACCACCGGCTCGCTGCCGGTCACGCCCGCGCCGCCGGCGCGGTTCTCCACCACGATGGGCTGGCCCAGCGCCTCCTGCATGTGGATCGCGAGGTGGCGGGTCATGATGTCGGTGGCGGAGCCCGCGGCGAAGGGGACGACCACGCGGATGGGGCGCGAGGGAAAGGGCGGCGACTGCGCCGCCGCCGAGAGCGGCGCCAAGAGGGCGCCCGCCGCCAGGGCACGTCGCGTGGGCCGGGGTGCCGCCATCTCCGTTCCTCCATTGCGTCCCGAAGCCTGATGCGCCGGCCGGGTTGTCCGTATCTATTGCAGTCTAGGCATGCCGGCCGAACCGAGGGAAGCCTTTGCTCCTGGCCATCACCCGTCCAGCGGGCGGGGATATTGCAGCAGCAGCACTTCCGCCCCTTCCGGCCCGGCGACGGCGCGCAGGGCGGCCTCGTCGCGCGGCACGAAGAGCGCCGAAAGCCGGCCATGGCGCCGCCCGGCATGCTGGATCGCGCCCTGCAGCACCAGCAGCGACTGGCCGCCGCCGCCGGCGGGATCGGTCAACGCAGCGGTGGCGCCGGGCGGCAGGCGAAACATCCGCACGCTGAGCCCATC
>Ga0114972_10000825_pt1 | contig 23354 bp, 24 predicted proteins | sample M_140807_EF_Meta_FD_87354 | JGI IMG/M metagenome (GOLD analysis project Ga0114972, IMG submission 87354) | Freshwater microbial communities from Lake Montjoie, Canada to study carbon cycling - M_140807_EF_MetaG | ecosystem: Environmental > Aquatic > Freshwater > Lake | place: Lake Montjoie...
AGTCACGGTCGCGCAGACTCTGCACATAGTAGCGCTGAGTAGATACTTTAGACTTCGTTCTTGTCTATAGCCCCTGACTGCCTCCTTGATTTTTTGTAAATACTCTTGTGCTAATTCGGGGCGGGATTTATCCGCTAATTGGGCATCTGCGTTGGAAATTGTGATTAAAGGAATATTATTAGTACTGATTACTGTCAGGGGAATACCATCTTTGTCTCCCGTATAGACCGTCATTTCATCGAGGGATAGTGCTTGATTGTCAGCAAAATCTCTTAAGCTGTTAATGGCTCGTTTAGCGCGTTCTTTGGCAGAGAAACCCCCTAAATTGCTTTGAATGACAAATAAAGTTTTATGATCTAGTTCTACAGGCACACTGGCTGGTTGATTGGCGGATGGAGTGGTTTGGGGAGAAGGAGAATTCTGGGCTACTACAAGAGGAATAGTAATGGCGAAGAAAAAAGTGATGATAATCCCCACAATGAGCGTTGTTAGTTTTTTTTTCATGGTTATTTTAACTAACTATATTTTAGAAAGTATTGTTAACTGGTCTAGATACAAATCATTTATTTTTTGAGCAACAATCCACAATTTTTCGTTTAAAAAGCGGAAATTACTACCTAAAATTTTTCTAAAAGAACCCAAGTTTTTAGAGTGAATAATATATATTTCAAAGGATAAAAATGGATGAGGGTTTCAATACGACAAGTCTTCTGGTAGTGTTCTGAATCTGTGGATAAGACCAATCACGATGAATGGACTGACTCCGTTCGAGAAATGCGATCCACAAATCTAGAACATTAACCCCTCATTGATTAATACGATGTCATTTTCCGAAGAACTGAGAGTTTCTTGCCTTTTTTCCAAGGGCTACCGACTCAATTCCCAGATTTTGATCGTTTTATCCTCGCCCCCCCCATAGAGATACTTTCCATCGGGACTGAAGGCAACGGCAAGAACCCATCCCTTCTGTGCGTTTAGGGTTTTCAGGCGTTTGCCGCTCCCCATATCAAACAGCATGATCGTTCCTTCTTTATTGGCAGTGGCCACTTGGCGACCGTCTGGTGAAATGGCGATTGCATTAATATCGAGATTCGGCCCTTTCTTGCTCCAGAGTTCTTTTCCCCTGGCAATATCCCAAACCTTGACATAATTTTTGACCGCCGCTACCAGTTTTTTGTTATCAGGGGTGATGCCCAAACCATAGATATTCGGTTGTTGGGGATAGGTTTTCAGTAATTTTAGGGTAGCCGTATCCCAGAACTTGATATAGCGATAGTCCCCAACCGATCCCGTCACAAAGTATTGACCATCGGGACTAAACGTTACCTCTGTTACTGGCCCGACCTCTTCCCCAATTGTTTGAATCAGGTTGCCATTTTCCAAATTCCAGACTCGGATAGTGCGGTCTTCTCCACTGGTACTGACTAAAGTTTTGCTATCGGGACTAATGGCCAGCGCACTCACTTTGCCGACATGACCTTGTAGGGTCATCTGTGATTCTCCGTTATTCAAACCAAAAACGCCAATATCTTTCTTTTGGGCGGCAGCAAAGACTTTTCCATTGGGACTGATGGCTAGGTTCGAGAAATCGTTCAGATTAAAATTGGCTGAATATTCAGGTTGTTGATTACTAAGGTTAACGGCTGAGATGGTTCCATCTCCTCCCGCAACGAGCAGCGTCTTCCCATCGGGACTGAGGGCTAAGGAAATAATGCTTCCCTTAAATCCCTTCAGTTCGCTAACCGTCATTTGTCCTTGGGAAGACTGAGCAATCAGTTGATGGGACGGGTTTTCGGCGATCGCTGTCCTAGTGCTAGGTATATAAGCGATCTCGGTAACTAGAGCAGACCCTACCAGCAAGGGAAGAAAAGATTTTTTAAACATAAATTTTATTTAAACTTTATAACTTCATTATCGAACCCTGCCTACTATCAGCGAGAGAAAATTGACAATTCTTTAATTACTAACGAGCCAAGAAGTAGAAATCCTCACTGATTTACAGATTTGCCATTAAAGTTTGAAAAAATCCTAACGGTATTAACACTTTACAAAAAAAAGATCCCCGATATTGCTATCAGGGATTATTGACTAAAATAATGGCTTATAGCCTTTGGATTCATTAAGTTTCCAAAGATTAATTCCAAATCGTTCTTTACTGACGATTTTCAATAAAGCATGGAGATGTTTACAGTTAAATTCGATAATTTCACCGTCATTTAACTTAAAGTCTTTGCGCTCTCCACTTGACCGATTGAAGTCATAACCGAAGATAGCTTCTCCAAGATTGATAGTTCTCGCAATCGCCTGACTGTAAGTATGGTCACGATGCCAATCAATTGTTCCCGTCGATCCCTCTCCCCCGTAGGAAATTAAGCCGATATTGCACCCAGGAAAAACTCGTTGACAAAATTTCCATAATCTTTGATCAAAGAAACCCCTTGTTAATTCAGTATTTCTCAAATTACACTCATGAAATAACCACAATCTGCGACGACCCTGAGCATAATTGCTGTGGTCTAACTCCATTCTTGGCTTTAGGGATTGACAGAAATTTCTTAACTCCTCTAAAGTCTTGGAATCTACTTTACTGATTAATTTGATTGTCATGGATAACTCCTGTAAATAATAAAAGAAAAAAAATCCCTAACTCAAGAGAGCTAGAGATGAACAAACTAAGCTAGGTAATCTTCAGAAAAATGTGTCAATCCGTAGATCAAGGTATCGAACTTATCAGCCAAGAGTCGAGCAATCAGCAAAAATGCTTGTAATTCAGCCTTCATCTTTACAGAGATCTCGCAAAGGTATTCGGGGATCTCTTCTAGGTAATCGAGGTTAGGGTAGTAAGTGAAAATTGTATGGTCATAGTCGTTGATGTCAAACATAGGGCAATAACCTCTAGTAATGAAAAAACTCACTACCTAACGCTGATGGGTGCGAATAAGTAACTGATTCAATCGCAGGTAACTTTAATAATAATTAGCCCTAATCTATGAAAGACTAGAGCTAATTATTATTTATTGGTTTTGGGGGGGTTCAAGTTCTTCAATGAGATCGAGCCAATTCTCATATTGTTCTTGAGTTAACCCGATGTAAGTAAGATATTCTTCATCACTCATTTGATCGATGGTTTCGTCAGTAATGATAGTAAGTTTTTGATTTTGTCCGAGTTGAAGTTCTAGCATGATAATTAGAAAAGAAAACAACATTACCTAACGCCGATAGGCGCGGATAAATAACGGAATTTGATCGCAGTTAGTTGTTATAAAAAAACTAAAATATTTCTAGTCAGGGCTAAGTTTTAAAGGCTTTTATAGGCATTAATTAAGTCATATTCTTCATCTGTCTGATGCTTTAAAATAACAATAAGTCAAACCACATCAACAACTCAAATCAATTCCAGTCAATCACAAATTACAAGAACAAAAAAGAAAGATGACAGAACTTTATACTCTGCCACCTATTCTTAATCTTTATAGCAAAGCTAAAGCCTCTAGATGAGCTTTATTTCTCAATCGCACTGAATCCCCAAACCACGCTGATTCTAATCGGGATACTTCCGATTTACCTCGTTGATGATCTAGCCATTCTGTGAATCCGTTATAAGCATCCCAAAGGGTTTGTCCTTGGTTGCCTCGTCCCGCCTCAAAGTTAGCTTCAATTAAAGGAAATGCTCTGTTTTCTTTCACATTATCCGACTCGAAAATATTAGCCAAATATAACTCTAATAATTCGCTAGTCATCGGTTTTAGTGCCATTGCTTTGTATTCTTCAATCGCTGTATCAAACATTTGTCGAGATAGGTTTAATGCTCGTTGAGCGAAGGCTAATTTTTCCTCAATATTACTATTATGTCGAATACGAAAGGCTTTGCGATTCTTTTCTTCTTTATATCGAGAAGCCGTTGCCCAACTTAATGTATTCCAGCAGACGACCCTGATGGGGGTAAATTGAATCCAAATCGCCCCCGTTGCATCATGGGAATTATGCAGTAATAGATAGGGTTGGATTGCATCCTCTTGTTGAATTTCAATGGGATTCATTTGAATTTTTGCTAAAATCCAAATACGTTTTCCCCGCTTCAAACTTCCTGCTGCTTCTAGGCTAACATCCCCTTCATGAAGTAGGATATCAAACCATTTAAACGCTTCACTATTTTGTAGCGGATGATAACCATTAGAAACCACTCCTAAGAGTTGTCTGTCCCAATCTCGAATCAGAGATTTATGGGTTGGAATTTTAACTAATCCATCCTTTTCTATCCGATACAACGGTTCTTCTTCTACTTTCCAATCTAATCCTGCTTCAATGATCGCTTGTTCCGTTGTCGGTGGGTTATTAAGTAATTTACCCAGTCGATGCCATGCAGGTTGATTCACAAAGAATCCTGACTCAAATTCATGCGCCATAGCAAATTTTCTCCAAACTTAACGTTTTTTGTCCTTTGCTATTGGCGTTAGCCAAATTCTTTCCACCTGTAAATCATTCATTGATAGCTTATGCGGTGAAACGCTACGAGAAGACTTCTGCCAACGCATCCAACATAACTCAACGACAATTTTAAGCAAGAAAAAATTGAGATTTCTGATGAGATTATCTCGTTATTCCGATCGCTGTTATGCCTCAAGGTCGAAGTTACAATTAACGCTATCCTGATTCTTGGAAATCGTCTTAAGGACGCACCCAAGCCATGACAATTTCAAAGGCAATCAAAATAATAATTGTCCATTCTAGGGCGATCGCTCTTTCTGTATCGGCTTCATCGTGGAGCATACTATAGGTTTCTCGCAGTAGGGTTAATTTATGCTCAACCCCTGATCGCCAAACATCCACCCGCAAAACCGCTAAGGTAGAAGTATATAAACGATTCCAATAAACATCATCGGTAACTTTGAGGGCATTATCGACTCTTTCTGTAAATTCCGTGAATTCCGCCACAAGTCGTTGTAAATCGTAAAGTAATCTGCTATAGCGGTTAACCAAAGGAAAGGTAAAATGGGGTCGCTTTTTCGGTAAACGACGATAAAACAATGATAATTCCGTATCGAGTTCGGCATCATAGGAGCGCATTAACAACAATTCCACATTCGCAAATTCCAATAACGATAGGGCTGTTGCCGTTGCATCACCATCAGGCTCAATTAATAATGCACCATTCCAGCTTAATAAGGCTAAATCATTGGGATAATAACTCATTTGAGTCAATAATCCCGCCGCTTCTGTACTCAAAGGATGCTTTTCTCCTAAAAGGGCAGCCCACACCAATGGATGGGAGGCTAATACTTTAGGATCAACGGTTTCGACCAGCCGTTCAATGACCACAATGGTGTAGTCTTCAACGATTGGAGACCGATGGGGTTTTTTGATCAAGGGATAAAGTAATTTTTCTAATTCATCAATCTGACTCAAGAATCCTGCTTGTAGCTCTGTGGGGGAGTCCTGTAAAATTCCCATCAGTTCGGCAATGGTATGCCAATCGGTGGGTTCGGGTAAAACAATCTCTAAAGTTAAGGCGATCGCCCCTAAATCATAGATGCTTGCCCGTAATCGACCCGTTAAGGTCTGGGTATCTTGTCGAAGAGACAAGGTTCCTAATTCTACTTGGATCGGCGGTTCAGCGATTTGGATACTGTCAGCACGACGGACTCTAACGGACATTTTTCGTCGGACGGCAGGTTGGGCTAGGCGAGCAGAAATACCTGCCAAATCAATTTCATCTCCGATTTCATAAAACTGGCAAAAGTAGAGGGAACCCGTTTGAATGGCAGGGGGAAACTCTTGATGGGGAAAGGACTCACTCAGGGATTGATGGTTCATTCTATTTCTGAGTCTTGATAGGGGGACAGGGCGATCTTCTTTATCATCCATTATCTACCGTTCATTATCTCGGCTTCACCACCTCACTGGTCGTAAACGACGAAACCAAAAATCTCAACCAAACGCGATCGCTAAAGTAAAAATCCTATCACCCATACTGATTAAACGAGTGAATAGGGGAAGACGGAAGACAACCAAGTTATCGCCTTAACAGCGTGGTAATTTTCGTTTGAGATACAAAGAATAGGGATTGTTGTACCGCACCATCCCCATTGACAGTCGGGGAAGGATTTCACGAATTTCTTGACCACACGCTACCAAGCCTGAAGCTTCGGCAATTTGTGCCGCCCTCCGATGATCGGCCATCCCCTGATTGAATAGGTTTTGAGCCGCTTGTTGAGTGGTTTGATAGTCGTTGGTAAAGCTGGGGTCACTCCGTATTTTTAACCTGAGAGATCTCACTCGGCTATTCATTTTGCTGAACTGGTTAAAATAAGTCCCTCCCCTTCCCCAATAGGCACTCACTAAGGCCCATGTTCCTGGGGATTGAGCAATAATTCGATTATAAAAGCCACGCGATTCTTCCTGTTTTCCTGCTAATGCCCTTCCTTCCGCCGCAGAGAAGAGTTCTGATATCGTTTCAGGCGGTTTTTGATAGCTTGGTGGGGCCGTTAGCATTCCAAAAATCACCAATCCAATGACCGTTGAAAAAGGCATTGAGGCCATTTGTAAAGCGTGAAAGACTGATACCCAGCTTTGTTTAGTATACATACAAAATTCTGGTAATAAAGTGATTTTTAACAAAAAATAAGGTTTAAAGAATTATTTAAAAGCAATCACTCTCTCGCTAATTTAATTCTAATGTTTTTACTCTAGAACGATTCCTTTGACTAATTTTAGACGCTTTATCTGCAATCTCTCGAATATAGTCCGTTGCTTGTTTTAAATAACTATCATGGGGTAGTTCTTGATGCCATTGTTTGACCGTATCACTTTGCGTCAAAATCCTTTTAGATTCCTCCAAATTTTCACCTGCTTTCAGCAATAAAAGCACAACCCCTATATCGATTATTAGGTTTGTCTGGTGCTTTAATTCCAAAGATTGACACACTTGAGCGGCAAAACTGACGTATTTCGCTCTCAATTTGATTTTTTCTTCTTCTCCCTCATTGTAATCTGTCCCTAGATGATTGAGATCCTTGCCCTCTGGGATGATATTGACCTCTGATGGAAGAATTAAATCGTCTTGACTGGATTGATGACTGATTTCCCCCGTCAAAAGAGTTTCTAAGCTCGTCCAGGTATAGTCCTTGCCTAATTGCCGTCCTTGGAATGCTAAACCCTCTAATTCATAGGAAATTCCTTCAATTTTATCCTCTTTAGACTTTCTGAGGCGAACACTAATCCCTTTTTGCTTTAAATGACCGATAAATTCTGCCAAGGTCGGATTATCGGTGAGAGACTGCTCAATCCCCTTCTGAATTTGGCTTCTTTTGTTAACCTCTCCTGTCCTCTTCTGACGGCGCATTTCTCCTGTGGTCGGCGATCGCTTCGACTTCTCCCAACTACATTGAGTTGGAGACAGTTCAAATTGCCGCTCTAATTGCCTTACTAGTACTTCCGAACGACGATAGTTCCAAGAATCACTAACCGCAGAGCCATCTGTAACCCTGATACGGTTAGCGACGATGTGAATATGATCATGTTGAGTATCCGTATGGCGATAAATAACGTACTGATTTTCGTCAAATTCCATACCACTCAAGTACGCACGGGCAATTTCAACCCACTTTTGATCCGTCAACTTTTCCAATGGCGACACGGAAAGACTGGCATGATAAACGCATTTGGTAACTCTACTTCTCAAATTTGACGATATTCGGAATTCATCCGTGAGTTCTTTAGTCTCTTTGCCCAGCATGTTTGAGTCAATCTGCGTGGCCCCCGTCTTGTGGTGAACATAATCTAAGACTTTTTTAAAATCCGAACCTTGAACTTGTTTGGCAATCATAGAATTTTCCTGATTAGGAGTCGAGTCCGACCAATTTCCTTCTGACTTCGTTAAGCAGTTCTTGAAATTCTTTCAAAGCCTCAGAACTGGCCTCAAGGGTTTGTAATTTTTTAGAAACCTGTCCAAGTTCAAAATAAAGTTTTCGATTAATTTCAGGGACAACTTTTTTATTCAGCCTATCCGTTTGTTGAAGCGCGATCGCTCTAATCAATTCACTCAAGGTTTTTTTCTGCTCTGCCGCTAGTTGTTTGAGTTTCTCTTTTTCGCTTGGAAGAAAGCGGACTCCCACTAAACTGCTTTTTTTAAATTGGTCAGCTAAATTCTGTTTCATCTCACCTGAAGAAAAAAATTGAATCACTTTTATCCTGGCACAAAAATCCCAAAAATGTTTAACATTAACACTGCTTGCTCTCCTGAATAAAAGGCACAAATTGGCTGAATTTCGCCTAGCTAAAAAGCAAAAAGTAGTCACAGTTTAGTCCAGAATAGTTTCAAAGTAGCAAAACCTAACACATTTTTATGGACAGAGTTCTAAAAAATGCTTCAAATTACGGAAAAATGACTACTCAAATACAATCTTTTGCTTCAAATTACGGAAAAAAGACTACAAAATGCTTCTCTACAAAATGCTTCAAATTACGGAAAATTACGGAAATTTGCTACTGCCAATTTTTCCAAAAAAGTTTTCCAATGAGTATCATTTTTTCTAAGAGCTTCAGTTTACTAATTAGGAATCAGTCAGTTCACCATACTTCTTTGACCAGAAAACATTTCTGGATTCAAAGTAAACTACGTCCTTCTGTTTCTTATCTGTTACCCATTAAAAAGAGAATAGACTCATCCGTTTTTTTTGTCCTTCTTTCTCACCTTCTCGCGCTACTCACTTTTCTTCATCGGGAGAAAATGGCTTTTCAGCAATTGATCACTATTTTTAAGCGATGATCCCACTCTGCCCAACAGTCTCTTCTACTCACTGATATTGAATACGATAAATTCGACCGTTCTCTTCCTCTGTCACTAACAAACTTCCATCTGGCATCACCAGTAAACCCACAGGTCGCCCCCAGGTACTCGGAATGGTCGGCTCAACCAAAAAGCCCGTTAGAAAGTCTTCATAATATCCTTTTGGTCTGCCTTGGTCATTAAAGGGAACAAACACAATTTTATAGCCTGTTCCTTGATGGCGATTCCATGACCCTCGAAAAGCGACAAACGCACCCCCATGATATTTTTGAGGAAAAGTCTTCCCCGTATAAAACTTTAAACCCAAGGCGGCTGAATGAGCCTGAAACAGTACGTCAGGCATTTTTGTTCGAGCCGCTAATTCAGGATTAGTACTTTTGCCCTCACTCATCTGGCGGGGGTCTAGCCGATTCGGACTCAAATAGGCATAGGGCCAACCATAGAATTCTCCTGAACGCAGCCGAGTGAAGTAATCAGGGACTAAATCATCTCCTAAACCATCTCGTTCATTGACCGTCGCATAGAGTTCTTTGGTTTTGGGATGAAAGTCTAGACCGACTGGATTACGAAGTCCAGAGGCAAAGGTCTGTTGCCTTGATCCATCTAAATTCATCACCTGCACCGTTGCACGGGGGAGTGGTTCTGCATCGGCATTTGAGCGTGAACCAATGGAAACGTATAATTTTTGTTGATCAGGTGAAAGAATCACGTTTCTTGTCCAGTGCTGACGATAGCCTCCTCCTGGCAATGAAGCGATTTGTTTTCCCTCTCCCGTCAATCCTTGCTGTCCTTTACGGTAGGAATAGTGACGTACTCCGTTGTGGTTGCCTAAGAAAAAGCTATTCTGTCCAAATGCCATGCCAAAGGGAATATCTAGCCCATTCTTTGCATCAGCAAACACTTTCCGACTGTCGGCAGTTCCATCCCCATTGGCATCCCGCAAGAGGGTAATACGGTTTTGGCGAGTTTCCGTGACTAACACTTCTCCTGTCGGAGTGAGGGCTAACCAGCGTGGACGATCTAATCCTTCGGCAAAGACATTAACCTGAAACCCCTTCGGAACGTTTAAAGTCGGTTTAGGGGGAATAGGCAGAATATTAGGCGATTTAGAAGCACTATTCGTCGCAAAGGGTTCGGGCAACTTCTCAGGAATAATCCGAATCGCTTGAGGATTGAGCGGTTGAGTGAGAATGGACGAGCTAACAGGGGATTGAGAAAGTTGAGCAGTTTTTTCAACCGCTTTCCCTTGGTCACGACAGGCAAAGGTTAAGCATAACAGTAAGATTAAAAGAATTTGCATCTTAGTGAGAGATTGAGTTAGGAATCAGGCAGTTCACCATACTTTTTAGACCAGAAAACATTTCTGGATTCAAAATAGACAACATCCTTATGTTTTTTATCTGTCCTCCCTTGAGGAGAAGAACAAACCAACATCCGTTTTTTCTGACCTTCTTTCTCATATTCTCGTACTGCCAACTTCTCTCCGCACACAGGACAAGGATGGGCCGTCAGTTTTAAGGAAGGGGCTGACGCTTCTCGCGTTTCTGTTGGCGGTTCCCAGACTTTACGCCATTTGTTGTAGAACATCACCGTATTACAATCCGCACACTTCAGGAAATGGTTTTTATGAAGCTTTTTGGATTGGGAAGGAATTTCAATCATCTTGAGACCACACTGGGGACAAAGGATTTTTGATTCTTTGCCCTGAGCGATAGAAGCGATCGCGTTATTCGTACTTCCGTTATTAGAACGGGGCATTGCGTCGATTGCCTGAAATGCTTGAGATAAGGCTGGGGCAAAGTAATTCTCATTCCAGCCGATGATATACCGTTCCCAATTTTCCTTTCCCAACGCGATCGCATCCAACGTATCTTCCATTTGAGCGGTAAAGTCAGCCTCTAACAATGCGGGTAAGGTTTTTTGAAGAAAACCATCCACCTCTAATCCAAGGGGAGTCGCCTGAAGTAAGCGTTTCTGAACGTCTGCATAACCCCGTTCTTTCAAGGTCTTCACCGTTGGCGCAAACGTTGACGGTCTGCCAATGCCTCGACGTTCCATCACCTGTACCAGTTTGGCTTCACTGTAACGGGGCGGGGGCTGAGTGGCTTTCTTTTCATGACTGGCTTCTTGGAGATTTAGAGACTGTCCCTGGGAGAGTTGAGGTAATAGCGAATCTCCTGTCATATCTTTCCAATATCGGGCATATCCCGCAAAAGTGACGACTTGACCCCGTGCCTGCCAAAAGACATTACCTGATTGAGTCAGAATACGAGATTTAACGATTTGTGCGGGTTTACATTGGCTGGCAACGGTTCTCAACCAAATTAAGAGGTATAGTTCAAATTCTTCTGTTGATAGCTCTGTTTTAAGCTGTGATGACGCTTTCCGAACATCCGTTGGTCTAATCGCTTCATGGGCTTCCTGCGCGTTTTTCGACTGACGATGAGCCGTCACTTTGCTAGGAACATTCTGCGGATCTTTTTCCTCTAACCACTGTCGTACCGTTGCACAAAATTGGGAGTCCAGATAAACCGAATCCGTCCGCATATAGGTAATGTGTCCCCCTTCGTAGAGCCGTTGGGCGATTTGCATGGTCTGGTCGGGACTCCATTTCAGACGACTTCCCGCCGCTTGTTGGAGTGAGGAGGTGGTAAAGGGAGCAGGTGGGGTTTTATGGGTGGTTTTTCCTTCGACTTTGACCACTTGATGGGGAAACTGACGAGCAATTGCGACTAATCTCTCGGCTTCGGCTTCACTCAACACTTTGGTCGCTTCAATTTTCTGTTCTCCCCCTTCTTCTGCATCATCTCTTTCAGGTGAATTCTCTGGCCCTTCACCTTTAGGAACGCTCTCTCCCAAATAGTAGGCTTTCAATCCCTCTGCGTAGAGAACCGAAACTAGCCAATAATCTTGGGGTTTAAAGGACTGAATTTCCCGTTCTCTCTGGCAAAGGATATGCAAAGCGGCGGATTGAACGCGACCAATCGATTTTGCGCCATTTTCCAGTTTCCAAACCAGAGGCGATCCTTTAAATCCCACGAGCTTATCTAAGACGGAACGGGCTAGGGCGGCATTGACCAGATTAGAGTCAATTTGACGGGGACGTTTGAGAGCAGATTGAACGGCGGTGGTGGTAATTTCGCGGTAGGTCACACGCTGGGGATTCCTGAGTTTAAGTTCGTCTTTGAGATGCCAGGCAATGATTTCTCCTTCTCTATCTTCGTCAGTGGCGAGAATCACTGTCTCCACTTGTTTGACCAGTTCTTTTAATTCGGCGATCGTTTTCTTCGCTTGGGGATTTCTAGGGACAAAGCGACAGGAAATGCGATCGCTATTCAGGTCGAATCCTAAATTGCCCTCTCCATCTTTAGCCAATTCACGGATATGGCCACCACTGGCTTTGACGATGTAATCTGACCCCAGAATTTGGCGTAGCTTCTTGATTTTCCCTGGGGCTTCAATTAGAAATAACTTTTTAGACATTTAGTTTCTATTACTTTGATAAAGACGGTTATTTCGTTAATTTTGAGGATTAAAGTTCTGCTTACTTGCTAGGAGATATTGATCTTGTATCCCGAAACAATTTCTGGCACATATTTATTTTGAATTGATATTAGAAGGAAAAAATAAGTCTATAGCTTAAATAATCAGTAATATTCTGACTTTAGCACGATCTAATTCTAGGCTAATTAAGGCTCCTTGGCTGAGTTCTAATTGAAATTTCTCCAGATTCTCAATAACAATTTTCATGCAGAAATAAGGTTCACTTCATATTCTTCTGAACGCCAAGCCGCATAGGATAACGCAGCAAAAATATCTTCTTTTTCTAAGTACGGGTAGGCTTCTAAGATCGTTTCAATGGCATGACCAGAAGCAACTAATCCCACGATAGTACCTACGGTTACTCTCATACCTCGAATACAGGGTTTACCGCCCATGATTTCTGAATTTAAAGTAATACGGTCTAATTTCACTAAATTTTCCCTCTCATATTACAAAAGCTTGAGCTTTTTCATTTTATACGCACTTAAGTTCAACAATCTGGACTTCAGGAATGGAATGACTAGGAGGCGATTTTTGCTTTTGGCATTTTTCTCGGAGAAATAAAGGAGGATTCTTTCAGATTACCTTAAAAATTGGATCTTCAGCTTTGATTCTCGTGGACAAATAGCAAAGGAACCAGTGCAACTCAACGTAGAATTGCAGAGAGAAAAAATATTCCCAAAAATCCTTGATAATGAGCATATTGAGCTAAAATTCCACCTAATGTTGTTCCTAATGCGCTGCTTATACCTGCGACTGCTGAAGCGATCGCGAAAAAAGTTGCATGGTGTTCCATCGGAGCAATCCCAATCTGGATATTGTTACTCCCTAAATCGATCGCTGCCCAAATTCCGCCTAGAAAGAGATGAAATATCACTAGAAATATCCATAAATTAGCTTGGATTGGCTCTATTCCAGTCAATAACCAAAATAGAGGTGTTATCGAAATTGCCATACCTGAAAAAAGTAATAAAGGCCGATTTCCCGTATGATCACTTAATCTACCCCAGACTAACAACATCAAAATATTTGCACCATTACTTAAGCTACTAAATAGTGTTACCCAAGTAATATCTACACTAAGATTTTTTAACATATAAAGATTAAAAAAGGGAGTACTGATGTTGACAGCAAATCCCCAGAGAGCAAAATACACGAGAAAAATAATCAGGTTTCGATCTTTAAAGGGAGCAATTAGATTATTAAATACATTACCTTGATGTTTTTCTAGACAATTTTCAACTTTCCCTTCTGCTTGACTCACTATTTGATATTTTTGAGGATTAATATCTACCATAAATTGTTGACAGAACAAACTGGCTAAACCCGCTACAATGCTGACACTCAGGACTATACCATAACCTGAAATTGTTCCTCCCTGCCAATGAGAAATGATAAAACTCGCGATCGGTACACAGAATAATCCTGTGATATTGCTAACAATACTACGAATACTGTAATATCGACCCCGAAGCTTTGATGGAACCAATGCTGCCAACCAACTCATCCAAGAAGCACTCCCCAAGGCGGCTAATATACTGGAAGTCATGACTAAAATTAATGCCAAATACACTAATTGATCGGAAGGATTCGGATTTACATTTCTAAAAATAATACCGATCAGTAGAATTAACCAAAGTAGTCTAGAGGGTAAAAATGTCCATAGTCCATAATCATGACGACTATGAGAAAAATTAGAGAATAAAGCTCCTAAAGGCTGTAAGAGATTGGCCAACATCGGTAGAGAAGCCACCATACCAATCTGAAAAGGACTCGCACCTAAATCTAGTAAAAAGCTACTCAGTAAAACACCACCCGTAATATTACTAAAAACGGTCGATAAACTACCATCAATAGTAGATACTCTCAGGCTAGTACGAACAGATATTTTAAGCTCTTTTTCTTCTTGTTTCGCATACGTTTCGATTATCAAAACAAACCTGCAATGCTATAAAACAATCTTCTTTTGACTTAATTGTATCGTTTCTTCTTCTATCTTAGTTTAGTTTATCCATTCAAATTTTCTACCCCCAAATAACCTATTTTTTAATCTCACATTAAACGTCATTATATAAACCATTACCAAGATTTAGTAAAATCTTTAAAGATAATTTTATATAATATTTAATGTATTAATTTATAAAAGTAAAAATATGATTAAATGAATGGATAGGGTTGTAAAGTTGAGCATTAGACCATTAACTTTTTTCACATGGTACGGATATTGCTCGGACAACATTAGGAGGTACGGCGATTAAAATAATTATTTTATTTTCCCAAACAACATCAGAACGCTTTTCTATCATTTCCCCCATAAACGGAAAAAACTCTTTTAATTCCAACGTAAATTGATCGTAAAAAGCCACGCCACAACTAACATTTGGAATATCAAATAGAAAAATAATTTTTGAGTCTGCGTCTTTTTCTTCCCATGCTTTTTTAAGCAACTTCAAATATTGCTTTCTTTTGGAAGTCTTACAAGGTTTTAGGGACTCTTTGACGAGATTAAACCATTGAGGAGCAGACGATTTTATCGTGGATTGATTGCCAAAATCTTTCTTTAAAAGAATACTCATATTTAAACCTTCAACATATAGAGACTAATACACTCATTTCAAAATAATTCTAACTCATCAATCTTTACTCCTATCTTCAGATTTGAGTAACGGTTACGCTTTTTTCTGGTAATGATCTAAACTATCGACTCTTCATCAAATAGATATTACTTACCAAATTCTATTTCCAAAATTTTAGTTTTTTTTCCACTGAGATTGGTTACGTTCCATAAAACACAATTTATACTAATTTTCTTTTCCTACAACTGAATCTTTTGATTCCAAATATCAACATTGGATTGAGGGCAAATATGCACCCGAAGGCTCCATAAATTCTCCCAACGACATATAGGACAGTAACTTGATCGTGCGATGACCTTCAGCCAACACACGACGAAAAAAATCAGGACGGTTCAAAGGACAGATAAATACTGCCATTGATGGTGGCACATGACGAGCTGCATGACTGATTAATGCCAACAAATCTTCCTCCGTTTCTGCCCCACCATGTCCCAAGAGGCTGAAGATAAGATACCCTACCGCACGACCCTCTCGCTCACGCACAAAACCTGGAAATTGAGCGGCTAAAAGTTGAGCCGTATCCCCAGCACGGGAGAAACCATAGGCAGATTGGCTTAGAGATTTGATACTGTCGAGATCATTAACTGTTAGGGGACGAATCAAAGGATCATCCATCATTGCTGATTTAGCCTGCATCAACGCCGCTGAAGCACACCAATTAAACCCCAAGTTTGTGTAAAGAGACAACGAAGTTGTATTAATGCTTTCTTGAAAGAGACGAGTCTGACGTATTCCTCGGCGATTTGATTCGTTGATAATCCATTCCATCAGCGCACGACCGATTCCACGAGACTGCTCTTTTGGATCGACCGTAATAGGGCCAATACCAGCCACATCATCGCTGTGCAACAAAAAATTAGACCCTACCACCCTGTCCTCTATCGTAGCAACAACCCCTGTATAGTCGGAACGAGCAGCAATATGAGACATGAGCAACATCCCCGTCTCCAGATCAGGGATATCGCGTTGGACACCATGACGATCTTGCAATGTTGAAAACGCCTCGTGGCAGATGCGGGCAAGCTCAGGAACATGATTTTGGTGAAACGGGATAAGTTTAAGAGACATCTTAGTATTAAGCCGATTATTCAGCAAATTTGATGATATTAAAGACAAATTAGTAATTGACTCTCACTACTGATTATATCCATAGATTTCTTTCTTAAAAAAAAATTAACTTACTTTCAATCGTGTGTTCAATTTCTTAGCTGGCATCGGTTTAAGAAAGAATCACAACGATCGCCCACATTGCAGGAATCAACTCTTTGCCTCTGTTGCAAGTCTGCCTGTCTAACTCTCCACAACTTAATGAATTTCTCTAACTCAATGAATTTCTCTAACTTAATGAATTTCTCTAACTCAATGAATTTCTCTAACTTAATGAATTTCTATAACTTAATGAATTTCTCTAACTTAATGAATTTCTCTAACTCAATGAATTTCTCTAACTCAATGAATTTCTCTAACTCAATGAATTTCTATAACTTAATGAATTTATCATCGAAATGACGAAAAAGCGTGCATCAAATTCAGTTATCTGATTACAATGCTGTCATAAGCTATTTTTCTTTTCCTATGTCCACCTTAAGGTCGATTTACTTCAGCCAAAATCACCAGAACTCGCTCTCCTGGTCGGAAAATTGCTCAATAGATGCTGTCATTACGACTCGCTCTCCCTGTCTCTCCCTTCTCACTAGAGAAGAGCAGGATTCATTACTCTCAATCCCTTAAACTCACCATCTCTTAAAAACCCTTTACCCCCCTTTTGCTTATGGCAGAAATTACTATCGCTGCCGATTTTGGAGCTTCCCTTGGAAGGGCTATCTATAGCACCAGTTCTCACCATTCCAATCCACAATTAATCCTCCTTGACCCCCAAGTAGTCATCGTCCCCGCAAAAAGCATTGATAATTACGAGAAGTTTAAAATTGGTCAGGCGAATCCCGAAGATTCCGCTTGGATTCAATTTAGTGACACTCATTTTGCGGTCGGTTTTCTCGCTAAGAAGACCTTTAATTCAGTTCATTGCTTAGAAAGTTTGAAGGTAGATTCCGCTATTCCCCAAGCCCTGTCTATCGTTGGCAGTGTTGCTTAGAAAAATAACTTACCTTCTTCTTTTTCTCTCTCCCTCGGTATCCTCCTCCCCTGGAACGAGTTTCGTGACCGTGAAAAATTCCAGTCTCAAATTTCGGCGGCTCTCTCTGACTATATTTTTCGAGGGCAACGCTTCTCTGTCCAACTCGACTCCTTCACCGCCTTACCTGAAGGAGGGGGCATTTTTGCCAGGGGACGGGTTCCTGAATCCTTGGGACAAAAGCTGATCACTCCCCAGCAACTCACGATCGCTGTCATCATGCTCGGCTATCGGAATTCTTCCCTTTTGGTGATTGAGAAAGGAGAGTTAACGAGAGGGGCTACGGGCGATTTGGGTTTTGCGCGAATGGTGCAGAAAATCCAGACCTTCACTTCTGGACAGAAAGCCGAACATCTCATTCCTGTCATCTGCCAAGCCAGAGACAAGTTAGGTAAGCGTGTCCTCGAAACCTTAGTCCGTAGCCAACGCCAGGAACTCCGACAGAAAGAAGTCGAAGAAATTGCTGAAGCGATCGCGGATGCCAGGGGCGAATATGTGGCTTTGTTACAAAACTGGCTGCTCCAACATTTGCCTACCCAAACCAAGATTGATGAATTCATTATCAGTGGCGGAACCGCCCGTTATCTCCAACGCGAATTAACGGAAGTCTTAAAGGATTTTGGGCGATCGCTGAACTGGTGTCACAGTCTGGAAGAGCGCATCCTTAAGACCTTTGGTGACACGGTGAGTCATCATTCCCTCGAATCCCGTTTGGCAGATGTTTATGGACTATTTTACAAACTTCACCATTGTCCCCTACCCCGATTACGAGAATCGGACTAGAACCTCATGAAAACTCCATTAATGAACACCTCTGATAAGGTTAACTTTGTCTTTCGTCAACAACCTAAGAAAACTTCTAAATACGGCATCTTACTTACTTATATCAATCAAGATGAGATCAATCTGACCCGTAGAGATCGCATCTTACAGCCCATGTCAGCATTTTGGCTCCCCTTTGCCTATCAACAAGCGACGGATCTCTGTCTGGAAGAATTACAGCAAATCGCTCGTTCTTCGATTTATCAACTCAAACTCCATATTCAATATCTGGAGGACTCTTTCGGCTTAAATACGCTCCCTATTTCCTTAGAGCCAACTCAGGCAGATAACTCAGAACTATCTAATCATCACTGGAATAATCAAGACTTTGTAGAAGTCACAGAAGATTTTAGTAATGAGGATAATATTTTAAATGGTTTAGCTTAACCTCAATCAAGGAAAACACCATGACATTTACCCGTGAAGACCTCCAACAAGAATACAACTTGGGTGAAGAGGATATCAAAGAAACTCTTAAGTCCTGTGGACTATCTCTCAAAAAGCGTCACTATTCCGAGGAAGATAAAGCACGCTTTTCCCAAGCCCGAAAGTTATTTGAGGAAGGAACCGCCCATTCCTACGATGACATCACCCATTATTTTCAGCAGATAGAAGTTAATTCCGATAATACTACCCAAACTGTCAGCATGAGTCAGGAATTCGTCGAAAATTTACAGTTATTAGAACAACAGGCAATAGAGACAGGCTTCCAAGTCGGACTTCAACAGGCCGAAATCATGGGGAAAGTCATCCCACGAGTCACTATCCTGCGCCTTAAAGAAATGATTGCTACGGGAGAATTACGAGAAAACTTCCAACAGCTCTGGCAAGAGGCCGCAGGAAACTTGGGAAACGCCCAATCTCTGCCCGAACGGATAGAAGCCCGTTGGAAGGAGTATCAACTGAAGGAATACCAACCCCTGACGAGCTTGCCCGAATCATCGACGGAATCATCCACCAACGGCTTCTAATCCTCATTGCTGAAGATGACAAATACCTGAAACTCCAAACCCAAAAGCTAGTTCTAATCAATGAACAACGTCGTCAATATTGGCAATCCTTGAAAAAGTGGGCAAACTTCGTCAATTCTTGGACATGGATGATTATTCTCATCGCTTTTATCTTTTTTCTTGGACTTTATACAGGTTTAAATATCTTACCGAGAGGGGTCATTTGTGAATTCAGAGAGAGTTTTTGTTATTTTCTACGATTTGACCAGCATAAACGCATCTTAAGACGATAATCGGAGGATTTTTTCGATGAAATCCCATCAAACTCCCCAAAGAATCATCAGCCACCGTCAAACCGTGAAAGCTCAAAAAGAACGGGAGTTAGACCTAGATTTGGATGGAGATGGACTAACTGAGCGAGAAGAACGAAAATATGGACTGAATCCCCTCAGTCCCGATACTGATGGAGATGGACGCTATGACGGGCAAGAGATAGGACAAGAAAGTAATCCCCACACCGATTCTCAACCTCCGAACTCCATAGAACGAGAGGATGACAAAGAACGGCTAAAAAAAGCTTATATGAGCCATGCTCAAGCCGTTTTGAATCATCCTCAACTCTCCTATGCAGCTCTCTACCAGCAGATAGCAGGGGAAGAGTGGCTGGGTCGCGCTTTGGATGAACAAGTGATACTCACTGCCCTCCAAGCGGGCCATTCCTTAAGGGAGACAAAATGCTTGATAGCCCAGAGTCCCTACGTTCAGGGGCAGTTATCCCAAGGAGAATGGGACAAAGACTCAGCGATTCACTATATCGATGAATTAACCGCTCCCTATCAGCCAAATCGAAAGCAAGAGGAAGAACTATCTGAGTGATTTCAGAACCTTTTAGAGAAGATCTTCCCAATTATAGGAATCTACATCGTCGGTAAATTCGAGGTCTTCCACCGCAAGATAGCCTTGACTGAGCAATTCTTCTACATCTAAACCCGCACGAGCAATTATCTTGTCCCGCAAACTAGAACCCTCTGAACCCACTGGAGCATAAAGTTTTCTATCTGCAATTTCTCGTCGCTTCTGAGACTCAAACTGAGCAATTTCTTCTTCTGTTCTACCTTGTTTGAGCAAAAAGTCTCGAAAATGAGGTTTCACGGTTCCATCCGCTTTGTATAAATTTTTCTCTAAAAGTGACTCAAAAATTGCACCTGCTTCCATTTTTTAGTCCTCCATAAAGTATTGATTCTTTTTTTAAATCTTTTTTTAATCATAGATCATATAGATCAGGAGTAGCGTCACCATGACCCTATACCTCTCTCATTTTGATACTAAACTTAGACAAGACTTACAGCTTCAAGAACCCATTAAACATTGCTTGGCTGAATATTTATTTCCCGATGCCCAATTCGCATTAGGGGAAATTAATCCCCAAACTGTCAAAGTCAAAGATTTACGGGACTATCAGGGAATGTCGTTACAATTTTCTGCTAGAAAGCGACTGTATTTCTCAGATCGTCCTCTGCGCGACTTACTTTATCCCAATCCTTCTGATGGGGCCGCCTATGGAAGTTTGCCTTTCACGCCTTGTCAAAACTTTTCCCAGATTTCACAGGCAAGAGTCCTGATCATTGATGATAATACAGGAGAAAATAACGGTATCTTGCCCCAAGAATCAGCAAAAAGATTAGTAGGTGACTGTCACGGAAAACTAAGTCTAGCATTAGCAGAGCAACTGACGGGAAAAAAGAACGCCCCTTTCCAATTTCGGCTCGGTATTCGACCTCAAGAAAACTGTGGAGTCTATCGAATTGCCAAGGGAACCTTAGCCCCTGATGCTCGATTAGACACATTGACCAGCACGGTTGTTCATTCAGCAGGACGGACTAAAGTGGGATATGACCTCATCCTCCCCACTAGCTGTTTCAAAGGTCGAAAGGGAAGGGAGGCTATCCAGCCAGGAGAATACTTTCTCGACATCGGACTGGGTATCAAAACGATCGCTGAATATGGCAAACAAAGTCTAGGCGCACAAATTTTAGTCAATTATCCCAAGGGAGTTGAAACCGATATTATTCCCATTTTGAGTAGAAAAGCGGAAGAATTAGCCGAACAACAATCTGATTTATACGCTCTTGCCCAGTATTTCGTCAAAACCTACGAAGAACGAACAAGCTGGCAGGAAGAACCCTCCCTCGAAGACGACGATTTACTCTCCCCTCTGGATGCTTTAGCAGGAGAAGAAGCCGACAGTCCTCACTCTCAAGAGAAAATCTTCTATGACCTGCTCAAACATGATTTGGAACATCACGGACAATTGTTGGAACATCCCTACGTCATTGATGAACTCAAAAAGTTTCTTCAGCGACAGTGGATTGATATTGCCACAGGTCGAGTCATTAAGTTTCAGTCCGCCTTGGCTCAACCAAGTCTTGCTCTCCAAAAAGATGAGGTCTGTGTCTCTCGAATCCCCGACGGAGCAGAGGTCATTCTTACCCGTAGCCCTCTAGTCAATTCTAATGGAGTCATCATTTTGACTAATCGCCATCTTCCCCAGTTAATGCGATTAGAAGGCACTATCCACATTCATCCTGAAACGGCGGCCCAACATCTCCAAGCAGACTTTGATGGAGACCGCCTGGCTTTTGAACAAGCTGATAAATATCCCACCCTCTCAGTCGAAATCAAGGAAGCTCTTTTGCCTGAAAACCGCTATCCTGATGTGGTTAAACGGGATAAGCTTCCCTATCAAGGCAATTTTGCAGAAATCGCCGTTAGCGCGGTCAATAATGACATCGGTAAGATTGCCAATCAAATTATGATGGCAGTCACTCTACGCTGGGAGACGATTATGATGCCAGAAGAGAAAAAAGCGGGCTACGTCCAGCAAGTTGCCCAATACTATCGCGATATTCTCAATAAAGAAATCAATCCCAAATCGAACTTCCAGATTCCTGAAACTTATCGAAAAGACATAGAAGCGATCGCTCAGTTACCCTCCGAACTTTCTTCCCAACAGATTGAAACCACGCTTAAACAACTGCGAGACATTCAATTCCAGATTGTGGGGGATTTGTCTAACGAACTTCAAGTCGCCGTTGATGGCCCCAAAAGTGCCTTAAGACCCAATCCAACTCTGCTCAATGCCTGTCGAGCCATTGGGGGCTATCAACCTGTCCCTTGGTTGGCGGGGAGAGATAAAAGTCGCAGTCCCCAACTGTATCGTACCCATACCCTAGACAGTCGCAATTACGGGCCTGTTGACCGCATGATTGCAATTACCAACGACAAATGGCAGAAAAACCGTCTTGTCGCCCGTCCCACGATGCAATTTCGAGGTATTTTTCCTGACGTGAATCATCCCCAACTCACAACCATTGCCCAAGAGATTAAGGAAACCTACAATCATTACCTCAAGTCCGCGAGATCCCTGGAAGACCTCAAAAGCCAACAGCCCGAATTGAGGGAACCCTATCTTGAGGTCACATCCAGCAAAAGCCAGAAAACGATTTATTTGACGAAACTTGAGAAATTTGGAGCCTTAGAATCAGATTTTCTCAACAAAGATAAGCCTTTTCCTCTAGATTTACGCTTGGTTAGCAATACCGTTGACCGAGATATTCCCCATTCTCTGTTGGCGATCGCTGCTGGGAAAGCTGATGACAACATCATTGGAGCCGTTGCGCTCTCTTCTGTAGAAGCCCATAAACTAAAAACGGGAATTATCCTCAATCAAGGGTTAGCCGTGATGCGACCAGGCATTACCGAGGAACGGATTGAGGGAATTTATCACGCCTTAAATGAATATGTGAGTACGATACGTCAAGAACATCCCGAAACCGAACGACAGGTCTTAGCGGCGGCTCTCTGGCATCATTCCCATACCCGTGATCAATTCCAAACTAAAAAGGCTCTTTTGTCCTTTAAATTATTCCCCAATGAAGTCATGCAGCAACTTAAAACACTGCAATTAACCGAACTTAAAATGGTGGGACTTCATTTTCCCACTAACGAATACGGCAATCGTCAGTGGCGAGGAGAAGTGGTTAATTGTGAAATTGCTGTTCATCCCCTACCTGATAAATCGGGGCAACTAGAGGACAAGCGAGTGATTAAGGTTGAAGGAAAAGTTTTGGCTCCTTTGACCCATGAATCTCCTGCCTTTGCCGTTGGAACCCAGTTTCAGGCCGCCATTATTGCTGAACCGAGTTCGAGCGCGATCGCGACGACTCCCCAAGGCAATACTCTCAAAATAGGACAAGTTAAGAGCTTTGCTTACCGAGAACGGGATTGGCAGGGAGAAGAAACAAAAATCACCGTTGCCTTAGTGATGGCAGGGGACGGGAGATTCCCCTGGTTTCCCTAGAGGGCAATGCCTTGGGCGTTTTAGATCGAGAGAGTGAGGGCAAATTAAAGGAACGTAACTTATTGACTCGAAAGGGTTTGACGCTGGTGGCCAAACTCGAAAATAGTCCCCCGACAACGGC
>Ga0114972_10000826_pt1 | contig 23351 bp, 18 predicted proteins | sample M_140807_EF_Meta_FD_87354 | JGI IMG/M metagenome (GOLD analysis project Ga0114972, IMG submission 87354) | Freshwater microbial communities from Lake Montjoie, Canada to study carbon cycling - M_140807_EF_MetaG | ecosystem: Environmental > Aquatic > Freshwater > Lake | place: Lake Montjoie...
AATCGAAAATAAACCTTATCGAGCAAACCAATCCTCAGTGGATTGATTTGGGTATCGGATTATTTTGATAGATGGTTGCCCGCCTGCGCGGGCATGACAGATTTTTTTGTCATGTACGGAGACAATTTGATTCAGATTGTTTTAAAAAAAATTTAACTGTCTCATTATTTGGTTCACTCTTAAGAATGGTTTTAAAGTCCCTAATGGCTAATTGATGTTTTTTAAGCTTAGCCAATATTGTACCTCTCATATAATATAACGCATTGTTTTTAGGCCCATGTTTAATTGCTTGAGTAAAAGCAACCACTGCACCGTCTAAATCGCCATGCTTACTTTTCTCAAGGCCGCTCTCTTGGTAAGCAACCCAAGAAGATGGCTCTGCTGCAGAAACCAGCGCCTCCGACTGCTTCAATAATGCTTGTACAGTTTTGTTCTGGGGTTCAGAAGCAAGAATTGTTTTAAAATCCTCTATAGCTCGATGATGCTGCTTAAGTTTTGCGAATGTTGTACCCCGCAAATACTGTAACGCAGTATTTTGGGGTCCTCTTTGTATTGCTTCAGTAAAATCTAAAACAGCACCGTCTAAATCACCTTGCGAGCTTCTCTCAAGCCCACGTTCTTGATAAGCGATCCATGAAGATAATGGCTTTTCTATTTTATAGCCAGCCAAAGATCGTTGAATTAAGCTTGCCAAACTAGTTTCTCGATAGGGCAAGTGGCGCGCATAGGCAGTTTCCTGCTCTTGTTTTTGTAAACGCTCCGCTTTAGTAAGAAGCGCCATGGCAAGAGATTCTTTTTTATTTTCTCGAGCAAGATTTGCCTGATAATACAATTTGTATGCTTGTGTGCACATAGTACCGGGACGGTTGGAAAAAATTTCTTCCGCGGTTTTTTTAATTTCCGCTAAATATTCCGGGAATTTTTTTTCATAAACCACAGAGTCATGGAGGGTCTTTTGTAATTGAGATTCAATGTTATTTTTAGTTAACAATACACCAAAATCATTGACTGAAGATTTGTGGTTAGAAATTTCTCCATAGTCCATGACTCGATCTAAGATCAAATTTCCAGTAGCGATTTTATAATGAGACATTTCCCAATACCATTGCATTTGTGCGTGATGATCAGCCACTTCAGGGAAAGGCTCTGTGGTAATAGCATTAAAATTCATGAAATCCCAAAGTACTATCGGCTTTAAATGTGGATATCGCTCTGCATCTTTTGCCAATAGCGCTACCGAGCTTCGTTTAAACTCCTCCAATGCATCCCATAAGCCCGCCTCTTTAATTGCCAAAATTGCTCTAGCATGGGTTGGTGAAATAAAAAAACGTAGTTCTATATTATTCTTTCTAGAGAAATTAATAATCTTGTTAAGAGTATCAAAAGTGGATTTTTGTTCATTGGCTAGAGATATACAAAACCGTTGCTCTGCTCCTGCAGTCCAAATTTTTTCCATATAATATTTTTCATTACTAATTGTTGCAACTCTATGCGGGAAAAACACAACATTTTCTGGGCGGCGCATTCCGTTGCTTAAGTATAGTTCCTTAGCTTTGATAGCCTCGGGGTGGAGAAGACGTGTCTCTCGTTCCTTTTTGCTATCTTGTTGTAAAATTGTATTTAAGCTAGACCTAGCAGCGGCTCTAAATAAAATAGACTCTGCATCAAATAAACATGTAGTTGTGAAATACGATTGACTTGGTAACAACATAAGTCGTTTTTCATCATAGTTTAATATTTCCGTACCAAATACAATCTCCTCTCTATTCGCATTAAACATTAGGAAATCCAAACCTATAACAGCCAGCTTTAATTGTCTATCGGAGGCATAATAAGTATGTTGCAAGGTCCGATAAATTTCATATAAGCCACTACCAGCCATCGCCATATTATAAGTATGATATCCCAACGCTTTAAACACAGGATGATCTGGATCAATCGATTTTTCAGCACGTGACGTACCAAATATTGCAGCGGTAGGTTTAAAGTAATGTGCGGCATGTGCTTTTGATAACCTTAAATTTGAAGCAACTGCTACCTTATCCGCATTTATACCTGATATCGAGACAACACGAAAAATACCATAGGGATCAACAAGTATATTAAATACAACCACAAAACATACTAAGATTATTGGCAACAGCATATACCAGGTCACAAATTTTTTCGGTGCATGCTCAAATGCTTTCATCAGTTACTCATCTCAAAATTGAAAGTAAATAAAATTTACTACCGGCGTGGCTCGTAAGGTTTGCCAAAAAATAGCACCTACTAAAGCAAGACCGAGAATAGCAGCAAGCACAGGAGAAAGTATCAATTGAAACTCATTGTTTTTTATTGCTACGAAAGGTAACGCCCGCCACCAACCTTTGATGCACCCAAGATTTATCGCCTGTATCGCCGGCTTAAATGCCATGCAAATCTGTTGCGTATTTGGCAACAACCATACCATACCACACAAAATGAAAATAAAAATTGCTTGGTTAAAACCATGAAAATATGCAACGCCAGAATCCTCAAAATTTAGCCCCAAGTGTTTTAGAGCTTGTCCTAAACTACCTAGTGTTGTTTCATATTTGGCTGCTAATGCAAAGCCGTTCAACCCTATCATCCCTTTTAACATGATGATGGCTGCTTTAAAATTTTCTGCACGAAAAAATACCCAAGCAATTAAAACCGCGCTAAATGTAAGTAATTGAGAGATTCTTCGTCTAATCCAACCAACTGGAGAAAGACTAAAATTAAACGTAATTTTAAGGAATTGCCAGAAATGATTAATGATCAAATAAAAGCCATGCAAAGCACCCCAAAATAAAAAGGTCCACGCAGCGCCGTGCCAAATTCCTCCGATCAACATCGTCATCAATAAATTTAGATAGCGGCGCAATTGTCCCTGACGATTACCACCTAGTGGGATATAAATATAATCACGTAAAAAACGAGACAAAGTCATGTGCCACCGTCGCCAAAAATCGATAATATTGAGGGCTTTATAGGGCGAATCGAAATTTTGAGGCAACCTAATACCCATCATCAACGCTAAACCAAGTGCCATGTCAGTATAGGCAGAAAAATCAAAGTAAATTTGCAAAGTAAAACTTAAAGCTGCACTCCAGGACTCTATAAAAGTTAGTGCCCACCCAGCCTGTACAGCTTTGAATGGCGCATCCACCCACAATGCTAATTGATCAGCTATCATGATTTTTTTACACAACCCCATAGTAAACATGGTCAGCCCAACCGATATATCTGTGGGGTTAAATTTAAAGATAGCACTTTGCCGAAATTGAGGTATTAGTTCTTTGTGGTGCACGATGGGCCCCGCAATCAATTGTGGGAAGTACATAACAAATAAACAGAAATCAAGAAAATTATACTCTTCTGCCTCTCCTCGATAAGCATCTATTAAATAAGCTATTTTTTGAAAAATAAAAAATGAAATTCCAATAGGCATAATAATATTTTGCAAAACATAATGGGTTCCAAACACCAGATTAATATTGTTGACCGCAAAATGGCTATATTTAAAGTAGAACAATACACCGATATTGATTAGGAGCCCGCAAATGAGCACGAACGCAGAGCTACGTCCTTTTTTGTGCCGAGTAGAAAGGATAATGCCAAATTTATAGTTGATAACAATAAGAACAAGAAGTAATAGCAAATAATCTAAGCGAAACCACCCATAAAAAACGCAGGACATGAAGACCAGCCATGCCACCGCACATCGCTTCGCAGAGATATAGGATAATCCATAAAAACCCAATAAAGTTAACGGTAAAAACAAAAAAATAAAAAACTCTGAATTAAATAACATAGGGAATCCTTTCGTTCTAGCCGTTCATTCTTCATTATCTATTTAGCATTATATCTACGTTTACTCCGGTTAAACATAAGTATTTAACTTTTACGCTATGAGAATAATAAAGGGCGTCTCATTATTTTTTTTTGGCCAATTTCATTAGCATAACATCCACTCCTAAAAAAAGTATGAGTTAGAATTGTTTGTAGGTTGGGCCTTGGCCCAACAAGGCCCGCTGTGCACCATGACTTGTCAAATGAAGCGCTGCGCTTTGATATTGGGCCAAGGCCCAACCTACATTAAATTACATGGAAATCAATCTAAACTTGCAAATGCGAGAGTGGCACTCGTTAGACCAACCCTATTTTTCTTCTTTATCTAAAATTTCCATGCGAATTTCTTGTATCAAAGCAGGGTTTTGGGGCGTCAACATAAAGCTGATTTTCAGATCCGCTTTCACTCCTTCCATAATAAAATAGCCGCTTAATTGACTTTCAGGAATAATTGCATGCGTTCGGATGATTTTACCTGATTTTTTAAACAGAGCTTCTGACTCTTTCTTGCGAGCATCCAGAGAAGAATCTAGAAAAAAATTATCGGCGACAAGTCCTATTGCGTCGGAAGTATTCCAATCTTGCAATAACTTTACCAAGCCTGCTTGCCTATCTTTTAATAATAAAGTGGGTTGGAGTGTTCTTGGTTTTAAATAAGCACCTTTTATGAGTTCGTCTAATACTTGCAGATTCACTTCTCCTGCCGGTGCATAAGTCCCATTGGCAAAAAGAATAACCCCAATACCATAATCAGGCATGATAACCCAATTGCTACCAAAACCAGGCAATCCCCCGCCATGTCCTACATAAATCCTTCCCTTACAATCTTTTTGCCATCTTAAACCATAGCCATAAGCACTCATCATGGGACATCCATGACCATTTAGAAATTTATACTGCGTATCCAGTTTACCGCATCGCCATGCTTGCTGCATTTCGCGCACAGAGCTTCTTTTGAGAGGACCTGTTTCTGGAGCATTACGCGGTGGCCAGGCTGTTTGCTGAAAGGCCACATAATGGCTAAATGCTTCAAGTGAACTCATCATGCCGCCCATCGCACCAAAAGCGCCATCTGACAACATCGTTTCTTTCTGCCATTGTTGACGCCTCCAGCTATAACCTTGCGCCAGTTTTTGTGGCGGTACTTTCGTTATTTCCCAGCTAACATCAGTCATATTCAAAGGTTGCCAGATATTTTTTTCAATATAGTCTTGGTACGGCATGCCCGATACTCTATCAATCACCAGACCCAGTATTGCTAAGTCTAAATTACTGTATTCAAAGGAAAAACCAGGCGTATTTGAGAAAGACAGTCCTTGTTTTAAAAAGGCAACAAAGTCTGGTTTACTCATATTTAATTGTCTATCACCCCAAGCATTATCTAGAGGCAGTCCGGCAGAATGCGTTAATAAATTACGCAGCGTAATATCTGGGGAATAATTGGTTAAGCATTGATTTTTTATTTCAGGAATATACAGAGAAACCGGGTCATCTAATGTTAATTTCCCTTCATCGCGCAATTTTAAAATTGCCATGGCAGTAAAACTTTTTGTCATCGAAGCAATGCGAAACATAGACTGTAGATCAGTCGGTGTTTTTTTCTCAAGATCAATAGTCCCTTCCGTTCCTGAATAAACCAACTTTCCATCAACCATTACCCCAAAAGCAAAGCCCGGGAAATGATTTTTTTTCGCATAGTCTTGATAGATTTTTTCAATTTTTGGAAACTATTTCTGGATTTTATCCAAGCGCTGCGAGTCAGAGAATACTGGAATAGAGTAAGGATTTTGACTATAAGCATTCGTAGCCAACAGCATGACTATTAGACATAGAAATTTGCATAAAGATTTCAGCGGCATAAATGGCGTCTCATTATTGTTTTTTGGCCAATTGTAACACCCTATTCACAAAACTTAGTTTTTCATCCGTGTATTTTTCACGGTCATATACATGGTCATGAGCCAATTTAAGTTTTAATTGTTCATACTCCTGTGCTAGATCGGCATGTACGCGCAAATAATCTCTAAAAATTAGCTTATTCCGCCAATGATCTGAATGATGTTCAAATATATGGACATGATGCGTGCGCTTTTCTCCATAAGGAGGCATGCCTTTAACAAAAAACATGCGTTTGGGATCAGGATTACTATCCCAATAGTCATAACCCAATTTCTGTAGAATGGGTACTGCCATAAGTTTCATTTCATCCAACGAGTGAACTGCAATTTGAATATCAAGTATCGGCTTTGCAGATAGCCCTATAATTGCAGTGCTACCCACATGCTGAATATCAAGTATAGAATTAGGTGGAAAAACTGATTTTAGCTTATCTATTTCAGCCTCCGCCAGCTTTGACCATTCCGAGTTATAGGGAACAATATCAACATAATCTTTTTGCTCAATATCGGGAGTATCCCTGATATAATCTTCAGCAGTGATTGCCCAATGCTCATGCCCACGCCATTCACCATGGATTTTTAAATAGCGCGGCGAAAAACCCTCATAGCGAAAACCATTGTTTTTTACTAATTGAATTGAGCGAGTATTTTCTGGCTGTATATTGGCTTCTAATCGATGCAATGCAAGTTCTTCAAATACTTTTTTCTGCACCAATTTAAGACCGGCGTTCATAAACCCTTTGCCACTGTAATCTTTGACACCATAAAAACCTATAAAAGCATTTTGGAATGCGCCTCGAACCATTTCACTGATATTGAAAACCCCTACAATTTGACCCAAGTCATCACAGGCTAAATAACTCTTCTGATTTGGTTGCTGAAATCTTTGCCAATAGTCATCAAATTCATGTGAAGTCAGCGGCGGGGTCACCCATGGGTGATGCAAAGATTGACTATGTTGCATCGCTTTCAAAAAGGCTTCTTTATCTTCAAGATTTAGCTCACGGATAATAGTATTGTTCATAATAAATTTCTCATTTATAAAATTAGCCCCTATTTCCCCTGATACACTGCTCACCTTTAGCTAAGTTTTCCATTACCAGCCGTGTCACTGAGGCAACCATATCCTCTCGCTTTACAGCCTGCTTATGATCATTCGTGTAATAAACTACCATGATAACTGGCGCACATTTGGGAGGCCAAATAATGCCAATATCATTGGTTGTACCATAATCAGAGCCAGTTCCTGTTTTATCCGCAACAATCCAACCTTTGGGAAGGCCCGCTCTAATCCGAAAATCACCGGTTGTATTCGCTTTTAACCAGGACAGCAGCAGCATCCGTTGAGGTTTCGCTAGCGTGTCGGTAAATGCTAATGTTTGCAAACTATTTGCCATATCTTTTGGAGTGGCACTATCATTTAAATTGCCTTTTCCACCCGAGAAAGCTTCTTCTGGCCAGTCATGATCTTGCCGAAATGAAACATTATGAATAGAGCGCGCAAAAACATTCATTTGTTTTAGCCCACCCATTTTTTTAACCAGGAGGTTCATCGCAGTATTATCACTATAACTAATAGCGGCAGCGCACAATTCCGCAACAGTCATTCCAGACTTAAGATGTTTTTCAGTAATCGGACTCCAAGTGGTTAAATCCTTTTTTGTATAACGAATTTTTTGCGATAAAAGCGCAGGCTCATTCATGCTTTTTCTGAGAATAGTCGCAACGCCTATTACTTTAGAAGCACACCCCATAGGAAAGCGCTCATTCGCACGATACTGCAGATGCGCGCCATTTGCCATATTAATGACATACATGCCTATTCGTCCTCCTGAAGAGGCCTCAAGCTCAGCTAATTTTTTCTGAATTAATATGGATTGAGTCTTCTGAACTGCTGCAAACGAAGACGCTTCCGTAATGAAAACAGAACTTGCGATAATTATCAGTGATGAAAACCATTTGACCGTGGAAAAGAGTATAGGATTATCTCGTCGTATTTTTGTCATTTGCTATTATTAAGTCCCCTCAAGTGTACCCGGAAATTTTGGCTTATGGCCGATACAAATAAATTTACTCGATTGATCTGATTTGGAGAAGGTTTTATTCGTCCGAATCCAACAAAAATCCGCCTACCTGAGCACCCCACAAAGTTTTATATCGACCATTTTTTGCCAACAATTCTAAATGAGTTCCATCCTCAACAATTTTACCTTGATCAAAAACTAAGATCCTATCCATTTCAAGCAAGGTCGACAATCTATGGGCTATAATAATGACTGTTTTCCCTTGCATTAAAGTCGCCAGGCTGTCTTGAATATATCCCTCGGTTACCGAATCCAAAGCACTCGTGGCTTCATCTAAAATTAAAATAGGCGCATTCTTCAAAATAGCACGAGCAATCGATATTCTTTGTCTTTGACCACCCGACAGCTTAATACCACGCTCTCCTACCAAGGATTGGTAACCATCATGGGTTAAAGTGATAAATTCATGTGCATGGGCTTTGATGGCGGCTTGGATAACCTCTTTCATGTTTAATAATTTGATTAATAATCGCATCTTGCATTATTTTTTCTTATAAAATTAGGAAGTATTATCACATGATGGTAACACACTGAACCTATCTGAAAAGTGACGTTAGTGACAAAAGTGATGCTTCAAAAAATATTTTTATTCCATCAGATGCTGTTAGGTCTGCTATTGCGATGAGTTAATCACTTGCTGCAAATTTTTCGTAAAGCAAATTACATCTTGATCTGAACGCAACTCAATTAATTTAACATTAGAGTAATTTGACTTCAAAACACTTAAAATTGGTTGCACCCGTTTTTCAAAACCCCACATGTATTGTAATAATGACCAACGTATAGTTTCTTGACATCCCTGTGCTCGATCATCAATTGCAGGGTGCTTATGAAATAAACGCTTAATTGTTCGGTAGTAACATAGGTATCTTGGAAAATTAAAGTACAAGCAGAGATCTGCTTGGCTATAACGTAACTCAAAGGATTTGGTTGAGTTGCCATCAATAATCCATTGAGGCTTATCAACAAAATATTGCTGCTGATTTAGAAAATCTTGATAATTACGCTGAACCCAATTTTTCTCAAAGAAATATTTATCCAGGTGAAACAGCGGAATATTGAGTATGGCTTGCAGTTTAATTGAAAAAGTTGATTTACCGCTACCTGGTCGACCCACGATCATGATTCGTTGAGGAGCTGCTTGAATCTCTTGGTTAGTCTTACTGATGTGAGGCATTTCAAGTACCTAGCAAAGCGCAGGAAGAAACGTTTAGAGGAACGTTTTTAATAATCTAGACAAGGGGATTTTTTGTTTTCACCATATAACCCTTGCTGTATATGGCTCCCCGGAACGGACTCGAACCGCCGACCTAATGATTAACAGTCCCGGATTGAGCTATTAACCATGGCACTCCACAACAAATAACAACAGTTAAATCATCAGGTTACATAAAAGCGACTATCGCTAAATACTGCCGTTTATTGCCATTACTTGCGGGCTAGTGTCCCATGAGTGTCCCACGAAATCAATGGTTTTTTATTTCCGTTGATGGCAATTTATTTTTTAAAAACAACGCAACTATTAAGCTTTTAAAATGTGTTTTAATTTATTGATCTGCTCCTTCTTTTTATCATCAACAATTTTGTTAATATTCCTTAGTTTCAGCATAAAATAAGCTTCTTAAAACAGCGGCTCATTGCCTTATGCGTGGCTAGAGTTCTTGGCAGGAAGGCTAGCTTGACATTGTTTCAAAACAAATTTTACTGTCTCATTACTAGGATCGTCTTTGAGAATACTTTGAAGGTCTCTAATAGCCAATTGATATTTCTTAAGTTTGGCCAATGTGGTAGCTCTGGTATAATACAGTGCATTATTTTGGGGACCATTTTTAATTGCTGCGGTTAAATCAAGAACAGCGCCCTCTAAATCACCATTCTTAATTTTTTCTAATCCCCGCTCTTGTAATACGGTCCAATCTAATGATGGCACGCTTTGTTTTGATGAGTGTGCTTTTTTGTTAGACAAGGCCAGTTGAGATTGTTCTAAGTAACTCTTGACCGTTTGATTTCCTGGCTCAGCTGCAAGGATTATTTTATAATCCTTTATGGCATGCGTATGCTTTTGTAATTTTGCAAAGGTAGTTCCTCGCAAATAATATAATGCTGTATTTTTAGGTCCTCGATGGATAGCTTCGGTAAAATCCAAAATTGCCCCTTCCAAATCCCCACGGGTTGATTTTTCAATCCCTCTTTCTTGATAAGCTACCCATGTTGTCAAAGGCTGCTCGATTTTATTGCCAGCTAACGAGGATTGAATTAATTGATTCAATGCAACCTCACGGTATGGCAAATGACGTTGATGGGCGAGCTGTCGTTCTTGAGACTCTGCATTAATAGCTTTATGAAGAAGATTTATTGCTACGACCTCATGACCTTCTTCACGTTCGGTATTGGCTTGATAGTAAAGCTTATAGGATTCAGAACACATGCTGCCAGGGCGATTGGCGAAAATTTCTGCTGCCATTTTCTTGATTTCTGCCGCATCTGCCGGGAATTTCTTCTCATAGTCTTCTGAATCATGCAATGTTTTTTGTAATTGAAAGGCAACGTTCTCCCGCGTTAACTGCACGCCAAAATCAAGTGGCATTTGGCCCTGATTTGTATCATTCATAACTCTATCTAATATTAAGTTTCCAGTAGCGGTTTTGTAATGTGACATTTCCCAATACCATTTCATTCGTGAGTGTTTATCGGATAACTCGGGAAAAGACTCTGTAGTAATGCTATTAAAATTCATGAAGTCCCATAAAGCAATAGGTTTCAAGCTTGGATTTTTCATTGTGTCATCTGCAATGATATCGACAATATTGCGTTTAAATTCCTCAAAAGCACTCCATAATCCCGCCTCTTTTATAGCCAATAAACTTCTTGCATGCGTGGGAGAAATAAAAAAATGCAGTTCAATATCATTCCGCCTAGCAAAGTCAATGAGGTGACGAAATGTGTCAAAAACAGATTGTCCCTTCTCAAGGTCTACGGAGCAAAATCGTTGCTGAGGGCCAGCCGTCCATATTTTTTCCATGTAATACTTTTCATTTCGAAGGGTTTCTTGCCGATGTCCCACAAGGGGGATGGCTTTAAAGAGCATGTTTTTCGTGGGGTGGCGCATGCCATTTGCAAGATACAATTCTTGATTGTCTTGTTGCCTTATCGTTTGTATGCTTGCACGCGTTGCTTTTATAAAAAAAATAGCATCTAAATCGAATAACAAGGAGGTCTTAAAATAGGATTGAGTAGGCGATAACATCAGCCTTTTCTCATCGTAATTGATAACTTCACTACCAAAAACTACGCGTTCTCTATTCGCATTAAACATAAGAAAATCTAAACCAATAACAGCTTGCTTTAGTTTTTTATCAGAAGCATAAAAAGCATGTTGCAGAGTGCGAAAAACTTCATATAAGCCAGAGCCAGCCATGGCCATATTATAAGTTCTATTTCCTTGAGCTGTTAAGATACGATATTCTGGATCCAGTGCCATCTCAGCGCGCGATGTTCCGAAAATAATCGTGTGTGGTTTTAAATAATGCACAAAATGTGCCTTGGCCATTCGTAGCTCTAGAGTGACAGCTGGTTTTTCAGCATTTATATTTGGAATAGATACAATACGAAAAAGGCCATAAGGATCAACGAGTATATTGAACAAGGCTATCAATAGCACTACTACTGGTAATGTAATCGAAAACCATAGTAAAGCTTTTCCTGGAGCATGCTTAAAAGGTCGCATTGTTTTTAGTCACTCAAAACTGAAAATAAATAAACTGGTGTATGGGTGTGGCTCGTAGGACTTGCCAAACAACCATCGCTAATAATGTTAGCGCCAGCACACTTCCAAAAACGGGCGACACTGCTAACTGAAATGCATTATTCCGTAGCGACAAAAATGGTAAAAACCGCCACCAATTTTTGACATGAACATCACCCTTGATTGGTTCTAAAGCGGGTCTGAAGGCAGCACAAATCTGTTGTGTATTGGGTAATAACCAAATCATGCCATATAATGCAATTCCAAATAAAAATTGGTTTACTCCATGCAAATAAGCAACACCTGTATCATCAAAACGAATTCCCAGTGTTTTTAAAGTGCTCCAGGATGTTTCATACTTGGCTGCAATGACCACACCGTTTAATCCGAGCATTCCTTTCAACATCACTATAGCCGCTTTAAAACTATCAGCCCGAAAAAATACCCATGCCACTAATACGGAAAAAAACATTAGCCCTCGTGCGCCTATGCGCCTCATCAAACCAGGCTCTGTTAAGCCAAGACCGTATCTTTTTTTTATCTGATGCCATTGATGGTTTATTATCAAATAAAATCCGTGCAAAGCTCCCCAGAACAGAAATGTCCATGCGGCACCGTGCCATAAACCTCCAATCAACATAGTGCCCAATAAATTAATGTACCTACGTTTGCTTCCTTTACGATTTCCTCCTAGAGAGATATAAACATAATCTCTCAAAAACCGTGACAATGTCATGTGCCAGCGCCGCCAAAAATCAATAATGTTTAAAGCCTTATAGGGCGAGTTGAAATTCAGTGGTAATCGAATCCCCATCATCAACGCCAAACCGAGTGCCATGTCTGTATACCCTGAAAAATCAAAATAAATTTGCAGCGTAAATGTTAAGGCAGCTGCCCACGCCTCTAAAAAACTGAGTCCCCATCCGCTTTGTACCGCTTGAAAAGGTGCATCAACCCACAATGCCAATTGATCAGCAATGATAATTTTTTTACACAACCCAATGATAAACATGGTTAATCCAATGGACATATCGGTGGGATTAAATTTAAAGATAGAGGGCTGGCGAAACTGTGGAATAAGTTCTTTATGATGAACAATCGGTCCAGCAATTAATTGTGGGAAATACATAACAAACAAACAGAAATCAAGGAAATTGTATTCTTCTGCTTCTCCTCGATAGGCGTCTACTAAATAAGCTATTTTTTGGAAAATAAAAAATGAAATGCCAATAGGCATGACAATATTTTGCAAAATATAATGTGTTCCAAATGCTGTGTTAATATTGCTCAGAGCGAAATTGCTATATTTATAGTAGAACAATACACCTAGATTGATAAGAAGACCGCAAATTAATAAAAAAGGAGTTTTGCAGCCTTTTTTGTGTTGGGTAGAAAGGAGAATTCCAAATTTGTAGTTAATAACAATTAATAGAAGAAGTAACAGCAAGTAATCTAAACGAAACCATCCGTAAAAGACGCAGGACATGAAAACCAACCAAGCCACCGCACATCGTTTTGCAGAGAGATAAGACAATCCATAAAAACCGAATAAAGTTAGAGGCAGGAACAAAAAAATAAAGATTTCTGAATTAAATAACATAGGCAATCCTTTTGTTCGAGCTGTTCATCCTTAACTATCTCACCAATACTATGTCTGCGGTTTCTCAAGGGAAACATAGATATTTTAATCATGATATTACGTAAAAACGGCTGTCGCCAATTACCATCATTTATTGCCATTTACTGGCGGACTAGTATCCCATGAGTGTTGCACGAAATCCAGGGCTTTTTATTTCATTAATTGTTGTTTGCGCCAATGTAATAAAGGGTGTTGATTAACTCGCTCACAGAAATCGCGATCATCACTTAATAAGTCCGCACGAATTTCACCATGTGACTGCAATTGCTGCAGAAATTCCATTTCATTTTGTCGAAAAGGTAAAACCGCGCTAAGCGCTACTTTACATTCATCAAGTAATTTTGTTGCCCATGCCTGTGTGGCAGGAAATCGCATATCGGGGGCTTCGGTGCTTTTCAAAACAGGGATCAGTTTGTCACGGATATCTTTCACAGAAAACTTAACATGCTCCATACTAATTTGCTGCCAACTCTGCTTTCTCATTCCCGCATACACTGTAAATCCTAGCCGCAGCTTTTCGACATTTAGTGGCCATTGAGTCAGTAATTGATGACTATCAAACAAATCTCGGCTAACTTCTCGTTCAAGTAATGCGTTTAATTTTCCAGCAGCGAGCTCATGAATATCTAACACCCTAACATTCGTTGCTTTTGGCCATGAAGGAGACGAACGCCATTCAACATTCCACAAGGGCATACGATACACATAATTCAGATCAATTTCCAAGCGACCTTTTGTACCCATCAAGCTTTTATAAATCAACACAGTCTTACCACCAGCATGACTGCGTGGGTTGCGATGAAGCTCGTATTGACGACGTTTACAAATATCGAGCAAAATTGTTTCAAGTTCAGGTTTTTCTTGCTGCATGACTTGTCGATCAACAGCACCAATGTAATTAAAATCCAGATCCACCGACAAGCGTGGAAATTGATCCGTACAAAACAAATTGATTGCTGTACCGCCTTTCAACGCAAGGCGATCAGACAAATAGGACACGGCCATGAATTCTTCTAACAATTCTAAGAGATGGTATACTTTTTCAAGCATTTCTGGACGATAACCACGTGTTTTGGCCTCTTGTCTTAATTCGAAATCAGATATTTTCAACATCAGGCTCTTCCCATGTTCGATTGATAATCGTCAACGGCACAATTAATTGCCATTTTTCAATGTATTTTCCTTCACCAGACTCACGGCTCATATAGTGAGGTTGTTTAGGAATGTGAATAAGTAATTTTTCAAGGTGTGTTTTTTCTAAGGTAAAATGAAATGGTCGTTGCTCAAGGAAATAGCCAACCTTGGCAATAGTCGTTGCATTACTTAGTAATAGAGCATATTCAATTAATCGCGCAGTATTTAATTGTGTAACATTATCAAGCGAGCGCCAAATCTCTTCCCAGCCACCACCTAAATCTGGTCGATCCAACACATCAACTATAGTGCGCTCAAGACAAGTTAATTTTATGGATAAACCACCGCGTTGTATTACATCTACACCGTAATCTGTATGGTCGCTATTTATCAGGGCCTTAGGTTGGATGACTGCTCGAAAGTGTTGTCCTTCATAATTAAAAGACGATGCCTGGCGATTCGCTAAAAATCTAAACTCATTAAATGTTGTATAAGCAATGCCATGTAATTCAAGTGCCGTATGATAAGCAATAATTGCATCAGTTGCTGCCCGACTAGTAATTAAATAGGGGTCGACCCATTGTCCTTGACTAAACATGGGCTTTACGGCATACAAACGCTTGCGGATATGAATTAAATGTCCTACTTTCTGATGATAACTCAATTGCTGTCGCCAACTATCAGGTCGTGGAACACCAGTAGCAGTCATAAACGCCAGAAACTCTTCATAACGAAAAATAGGATGGGTTTCGAAGAATTTTTTAAGCTTCATACTTGATATCATATCTCGGTAGTATATATATATAGTATACTACGACAGTTTTATTTCAAGTAAATTCTATGTTATTTAGAATAAATGACGAAGAACTATGCTTAAAGAAAATTGGGGTTTTAATCACAAAATTCACATATCAAGCCCCAAATCTCAGCTGCCCCCTCCTCATATTCGCTTGCGAGAGAAATAGAATCCCATGTCAACTAAGCTCTTGTTCCAGCTTGCGGCTATCTTGAATCACCTCTCGCACCATTCTTCTAAACGCCTTAATCTGGGTTGTTGTTTGTCCATGAGTGAGTGCGTAGGTATTACCTTTGGGGGCTCCACTACCTTTACTACAACCATGCAGCCGGCAACGTGGTCTATTTCTAACAGCTGGTGATTGGCATAAAGTGCCACGCCGAGTTTTTGCTTCACAACGAGGAGCATTATCAAAAGCATACTGTTTTTGTCCGTTACATGGGGTAGTTTTCATATTTTTGCCTCTTGGGTGGATGAGCCGCTGTTTACAGTGCCAATAACTGCTTGCCCCCCCATGAGAAACATCAATTCGTTCAACAGTAATTTTTTGCCCAACTCCCCCTTGTAGCTTCGCTAACAAGGTTGCTTGTTGTATAAACGTATTGCTGAGCTTGATCGATGTATTCGTGTAGTATTGACTCGACTCACCGTAAGGTAGTCCTTTGGCTAAAGCCATAGAGGTTTGTTGAAGTTTATGGATCGCCATCATCTGCGCTGCAACTAAAGCCTGGAGGCATCCCTCCACGTTTAAAGCAACAAAGTCGTTTTCACTTTGCTTCCTTGCTTTTTCAACATCAAAATCTTGGTTATTGATGTTATTACAAGCGTTGGCAGCCCTGTTAATTATATCTTTAATAAATCTATTTTCAGCGAGAGTATGCTTGTCTTGTTGAACCAGTGGTGTAATTTGATTTGCCAACATAATTTATACTCCTAAAACAAGGGAACAATGGGAACACCGAGAACTTGTTTGACTAGACGGCACTTTAAGCGCTCCCGTAACTATTTTTACAGCAGGAACAACGAGAACGCATTGATGCTCAGTTACAACATTATACCAAAAATGGTGATTAATTTACCTCTGTAATTCGAATGTAATATAAGTTTTTTGAGCCCTCAGGTGTTCGTATCTTGTTCGTTTTTCTGTCTTTATCATGTTCAACAATCCACCCAGCTTTATCAATTGCCTGTACTATACGGTTGAGGTCATATCCCGATCCCGCATCTTTTAAACCAGAAATGGTCAAATAATATACGAGATTGCTGTTATCATCTTCATCATACCAACCGGCTCGATTAATGATGGTTCGATCCTTGTCTTTTGTTAATCTGGATGAAAAACGGCTACTCGCATACTTATCGATGAACTCAATGATTGCATGTAATATTTGTTGATCTTCAGTATTTGCTTCGCCTTGATCTTTTCTCCAGCGTTGGAAGCCAATTTGCGCCGCATGTATTACGCTTCCTTTTTGCCACGGTAATATCGCATACTCAATAGCAAGCTCACCAGCAAGCGCAATCCATGCAAATACTGCCGCAGCCCGTTTCTCTAAATTTGTTTTCACGGTAGAAGCAAACTTATCTTCAAGTTGGCTGACGGCTTCACCCAAGTCCTTTGGGTCATTGATTAGCCCTCGGATAAATGCTTCACCTGCATGACCGTAATTTCTAGTTCTCGCTTGTTTCAAGTAATCTGCAAAACTACGACCATCTTTAAGATCATGCAAATTGCTAAATGAGCCATGTGAGAAGCTTGCAGGTATACTCAGTAATCGCACGAGTTGTCCCGCATTGGGACGCTTACCTATTTCAGCCATAATTTCAGTAAGCGTGCGTTCGCCAGTGGAGATAGTCATTAATCGCCATTGCTGTACTTTACACGCGTTACCGATTTTACTGGCGCGTTGTTTTCCCTGGCAATTGACCAACATATAGGAAATCTTGCCAACTTCTTGTGGGAGTGCTTGATCAATTTCATCCAAGATTAAACAGGTATCATTTCTTGCCGCAGCGGAGCCCTCTATGCCATTAGCAGTTGCACTCCACGACTTAACAAACTCTGGTGGCCCCCATACACTGGCCGCTACTTCAACGGCAGTTGATTTACCACTTGATGAATCTCCTTTCCAATGAATACCACCCCCTGGTCGCTGTATGCGCTTCAATAAAGCTCCTGCAAGGGCCGCAGACACACTCAGCATTAAAGGTATATTATCCTGACAGTATGTCGCTATTTCATCTTGCCAACCTCTAAGGTTACCAGCGCTTGAGTATTCACTGACTCCGACATGCTCGTTCTGATAAACCACATCCGCATTACCTATAATACAATTGGGTAGTACGAAGGTATCAACATGCCATCCCGTTTTGGTTGCAGCGATGATCTTACGCTTTGGTCGTTCTTGCATAATATACTCAAGAATTCGAGCTCGTTTATTTGTGTTAAAGACTAATCCTTGGTCCAATAGTTCTTTACGCAAGTCCTCGCCACTACCACTTAGCAAATACATTGGCATCGCCCATTCATGCCATTTATTATTGGTATCTCGAAACTTCAATATACGCCCAAAATTTGAACCATCTATGCTGCAAGTACTCCCTTTGACACTCAGAGGATTACTAATCCATTCATCCGTTTGAATAAGCTCTTTATCTTTATTGATATATTCGTTATGCCAATAAAGACCTGGCGGATATTTTTTATCGTTTAATATAAACCAATCGGCATGCGATACATAAGAAGGCCGCCTGATTTCTGTCTCAACTAAATTCTCTGGAGGATGCTCAATTGGGTCAATAGGTATAAGGCTCAATAAATTGTTCTCTGCGTTCCCTATTATTAACTCCGTTAAGGGGACGCTTGAATCACCTGTTTCAGCGGTTGTTCTCTCAGTTCCCTCTGTTCCCACCGAGTTATTTAAATCAGCCTTAATTTCAACAACAGCATCAAAAATGTTCATGCTAAAGCCTCCTTTTTACTCCGAAGGCAATTCGATAAATCGTTAAAGTCACTGCATTCACAATTACTACAAGGAAAATCAGGCCATACTATTGATGCCCCCGCATTAACGGCAGCTTCACGTCCTAACCTCATTCCAGGGTTGCCCGTGGTATTACGATCGTTATCGCATGCGATAACCAGTTCGATGGGTAAGGACAACCTACTTATTTCTTGAGCGACCGCTATTAGATTCCGAGCATTAAATGCAATAGCAACCGGACAATGGGTTAATTCATTAATAATGGATCCTGTGGCAAGCCCTTCACAAACCAATAAGCGGCCATGCGTCGGTATTTGGTTTGCACCGAGGAGGTGATAACAACCTATTATTTTGCTTCGAGGTAGGAATCTTTTTTCTCCCATTTGATTAATAAATTGAAGGGAAACAAGCTCTCCTCGATAAAATAAGGGCACAATGATGGCACCATGACATTGCATGCCACCAATTTTTAAGTGCCCACGATAAATTTTTACTCCATTTGCGGTAATGTTTTTGTGCACAAGATACGGGTGTTCGCCAGAAACGAAATCCGATGCGATCCATATTTCATTGGCTCTAATTTTTGCATTATCCTGACTTGTTTTTCGTTCTAATTCTATCTGTGCCTTTGTTTCCGCCAGATGCTTGTTAAATAATACCCGTTCTGTTGCAGTAAAATGCCTGTTTGTATTGATACGCCAATTGCTTGAGATCCCAGAAGAAAAATCCCCAAAGGCGCCGCCCAAGAGATCAGGAAACAATCGACACCATCCTGCGCGGTTACTCTGTTTTTTACCTACTCCTGGAAAGCGATAAAACTTTCCAGGCTCAATGCTTAGTGGAGGCTCTAATCCTGCAGATCGTATAGCATCATAGAATTGCTCAATTGGATTGGTATTTAAGTGGTTGTTATGCATGATTGTTATTCCTTGTCTATTGTTAGGAGTAAGAATTGCAGCTAAATTGCCTGCTTTGCTTTGAAATAACATGCGTGTCATGCGCGCAACCATTGGAAGAATTTTTCTTCATCAATTAATACTCTGCGGCCATTGCGCAAAATAGCTCCGAATTTTTTTAAGCCATTCGAATCAGCATAAAAAATGCGATCTCTTAAACCACCCTCTGTAAAAGCAGGATATTTGTTGCAGAATTGTTTAACCGTAGATAGTGGAGATATTAGACTTTCATTTGACATAAATAACCTCATTTATTGTTGGGGCTAACCACAGTTTTTTGTAGTCGCTTGAGGTCATTTAAAAGGAATTATCAGGATTGCGAAAAGAGTGATTACGCGCGCAATTTACGCGCGCTCATCGATATATGGTATTTAACCTATTGAAAAAATATAGTTTTTTTACGCGCGTTGTTCGATGAAATTTTTGCTTTTGCATCATGCCTAGAACATTCATTAATGTTTCTAGCAATAGACTCAGTGATTCCATCGTGCCCATATTTATCAACCAGCTCAGCTTCAACCGCACTACTGGCAGGGATTTGATTAATTTCTTTTCCATGCATATTTAGAACATAATTCTCAAGTGCCAAAACCAATTTAGTAGACATTATCTTCCTCACATCAATCAACCCATCGTTCATAATTTGATCTTCACCGAAAATCTGGCGTAAATTATTTTTATTGGTTTTATTATTTAATTCTTTTTGAAGATCAAACCCCTCATCTAACCCAATTAATTCATGAGGTATTTTTATATTTGACTCATGTTTTATCCAGTGGATTAAAAATTCAAATCGCCACAGTTTTTCTTTAAATGTATCTTGTTCTAATGAGAAGCATGATGTGTACTCTTCTGGGATGGCCAGCATGCCTCTATTGATAGTTTCAAGACAATCAAGAAGACCTTGTGCTTGCTCAAGAATCTTTTCTTTTGCCTCCTCTTCACTCTTAACATGAGGGCATAACTTATTAATAGATTGAATGAATGCTCTATCTGAGATACTCCGAAAAGAAGTTTGACGATTAATGCTCTGTAAAACTATCTGAAGCTCTTCCACAATTTTAAATAAAAATTCATTCGGTATAGGCTCGCAACCAAACAATATAAAACAAAACTCTAGTGGGGTAATATAACGTCGAGTTATCCAGCGATTAAAATCAACTGGCATAAGCAAACTGATAAGAAATCTCCATTGACAACCATCACTTACTTGTAAAGATGGTTTGAGTATTGAATTCATTTCACACCTCCAAAAATTTTATCATTCATATTGCCAACCACTGAGCTAACATGGCTATCACTAAGATGTGAATAACGACTAGTCATTTGTAACGTCCGATGCCCTAAGATTTCCATCAAATCACGGTTACTCGCACCATTCATTGCAAGGTAACTTGCCGCTGAATGGCGCAGGTCATGAAAGCGAAAATCATGGATTCCTGCTCTTTTTATCGCCACTTCCCACGGACGCTTAATGTCGATTGGCTTTTTGCCATCCTTGCTCGAAAAAATGTAATCGCTATCGAGTCGAGCGACCTTTAATTGATTTAATAAAAGATCGTGGGCATAACCTATAATAGGGACACGCCTCCGTGATCCATTCTTAGTTTTATCCAAAATGACAAAACCTTCTTTAAGAAAGACCGTCTTTCGTGTTAAATTTAAAATTTCAGATTTTCTCATTGCTGTTGAGAGTGCAAGTACGACAATGGTGTATAGCTGTTGATTACTCGATTGCTTGCATGCGTCTAAGAGTTTGATACGCTCATCATCATCCAAATATCTAACTCGCCCTTGGTTCTCGGCGTGACGTTTGATTTTGAGCATCGGATTGGATTCTAGCCACTCCCACTCATCAGAAGCGGTACTCAATGCATGAGAAAGGGCTGCTAAATATCGATTTACTGTGGAATTTGTTCTCTTTTCGCCCCGGGGGGTGATTCCACTGGCTAGCTCCTCCCTGAGTGCAGTAATAACCTGGGTTGTAAAATCTGCTAATACATAATATCCAGCCTTTTCTTTCCACCACGCCAATTGCGTGGCCTGTGCTGCTTTCATTGAGTCAGATTTTTGAGGTAACACGCTGGCGGTATACTTATCGATGAGCTCAGCCACCGTACGTTTCTTGGCTTCTGAACATTTGAAATGCCGTCGTTCTCTGATTGCCGTTTCTATGCTACTCGCCCAGTTTTTAGCGTCGGTCTTTCTTTTAAAGGTGGCTTCTTGCGGTTTATGTCCTTTCATGCGAACTTTTACTCGATAAGACACCGCACCACTTTTAGATTTTCTTTCTTCAATCATTGCCATACCAAACTCCTAACATGGAGGTTGGCAACTGATATGCTATAGTTACATCAGTCACCATTAGCCCCGAATCGGTTAATGTTGATTAGGATTGGTGGTTACCGCCATCAATCCGCTTGCTTCCAGAGAGTATAGTAATCCTCAAAAAACAGCAACTGCTGATACATAATCATTAGTTCAATCATGCATAAGTCTTATATATCAACGTCATTTTGCTAGCGATCTTGTTCGTGGGACACTTGTGGGACAGTAGCAAAATAAATCGTTCATATCTTGTATTAAAATTGATCTAAAGTAATCGGCAAAGATGAGTGCACAGATAACATTATCGGTGTCGTCAAATCATGATGGTTTTATTGTGATTTGTTGTGGTCAACTGTCCCATGAGTGTCCCACGGAGGGGATGGACAAGTTTTGATTTTCGCTAGAAGCCACGCTAGTGTTGGCTCCCCGGGACGGGCTCGAACCGCCGACCTAATGATTAACAGTCATCCGCTCTACCGACTGAGCTACCGGGGAATAAAAGCGAATCTTAAATGGATATGAGGCTTTGGTCAAGCCTCATCTTATAAAAAAATCTCTTTTAGCCCGCCTTAGCAAATCTCTCTAGACGATCTAAGGCATCGCGGAGCGTATCCATGCTCACCGCAAAGGACAAACGGATACACCCTTCAGTGCCAAATGCGGACCCAGGAACCACTGCCAAACCTTCATCCGTTAATAACCGTTCTGAAAATTCCAGATCATTCGCAAATCCACGCCGTTGAATAATCTCTTGAACACTTGGGAAAATATAAAAGGTCCCATCGGCAGGCGTTACGTCTACGCCTGGAATCTCACGCAACCGCTGCAAAACATAACCATGACGCGATTGGAATGCCTTCACCATTTCATCAACACTACTATGGTCCCCATTTAATGCCGCTACCGCCGCTTTTTGTGCGATAGAACAAGGATTCGATGTTGATTGAGATTGAATAGTCTTCATGGCTTTGATTAAAGCAGCTGGACCACCAGCATACCCAATTCGAAAGCCAGTCATAGCATAGGCCTTAGACACGCCATTCAGAACAATGGTGCGCTCATACAGCGCAGGACACGCGTTGAGGATATTCACAAAGGGTTTATTCCATAAAATATGCTCATACATATCATCCGTTGCAATCAAAATCTGCGGATGTTGCAACAAGACTTCCCCCAAAGCTCGCAATTCTTCCAAAGAATACGCCACGCCAGAGGGATTCGAGGGGCTATTGAGGAAGAGTAATTTTGTCTTGGGAGTAATAACCTTAGCTAGCGCTTCCGCCGTCATTTTATACTGAGTTTGCGCAGATGAAGACGCAAAAACTGGCGTACCTTCTGCTAACAACACCATATCAGGATAAGAAACCCAATAAGGAGCGGGAATAATGACTTCGTCCCCTTCATTCAGCAATGCTTGGCATAAATTATAACAGCTTTGCTTACCGCCTACTGAAACCAAAATCTGTGCCGGAGTATAGTCTAAATGATTATCGCGTTTGAATTTAGATTGAATTGCAGCCTTAAGCTCTGACGTACCATCGACTGGTGTATATTTGGTGAACCCAGCACGTAATGCGGCAATGGCCGCTTCTTTAATATACTCAGGAGTATCAAAATCAGGTTCACCCACTCCCAAATTGATCACATCTTTCCCAGCAGCACGCATTTGGGAAGCCTTTTCTGCAACAGCCAAAGTGGGAGAAGCTTTGACTTTTTGTACGCGATAAGAAAATTGCACAGACATATCCATTCTAAAGTAAACGTATATTGTATCAAACTGAAAAAAATATGGCTATTGTCGTGCCTCTAAACTCCGTACATGACAAAAAAATCTGTCATGCCCGCGCAGGCGGGCAACCATTTCTGATTTAGCACTGAAGTAAATTAAGATAACTCGCTGACATACAATGAAAATCATATAATCTCGATCGC